>Ga0315282_10016995_pt1 | contig 10561 bp, 9 predicted proteins | sample YL17G07_20_MG_FD_203693 | JGI IMG/M metagenome (GOLD analysis project Ga0315282, IMG submission 203693) | Sediment microbial communities from Yellowstone Lake, YNP, Wyoming, USA - YL17G07_20 | ecosystem: Environmental > Aquatic > Freshwater > Lake > Sediment | place: USA: Wyoming | collected... | reverse complement strand
CGCTCCTTTTCGTTATGAATGTTCCTTCTCTGAAGGGAAGTGCCTATCTTTATCTTATATTTTATAATTTGGTTTATATCGTTCCATTGCTGGCTATCTTCGCCATCGTCTATTGGGGAGTAACTTCAGAACAACTGTCCTCTTTCCTCCAGAAGAGGGCATCCACCATTAAGTTAATCACCTCCCTGTTCTTCTTTGCCTTGGCAGGGATATTGGTCTTGAATCTTTGAAGGAGGACATCGTTTTGATGGAGACAGAAAACACGAACACAGCGAGTGACACGCAGACCGCAGAGCACCCCTCTTCGAGCCAGGGTAAGGTTAAGAAAAAAACCTTCCTTTTGGGAGTGATTGCCGCCCTCGTTCTCGCCGGAGTGCTTTTCTATTTCTTCACTCTGGGGAGTCCCAGCCGACAAGTGTTAGCTCAGGTCAATGGCGAGAAGATTACGGTAGAGGAGTTCAATAAGGAAGTGGAGAAAGTCGATCTTCCTCTCCGTGATATGCTGAGGGAGGAGCCGCTTCAATACCTCGAAGGCCTCATCATGAAGAGAATTGTTTTGCAGGAGGCAAAAAACCAGGGCATCACCCCGCCGCCCAAGACTTACAAGGACGCGGATAAGAACCCTTCATCTCCTGACGACCATCTCATAGCGGAACTGATGAAGAAACAGTTTCCTGCCCCCCCCGTCGTTACCCAACAGGAGATTCAAGCCTTCTACTCCATGTTTAAAGATCGCATGGAGGGCAAACCGTTAGATCAGGTCGCTCCTGCGATTGAACAGGTGATTCGCCAGGGAAAGCAACAGGAGGCATTGGAGAGTTACTTGGCGACCCTTCGCAAAAATGCCAGCGTCGAAATTGACCAGATTCGTCTCAGTAAGATTGCAGCGAAACCACCGGAATCAAATACAGACGAAGATTTCAAGAAAGCCCTTCAGAGCGGAAAACCCGTTCTGGTTGACTTTGGAGCCAACTCCTGCGTTCCCTGTCGCGAGTTGAGACCCGTTCTCAAGGAAGTGGGTAAGGAATACTCTGGGAAAGCTAGTGTTCTCGTCATCGACGTCTATAAGTATCAGAATCTTGCTCAGGACTACAAAGTCGCGTTGATCCCCACGTTGGTCTTTTTTGATTCAAAAGGCAAGGAAGTCTTCCGCCATCTCGGGGTCTTGGATAAAGAGAAGATTGTGGCGAAGTTGAAAGAGATTGGCATGGAATCATGAACCGAATTCGGAATTCGAGTTGCTGAATGGGGAGTGGAGCCCCACGGACTAATGCCCGTGGCCCCTCCACATGCTTCACAGGGCGGAACCCTCCGAAGCATACCCTACTACGCTCTTTCAGAGCTTCGAAGGGTACCCTCTCCGCATTCATCCACGGTCTGAGAGACCGTGGTTTTCTGCGTAGGAGGGGAAGCTTACCTGCTGTCGAAAGATAATCCCGAGAGGAAATCCGTTGGTGAAACCCAAACGATTTCTTCTGCTTAACGAACCTGACCTGGCAGTCACGGGGACCGGTGGACCACCGGACATCAAACGCCTCAGGTCCCTCCGTAACCAATCGTGACCTTACCCCCTTCGACGATCACGGGAACGTCCCGTTTTCCCCCGGTAACCTTGAGCATCTCATCCAACTTCCTCGGGTCAGACTGTACATCTATGAATGTTGCTCGATTCCCGTAGGCTGACCTAGCCTCTTGGGTGTGGGGTCAATCCACCTTCCCGTAGACAAGCACTTTCGTAGCCATCGGTTTTCCTCCTCTTCCAGAGATTCTATGACTGACCTATATACGATTTTGGTCGCCCTCGTCAAGCTCAAAAACTATGCTGAGAATCAAGATGTAGGACTCCATTCTCATTAAGGATGACACCGGAAATTTCGTGGCTGGCTCGAATCGAATCAGTTCCGATGGACAGGAACGATACAAGAAATATTCTTTTCTCCTCGATTTGAAAAAACACTCGCATTTTGCTTATCAGTTTAGTATAATTCCAGGCGCGTTGGAGAAGAGGAAGCCCAAGGGGTTGCCTCAAGGGTGATACATTGACCAGAGCGAAGGCGAAAAAATGGCTATGGGTTGCTGGTCTTGTTTCTACGGCCTTCATCTTCCTCCTTCAGCACGAGATTGCTTTTTGTTCATCTCCGAACATCCCCCAATCCCCTCCTCAGTTGGGAGACCGCCTTCCAAAGATCTCTTTTCCCAATTCTCTTTCCCCTGAGGAGAACGAATATCTCGGGTTGGGTCAGAGGAAAAACTTTTCTCTGGATGACATCAAGACTAAACTAATTCTTATCGATTTTATCGGCACCAACTGCAATTTCTGCATTCAATCCATACCCACGATGAACGAAATCTACAAAGCGATTGAAAAGGACACCAACCTAAGAAGTAGTGTCAAGATGCTGGCGGTCGCAGCCGGAGGAACTCTTACAGAGGTAGACTATTTTAAAAAAACGTACGGATTGCTCTTCCCAATTTTTGCCGACCCTGAATACGAAGCTCATGAGTCTGTGGGTGAACCCAGGGTTCCTTTTCTGATCTTCGCAAGGAGAGATCGCCAAGGCAGATGGGTCGTTGTCAATACCAAGGTGGGCTTGATGGGAATCGCAGAGGCAAGAAGCGCCACCTACCTTGAGGAAGATGTTGAAGTGGAAACGCTTGAGGGAGATATCGTAACCCTTGAGAGTTTCATCGCCGAGCTGAAAACCTTCTTGGCCATCAAACCCGAAGCCCTAAAATCCAAGACGCCATCACAGTAAGACAAATTCCATCCTTATCTCCTTCCCTCCCAGTGGATCATGCCAAGAGGGATGATTCAGACTCTTACTAGATTCCCATGTTAGAAAATAGAAGTACCCCTCTTCCCGTCTCCTTTTCTCTTATTCTGATCGTTCCGGGAATTCCTATAGGATGGTTAAAGGAAAAGAAGTTCTCCAGGACATTTCTACTTTGCCTTGACAAGGAAAGAAGTTCTCCTTGACTTTTCAGAGAAGATTTCGTAGCGTGGAATTGAAATTGTTTTCTTTCTTTTCCCTGTAATCTTCTGCGATCAACAAAGGACAGGACACGTCCGATACGGTCTCCCTACGAGGACGGACGGGGGTATTGGCTTCCGATCGGCCGGGAGCGCTGAGGAGGCACAGGGTCCGCCTATGAAGCAGATCATCTTGACGATCGACGCGTATGTAGCCCTGATCGTTGTCCTCATCAACTTCATCTTTGCCATTCTCTTGGCCGTCCGCACTTCCCGAAGAGTCACCTACATCATCTTCTTCCTCATCTGTTTTGCCAATATCTTCTGGAATTTTGGCGATTTCATGACCTTTTTTACTCATCATCGGTCCTGGTTTTACCTTTCCTTGATTGGTTCGGGCATGCTGCCTGCCCTCATGTTTCACTGGATATACACCTTCGTGAATCCTCAGCGAACATGGACCCCCTGGGTCATCCCGGCTTATGCCTCTTCAGGGTTCCTGGCCTTCAGTTCTCCTCTTGCACTTGTTCAACCTTCTGTCGGGGAGTTTGTGGATAGCATTATTTGGAACATCCTCTACCTGATTCTCCTCGGTCCTTTCATCGTGGCCAGTATTATCCTTCTTCTCAGAGCAATGGAGCGAACTGGGTCCAAGGATGAAAAAAGCAGGCTGCGGTACATCCTGGCGGTTGTGATCATTGGGGTGTTTACAGGACTCTCCGATCTCGTTCAAATCCTGCAAGTCCCTATCCCTCCCCTTGGACATCTAGGTTGTCTCGTCTATTCCACCATCCTGGGCGTGGCCGTTTTTAAACACCAGGAGGACTTTGATCTGTTCGCCCAGATGCGCATGAAACTGGATGATCTGAGCCAGATGGCGGCAGGAATTGCCCACGAAATTCGCAATCCGTTGAGTTCCATCAAAGCGGCTTCAGATCTGATGGCCAAGGAACTCCAGGGGCTCAACCATTCGACATGTCTCGAATACCACACCCTCATCACCGAAGAGGTCGAACGACTCAATCACATTCTCGCCACCTTCCAGGACTTCACCCGGCCCCTAAGGGTGGAGAAGGATCCTGTTTCAATCAACGATTTGATTCAAAAGACCACGAAGCTCATCGGCGTTGGAGGACCCCACTTGGAAATAAGATTGGAATTATCGGCGGACCTACCGAGAATCCAGGCAGACCCTTCTCTGATGAAGCAAGTCTTTCTGAATTTGATTAAGAATGCAGCGGAGGCCTGCAGTGCATCCGGCACGTTGGTTGTCAAGACCGAGTCTACCGTTCCTTGGGTAAAGATCAGCTTCACGGACAACGGTCCAGGGATCTCCCCCGAACTTCTTAACCGCATCTTTGAGCCTTTCTTTACCACCAAGACGACAGGAATGGGAGTTGGGCTGGCAATCTGCCAGAGGATTGTCGAGGCCCATCAGGGTCGAATCGAGGCAAATAATCTTGTCCCTAAAGGAACTCAGTTCTCTGTATTTCTGCCCGTGTAATTTGCGACTCCGTCTCCCCCGACGGAGAGAGCTGAGGTGAGAGGGAGCGATGCCATTGATCTTAGTCGTTGACGATGACCGGAACGTCTGCAGAGTTCTCAAGGATTTGCTGGAACGGGCTGGATTCGAGGTCCTGACGGCACCCGATGTGGATACCGCTATTCCAATCCTGAAGCAGCAAGATCTCGATCTCATTGTCACGGATCTCAAGATGCCCGGAAAAAGCGGGATGGATCTTCTCACCCTCTGTCACGAGGCAAGGCCTGCGGTGCCAGTGATCATGATGACCGCATACGCGAACGTGGAAGCGGCGGTCACGGCAATGAAAAAAGGAGCCTATGATTTCATTACGAAGCCCTTTGACGAGAATGAATTACTGAACGCGGCGAAGAAAGCCTTTTCCGAATCGAAGAAGAACAAGGAACTCCTCTCTTCTTATTTTGATAAAGCGACCCCCCTTATCACCGAGGTCATCGGAAGGACACCCGTCATCCAACAACTCTTGCGGATGGTCGAGAAGATTGCCCGAACAGACTCCACCGTTTTAATTACGGGTGAAACAGGAGTGGGAAAAGAACTCATTGCTCGCGCCATTCATTCAGCGAGCCAGCGAAAAAGCCATCCTTTCGTGAAAGTGAACTGCGCTGCCATTCCGGACACACTCTTGGAAAGCGAACTCTTCGGCCACGAGAAGGGAGCCTTCACCGGCGCTGTCACTAACAAGCCGGGCCGATTTGAGATTGCCCATCAGGGAACCCTGTTCCTTGATGAAATTGGAGAAATACCCCTTCATCTTCAGACCAAGCTCCTGGGCGTTCTTCAGGACAAGAGCTTTGAGAGACTGGGTGGAGTCAAGACTACCAAGGTGGATGTACGGATTATCACGGCCACGAACCAAGATCTTCCCTCGGCTGTTCAGGCTGGCAAGTTTCGGTCCGATCTCTTCTACCGTCTCAATGTGGTCCCCATTCATATTCCGCCATTAAGAGAACGGAAGGATGACTTAATTCCGTTGGTGAATTATCTCCTTGACAAGTTCGCATCGAAATACGGAAAGAAAATAGGTACCATTCCCCCCGAGGTCATGGCAACCTTCAGTAACTATGACTGGCCAGGAAATATCAGGGAACTGGAAAATATGATGGAGCGGATGGTGGTCATGTCTGAAACTGATTCGCTCAGCCTCGACCAGGTGCCTCCCGAGATACGAGGGGTGGTTTCAACGACCGAAGCCTCAGGCCTCAAAGCCACAATTGAGACCCTTTCCCAGGTCACTGAGAAACAGATGATTATCGATGCTCTGAACAAAACGAGCCAGAATCGGACTCTGGCGGCTAAACTCTTGGGCATCAGCCGCCGCACCCTCCAGAACAAGATCAAAGAGTACGGGCTTTAAGCTCTCCTGCGTAACTGCATTCACGCTCCATCCAGAAAACTGTGAAGTCTCCTTCACACCCTACTCTCTCGTTTCCGACACGCCATTCTCCTAAATTCAATAAAACCAACAGGTTAGCCAACTTATCCTCGACGTCATAGAGCTGGCACGAGTTTTGTTATTGGGATGATCAAGAGAGGATGGATCGATGAGAAGCTACCTGATCAACAAAAACCTCTGCTTCTATTACTGGCTCAGAAGAGGCATCGGAAAGAAGGAAGCCCTGAGGGTAGCAAACACCATCGAAAGGATTGTCCTCATTTTTGGAAGAGAAACTCTTCTATATCTTGGATAAGAAGGAGGAAAAAACAATGAAACTTCCAAGCCGCCTCACACCAGTCATTTTGATCTCCATCTTTCTGATCATGGGACAGCTCGGTTGCGCCCATACTCCAAAGGTTGAGCCTCCCACATTGGCAGAAGAAGATAAGGCTGAACTTGGGACCATCGGTGTTGTCCCAGCATCTTTCCTACCGGAGTTCACCAATGAAAAACCCATGACTAAAGAGAAGGCTGCGGCAACAAGTGCAAAAGCTGGGGCGCTCGGTTGTTTGGCGGTAGGCCTTGGTGCTTTTGGAGCCCCTGTTGCAGACCCGATGGCTGCGGTGGGGGCCGCAGCCGTCGGTCTGGCCGCTATCGCCCTCACTCCGGTCGGTGCAGCCGTCGGGGGAATCGTGGGTGCTGTGAGAGGGGTCAAGGAAGCTGCAATTAACGACGCGGAGTCCGTGCTCAATCTCGCTTTGAATGACGTCGATATTCAAAGATCCCTGCGAGACCGCCTCTTATCGATCGCTCAGGACAAGACTCCCTATCTATTCGTTCCTCTTGACGATCAGGGACCAAGCTTCCCGAATGAGGAGGTGAGTTATCGTTCTCGAACACCAGCAGAGGTGGAAACCATCCTTGAACCGAGCATTCTTCAGTTTGGTTTATCGAGTCTTTCAGATGGTCCTGGCATCAATCCTCCCCTTTCCCTCTTCATAACGACAAGGGTGAGGGTAGTTCGAGTTTCGGACGATCAGCTCCTCTACACTCATACATTTAACCATGAAAGCAAAGAGAGGAAGAAATATACCCAGTGGGCCGAGAATCATGGCCAGCCTCTGAAGGATGGATTCCAGCAATATTTAGATAGCTTACCAAGTGAGATTGTTACCACGGTCTTCGGATTGCCAGGTACATGAACTGTCCAACTCCTCTTCCAATGGGTGGATGAGGAAGATGATGATCTTCTCTAAAGCATAAGTGAAAGAAAGGAGGCAAAGATGAAAAAGATTCAGACGAGAAAAAATGTTTTGGTGGTGGGAGTGATTTGTCTTGGTCTGCTGTTTTCCTCTTCGAAGGCGTTTTCCTGGGGGTTTGCAACTCATGCCTACATGGATGATCACCTCGGCAAGAAAGGGGCCCGGAACAACCTCAACGAGATCTACGGAGGGGTGATGCCTGATCTGTTCAACACCCTGTTTGACTACCCTGAATATCTCGATTTCTTACCCGATCAGACTCACCTTAAGTTCATGAAGGTGTGGAAGGCTTCAAGAGGCGATGTGGAGAAATCCCTTGCCTTTGGTTTTGTCAGTCATAACGACCGCTGGGGAGCCGATTACACCGCACACCACGCCTGCCAGACGTGTGGACAGCCTGTTGGATATGCCTATGCGAAGGCGAATGTTCTATTGTCCGAAGCTCCCTTATCTGAGCTCGGAATCCCTGACGAGATCGCGGTGGAGATCTTTCATGAGATCGTTGAGAACGCCGTCGACATCCTGGTCAAGAGAACAGATCCGTTGATCGGCGACCGATTGAGTTCGGCTGCCCAGTTACGAAGCCCCGGGTTTCCTCGACTCCTCGTCAGGGCTTATGCGAAGCGTTTCGCCTCGTTTGCGGGCATCACGGAATTGGAGGCAGCTCAATTCATTCAGGCCGAGGAAAGCGACTTCCGAGAAGCGATTTTTTCTTACGGGCAGATTCTTTCACAGGATGAGGAGACTGCGATTGGACTCATTTCCGAACAGACGGCAAACCTAGCCCAAGGGTTTCTTGCCCTTTACGGCATCGTCCTTTCAATCCCCCCTGAGCAAATAGTTGACAGGGTCGCGCTTTACATGGCCCTGGCCATTGAATTCTGCCAAGGCGATTATCTCGAAGAGGTTGAAGCGACGATCCCATACGTCAGACACAAGTTGCTAGTCCACGGAGTCACTTATTAGGCCTGGCCCTCTTCGCACCCGAAAACGAAGAGGACCTTAAGAAAGGAGGAGGAGGAGATGAAAATAAAGCTGATCGCTCCTTATGAAACGAACGGAACCAACATTTCGAGTGCTGAGACGTTTAAGATCCAACGGGTCAACTTACCCCTCCTGGCAGCTCTCACTCCTCCTGGACATGCGGTGAAGATCGTCGACGAGGCCTTTGCCCCTGATGAACTTGAAGAAGACGTTGATCTGGTTGGAATCACCGTCATGACGGACCTGGTCTTAAGAGCCTACCAGATCGCTGATCACTATCGTCAACGCGGTGTCAAGGTAGTGATGGGGGGAATTCATCCGACTGTGCTACCCTACGAAGCCAAACAGCATGCAGATGGGATTGTCCTGGGAGAAGCTGAGCACGCTTGGCCAAGACTCGTTTCCGACGCAGCCTCTGGAAAGATGCAGCCGTTTTATCGCTCTGAAAAGTTGGCGGATCTGAAGAACCTACCGAGGCCACGGCAGGATCTCTACCCCAAGCCGAGAGAAAAAGGATACGTTCCCCTTCCTATCAACATCGAGTCCTCCCGAGGATGTCCCTATGACTGTGAATTCTGCTCCATCGGCCACGTGATGGGCCACCGGTATCGAATCAAGCCTGTTGAAGACGTCATTGGGGAAATGGAGTCGCTGGAATCCCGTTACCTCTTCTTCGTCGACGATGCCTTGGCCCTGAACCGAAGGCATGCCAAGAGACTCTTTGCTGACATGGCTCCCCTTCGAAGGTATTGGGTAGGACAGGGAACAGCCTCGTTGGCAGAGGATTTAGAACTGCTGCGCTTGATGAAACGCTCAGGATGCGTGGGGCTCCTGATTGGGTTCGAATCGGTTCAGGAAGCGATACGGGGCGAGATGAAGAAGATAAGAAATCTGCAGATCGATTTCTGCGAGGCCATGAGGCGATTTCATGGAGAAGGGTTGACGATCTTGGGAGCATTTATTTTCGGGTTTGATCACGACACCCAGGACGTCTTCGACCGAACCCTTGAGTTCATCATGAAAAGTCGTATGGACTGCCTCGAACTCCGGATACTGACACCTTACCCGGGAACCCGGCTCTACAGCCGACTCTTCGCCGAAGGGAGACTATTTTCACGAGACTGGTGGCTGCACGGCTACCCTCCAGATACGCTGCTCTTTCAGCCGAAGGGGATGTCTCCTGAAGATCTCATTGATGGCTTTGCTCGTCTGAACAAGCAGGCCTATTCCTATGGAGCCATCCTTAGAAGGTTTTTCGGAATGACCCCATCAAAGCGAACAGCCCTTGGCTGTCAAACCTACGCAGGGTTCAATTGGGCCACCCGAAAGCGATATTTCAAAAGTATCTCCAATCCGCAGCCTTTTGTCGGAAAGCCAGTGCCCATGAACGCAGAACAAAAGCGAGAGGTATGTCATGTTTGAGTCACTGTCCTTCGTTGAGCATTTTTCATACCTCGGTCTCTTCATCCTTCTTATTCTCGGGACCCTGGGCTTTCCCTTCCCAGAAGACAGCATCCTCATCTTGAACGGATTTCTCGTGGCCCGTAGCGTGGTGGATCCCCTTGTGGCATCCTTCGTCGTCTACGCCGGTTTGCTGATGACAGACTACTCTTTGTACTGGGTAGGAAGAACGTATGGGAGAGGTGTCGTCGAGATCAAACGGTTCCAAAAGATCATGACTCCGGAAAGGCTTTCGAGACTCGAAGTCAAGTTTCAGAGGTGGGGCGGTTGTGTTGTCTTCTTTGGAAGATTCCTGATTGGATTGAGGGCACAGGTCTTTCTTACTGCGGGAATCTTGAGACTGTCTCGAATTAGATTTCTTATCTTCGATGGGGTTTCTGCAGCGATCATGCTTGTGTTCTGGGGCGCAGTGGGATTCTACGGGGATTATGGCATTCAAGTCGTGCAAGCAAAGGCAAGAAGAATTGAGCACGTCGTCATCATCATTCTGTTATTGGGGGTTGCCGCAGCAGTCACGTACCTTTATCTGAAAAACAAAAGAAAGAATGGCCCAAGGGAGGTTGCTCTATGACACTCTTTCTCGATCACAATAAGTACTATCGGCTTCCATGGACATTGCCTGACAATGCAATTTCATGGTTGGAAGTCACGAAGGCCTGCAACATGTATTGTGAAGGTTGTTATCGGGAGAATGATCCCAAAGGTCACAAGCCCCTGGAGGAGATTAAACACGAGCTCCAGATTTTTGGAAAGTTCCGCAAGACAGATGGAGTGTCGCTAGCCGGGGGCGACCCACTTGTTCACCCTGATATTGTCGAGATTGTCCGTCTGATTGATCAGCAAGGATTGAAGCCTATCATCAACACCAATGGCCTGGCTCTTAACAAGGAATTGCTGCGAGAACTCAAAAAGGCTGGGGTCGTAGGGTTTACTCTCCATGTCGATAGCAAACAACATCGCCC
>Ga0315282_10016994_pt1 | contig 10561 bp, 8 predicted proteins | sample YL17G07_20_MG_FD_203693 | JGI IMG/M metagenome (GOLD analysis project Ga0315282, IMG submission 203693) | Sediment microbial communities from Yellowstone Lake, YNP, Wyoming, USA - YL17G07_20 | ecosystem: Environmental > Aquatic > Freshwater > Lake > Sediment | place: USA: Wyoming | collected... | reverse complement strand
GTTCATAGGTTCTGTGAGGGCGTCTGAAGGCTACTTTTCCGTGTAGATGACCCCTTCTTTCTCTAACTCTTCCACCTGGCCCATTTCCATGCCGAGCAGGCCTTCCAGTATCTCCCTGTTGTGTTGGCCTAGGAGAGGGGCGGCTGTTTTAACCTCTCCCGGTGTCGCGGAGAGCTTTACAGGGAAGTTGATCGTTTTGAACCTTCCCGCCTTGGGGTGCTCGATCTCCAGGAACATTCCCCTGGCGTTGAGGTGGGGGTCCTCCAGTGTCTCGTTGACCTGGTAGATGGGTGCTACGGGCATCCCTATATCAACGAGGTACGAAACGGCTTCATCTCGCGTCATACTGGCCACCATCTTTTCCACGTCCGCAAGCTTCACCTCCTCGAGCCCGAGCTTCTCCTTAAGGGCGTCGAGGGCCCTCGGCCTGAAGCCTGCGACCTCGACCCAGCCGTCCTTGGCCTTCACGATCCCGCTTATGTGGGTCGTGGGGAACTGCCTGCGAACTTGCCATGGGAAGAGGCCGGTCATGGAGTACTCCACTATTGCCGGGTTGAGAGCGGTCATACAATCGGCCTGAGCGACGTCGAGCATCTGCCCCTCCCCCGTCCGGTCCCTGTAACGTATCGCCCCCATTATGCAGTAGGCAGCTACCGTTCCGGGGCCAAGATCCCCATAACTCTCAGCCATGTTGAGGGGTGGCCCCTGCGGATCTACGAGGTCGCCGGTTAAGCGCGTGTGCCCACTCATTGACTCGGCAACCACATCGAAGCTAGCTCGTTCCTTGTAGGGACCGTACTGGCCAAAGCCGCTCAGCGCCGCGTAGATGATCTTCGGGTTAACCTCTTTGAGGGCATCATACCCTAAGCCGAGCCTCTCCATGACGCCGGGGAGGAAGTTCTGGACGACTACGTCCGACCTACTCACTAGCTCCTTGAAGATGGCATTGCCCCGATCGGCCTTCAGGTTGATCGAGAGGCTCTTCTTGTTCATGTTCAGATAGTGGAAGACCGGGTCGGCTCCTCCAGGGCGTAGGCCGCCGCCGATCCTCGCCGTGGCACCCCATGTCGGTTCTACCTTGATCACCTCCGCCCCAAGTTCAGATAGTAGTAGCGTGCACCAGGGCCCAAACCAGTGGTCGGTCAGATCAACTATGCGTACATCGTCCAGTATCCTCATGGATCGTCCAGAAGAGATTACGATAAGCGGCCGGAAAAAGCCTGCCCCAGTTTAACAAATTTCCCAAAAGGCAATTAATTGTGCACCATTCAGTAGTGCCATGAGCTATGTAGCAGCCGACAGCCCAGGAAAAACTATTCTCCTTATGGGGAACGAAGCGATCGCCCGCGGTGCCCTCGAGGCGGGGGTAAGGGTCGCTGCTTCATACCCGGGGACACCCGCATCCGAGATCGGGGACACCCTCGCCAGTGTCGCCAAGCAGATGGGGATCCACTTCGAATGGTCGACTAACGAGAAAGTAGCATTCGAGGTCGCCTACGGCGCCTCGATGTGCGGCCAGCGCAGCCTCGTGAGTATGAAGCATGTCGGCCTCAACGTAGCGTTGGACATTCTTGAGATGGCGGCGCTGAGGGGGGTGAAGGGCGGCCTTGTCTTCGTGAGCGCAGACGACCCGAGCCAGCACAGCAGCGGGCAGGAGCAGGACCAGAGGTGGCTCGCGAAGCAAAACTGCATCCCATGCCTCGAGCCGAGCGACCCCCAGGACGCGAAGGACTTCACCGTCGTCGCGTACGAGCTGTCCGAGAGGCACAAGCTACCGGTGATGCTTCGCACGGTTACCCGCCTCAGCCACATGAGGAGTGGAGTGAACCTAGGGAGGCTGCAGAAGCTTGACATTGAGGCGAGGTTCGACTTCGACCAGTTCAGTTACACCACCGCTGGATTCGACAAGCTCTTTTACGGAGGAGAGAAGGCCGCGAACGAGAAGATCGCCGCGGTTGCGGATGAGATGAACGGTTCTCTCCTAAACAGCCTGTCTATGACTGGCGGGGAACGGGTGGGGGTCATCGCGACTGGGCAGACCTACAACTACGTCATGGATTCCCTCATCAGGCTCGGCGCAAAGGACAAGGTAGCGGTCCTGAAGCTAGGCACCTCAAATCCGCTCCCGGCGAAGCTCGTCTCCAGGCTCATCAAGGGAGTCGAGAAGGTGCTGGTCACTGAGGAGCCCGACCCATTCGTGGAGCTCCACGTCAAGGCCCTCGCCAAGGACGTCAACCCCGTTGTCGAGTTGCTCGGGAGGATGAGCGGAGCTCTGCCAACCGAAGGTGAGCTATCGCCCCTCATCGTAGACGCGGCCATCGCCAAGATGCTGGGGGAGATACCACTGCCGAACCTACGTCAGGCGCTGGAGGCGGAGGCCAGGGACCTGCTGTTCGGCAGGATGCTGACCGTCTGCGCAGGCTGCCCCCATAGGGCGAGCATCTACGCCTTGAAGCGCGCGGTGAAGACGGTTAAGGGCGACATCCACAAGGTCGTTGTGAACGGCGACATCGGCTGCTACGGCCTCACCTGGGCGCCACCGATGAGCTACGAGGACACCTACTTCTGCATGGGGGCGAGCCTCGGCGTCAGCCAGGGGATGAGTCATGTCGGAGTAGAGTCCATCGCATGGATCGGAGACGGGACGTTCTTCCATGCCGCGATCCCTGCCCTCATAAACGCGGTTCAGACCAAGACAAACATCAAGGTAGTAGTCGCCGACAACGGGGTAACCGCGATGACCGGCTTCCAGCCCAACCCCCAATCCGGAGTGACGGCGATGGGTGAGCCCACTAAGTGCATCTCTATAGAGGCCATCGCGAGGGCGGTAGGCGTAGAGCACATCGAGGCCGTGGACGCGTACGACCTCAATGCGACAGAGAATGCCTTCAAGCGAATGCTTGAAGCTAATGGCGTCGCAATGGTCATCAGCCGGCGTGTCTGTGCGACAGAAGCCGTCCGCCGGATGAGGCCGAAACGCCCCTCCCCCTACATGGTCGACGAGTCGAAGTGCACCGGATGCAAGCTCTGTCTAAGTACATTTGGATGTCCGGGGCTCAACTATGACGAGGCGAAGAAGAAGGCAAGCATCGACCCAACCATATGCATGGGCTGCGCTGTCTGCGCTCAGGTCTGCCCCTCTGGCTCAATCAGCAGGAGGGACGACTGATGACCGCTACACGCATAGTCATCGCAGGAGTCGGTGGCCAGGGAACCCTCCTTGCGACACGATTAGTTGCGGAGACTGCCCTCAAGGAAGGGCTGAGGGTTCGCATCGGAGAGACCTACGGGATGTCCCAACGCGGGGGCCCTGTGATGGGCCATATCCAGATCGGGGAAGCGTATTCCCCCCAGATCAGGCCTGGAGACGCTGACGCGATACTCGGATTCGAACTGGCCGAGGCCACCCGGCGAGGAGTCACCTACCTGAGAGACGGGGGACTCTCCATAGTGAACAGGAAGAGGATACCCCCCGTGGAGGTCGTTAGCGGCATGAGGAAGTACCCGGAGGAGGATGAACTGCTCGGCCTTCTGAGGCGTGTAGCCGGTAGGGTCTTTGTTATCGACGCCACATCGCTGGCGGAAAAGGCAGGGGATCCCATCGCAGCAAACGTGGTGATGCTGGGGGCATTGGCGGCAAGTGGTGTACTGCCATATGCCGAGGAATCCGTTGTCGAGGTGATGAGTGGGTCGATACCGCCACGTTTCCTTGACCTCAACATGAAGGCATTCAGACTGGGGGCAGAAGCCTTCAGGGAGTCGTGAGTGTTGGTCCCGTGCGTCGAGAAAAGCTATTCACCCCCACGACCATACTAACGAACTATGACCATGGAGATGTCGAGCTTCTCCGACGCCGAGGTGATCGACTGCCACGCACACCTATGGATGCTGAGAGACCATATCGACGACACTAACCTGCGTGTACAGGGGGAGGCGCTGATCGAGACCATCAGGGACGCCCCACTAAGGCAAATGTACGCGTTCGGTAGGCGCGGTCACCCATCTCTCTACCTCAAGGCCCAGTACCCTGGTAGGTTCTACGCTGGCGGCTACGCCCCCTGGAGCGGCGACGCCTCAGGGTTCAGGGTAGACTGGCCTAGTTACGTCAGTTCCCTCATCGACTTGGGTTATGATGGAGTCGGCGAAATGGGGTCCAAGCCGGTCACGAGGGACAGGCACATGCCCCTCGACTCCACCTACTATGAAGGCTTCTGGGAGAGCTGTGAGTCTGAGGGGTTCCCTGTCCTCTGTCACGTGGGGGACGTAGAGGACTTCTGGCATGAGGAGCTAACCCCTGAGTGGGCAAAGATCAGGCACTGGGGCTACTGGAAGGACGACTACCCCTCCATGGAGGAACTATGGGGCGAGATCGAGAATGTCATTACGAACCACCCACGACTCAGTATAGTTCTCTGCCATTTTCTCTTCATGAGTCCCCACATGGAGAGGCTGAGGAGGTTCCTCAACGAACACAGGAACGCCCACATAGACTTGACCCCTGGCATCGAGCTAATCTACAATATATCTAGACGGCGAAAAGACTGGAGACGCTTCTTCATCGAAAACAACGACAGGATACTGTTCGGCACGGACATAGGGATGAGTACGACTGGGCCCCAGCACCTCGCGAGGGTTTGGCTTCTCAGGAAGTTCCTCGAGACGGATGAGGAGTTCTACACTCCGGAAGAGGCTGATGATGCGCTGACGAGGTATAGTGAGCCGTTCATCGGCCTTAGCCTCCCAAGGTCCTCGTATGAGAAGATCTACTCATCCAACTTCAGGCGCCTTTGGGGACAGAGACCGAAGCCTGTGGATATCGATGCGGCAATAGCTGCATCGGAGAAGGAGGGAGAAGCCTTAGTCGCTAAGGCATTTATGAAATTAAGGTGAGGGCATCCGCGTAGCTGTTAAATAGGTTTGGCGGAAAGTCTAACGATCGTTATGCTCAAGGAGACGGCCAGGATGCTGGCCGAGATAGGTCTCCCCGAGGGCGACGCTTACGACCTTCCTTCATCCCCCAAGACCTTCCCTGACAAGGCCAATTACAGAATAGAGGTGTCGGGGATTGAGAACCTCGCCGTGCTACGAGCCCTCGTGGATGAGATGGACAAACGGGACGTGCCCGTGCACAGGATCATCGGCTGCGTGATGGGCGCAACGCTGCTGAGCGACAAGGAGTTGCTTGAGTACGCCAAGCTTGCCCACGACGCGAAGATAGAGGTGATTCTGACTCCGGGCCCGAGGGCTCTCTGGGACACGGGCCGACAGATAGCCACTCCTGAGGGCGGCCTCTGCGGGCTCAGGTACCGGGGCATGAAGGGGCTCACGGAGGCGATAGACGACATCTTCCACAACATCGAGCTCGGCTTCCGCGGCTTCCTTGTCGTTGGCGAGTGTGGCATGTGGGCTCTCAACGAGCTGAGGAAGGTCGGCCACATCCCGAAGGACATCGTCTTCAAGGTCTCCATCTTCACCGGCCATGCCAACCCTGCCGGTGCCAAGGTACTGGAGATGCTCGGCGCGAACACGTTCAACCCCGTTGGCGACTTAAGCGTGCCCCAACTCGCAGCCATCAGGCAGACCGTGAAGATACCTATGGATTTGCACGTCTGGCTCTTCGATGCCTGGGGGGGTTTCAACCGAATCTATGAGGCCCCCGAGATGGCCAGAACGTGCTCGCCTTGCTACTTCAAGATAGAGCCGGGGCCGGGCGTGGGCGCGATGTACAAGCCTTGGGGTGCGGGACTCTGCGAGAACATGGCTAGAGACAAGGTCACATACGCTGAGAGGCTCATCGGCTTAGTCGAGGAGAACTGGCCTGAGGCAAAGCTATCAAAAATGGGTGCAGCTGACCTAGCCATTCCCAAGACAAAATAATTTTGCCCGCTCAGTACGCAGACCACCGTTAACTATCCAATATTCTACTAGAATGAACACTACGCCTTCGCATCGAGTCAATTAGTATGTAGATAACCACGAAAGCGACGAGATACGAGCCGGCTCCCATGAGGGGATCCAGGAAGCTGAGTGTGAGGTACTCCGTTCCCCCCTCGTACGGCGCCAGGGTCACAGGGTTGAGGAGGCTCTCTGCGGGAGCGTAGTCGTCTGTGAGGATGGGGACGTCTCCGGTGCTGACAGCTCTTGTGAAGAGGTCCCTCGAGTACCTAATCAGGGCATCCCTCCTCGTGGGGGCTGATGCCGCCATCTCTACAAGCTGGACTACATCATACCTAGGGGCGTCGGTTGCCACGAGTATGAGATTCTGGAGTTCAGAAGTACGCTCGCTCTTCGTGTGGAAGATGTAGACCTCATCGAACACAATGCTCATCGTCCTGCACTCTGCCCTCATGAGGTCGGAGGTGTCGCCGATGAACGAGGAGATCAGGTTTGAGACGATGACTCCTCCGGGGTTGAGGTGACGTGAGAGGCTCTCCATATACTCTCGGGTCATCAGGTGGAAGGGAACGTAGGTCTTGGAGTACGCGTCTAGCACGATGAGGTCGTATCTTCCGGCTTTCTCAACGAAAGTTCTACCGTCCTCGACGAAGACCCGTAGGCGCGGATCATCCACCACACCGAAGTAGTCCCTGGCGGCTTGGATCACGTCGGTGTCGATCTCAACAACGTCGACTCTTACGTTTGGGTAATAGGCGAGGAACTGCTTGGGCCCGGAGAAGGCGCCGCCTCCCACAAAGAGGACTCTCTCGATGTCCTGGTTGAATACGAAGGCCAGGTTGAAATAGTCCGTGTACCTGACCGCGGCGGCTTGTGAGCCGTTCATGTACATGGAGCCGTGGCGGAGATTGTTTAGGTAGAGCGACTTTGTGCCCTCCCCAGTATTCTCGACCACACTCAGGGTCGAGTATGGTGTGTCTTTGCTGAACAGTAGGCTGCCTCCCATTCCTACGACGGGCCCCTGTAGCAAGGCTGGTGGGAAAGTGAGAATCACCACCACAATAACCAACATGAGGCGCTCCACCCAGAGCAGGCCTATGAAGGACACCGCTATGAGGACGACGCCCAGGGACATGATAATCGCTCTTACGCTGAAGGAGGGGATTAGGACGAAAACCGTGAAGAAAGTCCCGAAGATGCTCCCGGCGGTGGATAGGGAGTACAAACTTCCCGATGCGCTGCCGATCCTGCCGATGTCGTCAGCGGTCAGCCTGATTGCGTAGGGGGAGACTATCCCGAGCAGTGTTGTTGGTGCACCGAGGAGCAACAAGCATGAGACGAGTGGGCCGAGCCTGTCCCCTAGACCCAGGTCGGTCGCAGTTTCCATCACGAAGGATGACGCGGAGGGTACCACGAGTGTGAGTATGCCCGCTATGAGAATCACGAAGGAAAAGGTCCTGAAGCTCGGGTCTCTGTCCGCAAGCCTGCCGCCGAGGTAGTAACCGGCTGCGAGCCCGGTCATCACTACGCCAATCAGGCTCCCCCAAACGTAGATGCTGTCCCCGAAGGTCGGTGCCAGCAGTCTGCTACCTACCAGTTCCAGAGCCATACCGACGGTACCAGAGCTGAAGACGCACAGCCGTACCCCCCAGTGGGGCGAGCGTCCCACCTTCTCCATATTTGAGTATTCTCAGGCTGGATTTTAATAACGGTTCGCAGAGGCACGGGGTGAACGTCGCCTTGCTCCCACACACTAAATATTAGCTGGACCACTTTCAAGCATGGAGTTCACTACTCGACCCGTCGTGATGGGCACCAATGGTATGGTCACATCGAGCCACTACCTCGCAACCGAGGCGGGGCACCATGCCCTCAAACGGGGCGGGAACGTCGTCGACGCCGCTGTAAGCATGTGGTTCGTTCTCACCCTCACGAAGCCAGACCTTGTGGGAATAGCGGGGGAGGTCCCGGCGCTCCTCTATCTCTCCGACGAAGAGAAGGTCATATGTTTGAACGGTTCAGGGCCAGCACCAAAGAAGGCTACAGTCAAGTGGTTCAGGGATAACGGTTACCCCCTCATACCCGAGGACGGGTTCACGCCCGCCGTCGTACCTGGCGCGTTCGATGCATGGGTAATGGCCCTCGACGAGTACGGGACTTTTAGCCTCACCGAATGCATGGAGGCCGGGATCAGGATAGCCTCTGAGGGCTACCCTATGCAACTGACGATGGTTGCCAGTATGAGGTCCAACGAGGGGCGCTTCAGGAGGGAGTGGCCTACCTCAGCAGCGGTCTACCTCGCCAGCGGGAAGGCACCCGAGGTTGGGCAGATCGTGGCCAACCCCGACTGGGCCAAGACATTCAGGAAGGTCTCTGAGTTGGAGAGAGCGGAGCGAAAGGTCGGAAGGTCCGCGGCCCTCACAGCTTGCCGCGAGTACTTCTATCGCGGCCCCATCGCGCAGACGATCATCGGCTTCATGGACTCCTTCAAGTGCAGGGATGTCTACGGGCAGGAGCGGACCGGCCTCATGACCCTAGAGGACTTCGCTGCCTACAAGGCGAGGTTCGAGGAGCCGGTATCGAGCAACTACCGTGGCCTTGACGTCCACAAGCCCGGGCCGTGGACCCAGGGACCCGTCCAGCTGGAACTGCTGAACCTCCTCGAGGGTTACGACCTGGCTGGCATGGGGCACAACAGCGTCGACTATTTACACACCTGGACAGAGTGCGCGAAGTTAGCATACGCCGACCGGGAGCAGTACTACGGAGACCCCGACTTCTACGACGTCCCGCTTGGCGTGCTCCTATCCAAGAGCTACGCCGATGAGCGCCGGGAACTGGTTGATCCGAAGGAGGCCTCCATGTTGTTGAGGTCGGGTAAGGTAAAACCGGTGAAGCTCAAGATGGGAGGGTCGAGAGCGAAGAATGAGGGTGACACGGTCCACTTGGAGGCGGTCGATCCGAACGGTAATATGATCTCAGCTACCCCAAGCGGCGGCTGGATAAGGACGAGCCCCTTGATACCGGGCCTCGGCTTCCCCATGGGGACCCGCGGACAACAGTTCGACCTCGGTGAGGGGAGCCCCAACTGCCTCGCCCCGGGGAAGAAACCTCGCATAACCCTCTCCCCCAGCCTGGTCACGAAGGATGGTGAGCCGTACATGGTCTACGGGACCCCAGGCGGGGACGACCAGGACCAGTGGACGAACCAGTTCCTCCTAAACTACGTCGACTTCGTGATGGACGTCCAGCTTGCCCTCGACAAGCCAACCGTCCACACAAACCATTTCCCAGGGAGCTTCTGGCCGAAGGCCGTAGCACCCGGCGAACTTCATTTGGAGCCTCAGATACCAGGGGAGGTGGCGGAGGGGCTGAGGACGAGGGGGCACAAAGTGGTGATCGACAAGCCATGGACCCACGGAAGGTGTCTAGCCATCAGGTTCGACCCCCATACCGGTGTCAGGTATGGGGGAGCGAGCCCCCGCACAGGTGACAGCTACGCGTTTGGCTGGTAACGCCCATAATTTACATATACGGGCTTTCCTGTCCATGTTTTTTTCAGAATGCGGGCGAGCAAGGGAGGCAAGTTGCTGATCGAGCATAATTAGGTCAGTAAATTTGTGCTTACATTTAAATTCAGGGATCCTAGCACGGTCACCTTATCGGAAGGTCGGTTCTAGATGGGGTCGAAGTTCGGTTTGATCCTTGCCCTGGTTGGCGGGGTCCTGTACATCATCAATGGCGTGACAACGTCGGTCAGCGCGTCAGCAATGGATTAGATAATCACCTACGTGACGTCCCAGTTCCCGCTTTACGCTAACTACCTGATTCCCGTCATAAAGTGGCTGACTGGACTGGGAGGAGTGGGCGTCATGCTGGGCGGCATTGTGTGCTACCTCGGGTACAAGCAGTACGGGGGGGTACATCATAATCCTATCTGCCCTCGGCGGGATCCTCTCATACGGCACCCTTGTCTACAACGCTGAGGCGACGGGGGTGTTCAGCCAGCCCTTCAACCAGATAGCCGTATTTCTTTTTGGGCTCGGGCCAGGGTTAGCGGCTTCACTGCTGTCACTCCTTGCCTACGTGAAGCGTTAAGCGCGTGCCAGGATTATAGCTATAATACGCCATCCTCTTTGAGCTTTTTTACCTCTCCCTCATCGAGTCCAACCAGAGTCGAGAGAACCTCCATGTTGTGTTCCCCGAGGATAGGGGCGGATTTCTCCACTCTGGTTGGAGTCTCCGAGAACTTCACAGGGAAGCCCGGCATCCTCACAGAGCCGACCATCGGGTCACTGACCTCAACTATCATATCTCTTGCCAAGATCTGAGGGTCAGTAATCACCTCGTCCAGTCCGAGAACTCTCGCTACAGGCAACCTTGCCCGCTCGAGTAAGGCTACCGCCTCAGCTACCACCTTTTCGCCCACCCACTGCTCGACCACCTGACTGTTAATCTTCTGCGGGTCGACTCCTATAGCGCCAGCCAATCTGTCAAGCATCTCGCCGGGCACCGTCAGCACGATATAGCCGTCCTTTGCCCTGTAGATTTCTTTGACAGATAGCACGTACTTGTCTAGGACGCCTGGGAATGTCATCTTGACCAGTGTGTGGAAGGGGATCGACGGCATCACCGCGACCATCGAGTCCACCTGCGCTAGGTCGAT
>Ga0315282_10016992_pt1 | contig 10562 bp, 10 predicted proteins | sample YL17G07_20_MG_FD_203693 | JGI IMG/M metagenome (GOLD analysis project Ga0315282, IMG submission 203693) | Sediment microbial communities from Yellowstone Lake, YNP, Wyoming, USA - YL17G07_20 | ecosystem: Environmental > Aquatic > Freshwater > Lake > Sediment | place: USA: Wyoming | collected... | reverse complement strand
CCGTTACAGCCGGGGTATGTGGTGGTGTGGTAGGAGAGGGGTTGGAAATCCACCTTAAAGATGGCTAAAAACTGTCTTGACAGAGGGGAGCACCCCAGTCAGTGGAGGGGATCCAATCCCATCGATTGCGGCGGATGCACAAGGGAACTGGCATTTAGTCTATAGGGACTATGACCAAGGGGAAGGATACGTAAATTCCTACATAAAGTACATGAACAGTTACTCTGGGCCGATCACACTTTCCCAGAGCACATTTTATTATCCTTCGGGATCTGGTGCAACGTTAGGATATCCCTCAATAGCCGCTGATAACAAAGGCGTCCTTCATGTGGTCTATGCATTTCAACAGTTCGAAGGTGACGACTGCTGGCATTTCATGTATATCACGACGGCGCCAAAGTTATTCGTAGTAATCCCCGGCGTGGGCTTCGGGAATACACCCGAACACGGTGCAATGATGCTCTGGAGAGCTGAAAATATGTTCCGTGATGACTATGAATGCATCAAGGAAATTCGTGAAGTAGATAATCCCTCAGACAATCAAGTTCGCGATATGATTACTGAGGCTACACGGAAAGCCAAGGAGAAAGGGAAAGATGTTATCGTTAACATAGATATGGATTTGGACAATTTTTCGGTATTGGAATATATCAACCCGTTCTCTAAGAGGTGGCAGCAATCGGTAAAATGGGCTGGAAGAGTGGCTAATGTTGTATCTGATGCTTTTAAAGGAATAAATCCAAGAGGAGTTCGTATGCTTTACGCTCACAGTGCTGGTGTTGATGCTACCACTCGAAGTATACAGCAGAGACCAGGAGAAAGAATGTATGATGATGTTAATTTGTTCAATGGAAGGACAAAAGCACCTCCTTTAGCAGATTCTCTTATGAGTAGTGGCTATAGTTGGTGGCAGGTTAAAGTTTTTACAAGCAAGGGAGATTTCCCTGCCTTCCCAAACTCGCTTTCAAATTATGACGCAGCAAAACGATTGGCTGGTCGAGCATGGGTACATTTGCATTCTTTGACGATAACCGGGCACAATGGACTTCGTGATAGTATTGGGGTAGAAGGAGTATTTGAGGTCAATTTAGGGGCATTAGGTGGCTGGTGGGAAATAGGCACAGTTGAAGAAATGATGTTGAAGGATTGGAGGGAACAATAGAGTAAGGTGTGTCAATTTATTGACAGAGGCATTCATAAACATACTTGCCAGAAGTCCGCCAAATGGCCATGGTGAAGTGTATTTTGAAGTCCTTCTGACCAAGCTTATTTGGGGAACTCCTGCGCTATCTTATAGACTTCCTCCTCAATATATCTGCCGAGGTTGCGATATAATCCGCTCAGAGAGATTGTCAGCGTGTCCTTTTCTGGGTCTTCTGTCAGATTGACTTGTCCCTCCGCGTCAGGCTCAGCCCACTGACCGATAACGCTCATCACCAGCGGCTTCGCTTTTAGCGAGGTCACAATTTCACCGTCTATATCCGCGTACCAACTCATTCGTTCGCCTCCTGCGGCAGCGGCTCGCCCTCTCTCGCAAGCGTGAGTAGGTCAATCGTCAGCCGGCGCAGTGTGTCCTGATACGACTCGTCTTCTTTCACAGAGCAATCAAATTCGCGATAGAAGCCTGCGCCTCTTGTCTTCATAACTCTCATATCAGGCACCTTCTTCAAAGCGACCAGAAACTCACCTGCGTCTGCTATCTCAAACCTGCGGGGTTGATAAAGTCCGACCTGCGCCTTTCTGAACACCATTTCGCTATAGACTCTCCAAGATGCAGTCACTGTTCCGCGACGGCTTCTCTTCGTTATGAGACCAGAGTCCCGGAGTTTTTTCAACACCGGCTCGTCTTCGGGCTCAAGCCAGAGATATAAGCGATGCCCGCTTTTGAGGAAGTGGCTGACCAGAGCCCAATCCTCAACAAGATCTCGATAGGCTATGTCCAGTCTGCTTTTTGTGTTCATATAGAGGTGAAGTTCGTAGAAGTTGACATTATATTGCTGCGCCACTTTCTCCGCCACCTCACCGAACAGCGCCTCAAGATGGGCGTGCAGGAAAGGATAGTCAGGCTTATAACGACAATCCTTCTCGCCGCTGTAAACGGCGAAATTGAGAAAGGCTTTTTCTTTCCGCTTCTCCCGCTCATAGGATTTGACGAAGCGGTCAACATATCCCGGTCTGCAGGTCTCACACAGAGGCTTTCTGCCGACCATAACCGGAAGCGGCAAGAGCGACTCATAACCGCAGCAAGAGCAGGTCAGCCGCCACGGTTCCCATTCCGCCCCGGACTCGCATCGCTTATTCATACAACCTATTTCTGTTCTCCCGTTATATTTCAAGGTCTTCTGGAACCGGCATCGGCTCACCCAGCTTCACGAGGATAAGGAAGTCAATTACTTCTCTTATCTCTTCTTTGCTCCAGTCAGGTTCCACATAACCATTGCCAATAGCGATTATCCGGACGTCTTGGCTCGTAAACCTTCTTTGCGCCGTCTGCCACTAACACCGAAGGGTTTACCGAAGATGGAAGTAGAATTTCTGTTTGAATTCCGAAGTCGCGAGAAGTAATCTCAACATAGATACGGATACTGGAGCACGCATTTGAGGAGGAGGAAGCAATGGGAAAACCGTTTTTTGTCGAAGCACTGGAGAAGAATGACCCTGAACTGTTGAAGCAGATGAACTCCCTGCACGAGTTTGTGAGCAGGGACGGTGCACTCCCGGCAAAGATCAAGGTCCTGATGAGCATGTTGGCAGATGCGATACTTGGTCACGCCGAGGGTGTGAAAGCAATCGCTGAGCGGGCCCGTGGGCAGGGAGTGACTGAAGAGGAGATTGCGGAGACAGTGCGTATGGCCTTTTACTGCGCTGGCATTCCTGGCTTGGTTACAGGGACCTTCGCCTTCCAGAAAAAGCGTTAATTGTAGGTTGCATATTGTCGCGACGATTTAGTCACGGATGAGGTTCATCTTTTTCTCCATCTAAACGCTGCGCCGTTCGCCGCTTCGGGTTTGAGCCAGCGAAAAACATCGGCGAGGCGCTTACTCTCCCGAAAGAGTTCCTCGGCAGGAATTACTCACTTACTTACTTGTGGCTGCCACTGCTCTTCGGGTGCGCCGTAACGAAAAAATAGGTGGAATACTAACAGAGCAAAGGCGTCACTTTTATGGATGTTCCCTTTGTGGATAGAGGCTAAGGAATGACCAGAAAAAGCAAAATAATCATAGGAGTAAGCGTTGTGGCTGCAGTTGTGCTGCTTCTGCCGCCGTATATATTCTCAAGGATGGTGACTAACCCTCATAAGTTGCACCCACAGGAGAGATTCTCCGCTGACTGGCAGAGAGTAACTTTTCAGGGACCAGACGCGGTGCAACTTCGGGGTGTGTTACGAAAGAGAGAAGACGCGCTCGGCACGTTCGTTATCTGCCACGGACAGGGCGACTCCAAGGAGAGCCAGATGGATAAAGGCGAATTCGCTTTCAACAGCCGCTATAATGTGCTCGCCTTTGACTTTCGTGGTCACGGTGAAAGCGACGAGGCGCTCTGCACCCTCGGCGCAAAGGAGAGCAAGGACATCCTGTGCGGCATCGCCTATCTGAAGCGAGAGAACCATCTCGTAAAGCCGCTTATCCTATGGGGCGTCTCTATGGGCGCAGCCTCCTGTCTGCTTGCAGCCCAGCACTCTGCTGACACCGACGCCGTCATCGCGGAGTCGAGTTTTGATTCGCTTGAAGGCACACTCGCTCACCACGGCTGGCTCTACTACCACCTTCCCAGGTTCCCTTATGCCCACTTGACCCTGCTCTTCTACAGACTGCGCACAGGCTGCTCCCCCGCAGAGGTCAATGTCTTGCAAGCAGTCTCCAACTCAAAGGCAAGGCGAATCCTCCTGATACACTCATCAGACGATGCGAGGATGCCGCCAGGGTTGGGCAGGAGTCTTCTTGATGCGGCGTGTGAGAAGGGGTCGCTGTGGATTGCACCCCGCGGAGAGCACGGCGGGATATACAGAGCCTCTTATAAAGAGTATAACGAAAAAGTCCAAGTGTTTCTTTCAACCCTCGTCCGGTCTGAATAGGCATATGCTGATTCATTCGCAGAGTCTGTGGTGATGTGTGTAAGCAAGCGCACTCGCTCACCAAGATTGTTCCATAAATCCATTCTTCTCTCAATCTCGGCTTCCTTATCCAAATCGAGAGACGGGAGCAAGAGCACTCGCGTACGTAGTGGAAGGATGCTTGGTGATCGACCTGGAGAGACGAACAGTTGAGGTCAAACCGCGGCAGGGAATCTTTTGCTGTTTGAAAACTCCAAAGAGGCGGGTATGATTATCAGGGACGGCACGGAGCGGCGGCGGAACTTCCATAGAAGGAGGCAGAGCAATGCGGGGAGACAGGGTTAGGTTTGCAGTTCTGGCATCGGTTTTGTGGGGCTTTTCGGTCTCTGCGAGTTGCGCTGCGCCGGAAGAAAAGAGACCAGCAGGCGAACGGGAGGGGGGCATTTCCTTGCGCGTCTCTGTTGACAAGTTACGCGCGAAGGCGGGTGACGATGTCTTGATAACCGTATCTGTCAGTGGCAAGGAGTCTGCCTCTCTTGGAAAAATCGCCGCGACTTTATTTGAGCCTACTGTTGGACCCGGGGAAACTGCTCTCGTCTTCGATAATGAAAAGCAGGTTTACCAGGGGCGCATCAATTTGAAAAAAGACGCGCCTTCCGGGCTGTATGTTGTCACTGCCTCGGCCGGGAGCAGCGAGCACAACGCGTTCGCGAAAGCGTGGTTTCTGGTAGGGAAGGTTATCTGCGACGCGTTCTGGGAGCCGAAAAAGTACAAGGAAAGTTACGTTGCCAACTATATGGAGAAATTCCGCGGTCTCGGCGGGAATGCGCTCCTTATGGTGGGATCCTATTCCGATTATGACGCTGCCGAGGTATGGCTCACGCTCGCGGACAGGTGCGGTCTGACAGTGATACTTTCGGTGGAGACGTATATAGAACCCTACTCAAGGCGCAACGAGGAACTGAAGAAGATGACTGCCGAGATCTGGCAGTCATACCGGCATCATCCCTGCGTTGCTGGGCTTTATGTGAACCACGAGGGAAGCGGCATATACCTGGCGCCGTTTATCAAGGATTTCTGCGACTATGCGAAGTCTCTCGGAGGAAACCCGCTGACCGCCTGCGCACCCTACCTCGAGGACCCCAACCTCATAGGTTATCTGACAGCGATAGACAATCTGGACGTTATTGAACTCCAGTGCCAGATAATGGGCTCGCGCCGGACAGATAACAGGTGCGTGTTTCCTATGACGCGCTGCAGGGACCACGGCTGTCTTTGCGCAGGTACCGCGCTTCTTGCGAACAAAATCATCTTCTCGCAGATAGAACAATACGCGAACATAGGGGAGAAGGCAGTGCCGCCCCCGGAAGGTTCGGACTACTCAACCGCGACGAAAGAGGATATCTATTCTCAGGCAGCGGGTGCCGCCACCGCACCTCAACAGGACGGGTTTGTTCTGTCGTCCTTTTCCGGTTCCATCCACGGTAAATCGGACCAGTACCCGAAAGAGATGAAGGAATGCGAAGAAGGACTCAGGAAAGGGATAGAAGATTACAAACTGATCAACTCGAAAGTCGCGGTCCAGCCGGATCCGATAGTGTTTTATTATCCTTACACTGACTGGAACGTGCACTGCTGGCGAACTTCCTACTGTCCCGCTTTCGGGGCGCTCAGACGGTTGGGAGTGCCGTTCGGCATAGTCTCTTTTGTCCCGCCAAAAGGCGAAAGCCTGCTGCCTTACTATCCTATGAACTTGAACGAAGAGCAGTTGGAATACCTGCTCCGGAACAAGTTTGTTGTCGTAATACCCGACCTCCCCGGAATGGAGGAGACCGACAGCATCCTGCTGAAGAAATTTGTGGAGAAAGGCGGCACCGCGATCCTGTTTGGACCGCATATTCCTTACGGCGACCGGTTCAAGAGAGACGAGTTGTGCGGGGGAACGGAAACGGGTGAGTACGATCCGGATCGCCGGCAGGACCGGATAGAGGTGAAAGCCGCACTCCACACGAGAACCAAAGAAGGGACGGTTTTCAGTTTTATCCCGAAAGAGCGTATAGTATGGACTCCCACCAGCGGAAAAACAGTCGCGGTCTTTCAGGATGGGCATGCGGCAATTCTTCTCAACCGGTTCGGCGAAGGCACGGTATTTACCATTCCCGTCAGTTTGACGGATGCGGTGGCGATTATGCCTGACCTGATAAGAGATATCTTCGATTACGCGCTGGCGCAGAAGGGGTTGAAAAGGTTGTTCGACATAATCGGTGCAAGTGAAGACCTGGACATTGCAGTGTCAGGCACTGACGGCAGCCTCAATCTCGCTCTCGTGAACCACGGGAACCAACCCGCCGAGGTGAAGGTCTGTCCGCTCAACTTGCCGCCCGACAGAATCTATGTTGTTACTGACCTGAAGACCGGGCAGACTGTGTCGGAGAAGGTCGGGAAGGAACTTTCCGAATTTCAACTGCAGGTCACGGGAAGAAACTGCACCGCAGTGTCAATATCCTCCAGGTAGGTTCCCCCGCAGAGCGCGGCTTCGCCGTTATGCGGGCGCAGCGTGGGGCTAGTTGAGAACGCAGTCATTTGAAAGCAGCATCCAGACACGCGGAAAGGCCGTTATGTCAGCTCCTGTGCGAGTTTGGCAGGCAATCGCTGACTGATGAGTCCCTTTGGCTCTGCGGATAGTGTCTGCGGCGGCGCTCAATATAGTTCTCGTAAGGCATAGCCGTTGGAACTGTTTCGGGCGATTCTACGGGCGGCGGTGAGCGGCGAACTTGAACCGCTTCTCACAGATAGCAGGTGGGTGGATAGCTTCAGGTTCAAGAACCCGTATGATGCGGGTGCGACCTGGGACCCTGCTCTGAACCCGAACTTCCGCGAAAACAAAGATGCTTCGCAGCCATACGACCTTTTGCGCGCAAGACACGAATGTCATCCTTGCAGAATTGATTTCATCTTTGTCAGCAACAACATCCCGAGTGAGCGTGTCCTGGAAAGCCGTGTTGTGCTTATGCCTTCAGCCGGGTCTGCTACATCTGACCACCATGGCGTACTCACCACATTGAAATGGTGAGAGAGAAAGGAGAGCTCAATATGGGCAACCGAACACCTTATTCTATCAACCTGGATGCGAGGTATGCGCCGCTTGAACTCATTGATACTCAGGCGCTTGCCAACGCTTGCAAGGACCCTTGGTACAACCAGACGCTGTGCCGGGTGAACGACAGCGTCGTGCGGCTTGGAGTCATACAGGGAGAATTTCATTGGCACAAGCACGACAAGGAAGACGAGTTCTTCTATGTGATAGAACGGCGTCTCGTTGTTGACCTCGAAGGGCGGACGGTTGAGCTCAAACCACGGCAGGGATTCACGGTTCCAAAAGGCGTGATGCATCGGACGCGGGCGCCGGAGCGGACCGTAATTCTTATGATAGAAGGGGCAGGGGTCGTGCCAACAGGTGACTGAAGTTCGCCGCATCGTTGCTAAAAATCCTGCGTGGACATTTTACTGCGGAGAGAAGAAAGGTGCGCGTTGTGGTTATGCTGAATTAGAACAAACTGGCGTGAATCGTGGAGATAGTCAAAAGTAGTAATGCCGCAGGTATCAATGTGAATGCGCCAGAAATCCGATAACGGCAAACCAAGCATATGCAAAATCAAAAGTTTGATTATCACGCGGTGCGTAACAATAACAAACGTTTTACCCGGCATTTCGCGGCACAGCCTGTCCAGACCTGCTGAGCACCGCTTAGACGCCTGTTCAAGCGTTTCGCCGCCCGGCAATTGCGCAAGATGCGGTTCAGTTTTCCAGCACTCGTATATTTCAGGATAATCTTTCGCAACCTCATCTTTTGACCGCCCCTGCCACTCACCAAAGTTGAGGTCTGTGAAGGCAGGGTCTATTACAGGGTCGTTGGCGTCAGTTTGCTGCGCTGCAATCGCGCGCGCGGTCGCGAGTGCGCGCGCCAGCGGGCTGGACACAATCTTTGATATCCTTGTGCGGGACAACTCCAAGCCAGTTAGACGAGCCTGTTCAAGACCGATTTCGTTGAGCGGGACATCAAGAGTTCCGCGGAAGATAGACTGGGCGTTGTATTGCGTTTCGCCATGGCGAACGAGGATTATTCTACTCTTTACACACTGGGATTCAGCCATTAGCGGACATTTCCTCCGAAGTTGGGGCTGAACAAACAATACCATAAGGTCTGTTGTTAGGCAATATCATCGTCCAAGATTGAGCGGCGCAGAATCCAACCGTCCTTCTTCCTGTTCGCCTTCTTAGCCGCACCGAACTGGAGACGATTGTCGTCATACGGAGGGTCAGCAATCACGACATCAAAGAAGTCTTGCAGAACTTATATGCTATCTATAACATCTCTTTTGATGCCTATCCTGCAAAGAAGGCAATGGGAGGAATTGGTATGAGGCGGTTTTTTATATCGGCATCTTTTCTTCTCCTGATGTTTCTGCCGGGAGCAGCGCAGGAGGAGCAGAGATTCGGCGTCCAGGTTGTTGAACTGGATGGGAAACTCGCGGAACTCTTCCGCGTCAAGTACGGTCTTCTCGTAACCACTGTGGAGTCGGGCAGCATTGCGGAAAAGGCTGGAGTCGCTCGCTGGGACATTCTCCAGCAAGTAAAGAGCGGCAATGCTGTCAAGCCTCTCAAGTCAAGCAAAGACCTGCTCAGTGTCGTCAAGGACATTGTAGGAGGGAAAGAGTTTTCTCTTGAGGTATCACGCTGGGGAAAGAGCGTCACGCTTCCTGTGAAGGAGAAGGTGTCTGAACGCAGCGGCTATTGCAGCGGAGGAGCAGATGCTCAAGGAAAAGTGCTCGGCGGCAGCAGAACTTGAAAGGCGTGTGGACATAATAAAACGTAAGTGAGCGCGCTGGGAAACGGTTCAGAAAAACTTTGGCTACGCTAAGGAACGCTTTGAAATAGCAAAGGGGAACCTGAAAGAGCACAAGAAGATAAAGGATTCAATAAAAGAAGCAGAGGGGAAAATAAAGTCTGAACAGGCGCGCCTCAAAGCGGTGCAGGCGGTGTTGAAAGAGATTAACCCGGTTATTTCATCAGACTATTGACTGAGATGGCGTAACATTGTTCTCGGCTGAGTATTACACCATATTTTCAGCATTTCATAAAATGACAGAGTGTTTTTCGCTTTCTGCGTCTTTTTCCACCACGCCTTCCGGCGTGGTGCTTCCGGAACCCAGCATTTTCCTGCTTTCCAGGGTTCCTTATAAAATATTTCTTGTTTTCTCTGCGTTCTCCGCGTCTCTGCGGTGAAAAATTGGGGTTAAGGAGAAGACCTCGGATGCGGAGAAAGAACAGCAGAGACTGAAGCGGGAGAATGCCGAAATCAAAAAGAAGCAGCAGTATGTTGACACGATTGAAGAGTTGAGAAGTACGCTGGCGGACTTGGTCAGCGCTAAGCACTCCAAGACGCACCAACCCGACGACTCGGGGGTGGTGGTCAATGTCTTTGATATGCTCTATTGCCACGATGTGGAACTGACTGCTGAAGGCTTGGACCTGACGGGATAGCGCTGAAGCGCAGCTGGGGCGGGGAGGTTCGCAGCGTTTCAGTGTTAGTGGCGATATGAGTTGACAAGGAAGGGTTCAGGGATGTTCTGGGCATCGCGCGGCAGGCAGGCTGGAGCTGCGCAGCCCCACCAGAGGCAGGCAAGCCTTCCTGCAACCTTCTATGCTATATATATCAGATATATTCCACCGAGAAGCACAAGGACGCCGCAGACCTTCTTCACCATAACAGCAGCTCTGGACTTATCGGTCCAGTTCAGATAGTGCTGAACAAGTTCTGTTGAAGTGCCAGCCAAGACAATTACCGAACAGTGTCCCACACCATAAACAAAGAGCAGCAAAATGCCGTATGACAGGTTCGTGGCGGCGAGTTTGAAAGTCACGCCGAGCATCGGTGCCATATAAGCAAAAGTGCAAGGACCAAGTGCAATCCCAAAGACAAGCCCCAGTATGAATGCAGCAAGTAAACCTCTGCGTTTCATCCCGACTCCACTTGGTCCCGACCACGGCATAGGAATCACATCCAGCAGGTGGAGTCCGACAAGGAAGAAGATGACGGCGACAATGTAATTGCCATACGCTCCTATATTGCCCATTAGGCGTCCCGCGAGAGCGGTGATGACACCGATGGTGCCAATCGTGATAAGAATGCCGACAGCAAAAAGCGTGGAGATAAAGAACGCGCGCCTGGTTGAAATCCGACCCTGCTCGTCAATAAAGCCGACGATAAGAGGAATACTGGCAAGATGACACGGACTCAGCAGAATGCTGAGGATGCCCCATATAAAAGACGCTGCGATTGCAATCAGAGGCGAACCTTCTACTGCTTTCGTCAGCGTATGGAACAATTGTTCCATAACTACTTCACTCCCATCTCTGTCAGTTTCTTTTCAACCTCTTCCTGCGGGAAGAATCCGATGTGTCGGAAGAATTCCTTTCCATCTTTGTCAAAGAAGACCTGCACTGG
>Ga0315282_10016991_pt1 | contig 10562 bp, 9 predicted proteins | sample YL17G07_20_MG_FD_203693 | JGI IMG/M metagenome (GOLD analysis project Ga0315282, IMG submission 203693) | Sediment microbial communities from Yellowstone Lake, YNP, Wyoming, USA - YL17G07_20 | ecosystem: Environmental > Aquatic > Freshwater > Lake > Sediment | place: USA: Wyoming | collected... | reverse complement strand
CGCGTGCGGATGCCGGCCGACGCGTTTGCTCGCGCGCACGCCGCCTGCGTGGAGCGCCTGCTTCGCGAGCGGCACGGGCTGCCGACCATCGCGTACGAGGCCTGATCTGAGCTTCAGCGCAGAGGGGCGGAGGCCGCGGAGACTCGATTCTCGGTGACGTGAAGCACAAGACCCCCAGTGGGGGCAGACCTTCACGTCTGCCCGGCGGTGGGCAGAGCTGAAGCCCAGCCTCACCTCGAGTGATCGACCGGCCCTTGCTGATCGCGCGTTACTCGTAACGCGTTACTCGTTACTCGTTACTCGTTACTCGTTACTGGCTACTCGTTACTCCGATGCCCCTCCTCCCTGGTGCTGACGTCGATCTCATGGTCGAGAAGCCCGCCGCCGGCGGCCGGATGATCGCCCGCCACGAGGGCCAGGTGGTCCTGGTCAGCGGCACCATCCCGGAGGAGCGCGTTCGCGCGCGGGTCGAGAGAATCGGCAAGGGCGTGGTGTACGCGGCAACGCGCGAAGTGTTGCGGGCCGCTCCCGATCGCCGCCAGGCCCCACCTGACTGGGCGTGCGGCGGCAACGTCTACGCGCACATCGCCTATGCGCGCCAGCTCACCCTCAAAGGCGAGATCCTCACCGACGCCCTGGCCCGCATCGGCCGCATCCCTCTCGACGCGCCTCCCGCGGTTGCACCCTCGATCGAGCGTGGCTACCGCATGCGCGCTCGGTTCCACGTGGCCGGGGGCCGCATCGGCTTCTTCCGGGAGGGCACGCACGAGTTGTGCGATCCGGCCGCGACCGGGCAGTTGCTCGACGAGACCGCCGCGCTCGTCGGCCGATTGTCGGAGATGCTCGTCACCGAGCGGATCGAGGACGTCACGGGTCTGGAGGTCGCCGAGAACCGGCCGGCGAGCGAGCGCGTCTTCCATTTCGAGGTGGACGATCGGTGCGCGGTCGATCGCCTGACCAGCGTCTCGCGGCTCGGCGGCGTCACCGGCATCACCTGCGCGCGCGCAGGCGCCCGCGCGCTGCTGCACGGAAGCCCGTACGTGACCGACTCGCTCGAGGTTGCCGCCCCATCCTCCCGAGCCAGCGAACCTGTGCGCCTGCGCCGCCACGTGCTGGCGTTCTTCCAGGGCAACCGCTATCTGCTGCCCGATCTGGTTGCGCATGTGGTGAGCCGCGCTGGCGCCGGGCCGATCGTCGACTTGTACGCGGGGGTGGGGCTTTTTGCCGTGGCGGTAGCAGCGGCAGGCAAGCGCCCGGTGACGGCCGTGGAAGGGGACCGGACGAGCGCGGCGGACCTGCAGGCGAACGCGCTGGCGGCTGGCGATGCCGTCCGCCCCCTGTTTATGCCGGTCGAAGACTTCCTTCGCGACCGGCCTCCGGCACCCGGTACCACTCTGATTGTGGATCCGCCGCGGACGGGCATGTCGAAGCAGGCGATGGCGGGAATCGTGGCCCAGGCGGCCGATCGGATCGTCTACGTGTCCTGCGACGTGGCGACGCTCGCCAGGGACCTGCGCAAGCTCCTCGATGCAGGCTCTCGGCTGGACGAGGTGCGTGGCTTCGACCTGTTTCCGAACACCGCGCACGTCGAGGCGGTGGCGGTGCTCAGGAGGCGGTAGGCAGACGGCAGCCGGTGGCCTTCTGGATTCTGGCTCCTGGATCCTGGCTACCGACTACTGAACGCAGGGCTAAAGCCCTGCGCCACGGCGAGACGAGGCGCACGCCTCCACGAACCCCTCGAAGATCGGCCGGAACTCACCGGTGCGCCAGAAGTTCTCCGGGTGCCACTGGACGCCGAGGCAGAACCCCGATCCGCCGAACTCGATCGCCTCGATGACGCCGTCGGGCGCCGTCGCCGTCACCTCGAAGCCCTTCGCGACCCGCTTGATGGCCTGATGATGCCGGCTGTTGACCGTGCAGGCATCGGCTTCTGCCAGCTTCTCCTGCATCAGACTCGCCAGCAGGCTGCCCTTGGTGATCCACACCTCGTGCGCCATGGCACAGAGCGGCGTGGCCAGCGAGTGCGGCAGCGTGCCGGACAGCTGCGTCGGAATGTCCTGCACGAGATCGCCACCGTGCGCGACGTTGAGGATCTGAAGGCCCCGGCAGATCGCCAGAACCGGCACACGGGCCGCGGCCGCCGCGAGCACGAGCGCCTTCTCGTACTCGTCGCGCTGCCGATCCACGGCTGACACCACGCTGAGGCGTTCCTGGCCGTACAGCGCCGGATCCACGTCCGGGCCGCCGGTCAGCAGCAGGCCGCCGATGGTGCCGACCACGCCGGCGGGTGTATCCCCCGCCGGATCGAACACCCGCGGGTCTCCGCCCGCCCGCCGTATCGACTCGATGTAGTCCGCGAGTTGGGTACGGCACGGGGCGATCCCGATGATCGGTGCCATAAGGGTCCGCTTCCTGTCTTCGGGCTGAGGATGATGTCCGGGGGCGCGGCTCCCGCACGGAGGGCGGGCGTGTGCCCCTATCCTAGACCGGGAGAATGCTCTGCGAACACGAAAAAATGCACAATCCGTGCAGAGATTGCGCCGCCGCCGTCACATTCGGGGTGGCACCTCGATCCCCATCAGGTCGAGCGCCCGGGTGAGTTGCGCGCGGAAATAACTGACGCCAGCGGCCCGCCAGAGACGCCGATCGGCCCGTTCCTCGTTCAGCACCGGATAGCGATGATAGAACGCGTTGAACATCTGGGCCAAGCTGAAGGCGTATTTCGCCAGCACCGAGAACTCAAGGGTGCGCACGACCTGCTCGACGATCTCGTCGAGGCGCCCGGCCTCCAGGACGAGCGCCCACAGGTCGTGGCCGGCCTCATCGCCCAGCAACTCGCCGGCCGGGGTGCCGGCGAGCGCCGCGAGGACGGCGGCTTCGTCCAGCCCCTCCCGGTCGCGCAGCTTCTGGAAGATGTTCTTCGCGCGGACCACAGCATACTGCAGGTACGGGCCGCTTTCACCCTCGAAGTTGAGGGCGTCGTCGATGTCGAACGCAATCACCTTGCCGCGGGAGAAGCGGATCATGAAGTAGCGGACGCCCGCCGTCCCGATCATCTCCGCGATCCGCCGGCACTCGGCTGGGTCGAACTCGGGGTTCCGCCTGGTCACCTCGGCGTCGGCCTTCGTCACCAGGGCGTCCAGCAGGTCGTCCGCCTTCACGCCGAGGCCCTTGCGCCCCGACACCTCGACAAACGGGCGCCCGGCTTCTTCCCCGTCCCCCTGGTACCCCAGCTGCCGCGCGGTCGCGTGCGAGAGCGCCACCATCTCGTAGGCGAAATGGATGGACCGCTCCGCCTCCTGGGAGCGCCCGATGGCCGCGAGCGCCTGCTTGAGCAGCTTCTGCAGGTACGACTGGCGGACGTCGATGACGTTGTAGACCGTTCCCGCGTGCCCGAACGCCGGCCGATCAGGCCGCGACTGGTCGGGCGTCGGCGTGGAGCTGGTAGCCCACAGCGGCCGGCCGTCGGGGCGCGAGCCGAAGATCCGGTAGTGGAAGTCGCATCCGAGCACCCCGAACTTCCAGAACTGGTACGCCATGTCCTTGCCGACATAGGTGACCGTGCCGTTCGATCGCACGATGACCTTCTCGCGCGCGTCCCCCTCGACTTCTTCCTCCGCGTCCGCCGAAACGTCTCCCTCCTCGCCCTCGATGCGCATCACCCAGCAGCCGGCCAGCCGGCCCCGCGTCTGCAGCGTGACGGCGCCCCGCTCCTTGAGAATCTCGAACGCCCGCGCCCAGAAGTGAAGCCGCAGGATGTCGCCTTCGGAGGCGAGCAGGTCGTAGCCCACGTTCATCCGCGCCATGGTCGCCAGGTGGCAGCGGACGATCCGGTCGGCGATGAATGCGGCAATCGCCGACGCCTCGTTGCCGCCCGCTTCGATGTCGTGCAGCGCCGCCAAACGGAGCTGCAGTCGTTCCCGGTCGGCTTCGTACCACTCGGTGACCCGCGCGTACAGGTCCCAGCAGTGGTAGTCGAAGCGGGTCGAATCGGCGATCGCTCGAATCTCCTCGAGGCCCTTGCGCTCGAGCTCCCGGAAGCCGACGACGACGTCGGCGACCTGCACGCCGGTGTCGTCGATGTAGTTCTGGATCTCGACCGGCGTGCCGCGGAACCGGAGCACCCGCACCAGCGTGTCACCAAGGGCCGCGTTGCGAAGATGGCCGATGTGCGCCGCCTTGTTCGGGTTGATCGCCGTGTGTTCGACGATGGTCTTCCCCTCCCTTTTCGGCGCCGTCGGCGGCGCGCCGCCGAGCCGCTCGAGAAGGAAGCCGGGGCGGTCCAGGTAGAAGTTGAGGTAGCCGGCCGGCGTCGCGTCCACGCGGGCGACGCCCGCGACCGGTCCAAGCGCGCCCGCCACCTCGTGGGCGATCGCGCGCGGAGCTTTGCGCAGCCGGCGAGCCAGCTCGAACGCCACCGGGACGGCCAGGTCACCCAGTTCCCGATTTGGAGCGTAATCGACGGTCAGAGCCGGCAGGGAGGACGGATCGAGGCCGTACAGCCGGGTCAGCGTGTCGGCGAGGGCGAGGCGGACCCGCTGTTGGACGGGCAGAATCATGCTGGTGGTTCCTGGGTGGTTTGACTCGCCTGCGGGGGTGCAATACGATCGACTGCACGTCGGCAGTGCGGGCGCTTGTCGCTATCGTCGGGCCATCAACTCCAGAGCGCGCCGGTAGTCGTCCGGCGTGTTGACGTTGAAGAACAGTATGCCATCCGGGTCGTACCGCGCAATCTCCGCCGGCCCTATCGCGTGAACGCGCAAGGCGGCCAGCACGTCGATCACCTTCAGGTTTCCGGCCGTGATCTGCCGGCGGATCGCATCCGCCGAGCGGCGCGTGTAGGCGGCGCACAGGGGCTGCCAGCCGTCCACGGGGTGCGGCACCGCGGCGTCCACGTCCGGCCGGGTGGCGGCGGTCACGAGCCGGTCGAGGAACGGCGCCGTCAGAAACGGCATGTCGCACGCGACGACCAGGGTGCAGGGGTGCCGGGCCGCCGAGATGGCCGTGTAGAGGCCGCCGAGCGGGCCCGCGCCGGGGATGAGGTCCGGGACCACCGGCACGCCGAACCCGCCGTACGCTGCCGGATCGTTGGCGACGAGCAGTACCTCGCTGGCGAGCGGGCGGAGCACCTCGAGCTGCCGCTCCAGGATCGGCCGGTCGCCGACGTGCAGCGTGCCCTTGGCGCGGCCGCCCAGCCGGCGGGCGCGGCCGCCGGCGAGGATGGCGGCGGTCCACATCGGTTCGCGATCACGACCCATCGGTCGAGCGATTGCGGCGTGCTGGCCGGCGGCCGGGCGGCGGCGCGCGCAGGCGGGCGGACACGTCTCACACGCCGTGCAGGTCTCCTAACGTAGCAGAAAATGGCGGAAGCGGGAATCGGTCGCGTCCTCGTGGCGAGCCTGCATCAAGCGATCGCCGACATCCTGCCGACGCGCCTCGAATTCTACGAGAACTGGCTGAGCCCTGACGGCCTGCGGAACGGCACGATCGGTCTCGCCCCGCTCGCCGCCGTGCTCAGCTTCCTGCGGCTCGAGGGCGACGCGTACGGACTGGTGACGACGCGCGCCGGCGAGTACGCGGCCGATTGGACGATGGCCGCGTTGCCGGACGTCGGGCGGGCCATCGCCCGGCGACTGCCGACGTGGGCGCGGGCGCGGGTGGCGCTCCAGCTCTCACGGCGCATGGTCCACGACAGTTACATCGGCAGCCGCGCGATCGTCCGCGTCCGCCGCGGGGTGGCGAACGTGGACATCCGGGCGTCGATCTTCTGCGGGGTCCGCGAGCGCTCGGCCGAACCGCGGTGTGGGTTCTACGCCGCCGCGATCGGCCGCTTCTTGCACCTGTTGGGCGCCACCGGCGAGGTCGAGGTGAGGCGCTGCCGGGCCACGGGCGATTCCGGGTGCATCCTCACGGTGGCGCTTCGCCCCCGGCCGGGCGCCGGGGCGGGAGAAGCGCCATGAACCGGCGGCCGTGTCCGGGCTCGGCGGCCGCCTTCGTGGTGGTCGCCGCGGCGTGCTTGGCGGCGCCGGCGTCTGTCGCGGGGCAGTCGGCCGCCCCCGCGCCGGCGCGCCGGGTCCTCGTCATGCCGTTCGAGAACGTCAACCGCGAGGGGAAGATCTTCTGGCTCAGCGAAGCGTCGGCCGTGCTGCTGACCGAAGACCTCGACGCGCGCGGCGGACAGGCGATCAGCCGCGACGAGCGGCTGCGGGCGTTCGACCGGCTGCAACTGCCCGCGTCGGCTGTGCTCAGCGAGGCGACGGTGATCCGCGTCGGTGAACTGGTGGGCGCCTCCGACATCGTCATGGGCAGTCTCGCGCTCGACGGCACCGGGCTGACCGTGCGGGCGCGCGACGTCACGCTCGATGTCGGCCGCGTCACCACCGAGACGGCGGAGCACGGCCCCCTCGACGAGCTGTTCGCGACCTTCGACCGGATCGCGGAGCGGCTCGTGCCTGGCACGCGCCCGGCCGCAGAGCACACGCCCAAGGATCACGCGCCGCTTCCGGCGTTCGAGGACTACATCAAGGGCCTGCTGGCCGAGACGCCCAAAGGGCAGCTCAAGTTCCTGGAGACGGCGCTGAAGCTTTACCCGGGGTACGATGCCGCGCGGCTGGCGCTGTGGCAGGTCCACTCGGCTGAGGGCGATCACGCGCGGGCGCTGGCCGCTGCGCTCGAGGTGCCGCCGCCCTCGGGTGTCTACCGGCGGGCGCGGTTTCTCGCGGCCCTGTCGGAAATCCGCCTGAAGCAGTACGACGAGGCGTTCGCGACGCTCAACGCGTTGCTGGAGGCTACGCCGTCGCCTGTCATCGACAACAACCTGGGCGTCGTTCAGCTCCGGCGGGGCGCGTCGACTCAGACGGCGCGCGCGACCTACTACTTCAACAAGGCGTGCGAGGCGGACCGCGAGGACGCCGACTACACCTTCAACCTCGGGTACGCCTACTGGCTCGACCGCGATCCGCAGGCGGCGATCTACTGGTTGCGCGAGACCGTCCGCCGCAACCCGGGGGACGGCGACGCGCACTTCGTCCTCGGGACGGCGCTGCTGGGGACGGGCGCCGAGGCGGAGGGGACGCGCGAGAAGGAGCTCGCGCGGCAGTTGTCATCGACCTACGCACAGTGGGAGCGGCGGCCGGCGGCGGCCACCGAGCCGGTGCCGCGCGGCCTCGAGCGGCTGCGGGAGGACCTGGAGCGCCCGCGGGTGAACCGGCTGGACACGACACTGGCGACGAGCGAGCAGCGCGACCAGCGGGAGATGGCCGCCTTCCATCTCGAGCGCGGCCGCCGGTTCTTCGAGCAGGACAACGACCGTGACGCGACTGCCGAGCTGCGGCGCTCGCTGTATCTCTCCCCTTACCAGGTCGAACCGCACCTGCTCCTCGGACGCATCTATCTCCGGACCGGCCGCGTCAAGGAGGCGATCGACGAACTGAAGATCTCGTTGTGGAGCGAGGAAACCTCGGCGGCCCACGTCGTGCTCGGAGACGCGTACCTGCAGGCGGGGAACCCGTCGGGGGCGCGCAGCGAGGCCGAACGCGCGCTGGCGATGGACCCGCAGTCGGCCGACGCGAAGAAGCTGCTCGCCAAGATCACAAAGTAGGCAGTACGCGGCCAGCCAGCCGGACGATCCGATCGGGCAAGACGGTGCGGCTCGCCGTCGCGCAGGGCTTCAGCCCTGCGGGCAGCCAACAGTCGACAGACGGTTCCCGCAAGGCGAGGCTTCATAGCCTTGCCGACCCGCCAGAACCGGGTGTTTTTCTGGTCCCTGTTGACCTCTGCTGAGCTAAGATACGCGCACGCGGAGGGTCTCCTCAGGCGCCCCCGCCTGGCGCCCTTTGCCATCGCCCGAGGTGTTCCTCGCTGTTGCCCCCGTTAGTCTGCTTTCCCATCCAGACGTTGCGATCGTCGACCCATATGCGAGCCGGTTGCTCTTCGAACGGGTTGTCCGGCTGAGGCAGGGTCCGGTGGCGCCGGGGCTTGCGGGCGCCGTCATCGCGAACATGTGAACGGGCGGCGGCAGGGGTGGAACGTCTGAGCACGGAGCCGCGTTTCGGATGAGGAGTGACCATCATGCTGAACAAGATCGGACTCATCGGGGGTGGCAACATCGGTGGGGTCCTGGCCGCTGAGCTCTTCCGGAGACAGCTGGCCAAGACGGTCGCGATGGTGGACGTCAAGGGGCCAGACCTGGCGAAGGGCAAATGCCTGGACATCGCCGAAGGCGCCCCGATCATCGGGTCGGACATCAAGTACGTCGCCGGCAAGGAGTACGACGTGCTCGGCGGGTCCGACCTGGTCATCAACACGGCCGGCGTGCCGCGCACCAAGCGCCCGGACGGCACGATTCCGACCCGCGAGGAGTTGCTGGCGACCAACCTGCAGATCACCGATCAGGTGGCGGAAGGCATCAAGCGGTACTGTCCGAATGCCATCATCCTTTCAATCGCCAACCCGCTCGATGCGATCGTCTACCGGCTTTATCAGAAGCTGCACACGCCCAAGAACAGGCTGATGGGGATGGCCGGGGGCCTTGACTCCTCCCGCTACCGCTACTTCGTGGCTCAGGCGGCCGGCGTCTCGGTCGACAACGTCGAGGCGATGGTGCTCGGCGGTCACGGCGATGACATGGTGCCGCTGAGGAGCTGCTGCCGGATCGCCGGCATGCCGGTGGAGAAGTTCCTCGACGACAAGACGCTGGCGGAGATCGAAGCGCGCACGCGGAAGGCCGGCGGAGAGGTCATCTCGCTGCTGGGCGTCGGCTCGGCGTTCGTCTCGCCCTCGTTGGCGGCGCTGGAGATGGTGGAGGCGATCGTCTTCGACAAGAAGAAGGTCATCGCGACGTGCGCGCTGCTCGAGGGCGAGTACGGCGTGAAGGGGCTGTTTGTCGGCGTGCCGGCCGTGCTCGGCAAGACCGGCGTGGAGAAGATCATCGTCGTCGATCTGACCCAGGCGGAGCGGGCGGCCTTCGAGAAGTCGGTGGCCGCGGTCCGCAAGACGAGTGACGAAGTCCTTGCGGTCGCGTAGGCGTCACGAGGCCTCGGGACCCGGTGCTCTTCAGCGTGTCCCGGGCCATCGGCGTCTGCTCGCAGGCGGTGATCGCGGGCGCGCTCGGTCTGGCGATCACGAAACCCAAGTCGGTCACCACCAAGTGGATCCAGTCGCAGGTCATGGCCGCCCCGCCTGCCGTCGCAGGCGTCTGAGTCCCCTCCAGTTGCGGGGCGAGTGGGTGCACAGCCCACTCGCCCGACATGACACGCGGGAACGCAAGGAGCTGTGATGTCCTATTACCTCATGCAGTTCGCTTATAGCGCCGATGCCTGGAAGGCCCTGACAGAGAACCCTATCGACCGGGCCGACGCCGTCAAGGCGTTGGCAGCGCGGCTCGGAGCTCAGGTTCTCGGGTTCTACTACTCCTTCGGTGAGTACGATGGGGTCGTTCTCCTCGACGCCCCTGATGACGCGACCGCGGCGGCGATCTCGATGGCGGCGGCCTCAGCAGGTCATCTCAAGGCAACGCGCACGACGCCGCTGCTCTCCGTCGAGCAGACCATCGAGGCGCTGAAAAAGGCGTCCGCCGCCGGCTATCGGGCGCGCACGCGCGAGGTGCGCTAGCTCAGCTCGCGACACGGGCATCGGCCTCCTTCCGCTTCGAACGGGCCGCTTCCGTGAATCGGTCTGTCGCAGCGCAACTCCGGGGGGCAGGGTCTCGCAGCCCTGCCCGTCACCGGGAGGGCAAGGCTTGCGCCTTCCTGAGCCCCCGTCGCGCACCTCCGGCGCACACCTCTGTTGTGTGTGCCCCTGCGTGACGCACCCCTTTCGTGCACCTGCGTGACGGACCCCTTTCGTGCACCTCCGTGACGCACCCCTTTCGTGCACCTCGTGACGCACCCCTTTCGTCGTGACGCACCCCTTTTGTGCACCTCCGTGCTGCACCCCCTGAGGGGCAAGAGGCATATAATTGTCTCGTTGCCTCTGTCGCCTTCCTCGCGTCCGACCGCGAAAGCGATGCGTCACATGACTGCCGCGACAATTCGGCGGCTTGTCCCTCGAGCCACCTTCGTGGCAGCTCTGGGGTACGGCGTCGCCGTCTGGGCAGCGCCGACCGCCCCGGTCGCCGCGCCGGCGGCTGGAGCGGCGCCGGTCATCGTGTCGGCGTCGGTTGACGCCATCATCCACCCGGTGTCGGCCGAGTACATGGTCGAGACCATGGACCGCGCCGATGGGGAAGGCGCCCGGCTGGTCGTCTTCACGCTCGAGACGCCCGGCGGCCTGGTCGATTCCACCCGCACCATCATCTCGCGCATGATTCGCGCCCGGACGCCGGTGGCCGTGTTCGTCGGCCCGGCAGGCGCGCGGGCCGCCTCGGCCGGCTTCCTCATCACCATCGCGGCCGACATCGCCGTGATGGCGCCCGGCACGCACATCGGCGCCGCCCATCCCGTCTCCGGTGAAGGCGAGAAGATGGACGAGACGATGGCCAAGAAGGTCGCCTCCGATGTGGCGGCGTACGCGCGAACGCTCGCGAGCACGCGGGGACGGAACGTCACCCTGGCCGAGGAGGC
>Ga0315282_10016990_pt1 | contig 10562 bp, 15 predicted proteins | sample YL17G07_20_MG_FD_203693 | JGI IMG/M metagenome (GOLD analysis project Ga0315282, IMG submission 203693) | Sediment microbial communities from Yellowstone Lake, YNP, Wyoming, USA - YL17G07_20 | ecosystem: Environmental > Aquatic > Freshwater > Lake > Sediment | place: USA: Wyoming | collected... | reverse complement strand
GCATAGTAATTTGAATTGGTTTTCCAGTCTTCATTTCAACGTTGACATGCCATTTTTCATTAGGGTCAAGCGCGGTGAAGCTGAGAACATAAGTTCCATCAAATGACGATTGACTCACATTTGTGAATCTTTTTCCATTAGGCAAGACATAGTTCTGGTACGTGTACTTGATCAATTCTTCATAATAAGCAGGCGTTACTTCCGTGTCAATGCTGAAAGAAACCGCTGATTCAGCCATAATTGTTCTCTTCTTTTACGTCCAAGTAAGTTAGTTAGCAGATTCTCTTAAAAATGTGATTTAGACCGCGCGCGCATTGGCTCATGCCATCGCAGGCGAAAAGAAAAGAAAAAAGGGATTAGCAGTTTGCTCGCTAAACGGGGCAAATTGCATCTTTGATATGGGAAGATTGGATGTTAGGATTTCTTGGATTTTAAAGATTCTATTTTCACTTTGTTTAAGACCTTAGAGTTTTTTATTAGGTTGACTGTTGCTTTAGGTGCAAATTGTGAAATTTTCGGTGCGATTTGTTTAGGATCTAAATGAACGCCCTCTATTTTTACAATATCTTTTTTACCTAATTTCTTGCTCTGAACGTTCATTAGCATGGTAACTATCTTATCACTTCCGGCTAAATCTAAAGCCTCGATTACCTTTGTTCCCTTTCCAGCAGTTATATGGTCTATCACCGTTCCATATTCTACTTTTCCAATTCTTGATGCAGACATACAAGCACCAAATATTATCCATGCTTTTGAGTATAAGTAGTTTTACATTCCCATAGAACAAGAACCTAGCTGATTTTTCCGAAATATCTGTGACTGGCATTCGCACGCGCCAAACCGAAAGAACCAATTGGAATCATCAAATCCAACTCTTGAAAAACATCTTAGGATTATAGTCCATTTAATCATCTCTTAGAATCTTACTTTGTCCTTTTTGGAACCTTTCCTTCGCACTTTCCCCATCCATTGAAATCCACACACTTCACACTTCTTAGAATTAGCTTGAGCTACTATTTTCTTACCCCCACACTGGGACATCGTTTTTCTCTAACCATTAACCCATCTGCTCCATCAGTCGGATGCTAGTTTTCTCTTATCAATCGTTAACTATTTACCTCAAAATAATAATAGCCAATTCCAAGATAAGTTCTACTATTGGAATTTTTCTGACACTGGATTTCAGCGCGCGCATGTGTGTTCCTAAATTCCTTTTTTCAAACATTGTTGAGTTGCGCCTTATGATTGCCGGTTCTCGCGTTGCGGGAGCATCGTTGTTCAAGGACGATGTTTTGGCTGAGCCTTCTGCTTGTGTGCTCACAGCCTACCCCCTCGGTCTAGTATATGATCCAAATATGACCTGGAAAACAGAACCAGCACCGCAGCCCACTGAAAATCTAATTCAGGAACAGGCATGCGCGCTGTTCGCACTGTAAAACTTCTCTCTTTTCTCCGTTTCAAACAACTCACATAACTTCCTCGTTCTCGGATTCGCCAAATTAAGCTTGAAAAATTTCTCTCTGCCCTCCGACCTCTGTTGAACCATCCCGTGCCTCCCAAGCTTACTGGATTCTTTAGGCACAACCCACGTGCTGACTTCAGCAAGCTTAGCCAATTCCCTTGTATAATAACACTTCTCAGTGCTCAAATGCATAGTCCTCAGAATCGACATGACCTTAGGCGTAAGCACCTCAGACATAATTCCTACTTGAGCCATACAACGTTATATAAGTTTAAAAATGTTTCAATTATGTTTTGAGTCTACGGTAGTATAGTTATAACGAAGCTCGGTGCTAAAGTTATAACTATTGAGTCATCGCAGGACGCTTTGAATTATGTTTTGAGGTGGTTTGTTATGACTTGCTATTTTAGAAATCTTAAAGAGATTTTTAGGAAAGCCGGGATAGAAGTTACACGCGAAAACAAACGCGAAGTGATAGAACCATTCACGGTGCTTTGAACTTGTCGTTTGATTTCGTGCATTTTGACAAGTTGTTAAATTTTCGTTTGACGTCCTCTGAAGATGTGATTCTTGGGGTTAAGAACGGAATTCTGCGCATTGCAGATTTGATAAAATCTTGTAACCAATCTGATAACCCTTTTATCAAAACCAAGCCAGAAAAATGGCTATTCCCTGAACAAAGAGTATGGCGCGGGGTGTGGGATTTGAACCCACGCGGCCATTGCTGACCACAGGCTTAGCAGGCCTGCCCCCTACCAGGCTAGGGCAACCCCGCAGTTCATTTTTACTAAAGGAATCATTTTTATTAAGATTTAGGTCAACAGTTTTTTGGTCAATTAGGTCAATGTTAGCTGTGGTCTTTTTGTTGTTAAGGATATTCTCTACATATTGGATACTCTGCTTGTGATATTCAAATCTAGGCTTTTTAGTTACTGGATCCAAGCCTATGTAATGCCTTATTCGATAATAGCTCTTACCAACATGTTGTAGATATCCCATTTTTCCACAAACTTGACAGACAATCTTCACCTAAGCATTCACCTCCTTATGTTCTGTTAGGCTCTTGGGTCAATGAAAGAAATATAAAAAGAGCATCCAGACTTTTGTTATAATGCCTTATGCTTTATTTTGCAATGAAAATCTGAATATACTTTATTATGCTTTTTTAAACCTAACAAACTGGCAAACAATATACTCTATGAAAACTGAAAACAGCCTAGTGATAACACTCTTGCCTAGGATAAAATTCAAATTTAAAAGTGAAGTTAAGAAGAATGGTTAGACTTGTCATCCCATAACATGTACTATTGGGCTAGTCAAGATCTCTCTTTCTGAACAATTGATAGGACAAATAAGCTATATCTTGCTTGATTAGCTGTAACTTACATGCTAGACAGGGTTATTTTTACAGCAAATTTATGGTCTTGACTTCTAAATAGACTCCTAAATAAGGATACTGTTAAGTTATTTGTGATGTCGGATAACTAATTTGCTCTGGTTAACTTAGGGGTTTGAGTGTCTTAATTTGCAGCAGAACCAAGCAAGGAAACAGTAATTTTAAGGTGAAGCATCAATACAATGGAATGGAGAGATGGAAGAATGCGTCTTCAGATAGACCCTAAAAAAGACATAAAAGATGCGTGTGAAAGCAATAATTACTTTACTGCTTTTGCTCTTGCATCTTCATACTTTGAGTATGAGGCTAACTTGATTTTCGGCACACGCTTTGAAAACAGAATTTCATTGAAAGAAATAGATAGATGGTCTTTACAAACCAAGATTAGATTATTATTTGGATTGAATATGCTTGACCACTCTACTTATGAAAAAATAAGTGAAATAATTAAAATAAGAAACAAGCTTATGCATCCCGTAAACATTTGGGAAAACGGGAAAAAAGGGGAAAAAGGGCGTATGCTAGGTATATTTTTGAGATATAGGTTGACTGAAAGAGAAAAATCTTCGCTACTTAGCTTCAATGAATGCTATTCTAAACTAGTGGAAGTTCATTCTAGAACATTAGATGAAAAGTCAAGAAGACAATGAATAGCTATGAAGACCCGTCTTAGAATGAAGTGTAAGGCTTGTGGTCATTGGAATCGGATACCAATTATTCTAAGAAAGGATAAATAGGAAAACTCTTTTTTTCTAAGTTATGTCTACTAATCAGAATGTCCAAGATACTCTCATAGGCACTATTCTTGGAATGATGTTAGGAATAGTACTAAGCCTATGGGCTTCAGTTTTTGACCATCTATTCCTTCAAGGTAAAAGTAGAGAATATCTTTCTTATCTCTTTATCTTCTATTCTTTAATCTTAATTTTCTTTGGGATTTTATTATGGATTACACTAAGAAGATTTAGGAAATAGGAAGCCTCTCAGTAAGACTATTTTAAATTTGTTCCTAAGATACTAATAGGATATTTATTATTGGAAAACCTTAGAAAATCTAAGAACATAAAACTTATAGCTAAACCAAAAGAACTAATAAGAATTGTGAAAAGTGAACTATTGGATGGTTAAGGCAAAATTTGAGTGGGTAGAAATCTTTTGGATAATATTTGGTATTTTATTGTTATTTATGGTTTTAACTAATCCTCTACCACTAGAAAATAATTTTGTCCCTAATGCAGTAACAGGATTCACCACAATGGCAGGAATTCTAGCTGCCTTTATTGGATTTTGGTTAACCCATGCTTATTCAAATCTTAAGGATAAGGAATCTAGAAAGTGGATGGGCAGAAGGATAAAAGCAATAGTAATTGCAGTTAGTCTTGGTCTTCTTTTTGTTGTGGGAGCTTCTAATGACCTTGCTCATGGAAATCTACAGGGTGCATACGAGTTTGCTATGCTTGGAACAACAATAATTGTAGTAGTACTTATAGAGATTATGTTTATTATAGTTTTTAGAGAGGAATTTTGCCATACTAGGTGACTTATTTTCTTTTCCTAAAGAGTTTAACACTATCAACTTCAGTTACATACTCAAATCCAGATTCTATAAGACTTTAGCCTCCTCCATATTTTCTAGAGGATAAATAGCTTCTTTATTCTCTGTCGTTTCTAGAAGAGTATTCATTCCATCTTCTCAAACTCTAAGAAATAGTTTGGAAAAATAAATGGCTTATTGAATTAAGGAAAGAAGTAGGATTTGTGATATAATGTAGAAAAATTATAGCTGAGCCATTGGAACTAATTGGAATCATAAACCTAACTGTTGTAAAAATATCTTAGGGATTATAGGTCATTACATCTTTTCTCAGAATCTTATTTTGCCTTTTCTGGAAGTTTTCTTCGTATTTTCCTTTTTGTGGTGTTTGATATGGTAGTAAAAAATGTGTTCAGTTTTGATGTGCTTGCTGAAAAGATGAGTAGCTTTATCAAATGGTGTTTTTCCTCATAATGTATCATAAGGTGGTTGTATGAAAATAATTGGCTTTATCAAATTTCATTTCAAAAGAGCGGTGAAGTTTGCTTCAGTAGGTACTGTAGGAGCTATTATCAATCTAAGTGTATTGTTTATTCTCACAGAACAATTTCATTTGTGGTATATGCTATCTGAGATTATTGCTATTCTCATTGCTCTCATATTCAACTACTTTGTCAACACATATTGGACTTATAGGGATGCAATGAAAGCTCTCAACAAGAATAAAAAATGCGAAAGAGATGATGATTAATTCTTTATATTCCACAATAGTCCTAAGAATGTTTAAGTTCGAAATTAGAAAAAAGAAGCCGAGATTCTTCCTGGAAAATCAGAAAAGGAAGTGTACCCAGGTTATTTGAAATTCAATCAAAGATTCTTGCACAAATCATAAAAATTGAAAAGAAGACAAAATGAATGGTGTTAAGAATTGCTTGAAGGAAAGAATGTAAACCTTAGAATAATGGAAAGAGAAGACCTGCCATTGTATGTAGAGTGGATTAATGATCCTGGCTTCTTTGGAGAATATAATCCTCTTGAACATACAACGAAAGCGGAGATGGAAAAGAACTTTGATACTGCTCCTCCGGAAAAAAGGAGGTTCTTCATAGAGAAGAAGGATGGCACTAAGATTGGTGTTGTCAACACATTTCCAGTTGGAGAGCTTCTAGAGATAGGCTTCACTTTGATTGCAAGTCAAAGAGGAAAAGGCTATGGAACTGAAGCAGTCACAATCTTGGTGGACTATCTTTTTCTCTCAAGAGACATTGTTCGTATTCAAGCTACTACTGACCTAAGGAACATTGCTTCTCAGAGAGTGCTTGAGAAAGTAGGTTTCAAAAAAGAAGGAGTTGTCCGTAAATCAATGTTTATACATGGAGATTGGAGAGACCTTCTGCTCTACAGCATTCTTAGAGAAGAATGGACAGAACCGAAAATACTAACAAAAACCTCAAAATGATAGCAACACTACTAGCAGTCATAATCTACAAAAGAAAGCATTCAGTGTGATATATAATATCTGGAAACTTAACAAATGGATTAGCCTTAGATTCTGTATTAGTGAAAGGTTTACGTTGATCACCCTAGATGATCTATGTTGAATAACTTGATCTGTAAGTTCTTTCTTTCTAGGACTCTTCAGAATCTTGGATGAAAAATAAACCTGATTTAGCCTTGGGTTCTCGGTTCTTCTATTGTTATTGGAGTATGTTATTGTGTTAATGTATGAGAGGGTGTATGTATGACAACTATTTATATCAAATAAGGTTACTGGATTTTTACCTCTCTCTTTTTATTTGAGCAAATTTTCTCTTCTTGTATATAATCAGCCACCCTGCAATCCAGTAAGGCAATGCAATAGCTGATAAGAGAAATGAATGAACAAAAGAATTTAGCACAACAAGCAAAGCCAACACTAGATTATGAAGAAAGACAAGAAAAAGAAAGTCTTCTTCCCTCATTTTCTGTTCTAGATAGAGTTGTTATGAAAGCTCCTTCTTAAGACTTGTGAATCTTTCTTTATGAAGTCCTCTCTTGCAAAACTGTCCCAGACAGGTTATAGATAATATGGAGCATTTTTATGTTACACTTGGAATATTGTACTTGCTTATAGAAGATTTCTTCAGAAGACAGAATTATTGGAGTGCATCATCGTCTCTGTTGCATATGTGGGTGGTGTATTTTAGATTGATAAGATGTTGTTCTTTGAGTTAAGCATAAGTGTCTAGGACAAGTATGTGATGAATGGAGAAAGAAATAATGAGTGAAATGGGCAGTGGTGTTATTGAAATGGCTCTTTTGTTTGGGTTTCTCTTTATTGCCATTGTCTTTTTCCTTGGACTGTACATATTGCTGAAATGGGTTTCCAACAAGGGAAAACCCCAGAAAAACCATGAATCTCCAGCAATGGAGGAACCAAAGAACCAATAGTGTTTCTAGGAATCATACTCGAAAAATGATGGAACATCTGCTAAGAGAATTATTGATGTTGTTTCGGTGTTAGTTTGACAGGGAGGAAAGGCTCCATTACCATAATAATCTGTCTTGAAACCTCCATTACTAGTTTGACATAACCAAACCCTTTTTATCAGTTCCTTTTTGAAATCAAAGTCTTTGTTCAGAGTTCTGCTAAGTAGGTAGAAAAGACCCAGCTTGTAGATTGCATAGTATCCTGCTTCTTTGGAGGCATTATCATTGAACCCTTTTCCATCCCACATTGCTTTGACTTTTTCATAATAATAGTCTGCTCCAGAATAGTTCCCCCTCCGCCATTCAACTAGTGAAGCATAGCATAGCAAATCTGAGTAATTCTCAAAACCTGTTAAAATCTCATTTGTTGCTATTTCAGTTTTGAGAAAAGACCCGTAATAGGAAGAATTAAGCGTTACAGGTACTGTTGCGTTAAAGAAGTAGTTCACATTATAGCCTAAGAGGATTTCTGCTCTGCAGTTTAATGGAATTCCTGTCTGAGAAGTTAGTAAACCATATTTATTAGCAATTTTCTTGACTGTTTGTGTTATGTTATCAGCTATCGTTCTGTTCCATTGTTGTAAAGCGTAAGAAGCTAAAACATTATCATTGCTAACCCAATAAGTATTGGAGCCTAGGTATTCATAACATAAGCCTAATGTGGAATTGTAAGAATTTACAAGGTAAGAATATGCTGATTCTTTTGCATGCAATCGAACATTATGCCAAGATTCAGACTGCTCAATCCAAAGAAAACAACCATACCCAATTCCAAATCCTATTAATATTCCAATCATAAAGGCTGTTACAATATACTTTCTCAACTCCAATCAACCATATAGGCATATAGTTGAATATTATTTTAAAGTTTTCAACTAATCGAATGTCTCACGTGAAACATGGTATTTTCTTGAAGTTTTCTTTCTATGAAGTCTTTAGAATCTTTGTTAAATAAAAGTAACCCTAGGTAAGTTTATGTTGTTTGTTTGTGAATTTGAGAACAGAAGATATAATTGCTTACTGTTCTTTGCTGTTGAAACACTTGTTGGTGATGCATATATAAGGAGAGTTAAGGAATCTTCACCTGGAATCTTAGATTCCTTCATTAATTTTAAAAGACTTAAAGGTGTAAGTGGCTCCAATTTTCTAAATATAGAAAAAGGAATCTTAGATTCTTTTTCCATTGACTCCTTGGAATGTTTGAATTCCCAAATAGAAAAAAAAGATGTTAGATGTTTATTGTTTGTTCTAAGTTTTTCAATGCTTTCAATACTCTATCTCTTAGCTCTGATAGTTTTGGACTCCAATAGTGCTTAATAAATATTGATGGAGGTATTCTACCCTGGCATAAGTTAATCTCTGCTTCTAAGATTCCATGTTGTAATAGGTAAGTGCCAAAGTAATCTCTCAATTCATTGATTCTGCATTTGAAATTATTTCGATATAATCTTCTACTTATTGCATCATAACTTACTGGTTTAGAATTTTGTATTTGCTTTAGTAATTCCTCTGGAATAAATGAGATAAAGCAATTCTTTGTTTTACGTATAAAGTCTTTAGGATATTTGAAGTGTAGTAAACAGTTTAGGTTATTGTCATAATATTCATTTAATAATCCTTTGTTGTTTAGCTCTATTATTCTGTTGAAACTTGTGATAGCTTCTGATTTTCTCAAGCCTGAATATAGACAGAATCTTAGGAATATATTTTCACTGTCATTAAGGATAGGTTTCACATCTTGAAGCCACTTCAGAATATCATTGTTATTACTGTTAGTATTTAGTATTCTTAGGAATGATGTAAAAGAGTCTTGCCTATGTAATTTTACTCCATAGTCTAACAGTCTCTGTTTGAATTGTTGATGTATTCCTAGAAACTTAGATAATATGATTAATGATTTTGTTACATTGTTCTTTATTGTAGATGGAAGATTCTCAATATTTCTAACATTGGTTAATAGATGCGAGTACTTCTTAGCATAGCAATAGATAGATACAGCCCATGTATCAGAATATTTGTTGTAAATCCAAGTTTTGAATTGTAACCAGTCTATTTGGTCAATGTTATTTAATGGCTTAGCAGGCCTGCCCCCTACCAGGCTAGGGCAACCCCGCCTTTGCTAGCATTTGATTTTGTTTGCCGAGTTATTTTTGTGTTGCGCATATGTTGTTCGTTAACAACTCTAAACCATAGCTGAGGCGGTGATAAAAGCTCATAATCCTGAAAGAGCCAACAATTATTTATAGGAGGATGTATTTGAAAAACTTCAGATGCAGGCTTCTAAATGGTCAAATTACCACAAGATAATCATCAAATCGCTGTAACGAGGCGACGTAACATTGTACTGTCCTAAATGCGGTGCCCAACTCCCAGATGACGCCGTCTTCTGCATGAAATGCGGAACCAGCCTCGCCACTGCACAGTCGAAGCAAGCCGCAGCCTCGGCGGCACCCATCATTGCTCCTTTGGGAGCAACGGCATTGAGGTGCCCACACTGTGGAGCGCCCATTTCGCCCAAGTTTGGTGAGATGATTATAACCTGCGAGTACTGCGGAACCGGGATAACACTAGGAAATGACGGCTGGCGGGGCATACAGAAACAGACCATGCTGCCGCTTAAGTTTGCGGAGAAGGACCAGATCGTCGCCAAGATGCATGACCTCATGGACAGAGGGCTTCTGCACAGGCACCTTCAGGAGGGTTCAACGCTCGAGGAGATGAACTTGAGCTTTGTTCCATACTGGATTGTTTCCGCCTCGGCAAGGACGTCTATCGTAGCGAGCGACGTGGCAGTTTAGGTAGGAGAGGTCGCTACCACCGCCGCTCTTCTTGGAGTGATGGGATCCGCGATGGGCGGCAGACGAGGAGGAGGTATTGCAGGGCCTCTTCTTGCTGGAGCGATGCTGGGTACCGTGATGGGTCCAGGTCAAGCCGGCGCGAGGAAAACCTACGAAATGAACAATAACTACAACTTTCCGATAGTCGCGCTGAAGGCTCTTACTGAGTACCAGCCCAGAAATTACCAGTTCAGCCTAGAAAACAGGGTACTCTTCGATGTCTCAAAGGTCCCTAAAGGCATAAAGATTCTGAACGGTGATGTTGGAGAAGAAGCAGCCAAATATCAGGCGAAGACGCTCGTCGACCAATTGCAGTCCGAAAAGGCGTATCAACAGTACCATATGATACAGCAGCTACACACGGACGTAGACGTCTCTGATACAGAGCTACTTTACGCGCCGATATGGTTTGCCCAGTACGACCACAAGGGGAAGAAGATAGTCTTGGTCATCGATGGCAACTCAGGTAGCGTAATCAACAGCATCGGCCTCTAAAGATCAAGAGAAAAGCTTTACAATCAAGGATGAACGAATCGAAAGAAAGCTGTCAAAAAAAATCGACAGAGCCACCCTTTAATCAAGCGGAAATGTTCAGATAGATGCTTCGCGATTAAAACTTAATAATCTGCTAGCTTAATAACTTGCTACTTATGAGCATAGAACTTCGGGAGAAAATGAAAAAAGAAACAGATAAATCGAAAGCTTCAGATTTAACATCATTTATAGCCTTTCTCCCCTTAGGCACGCTTGGAGTTTATTTTCTTTATGAAAGCATTCCTTTTGCATGGGCTTTGTTAGCTGGAGTGCTTAAAGCAATATGCCTCATATCTTTTTATTCAAATTTATTGATGAAAGATGTTTTGT
>Ga0315282_10016988_pt1 | contig 10564 bp, 8 predicted proteins | sample YL17G07_20_MG_FD_203693 | JGI IMG/M metagenome (GOLD analysis project Ga0315282, IMG submission 203693) | Sediment microbial communities from Yellowstone Lake, YNP, Wyoming, USA - YL17G07_20 | ecosystem: Environmental > Aquatic > Freshwater > Lake > Sediment | place: USA: Wyoming | collected... | reverse complement strand
GCGCCGCCGGAATCCACCAACGCCGAGAATTTTTACTACGTGAAGCAGATGCAGTCCCGGACGCCGATGGTGGTGGTGCTGCAGGACGGAGAGGAGATTCGCGGGGTCATCGAGTGGTACGACAAGAGTTGCATCAAGGTGAACCGCGTCCACGAGCCCAACCTGCTCCTGTACAAGCCGAACATAAAGTATATGTTCAAGGAGAACGAGGCCAGAGCCAGCACCGCGGGAGGCAGTCAGGGCTAACGGCCCCGAGGCCGGCCGGCCAATCCCTCCGCCGGCGCCTTCCATAACAAAAGACGCGGGGGCGCCGCCTGGCAGCAACTGTGCCGCGAGCGTGAGGGAGCGTGCTCGGGCCGGCCACCGCTCGCTTACGCTCGCGGCACAGTTGCAAGCGCGAGCCATTCCTCCGATACCACCCTAGTTTCTTGGCCGCGTCCGATGCCTCAATGAATCGGATGTGAAACGCGCCTACCGCTCTCAGCTCGATCCCCGGCTGAACTACGAGCAGGCCCTGGAGACCGCCCTGTTCATCGCCGGCAAGATGCGCCAGGGGAACGGCGCCCAGACCGCCGCCGCCCGCTGATGCAGTCACCAAGACATTGACAGACACCACCGCGTTGGCCTTTATCCCGGTGGCTCAATTGGCCGCGGACAACGCCGTCACCTGCTAAAACAGGTGAAAAGCAGGCAGAGCGGAGGGGCAGGTCCGTAATCGCACATGGGAACCTGTCGCTCAAACCGCGGTGCAAGCGTTGTACCGCTGGTCCCGCCCCGCGGGACCGGCAGCCCCTGAACCGGGCGCCTCACCTCGGGGCAGTCCTCCCGAGCGCTTTAAGACGAGGACCTTAGCTCTTCGACCATGGCGGAACGGAGAATGTCGTTCAGGCGAGTGTGATAACCCCTTCCCTGGGACCTGAGCCAGGCCAGAACATCAGCGTCGATGCGAACGGAAAGGTGGCGTTTGACCGGTCGATAGAGGCCCCCGCGAACCGCGCGTTCCAGCAACGATGATGGGATTCGCGGGATGTCGGTATAATCGATGTCGCGATCGGCCATCCTAGACAACGCAGCGATCTCGCCGCGCTGTTTGCGGGTCAGCGGACGTGGCTTGGCCGGATCAAGCTTGGTAGTGACGATACGCTTCTCTTTCTTGGGCATTGGCTTTCCTCGCTGAGATCAAGCGAGTCACCTCGCCTCGTACATCGCGCACAGTGTAGGCCACAACCAACAACGCCGACTCAACGGCGCCAATCGTGATCCAGCGATCCTCTCCATAGTCTTCACGGTCGTCGTACATCTCAATTCTGCCGGGATCCAGGAACACGCGGGCCGCCACGTCAAAGCTGAAGCCATGCTTGCGCTGATTCGAGGCGTTCTTGTTCTCGTCCCACGAGACCTGCAACGGTTGCTCCACTCTCGTGACTACAATATTGTAGCACGGATTTTCGCTGATGTGCTAAGGGGTGCTACTGAGGGCACGGTTGGGACCGTCACCTGTAAACTACAGGTGAAATACAAGGGATACAGACATCTGCATCCGCAATGCCCATGAAAACCTGGCGTCCGGACCGGGGCCGATCCGCAAGTCCGTCGCGCAACGGCCCCGGCTGCTGACTCCACTCGCCCGGCCTGATTGTCAAAGATCGGGAACGGCGTCCCGGCGCCGTCCCTTCGCCCGATAGCCTGCTATAGGCCACAGCATCGGCAATTCCTATTGGACATATAAGAAGCAGGCTTGTCAAGCCCTTTTTTGGTTGGAAGTCGGTCAGAACGCCGGCGGGCAAGCGGGGTCGATGGCCACGGCGCCCAAGGCCAGCAGCGCGGAATTCTGGAGGCCGGGCAGCGTGAACAGCGGTTTGCCGAGCAGGTGCAGCCGGCGGCAGAACGCCTCGGTCTTGCTTGCGGGCGCAGCGTGCGCCACCAAGACGGCGTCCGCGATGGCGGCGACGAAATCATTGCGCTGGGCCGCGGTCCGGATCGTGGGCCGCCGGACAGTTCCCGCAAAAGGCGAGAGGATCAACATCCTTCCCTGCTGAATCGCGGCGCTCCATTGGCGTGGCAGCCGCGTCGGTTCGATGCCGCGCGCCGGGCAGATGACAACGGGCTGGGTGCCGCGTAGCAGAAGTTCCAGGCACTCGCGCTCCATCGGAGAATGAAATCCGCCCACCACCGTCGTGCCCGATTCCCGCAGTTTTCGAGCGAGATCGTAGGTCTTCAGGATGAGATCGCCGGGGCAGCGGGCCGAGCAGAACAGGGCCAGGAGCCTGCTGTCCAGGATCGCTACGTTGCCCCGAGCGGCGATCACCGGAAGGGGCGAAGCGGCCAGACAGGCACGTAGCCGTTGCGGGTATGTCTCCCGGTTCGGCGATAAACGGATTGTTGGAGGTGACTGCAAAATTCTCGAGCTCGGTGCACTCCGTTCATTCTCAAGCCGTGAGCACGCAGCGCCATTCTCATGCCGCGAGCACAAAGCGCCGTAGGCGCGACTGAAAATAGCCCAGCACTTCAGTGCTGGGATCCGGAGCAGGACCATTGAGTCCCGTAGGGACGACTGAGACCCGCACCTTGCGAGCCTTTCGGCCGTCCCTACGGGACTCGCCTTTGCCCTTCTTCGATTCCCAGCACTGAAGTGCTGGGCTATTTTCGGTCGTCCCCTCCGGGGCCGAAAAGGCGCAAACCACGGTCTATTCCTCGTCCTCCTCCGCTTCCTGCCCCCTCCGGTACTTGATGTCGTAATTGATGATGAAGTCCAGTTCCTCATCGGTGAAGCCGTAGTGCCTCGCCAGGACCCCATCGATTTGGTCCATCAACCCCTTTGCCTGCTTAGGAATGATGCATTGCACCGTTAGAGTATCGTGTTTGAAAGCCATCACCCGCGTCTCTGAAGTTGCTCGCAGCTCTTCCATCAGGTTTCTCGCGAGTTTGGCTAATTCCAGCGCCTGGGGTCCGTTTGCGACCTTATCGACGTCGACCGGAAATAATAGAACCTCGCGCTTGTTCACGTGCCGGCAATCGGAGAAGACCGTGATGAACCAATAGAACAGACTCGAGTTCAAGCAGCACAACACAACGTCGGCCTGCGACTGGCTGCGTAGGCATAGCTCCTTGAACTCGGACGGTGGCCTCCGTCGGCCCTTTCCGTCCAAGACTTCTGGCTCGAAATCCAACGCCTGTAGAAAATACCCAACCTTGCGGGAGTAGAAAACACGGTGGCGGTCATTTTTCGCACAAAACGCCCCCAAGTTGGCCTTCTGGGCTTCCAGTCGCCGCAAAACCCCCTCCTCCAACTCACAGGACAGCTTCGGCAAGGACCCGTCGACCAGAACAGGTGCGGACAATGCGAATCTCAATCGCTCAAACAAAGAGTCTCGCTCGACCGAGTTCCACTTGTTGTATCGGGTCGAGCACCACCGACAGCCGTTCGTGGCCGCCGCCAACAGGTGGATCGTCAGTCGGACATGCTCGAGCCCCTCGAAGAGGCGCGACGGGCGGTCGTCGAAGGAACAATAGTGCAGATCGCGGCCGGTGATTAGCTTCTGCAGGCTGCGGTACCGGTCAGTGGAAACGGACGATACCGGAACAATGAACCCCTGCCGCCCACGGGCCGCGCCCAGGATAAGGCACCGTTCCAAAACGAGAGCGTATAGATTCCCAGCCACTTCGCATTCGTACCCACGCACACGGTAATTCGTGATTGCGCTCAGTTCGACATACGGCGGGTTGCCAATGATTACGTCGAAGCCACCGCCTTTCATGATGCCGTAGAAATCGACGAACCAATGGAACGGCTGATGGCTGGCGCGCCAGGCCTGAAAGGCGGCTTTGTTGTCCGGGTCAATGGCGTATTCGGTGGCCAGGTAACGGTCGAGCTCGGCGGCCAGTCCTTTCAGGCGTTCGCGCACCACGGCTTTTGCCCCGGCGAACTGCTCGGCGTCCATGCCGAGCTCCACCTGCATGTCCCGGAACTGCCGGAAGGCGCGGTCGGCGATTTCCGCGCTTTCATCAATCCGCTGCAGGGTATTGTCGAAGGCGAGCTTGCTGGCGAGCGCGCGCTTGACGTCGTCGTAGGTGGCAAAGCCGACCAGCGTGTTGCCGGCGCGGATGTTGAAGTCGATGTCGGGCAGCGGCTCGATGTCCTCGACGCGCTCGACCTGGGCCACCAGCTTCAAAAACAGGCGCAGCTTGCAGATCTCGACCGCCTCCTCCATGATGTCCACCCCGAACAGGTTGCCGATGATGATGGACTTCAGGATGAAGTAGCTGCGATTGGGATGGGCTTTCACTCGTTCCAGCAGCTTGCGGAAATCCGCGAACTTCTCCGGGCGGTGCTTCTCGCCCGAGCGGTCGAGGTCCTCGACAAAGGCCTGCATGCGGTCGAGGCAGGCTTCATAAAGCGGCTCGAGCACGTTGAGGGCGGCGAACAGGAACGCGCCCGAGCCGCAGGTGGGGTCGAGCACGCTCACGTTCTCCATGGACTTGTGGAAGGCGCGCAGCAGCTCCGGCCCCTCGCAGTTCTGAATCACGTCCTGGGCGAACTGGCGGATGTCGAGATTCAGCGTGATCAGGTCGTTGATCGAATGGACCTCGCCGCTGCAAAGCCTCGAGCGGATTTCGTGGCAGCGGCGGCGGCGGGCGACATGCTCGCGCCAGGTTTCGGTGGGCAGGGCAAACTCGGGCGCGGCCGACCGGTTCCAACCCTCCCGCTTCGACACGTCGTCCAGCCCCGCCGCAATCTCCTCCGGCAGCGGCAGATCCACGCCCTTGCGCACCGCTTCGTAAATGTAGCGATCCGGTTCCTGGCGGAGCAGGCCCCAAACACCGCCATCGGGCCGGAAGGCGATGGCGCACTTCTTCTCGGCCGCGTCGAACAGGAAGGGGATGACGGTGTTCTGGGCGATGTAGCCGGTGATGTCCTCCTTGGTGTAATAGGCCCCCATCTGCTTCTGGTTGACGTATTTCTCGAATATGTAGCCGAGCACGTCGGGATTGATCTCGTTGTCGGCGGCCAGCGGCCGGTCGTCCAGGTGCCACTGGTAGGCGTCGAAGAAATCGAACAACTTCTCAAAGGCGGCATCCGCTATCCGGGTCTCGGGATTGTCGCGTTCGAGCTGATGGACGTCGAACAGGCCGCCGTCCAAATAGGGCACCTTGCCCAGCAACTGGTCCAGGTCCGAATCCCGCTTTTGTTGTCCGAGGCCCTCGTGGAAGAGCCGCAACAGGAAATGGCGGTAGAAGGAGAGGAACTTGTCCTTCCCCTTGCGCTCGCGCATCATGCGCAGCCGGTTGCGCAGGTAGGCGGTGTCTCCATCCAGAAAGCCCTCCTTCTCAATGAAGTAAACGAACATGAGCCGGTTCAGCATCAGCGAGGCGTACCACTCGCGGTCGGCTGCAACGGGGATGCCCTTCACGAAGCTGAGGAAGGCGGCATGCGCGGTCTTGAAGCGTTCGTAGAAGCGCTTGGTGACGCGGTCCTTGTCGAAGGCGTCGCGCAGCCGCACGGTGACGCCGGAAAGCGTGAGGCCCTCTCCGGCGCTGAGCGGGAAGGTAATGCGGTCGAGCTTCTGGATAAGGGCGTCGCCGGGCTGGCCGGCGTGATAGGTATGCTCGCGGCAGGCCGCCGGCCGCCCTGGCTGGCGCAGCACCCATTGCCAGACCTGCGTCCGGCGGCCGGCGTCAGTGAAGATGATCAGGTGCTCGTAGGCCCATTGCGCGACCTGCTTCTCGATCCTGCGGCGGCTGGGGTAGTTGGCAAGCGTACCTGTGGCGTCCGGGCCGCATTCGAAAATCTGCACGCAGCGCTTTTCGGCCACCGCGCGCAACGTGAACGGCCGGTCGTCTATCAGCACCTCGCGCGGCGGCGCGTGGTGATGGTCCCAGCCCAACGCCTGGATGAACAGCGCGCGGAAATCCGACTCTTTCAAGTATTGCCGCGCAACGGTGGAATCAAGCGCCATGGTGTTCTTGATGTAGGGCCGGCGTCCCGCCGGCGGGGCCCTGGCGGCAAGATGCCGCCGCTACGTGCCCTGGAACAGGCCGAGCGAGCAGATGATGCGCGGCTCCTGGGCCTGCTCCTCTTCACTGACCAGGCAGAGGCGGTCTTCCTCCCGGAGCGCAACCACGAGTTGCGCCAGCGATTCGTCGGAGATGCCGCTGCGCAACTGGCGGTTCAGCGTATCGGCGGCGGCCTGGCGCAGCGGGTAGCGATAAATCTCCTCGATGGCCTTAAGCAGGCCCGGCGATTCGAACAATGTGCCGCGAACGGCCTCGGCGTAGCCCTTCAGCCGCTCGTAGGTGCGGAAGCGGGCGCCGGAGGGCCGGCCCAACTGCCCACCCACCGTTTTCTCCTCTTCCACAATCATCTCGACGGCCTTCTTGACCAGCTCATGGTGGCTGGGGTGATGCGGAATCGCGGGCGCGTCGGGAGGGCATTCGGCCGCTTTCAGAATCGCGAACTGCGATTCGGTGATGTTGCGCCCGTCAGGCCCCACCCAGGCCAGGGCGTCGTTGCCCTCCGCAGTCCTCAGGTAGACGAGCACGCCCTCGGGCGATTCCGGCCCCGGCCGGTGGGCGCGTGTGGAGAACACTACGTCGGGCAGCTCGGGAATGATCTTCTGAAGGCTGGGGTCGGCTTCGATGGCGTTCTTCCAAATCTGATAGGCGTACGAGGCCAGGTCTACGTCGGTCTCGGCGTCGCCATCGAGGATGCCGGCCTTCTCGTTGTAAAGCTCGCGGACGGCGTTGTCGTTGCGGTCGTCTTCAAAGGAGGATTCGTCCGCGCCGACCACTTCGGCGTTCTCCTGAAGGCGGCGGCGGACGCGCGACCGCAGCCGGATGATGCGCTCGACGCCATCGGCGGGCAGGAACGAGTAGCAGAAGATATTATCCGCGCGCTGCCCGATGCGGTCCACCCGCCCCGCGCGCTGAACGAGCCGCACGATAGCCCACGGCAGGTCGTAGTTGACGACGACGAAGGCATCCTGCAGGTTTTGGCCCTCGCTGAGCACGTCGGTGGCGATGAGCACGCGCAACTCGTCGGCGGGCTGGACGGCGTCGCGCTTCTCGTTGCTGACGGGGCTGAAGCGCCAGGCCGACGCCGTCGGGTCCTCCGACTGGCCCGTGACACCGGCCATCGCCGCCACCCCTCGCGCCCTCAACTGCACCTCCAGGTAGTGAACCGTGTCGGCAAATTGCGTGAAGACGAGGACCTTGTCGGAGGGATGCTTTCTGGTCACCAGCCTGTGGAGGGCGTCAAGCTTGGCATCCCGATCGGGGCGCCAATCGCCGCTGTTGGACAGCACCGCAATCAGGTCCGCGGCATCCTGGTGAAGGTCTCTGGCCAGGGAGTCCACGAACAGGCCCGGCGGCAGCCACTTGAACCGGCGCTGATAGGATGTCGAGTACTCGCGGTGGACCTCTTCGGCGCGGCGGCGGAAATCGTCCTCCGTCCGAAGCGGCCGCGTCTCGCGGACCGCCCCAGCACCGTCTTCCTCATCATCGGAACCAGATTCTTCGGGCAGAGGATCAGCGTCTCCAGGAGGTAGTCGTCCTCGAAGATGCGGGCCAGGGCGGCGGCCATTAGCGTTTTGCCCAGCCCGACCACGTCGCCGATCAACACGCCGCCGCGTTTGTTTAAGTACAACGCCTTACGCCTTCAGGTTCTTGGCCGCGCCCGGTGCTCGAGCCGGTGGCGGCGCCGCACTTCGGCCTGCTCGTACCGCCGCTTGTCCTCTTCGGTTTCGGGGATCACGGGAGGGATGGGCTTGGGCTTTCCCTGGTCATCGATGGCCACGAAAGTGACGAACGCGGAGCTGGTGTGGCGCCGCTCCCCGGTCAGGACGTTTTCGGCGAACACCTTGACCCCCACCTCCATCGAGGTGTGAAAGACCCGGTTCACCGAAGACTTCAGGACAATCAACTCGCCGATGCGAACCGGATGGAGGAAATCGACGTGGTCCATCGAGGCGGTGACCACGTAACTGCGCGAATGGCGATGGGCGGCGATAGCGGCCGCAATATCGATCAGGTGCATCACCTTGCCGCCCAGGATGTTGCCCAAGGGGTTGGCATCGTTGGGCAGCACCACCTCGACCATCTCCGCCTGGGATTCCCGGACCAGCTTGGCTTCTGGCATGTCTGTCTCAGCTACTAGCTATCAGCTTTCAGCTTTCAGCTACTGCGCCTCTGGCTGATAGCTGATAGCTGATAGCTCGGTTTCAGCGGCGCGACGGCCCGCCGGTCGCCGCCGGCGCGGCCTTCCGCCGCAGGTAGGCGGCCACGTAGGCGGCCGCCTGCCGGTGGAGAATCTGGTCGGCGGGCGGCGCCGTAAACCGCCCCGCGGTCTTCGAGTACTCGAGCCTGCCGTGCGTGGCCGGCCGGTGGTCCTGCTCCACCACCCAGGCAATGGTGATGGTCTCGCCATCGTCGGAGGCCGCGCTGAAACGCGCTGCGTCGCTGGCGCACGAATCCTGGAAGCGCGGGCACTTGGCCCGCGCGTAGCCTATATTGCAGAGATTGCGCAGGTCCTGCTCCCCCGGCCGGTAGCCGGCGGCCGCGCGGCACTCCCCGTCGTACGGATCGCCCAGCGGCATCTGCGGCCGCGGGCTCCAGCGCCGTTCATCGAAAGGCTCGACTGGATAGAAAAATGGACAGGCCATTCCCGCTCCTTGCTCTGTTCTCTGTTGCCAGCCGGATGATACAGCGAAGCCGGAGGAACTTCAAACCGGAAGCGCCGGAACGCCGAAAACCGGCGCTGAAGTGCTGAAAACGAGCCGCGACGGTCAGAAGCCGTGTGGCGGATGGCGGTCTGAAGACCGCGACGATATCGCCGATCTTGCGGTAGTTGCCCAGAAGCTCGACTTCTTTCTCCAGCAGGCGGGTCTTAGGGTTGCGGCGGCTCCACTGGCGGCGCACAGGAAGCTTGTTGCTCTGATCCACGGCAATGATGACGACGCGGTTGTCGGCGTCTTCCACGCAGTTCTTCGTCGCGCCCGAACTGGAAGGCGCGCCCCTCGGCACTCCGCACTCCGAACTCCGCACCACCTTATCCCACCAGTACCGCGCCACCGTTGACGTTGAGAATCTCGCCGGTGATGAAGGTGGCAAGGTTGCCGGCCAGGAACAGCACCGGGCCGGCAATTTCCTCCGGCCTGGCGATGCGCTGCAAGGGAATCGTCGAGATCACCTTCTTGACTTCCGCCTTGGTGCGCAGAACCGGGGCGGCCATATCGGTCATCACCCAACCCGGCGCCACGCAATTCACCAGGATGTTGAAAGGAGCAAGCTCGGTGGAAAGCGACTTGACGAAGCTGATGATGCCGCCCTTGGAAGCCGCGTAGTGGGCGTGGAAGGCTTCGCCGCGCTGCGCGGCGGTGGAGGAGATGGCGATGATGCGCCCCGATTTCTGCTTCTTCATCTGCCGCGCGGCATAGTGCGTGACGGTGTACACGCCTTTCAGGTTGATGTCGATCATCTCGTCCCACTGCCGCTCGGTCATTTCGTCGATGGGCGCGTCCTCGGGGTTCCAGATGCCGGCGTTGGCGACCAGGATGTCGAGGCGGCCGAAGCGGCGCACCGCCTCGCCGACCAGCCGCTCGGCCTCGTCCATGTGGGCCACGTCGGCCTCGAAGGGAACAGCCGCCGGCCCGCAGCGCCCGGCCACCTGCTCGGCCGCCTCGCGGTTCGCCTGGTAGTTGAACACCACCCGGGCGCCCGCTTTCGAGAACATCTCGACCACGGCCGCGCCGATGCCGCGCGAGCCGCCGGTCACTACCGCTACTCGCTTGTCCAGCGAAATCATTCGTTCTCCTGTAGTGACGAGTGATGAGTGACAAGTGACGAGTGGCCGACCACCCGCTTGTCACTTGTCACTCGTCACTCGTCACTTGTCACTCGTCACTTCCCGGGCCCACCGCACCAGTTCTTCAAACAGCGCGCGAGAAATACCGCTTTCCTTCCAGATACGCTCGGGATGCCACTGCACACCGACCAGGAACCGGCCGGGCTCGGTGGCTTCGACGGCCTCGATGGTTCCATCGGGCGCATGCGCGCTGACCCGGAGCACAGGCGCCACGCGCTCAACGGCCTGGTGATGGCTGGTGTTGACCAGGTGCTCGCCGGCGCCGCCCAGCCGGGCCAGCGCCGAGTCCGGCTCCACCAGCACCTTATGGCGCACTTGCGGGTCACTGTGGTCGATGGAGGTTTCCAGGTGCTGGATGAGCGTGCCGCCCAGGGCCACGTTGAGCGCCTGCGTCCCAAAGCAGATGCCGAGCAGCGGGGTGCGCGTCCGGATGGCGTGGTCCACCAGCGCGAAATCGAGCGCGTCGCGCTCCGGGTGCACATCCCTAACGCGCGGATCGCGCTCCGCCCCATACTGTTGCGGGGCCACGTCGCTGGCGCTGCCGGAAAGAAGAATCGCATCCAGGCGCCCGGCAATCTCGCGGGCATACTCCAGGTCCGGCAGCAGCGGCAGCAGCACCGGGATTCCTCCGGCCGCCAGCACCGCCTCGCTGTATTCCCGCTGCAGGTAGAAGCGGTCACCCCGCGGCGTGCGGTCCAGGCGGCA
>Ga0315282_10016986_pt1 | contig 10566 bp, 12 predicted proteins | sample YL17G07_20_MG_FD_203693 | JGI IMG/M metagenome (GOLD analysis project Ga0315282, IMG submission 203693) | Sediment microbial communities from Yellowstone Lake, YNP, Wyoming, USA - YL17G07_20 | ecosystem: Environmental > Aquatic > Freshwater > Lake > Sediment | place: USA: Wyoming | collected... | reverse complement strand
ACCTCAACTGCCACGATGCCAACCTCGAGCTGGCTGAGGCCATCTCCGACCACGCCGATTTCTTCGTCGGCGTCGCTACCCTGAACCCCATGTACGCGGCCTGGGAACGAGACCTGTCCGCCTGCGGCGAAGAGGGGTTGGGCCTGCGCGCCCTTCGACTGGCGCCCCAGTATCACGGCTACCGGCTCGGCTGCCCCGAGTCCGTCGCTATCGCCAGGGCAGCCGCCGAGCTGGGCCTGCCGGTGCTGGTGCCACACCGGGTGGTGGACGTGCGTGGCCGGCACTGGTTCGACACAGAGGAAACCATCGGCTTTGCACAGATCGCCGCCTTCTGTGAGGCGGTGCCGGAGAGCAGCTTGATCGTAACGGAGGGCGCCTTCGACTCCGATGCCCTGCTGCGCGAGGACGGCTCGGTCCGATATCCCAACCTCTACCTCGAGCTTTCCCGTGCCCGCAACGGCCTATGCAATCTACCCGCTGAGATCGTGGCCGAGCGTATGGTCTTCGGTAGCGGCGCGCCGCTCAAGTGCATCACGCCGGCCCTGCTCAAGCTCGAACTCGCCGACGTCGATAGCTCTGGCCGGCACCAAATCGGTTGGGGGAACGCGCGCAAGCTGTTGGGTCTGGCCTGAGACCTGCGGAGGAAACTGCGCTCAGCCGCTCATGGCTGTCCGAGCCACCCCGGGCAGTGACTCCACGCCGAGGGGGTATCTGCCCGCCACGGGGGGCTTATGAGACAGTCTGTCCGGGCTCCCCCTTGCCGCTCTCCGGCAGGACTCCTCAGATTACCACGGAGAATACCCACCTCACAGTTCGTTGGCAGGAGGCTGCCCTATGCATGTGTGGCTTCACCCACTGGTCCTCGTATTGGCCGCGGTTTGGCTCGCCGCCATGGGCAGCGCCTCCACCGCCCGCCGTCCGGAGTGGATGCCTGCCGCGCCCCCGCTGCCTGTAACTGGCCGGATTGCGAACGTGAGCACCGTGGGCCAGCTGCGGAAGGCCATCAGCCACGCCAAGGATGGCGATACCATCCTCATTGCCGATGGCATCTATCAGCTCGACCGCTTCCTTCAGCTCGCTCGCCGCACGGGCGTAACGCTTCGCGGCGCTTCCGGCGATGCCTCGAAGGTTGAGCTGCGGGGCATTGGGTGGGATGATACCGACCGCGACGACATCCTACGCATTCAGGCCTGCACGAGCGTGACCGTCGCCTACCTGACGTTCGCCGAGTGCCACGCCTATGGGATCAAGCTTGAACAGACGCCCTGGGAGGGCCGGCAGCTCAAGGACCTCCACATCTATGCCTGCAACTTTCGCAACATCGGCACCCGCGCCATCAAAGGTACGGGCGGGGGTGGCGGCTTTGTGGACGGTGGCAGTATCCGCTACTGCGATTTCGAGAACACCAAGATTCCGCCGAGGACCTGGTTCATGAACGGCGATTACATCACCGCCATCGACTGCATGCGCCTCAAAGATTGGGAGATCGCCGACAACTACTTTCACGACATCCGCGGTGCAAATGGGGGTGGCCGCGGGGCCATCTTCGTCTGGGTCGAGTCGCAGCATGTCATCTCCGAGCGCAACGTCTTCCTCAACTGCGATCGCTCGATCGCCTACGGCAATCCCTCCGGGTCCTCCGAAGAGCCGGGCAGACCACATATGACCGCCGGGATCATCCGTAACAACTTCGTCGTCGCCGGCGCCGACACCGGCATCGAACTGTCTTGGGTGGAAGGCGTGAAGGTGTACCACAACACGGTGCTCACCCGCGACGGGAACGGCAGTGGCATCCATTACCACTGGAAGGAGATCTCCGGCATCGAGATCGCGAACAATCTCGTCCGGGGCCGCATCTACGGCGACGAGGGCAACGTCAGCAAGCGGGACAACCTGACCACCGGTATTCAGGACTCTTGGTTCAAAGGCCTCGCCTCCGGCGACCTGCATCTCACCCCCGCGGCTCAGATGACTAGGGTGGAGCGCCTTCCCGACTGCCCCAACGACTTTGATGGCACAGCCCGGCGATTTCACACGACACCGGGGGCCGACGAGCCGTGAACGCCGACATCAACTTCCCTGCCGCCGCCGGTCCGGTATGCTCGGAGGCCGAAGCCAGCGCGGGCCCCAGACCGTCTTCACGCACGACCGAACCCTCCGCCGCTGACGCCAGGCCGAGGGGGTAGCCGGAGTCGGGGGTGCCTGGGGCGTACAGCAGTTGACCAAGGCGAGCCGGTGTCCTGCTGCCAGCGCCACCGGCGGACAATTCAGGGTGGGAGATTTCATTCCGGCATCTTGGGGGTTAGCGCCGGCGCTGACACTGACGACGTACAGCTTCGACTATCCCATAGCGGTGCGCCAGGAAAGCCGCGGCGCTTACGGCGCTTAGCGCTATCATGACGTGGGGAGAAGGAGGAGCGCTCACCATGGGCGCCCACCGGAGTCTTTTCACTGCTCTCTTGCTGATCCAGGGGGCTGTGACCGCCCCCTGTCAAGACGCCGCCAGAAGCCCTTGACTATGGCCTGGGAGGTGGTATAGTCAAGTCATTGCAGCACCGTTTGTGGCCTGGTGGCACCCGGGGTGACAGCAGCGAGGAGGCCTTGGTATGGGGCCACGGATGTGGAGGTCCGGGCAACAAGAGAGTAGTGGCGGCACAATGACGCCTGCTTCGTCCCAAGGGACGAGAGGGCGTCTTTGCATTTGCCGGGCTGGCCAAGGGCCGGAAAGGAGACAAAGGGGATGATCTTCGTCAGTCTGCTGAAAGCGGCGCCGGGCAAGGGGAGAGAGGCGATAGAAGGCCTGAAGGGCCTGTGCTCCCTTCCCGCCGGGGCCAAGATGCTTGGCTGCTATGTGACCCTGGGACGCTATGACGCGGTGTGTGTCTGGGAGGCACCCGATCTCGCCAGTGCCAACCGCTGTCTCAGGGAGCTAATCGGCAAGGGGGTGGTTGTCACGGAGACGATGGTGGCCCAGTCTCCCGAGGACTTCCTCAGGTAGCGGCAAGAGCATGGTCACCGCCAAGGATGTCATGATCAGAGAGGTGGTGAGCACCAGGCCCTCGGCCAAGGTAGAGGAGGTGACGCGGGTGCTCTACCACCATGGGATCAGCGGCCTGCCGGTGACCAATGACGAGAAGTACGTGCTCGGCGTGGTGACAGAGGCGGACATCCTGGCTCGCAAGAGAGGGCAGGATCGGGTTGCAGACATTATGTCCTCGCCGGCCTACGCGGTGTCCGAGGACACCCCGCTGGATGAGATCGCTGCACTGCTCACCGAGAGGAAGATCAAGCGGGTGCCGGTGGTGAGGGAGGGCAAGCTGGTGGGCATCGTCTCCCGGGCAGATATCGTGAGGGCACTGGCCAGCAGGCGGGAGGGCAGCACAGAAGGTAGCGACACGGGTACTGAGGGAGTAAACAATGTCTGAGACAGGAGGCTGGAAATGGCTGTGATGGCGGGAGACATTATGACCAAGCGGGTGATCACTGTCTGCCCCGAGACGAAAGTGAGCGAATTAGCCAAGTTGCTGGCGGACAAGAAGATCAGCGGGGTGCCGGTGATGGACAAGGACAAGTGCCTGGTAGGGATCGCCACTGAGGCCGACATCCTGGGGAGGAAGCGAGGCCAGAACACGGTCAAGGCGATCATGGCCACCCAGGTGACCTCGGTCTGTGAGGAGACACCCCTAGAGGAGATTGCCGCTCTCCTCTCCCGGAAGAAGATTAAGCGGGTGCCGGTTCTCCGGGAAGGCAAGCTAGTGGGCATCGTCTCCCGCGCCGACGTGGTGAGAGCGATCGCGGGCAGATGAACCCCAGTGCTGATCTGCCTGGCCCACCAGGACAGCGCAGCCGATAGCGGTTGAGCAGAAGGATCAGGCCCAGGGCGGGGACCGAGCGGGGCAGGAGAACCTGTGGCTTCAGCTCCTGAGGCGCGACAGGGCCCAGAGAGCCGGCGGCCCCGCCCCGCCCTGCTCACCTCGATGCGCGCACATGAGGGTATTGTGCCAAAGCTGGTCACCTGCAGCCAGTGCGGCAAGGCTCTGCCAAGGGTCCCCTGCTGCCTTGGCCGGGCGAGAGATGGAGGGGGCGAGTTCGAACGCTAGGAATGCTTCGCGCACAGCCCGAAGCTGATCCCTAGCAGCCTGCGGCTAGGCTGCATGCCGCTCACTATCCAGCGAGCAATGGCGCTTGGGAGTCTTGGCTTTCCCTCTCGCTTGCCCGGCTCGCGGACGAAGAGGGAGAAGAGAAACTGCCTGACTGGGAAGCCAACCGGCAGGTGGACAGGGCCTGACGCTTACCCGCGTCCCCGTCCTGTCCAGAAACTCATCCGCCTCCCAGGACGTTCCTGCACCCCCGATCGTGGTATTCTTGGTGATCGCCGAGACTCCTGTGCGGGGAGGCGTGCCACCGCGGCCGTAGGTAGGCGGCGCCGGTACCAGACTGAACTCGCCCGGCTGACCGCTCGGCCCGCCCGCGGCAAACATCCGATTGGCCCCATGACACGCCTTCTGCCTATTCGGTTCACTCACCAAAGCACAAGATGTAATATGGTTCCCCTGAAGGCGAAGGACTATGACCACTGATCGCAGACCCAAGGGGCAGGGGAGAGTGCTGCCAAACTCCTGCCGCGAGTACACCGGATCTCCTGCAGCCTGAAGATATGGCTCAGGAGCACGCATCATGGCGTAGGCCGGAAACACCTGCCTCACTGCCTCAACGGGTTCGTCTTGCGATCTAACCGACGACGCACGCCCATGGCCGCGCTCCGGACGCTACTCTGCCTCGCGGGCCAGCACATACCCACTACCCACAAGATGTTGTATGCTGGTGAGCCAACCGGATAGGCAGAAGCTGGATTCCGGACGTCCGGGCCGTCTACCGGGGCGTCCATCGCGTGCTGCGGCCGGGAGGGATGTACCGCGTGGCGCTCGCCAATCCCGCGGTGCATCTCGCCCACTGGGATGGCATCGGCTACCGGATCGTGGATCGCTACAAGGGAGGCCGCGTGCTGAAGAACGCGGCCGGCATCGAGAACATGGAGGAGGGCGAGTTCACGGGCGACCACCGTCACCTGCTGCGGGACAGCGTCGGTGGTCTCGTTGAGGTCGGGTTCATCATCCGCCACTTCGCGGAGGATTCAGTACAGTTCAGGGAACCGGTCACAGGTGAGCCCGGGAGCTGGACGCACCTCCAGTACTTCCTCGGCTGGGGGATCAATGTCGTCGCAGAGAGGATCTGACGGAAGGGGCGGCACCCGGTGATGAGCCTTCATGTGCGAAGAGCGGAGATGAGAGATCAGGCGGCGGTCACCGCGCTTGCCACCGCTCTCATCGGCTTCGAAGCCGACCGGCGGATGTCGTTTGAGGCGGCCTTGGCAAGCCCCGACCATGACGTGATCGTGGCAGAGGTTGATGGCGAGGTGGTCGGTTTCGCGCATCTGCTGGCCTATCATGACCTGTCCCACGGCGCGCTCGCCGGAGAGCTGCTCGGGCTAGTGGTCCGTGCGGACATGCGGCGACAGCGGATTGGCTCCCTGGACAGGGAGCGGAGGCCACGCAGGCACGGTCAGCGCCTCTGCGCCCGACTGCGCCTTTGGGGGTCGAGATGGGCGGACCAGTCTGCTCTCCGGCAAGGGGGCGAATCGCGGGAATCCCACCATTCGACGCCATTCGACGTTCCGGCCACCACTGAGGCCCCACCGATCCTCCACTCCAGACACCATTGGGCCTCTACCGATCCTCCACCCAACCTCCACCGATCCTCCACCCTTGCCGAGGCGCCCGGGCGCGCAGAGTGAAACCAGAAATACCCGTTCTAGACACTGTCAGAGCTATCCAAGGCCATTTGCCTCACACCGGGGAGTACCCCGCCGGGAACCGGGAATCAGAAAGAGAGGCTCAAAACCTCTACTCATGGTAGAAGGAACTGCACTCAGATGCGCCGGCGATCATCGCCTCCCAAGCTGGTGCCGCTGAACAACGCGTTCCTCGCGGGTGGCACCCACGAGGATATCCCCTCGCCTGCAACCGCCCCGGAACGCTGGGGGCGTCTGGTGGAGAACGCCTGTCTCGCACACATGGTCAACAGCGGGCAGACCGTGCACTACTGGAGCGAGGAGCCGCTGGAGGTAGATGCCGTAATCGAAGGCACCTGGGGCAAGTGGGCAATCGAGATCAAGACTGGATCCTTTACCACGCCGGAACTGGCTGGCCTGCTCGAGTCCAGCAGACGCTTCCGAGGTTATCGGCCTCTGGTCATGTGTGACAAGAAGGATACTGGCCTTGCACGCCGCGCAGGCGTCGAGACCATCTCGTGGCAACAGCTTCTGTGGAGCGGACCGGGAGAGTCATAGCCAGGTGAGGACAGAGGAAAGCAAGCGCGCAGAAAGCGCGGCCGATCTGGATCGCTTGATCACACAGGCAGAAAAGCGGCTGACCCATCTCGACCGCGAGCGGGCGCAAGTGTTCAACTACCTGTCGGCACTCCGGCAGCAGCGCGGAGCAGCCACGCCCGCCGCAGCGGCCAGTTCGCCACGACGAGACTCATGCTCATCTGGCGATGAGCTGGTTTCAGTGATGCGTCGGCCTTTCCGCGGCCGGGAGGATGTGTACGCGCGGCGATGGGAGAGCGCGACAACGGGCGGGGGGGCACGGCGGAACAGGAGGTCTGCCGACTTAGCCATCCTGCTCGCTATCTGCGAAATCCGCGGGCAGCCAGTCAATGACCGACCCGCCGCTGGACGGGCAGTACGGACTCACCAGGAAGCTGTGCCCGTTGTCCCACACCACCATGTAGTCTCTCACCTTGAATGGCTTGCCCTCGTGCAGGTCGAAGAGCTCTTCATGCAAAGAGGGAGCTGGTTCAGCATTTCCTGTTCTTGGTCACCCGGGGCAATGTACTCCTCCACTATTCCCCCGCGTACATCGAGCGGCCGCGTTGGGAATGGGAGTTTCCTCTTGTGATCCATCTCCACGATCATCGTCTCTCTGCACTCAGCCATAACATCGCACTGTCTCGCCTCTGCCAAACGAGAGATCGTCTCCTGCGCCGGGCGGATCGTTGTGCCATCACCCCAGATACACGGCCGCGGTATCAAAGCCTTCCTCAGGCGTTCCCCAGAAGCTGCCCGTGTTGAAGACGGACAGTTCGTACTTCTCGTCGCTGTACTTGTAGAAAGCCATGCCCCACCGGTTCTCATTGCCGAAGTAACGCAGACGGCACAGATGGATCGGTGTCTGACGCATGCGTTCGTAGTACTCCTGCTCGGACTCGTGCCCGCGGAGATACGCCGGGTAGGACCCCCGCTCAGGCTCCTGATATGCGTCGAGGTAGCAGAAACGGCCGCGGAACCGGAAATCAAGCCGGCTGTACTTGCCCGCGTAATGTTCGGCGGCGAAGGCCTCGACGCGCCGGCGGACTCGCTCCTTCACCAAGTCAGGTATCTTCACGCCACCCTCATCCGGATCGGGGGGCATCCATGCTTTTCTCGGGGCCTTCGCTCTCGCTCGTTTCCTCACAGGCATGGGCTTCATGGTCGTCTCCTCCTCCGCAGTTTGGTCTGCAACCTCATCCCGCGGGCATTCTTCTTGACGGGGCGCTGGGAGCGTAGCGCCTCACGAAACACGCCGTAGTGCCGCTTCAGGCGCGCCACGTAGGTCTCATCCTCGATCATCTTGCGAAAGAACTCGAGCAGAACCTGCGCATAGGGGGATTGTGCGCCGAGGGGATCGAGGAACGGCCCCTTACCGTACCTTTCAGCATCGTCTCCGATCTGCTTGCGGTAGAACTCCAGGCTTTCCCAACCGTAGTTGATGGTCGCCCAAGCCTGATTGCCGGTGGCCGGCGTCCACACCACGATCAACACCCGACGGCAGTCGCAGTCGAGATCGTCGCAGTAGTGCTCGATGAAGCCATACTGCCCAGCCGGCAGGTCAGCGCTCTGATGTACGGTGATGGTACGCGTCTCGGCCACCGCCTGGGCTGGGCATACTTGAACGAATGGGACCATGGCCATGGGGCGCGTTCGCTCCGAGAGACCATCAATGTCCTTCTCAGTTGGTCGTCAACGGCGACTTACCTTCCGTTCCCCCAAGGTGAGTCTATGCGCTCCGCCATATTCCGCGGCGGACACTCCGCAGACACAGCACACCAACTGCAGGAAGCCGACCGGCTCGAACGAACTTGCTGTCATGAACCAGCGAGGGGGAGCCGAGCAACAATGCCGAGATCGTCGACCTGCTGGCTCGCGCCGGGCTCCAGTGGCAGCGCACCTTCGCTGACCTCAACATGACCGAGTTTCAGCCCGACTCGAGGCGCATGTTGGTGGTGGCTGAGAGGAAGACATGAGCAACGTGACTCTACGATCCGCAACCGAGAATGACGTCCCGGCTTTGGTCTCCCTGGTTGCCGATCTTCACGAATGGTTTCACAAGGGTGTGCCGGAGGAAGTCCGCCTCGACTGCGCGCGGTACACCGGACTCGTGGCAGAGGTGGACGGTACCATCGTCGGCTTCGTGCTCTGGCTGAAGGAAGATAAGGTCTACGATATCAAGTGGCTGGCGGTAGCGCGGGACCGACATCGTGAAGGGATCGGCTCACTGCTGATTGGTGGGTTGGTGGATACCGCCCGCGAGGCCGGGGCCAAGCGCATCGCGGTGGACACCCTTGCCCCGACCCATGACTACGAGCCATATGCCAGGTCGCGAGCTTTCTATGAGGCGCGCGGGTTCAAGTTGGAGACTGTGGTGGCCAAGGGCTTCCCGGAAGACGGGCTGGACAAGGCCACCTACGCGCTCGAACTGTGAGCAGGAAGAGGGCACGATGAAGACTGTCGACGCTTACTTCGCCTCAGTCGCCGGAAGCTATGACCGACTCCAGCCAATCGTCGCCGGCCCGAGCTATGAGGCCGGACTGGCCTTCATTCTGGAGTTCCTACCGCAAGAGCCAGACGATGCATTCACCTGCGTCGAGCTGGGATGCGGCACGGCGACGCTGTCCGACCGCGTGCTGACCCGTTTCCCGTGCGCCTCGGCCGTCGCAGTCGACAGCGAACCGGCCATGCTGGCCGTCGCACAGCAGAAGCTGGAGAAGTACGGCAAGCGCGCCCAGGTGCGTGAGGGGGAGGTGATGGCCTGCGAGCTGCCGTCATGCGAGGTTGTACTTTCGTCCTTCATGTTCCATCACGTGCCGCCCGAGACGCTGGGGGAGACACTACGCTGCATTGTGGGGGCGCTCACGCCCGGCGGTTGCTTCATTCTACTCGACCAGATGACGCCTGGCCCCGCGTGGGGCGACGGCGTGGCCGCGCAAAGCCGCCGCCTCTATCGGGCCGGTGTTTCCGCCGCCGTCGCCGCCGGGCTGACCACGGAGGCGGAGATCGACGCACGCTGGGCATTCAAGAGGAAGATGAAAGAAGAAGGCAAGGACGTCGAGTATCGCCATCGCGCCGAGGATGTGCTCACCGCCATGCAAGACGCCGGTTTCGCGGAGGTCGGCCTGGTGTGGCGCATGTTTGCGGCGACGGTGTTGGTGGGGTTCGCAGGGCAGGAGGTGACCTGAAGTGAAACTTGCCAGCCAACAGACAGCGGTCGAGTACAACGCGCTCGCTGACGCCGGCCGCGCTTTTCAAACGTGAACGCCGGGCCCGCATCGCCACCGGCGCCCCCAGTCGCGGGGTCCGGACCTCTGATCGTCACCCCGGCCCCTCGCTCCAAGGCCGGATCGCGCTCCCCCAATGATCCATCATCCCATCGCCGAACGGGCCGTCATCCCATCTGAGTCGCGCCGATGAGTTTCTGGACAGCGCCACTACCGGGAGTTGGCGGCGGCGAAAGGCTATCTGGACCCTTCCTGGCCTCTGCCCGGGCCCACAGAGGTGCTCGCGTGGCTGGGGCCGGTCTGCTCGTCTCTTTCATGGTCAGGTGCACTAGCCTATACTCCGGCCATTCCTTGGAGCAAGGGATGGCGTAGTTGCTGGAGCACGGCATTTTTGCGTTGGAGGGCGGTTTTGCCCATGATGCGAAAAAGCCAGGCGAGCAGGGCCGCCGCCTGTAACGCCCGCCGCATCTCGCCCACGGTTTGTTGGTCGTCGCGCTGGGCCAGCAGCAGGGTGGTGAGGCTGCAGGCCACGAAACTGAGCGTGACATGGCGCTCGATCGCCTCTCGGGAGCGCACCTGGTAATGTCCCCACCCAAAACGTTGCTTTAGCTCGCGGTAAGCGATCTCGATGGCGAAGCGCAGGGCGTAGCGCTCGATGATCTCGATCGGGGAGAGGGCGAGATCGCTGGAGAGCAGCACCGCTGCTACTCTGCGAAGTAGCTTCGCTACGTAGCACGAGCCGCTGGTGTTTGGGCAGGTCCACGATGACGATGCGACAGAGTTGCCCGAAGCGCCGCGGCAGGGCGTCGAGAAAGCTGAAGGTGGCGAGATAATGCTGCGCGCCAATGCGCACCGGGGCCTCTTGACGATGGGAGTCATGGTAGTGCGCGAGGTCAACTTTCTCTCCATACAGGCGGGGCCGACCTCGTTGTCCGGCCTGGCGCGGGGGCGCGGGCCAACGCACATCGGCAT
>Ga0315282_10016984_pt1 | contig 10567 bp, 8 predicted proteins | sample YL17G07_20_MG_FD_203693 | JGI IMG/M metagenome (GOLD analysis project Ga0315282, IMG submission 203693) | Sediment microbial communities from Yellowstone Lake, YNP, Wyoming, USA - YL17G07_20 | ecosystem: Environmental > Aquatic > Freshwater > Lake > Sediment | place: USA: Wyoming | collected... | reverse complement strand
AATGGGAGTCGTGGATTTTGCTGGCGAGCCCGTTTCTGCTATGACGTTGCGTGTGAGGGAGCCGTTGGGGAGGGGCACCTCCTGTATCTCCGTTTGGTAGCCGTAACTCTCCAGGACTCCCGCCAGGTAGTTGGCCGCCGCCGCCTCGCCCCCTGTACCCTCGATTCGGGGGCCGATATTCACGCTGAGGTCCCATAGGTGGTCCATGGCGTTGGCCACCTCGAAGTTTGCCGTTGGGTAATAGAGGGGTCGTTCGACGGCTACCGGTTCATCCGAACGAATCTCAAAGGAGACATCCCGGTCTTTTCCAAGATAAGCCTCTACGTCTAAGGTAAGGCGGGAGCGGGCGGGTACGGTATTTTCGCGCGTGATAGTGTTTATGTTTGAAAAGGTAAAATCCACCTCCACCTTTGCGTCCTCGTTGCCTGGGTTCATCAGGCACAGGTAGGGGTAGAACCCCGGGCGGGTGGTCCCCTCGGCCAGGTACCAGTGGGTAGCAGCCTCCTCCACCCCCTTGGAGACGTGGCCCCCGCGGCAGTAGTCGCGGTAGTTGAAGTACATGGGCCTCTCCGCCAGGAAGGGCGCCTCACCTTTCAGCTCCAGGGAGACGTTCTTTCCAGCACCTGCCAACTGGTTGATATTCAGGGTATGGCGTTTATCGGCCTCCAGGTGCACCTGGAAGGGCCGCTCGGCCCCGTCCTGGAAGAGGCAGTTCAGAGTGACCTCGGTGCTATCCGGGCTCCCGCTTTTACGGGGCAGGTAGAGGCAGAGCCACTCCTCGAAGCCGGCGCCGGTGTAGCCCTCGGCGAAAAGGTAGGTCTTGCGGGGCTGGCTCAAACCGCTGGAGGCGTGCCCGCCGGGCCATACCCCGTGGTAGTCGAAATACATCACCCGCTCGGCGCAGATAGGCTGGTTTGCCTCCACCCGCGTGCCCACGTCCCGTCCTTCACCCACCGCCTGGTTGACGAAGACGGTGCGTCGGGAATGGGGCGGCAGGATCAGGGGCAACAGGGTCACGCTGCCGTCCTCCAGGATCAGGAAGACCCTAGCCGGTGCCTCTTCCTCCCCCGGGTTGGCCAGCAGAAGCCATTCCTCGAAGCCCTGGCGGGTGCATCCCTCGGCGAAGTACCAGCTTTGCGCGGGGGAGGTGGCACCGCTGGTCACGGTGCAGCCCTTCCACCTGCCGCGGTAGGTGAAGTACATGGGTCTCTCGGCCACGATGGGCTCCCCCGCTTCCAGGTGGAGGGAGACCTCCTTATCCTTCCCGGCCAGGGAGTTGATATCCAGGGTTATCCGCGAGCGGGGCGGGAGGTCGATCTCTACGAGATGCGAAGATCCCGCGCCAGTAGACAGGTTGGTGTCAGGGTCTGATGCCTGTCCGGAGGGTTTCACCTGGGTATAGGTCACGGAGTCGTACAAAAGATTTACTTTCAGATGGGATGACGCGTCCTGGGGATTGAAGAGGCAGAGCCATTCCTGGAAGCCCTCACCGGTATAGCCCTCGGCGAAGTACCAGGTGCGTGAGGGTTCGCTGCTGGCCTCGCCGCAGGTCCCGTCGCCGGCGTAAGCGGCACGTGGCGCGGTCGGAGAAGAGAGCCCGGGAAGGGGCAACGCCGCCGCCATCGCGACGATGGCGAGTATCGCCAGCGTGGCGACACCGGACCTCAACCAGCGCTCACTTTCCTCAGGGGCAGGTGCAGGGCGCTTTCCCCGTCGCCGTAGAATATCTCCACCCCCTCGCCCGGGACGGGAAGAGCGAAGGGGAAATTCGAGCCGGAAAGGGTGAGGCGAATGCGGTTCCCCTTTTCGATCAGGTAATCCCTGGCGATGAGGTCCATGGACACGGCGGTCTCCTCGCCGGGGTTGGGGTCCTCCAGGGTCATGGTGCCGTGGGTGATGAGCCGGGGTAGGCCCTCCGGGGGGACGTCGTAGAGCAGGGCGTTGATCTGCGCCCGGCTGCCCAGGGGTCGCAGGACCAAACGCAGGTTGGGGATCCCCAGGAGCTCGTAGTCCCGCTTGGAGGGGGAGGTGGTGAAGGAGAAAAAACCCTCCCCCGCTTCCCGCCGCGTTCCCGGCATGTTAAGGCCGAAGGCCTGGGGCCGGACCAGGGTCGGCCCGGAGGTGGCGAGGCTGAGCAGGCTCGGCTTGAGCGTCGTTGACCCCCGCTCCCCGGCGTGGCGGGAGCTGATCTTGTAATCCCCGTTGTTTTTCCAGAGATACATCTTGTGCATTTCCATGTCGGGAGGGGGCCACTCCGGTTCCTCTATCATGCTCTGCCTCCAGGGGCTGTACAGGCGCACGGCGGGCTCGGAGAGGATGCCGTTCTCCTCCCCCCTCAGCCAGTAGTCGAACCAGCGCCTGGTCAGCTCCCAGATGTCCTTGCCCCAGAGGCGGGGGCCCAGGCCCGGGTCCAGTCCGTGGATGCCGTTGGAGATGTAGAGCATCTTGGGTGCATCCAGTTCCTGGAAGTACTTCATTATCTGGTTGGGCTCGAAGAGCTCGTCGTTCCACGCGGTCACGATGAGCATGGGGCAGCTGACCTCGCCCACCTGGTCCAGCGAGGATCGGGAGCGCATGTCCTCCTCATAGGCCCGGTAGGCCTGGTGGTCCTCGCGCCGGAAGAGCAAGGTGGAAACCCATTTGTAGAGGACGTTGGCGGGATTGAGCTTGGTGGCCCAGGAGGCGCTTAAGAGCAGGGCCATCCCCCAGACGACCTTCAAGGAACCCTGGGGGGTCAGGCTCTCCTTGAGATCCGTCCACCCGTTCATGGGGACCACGGCGCCCACCCGCGGGTCTCGCGACGCGATGAGGTAGGAGTGCCCGCCACCGTAGGAGATACCGGTGACGCCCAGGGCCCCGTCCTTGAGCGGGAGGTCGCTCGCATCCACCAGCCAGTCGATGGCGTCGACGAGGTCGTTGATCTCGTACTGCGGATCGGCGCAGTGGACCTGGCCTTGCGAGGAACCCCATCCCCGGCAGTCGTAAGCGAGTACCAAGTATCCCGCGGAGGCGAAGTAAGGGGCGTAGAGGTGGCACTGCCAGCGGGAGAGCATCCAGCTATGGACCATGATCACCGCCGGGAAGGGCCCCTCCCCCTTGGGAACGTACAAGGCCGCGGATAGAAGGGTGCCGTCCCTGGCCGCCAGCTTGAACTGTTCTACCCGGTAGCCCTTGCGCTCCCCCTCCACGCTGACCAGCCACGCGGCGAGACGCGGAAGGAAGGGCAGGGTCGCCAGGGCGACGATCAGCTTCCTTCCCCTTGCCTTCCTAAGCTTTAAGCCTTTCGCTTTCCTGGAGCGATTCGGCTTGCTACTTTTTTTTCTCATTCGGCCAACCCCCCTTACGTGTTGTTTGCTGCAAGCGGTTTAATTGAAAGAGAGTCTTGTGCCCGGCTAAATGATATCAAAAAAATAAACCGATGGGGGCCACTCTTCACATTTAGTTCGGGCCTTCAAGTTACAGCAACGGGACCACTCCTTCACATCTCAGACTCGGCCCATGGGATCGTATCCTCGATCTTCGCTTCAGCCTGTTTCCCTTCAATGCGCGGTTTCTTTGAATTTGATTTCACGGTCACGAGGGCAATAAAATCCGGGATAAGAGAGGTATCGTAAATGACCAAACCGAAAATCGAAGATACGACCCCATAGGAGGAGCCCGTGCCGGGATGGATGGGCCGGATGCTCGAGATAGACCTGGAGAAGAGGGCGGCGGTGGAGAGACCCCTTCCCCTCGATTTTCTGGGCGAGTGGCTGGGGGGAAGAGGCTTGGGGGTGCGCCTGCTCTACGAGCGGGCCCTGGGGGCCGATCCCCTGGGCCCCGAAAACCCCCTTATCTTCGCTGTGGGGCCTCTCACGGGCACCCCCGCTCCCACCGCCGGCAGGTTCTCCCTGGTCACCAGGTCCCCGTTGACCGGGACCGTCTTCGACTCCAATTCCGGCGGGAGGTGGGGAGTTTCCTTAAAGCGTTGCGGCCTGGATGCCCTGTTGATCACGGGGCGGGCCGCGGAGCCGGTGTATGTCGTCCTGGGCGACGGCGGGGCGCGGTTCCACAGCGCGGAGGGGCTCTGGGGCAGCAGCGTTTCCCAGGCCACGCGTTCTCTCAGGCGGGAGTACCCGGGTGCCGGCGTGGCGGTCATCGGGCCGGCGGGTGAGAACCTCTGCCTCTACGCGGCGGTGATGAACGATGGATCGCGCGCCTGCGGCCGGGGAGGCTTGGGGGCGGTGATGGGCTCGAAGAACCTCAAGGCGGTGGTGGTCCAGGGGAGCAAGCGAGTCGAGGTGGCCCGGCCGGAGAGGCTGAGCTTCATCACCGGGGAGGCCAGGCGGTGGATCAAGGCCAACCCGGTGACCGCCGTGGGGCTGCCCCGCTTCGGAACGGCCGTGCTGGTCAACCTGATGAACGAGCTGGGCGTCTTTCCCGCCCGCAACTTCCGCAGCTCCCGCTTTGAGGGGGCTGAGGCCATATCGGGTGAGTCCCTGGAGGGATACCTGGTGAAGCGAAGGTCCTGCTGGGGATGCCCAATAGGCTGCGGCCGGGTGACCGAGGCGGCGGGACGGCAGGGAGAGGGACCTGAATATGAGAGCCTCTGGGCGCTGGGTGCCCAGTGCGGCGTCGACGACCTGGAGAAGGTGATCCTGGCCAATTATCTCTGCAACGAGCTGGGCATGGACACCATCTCCACCGGGTCCACGCTGGGCTGCTGCATGGAGCTTTCTGAACTGGGCCTGGTCGAGAATGGACCACTTTTCGGGGATGGCGACGCGGTCTTAAGGTTAATCGAGGACATCGCCCATATGAAAGGATTGGGACGAGAGCTGGCCATGGGCTCACGGCGTTTCGCGGCCTCCCGCGGGGCGGAGGAGTACGCCATGCAGGTGAAGGGGCTGGAGCTTCCCGCCTATGACCCGCGTGGCCTGCAGGGACAAGGGCTATCCTTCGCCACCTCCAACCGGGGAGGTTGCCACCTTCGTGCTTACCTGGTGGGACCGGAGGTCCTGGGAATCCCCAAGATGGTGGACAGGTACTCCATCGTGGACAAGCCGGGGTTGACTATAAACGCTCAAAACCTCAACGCCGGCGTCGATTCCCTGGTCCTTTGCCGCTTCATCCAGTTCTCCTTGAGCGACGAGTACTTCGCGCGCATGCTCGAGGCGGTGACCGGCGTGCCCTATAAGGGCATGGACCTTCACCGCATCGGGGAGCGCATCTGGAACCTGGAGAGGATGTATAACCTGGAGGTAGGGGTTGAGCCCGAGGAAGACACCCTTCCCCCTCGCCTGCTTAAGGAACCCATTTCCCAGGGTCCGGCAAGCGGGCAGGTGGTGCGCCTGCAGGAGATGCTGCCGCTCTACTACCGTGCCCGCGGCTGGGATGAATCGGGAAGGCCCGACCGCCGCAAGCTCGCGGAATTGGGGCTTTCCGTACACGGTTGAGCCGTACGGTCGTCGTGTGACTTGGCGAGCATGAAAACACGCCGCGGTGATATTATGGATATGCGGTTGAAGTCGGGGTACGAAAGCGGGCTATGCGACCAGACCCGGGGGCAAGGGGCGTGTTCGGCGCGTAATCTTCCTCCCCCGGAAAAGGCATTCTTACCATATATTGGAGGAAGCGATATATGCTGGAACAATTCTCCCGTTTCGGTCGGGAACTGTTTCTCCAGGGGGTGAACTCCTCCCATAGCGGTAACATGAGCGTACGCGCCGGGGATCGTATCTTTATCACCCGGCGCGGCTCCATGCTCTCCAATATGATCGAGGGGGACATCGTCGAGACAGGGCTGCGGGAGGACGACAGCCATATAACCCTGGCCTCGACGGAGATAAAGATCCACCGCGCTATTTATCTCCAGACCTCGGCCCTGGCCATCGTGCACGCCCACCCCCCCTTCGCCATCGCCCTCTCCATGGATGAGGACGAGATCGTGCCCATAGATACCGAGGGTATCTATTACTTTAAGTCTATCCCGGTCATCGATGCCGGCCTTACCGTGGGCTCGGACGAGGTGGCGGAGAAGCTGCCACCATTACTCCAGAATTACAAGGCGGCCATGATCAGGGGGCACGGCAGCTTCGCCGGGGGCCAGATGCTTGAAGAGGCTTTTCAGTGGACATCCAGCCTGGAGGCGTCCTGTAAGACACTGTTTCTGCATCGCCTGCTTTCTGCTCGAGATGGAAAGGAGGGGGCAGGAAAATGGTGATCTCCCGTCGCTGTGCGGAAGTGGCCCCCTTCGCGACCTCGGCTTTTACGGAGAGGATGAGGAGGAGTAGGAAAGACGCGCCGCATCCCACCACCGACACTATCCAGGCGGGTCCCGAGCTTTCCGCGAGGGACGCGAATAAAAGCCCTGCCACCAAGAGCACCGGCCTTGTTCCCTTCATCACCGTCCATGCCTTCCTTCTCCGATTGATGGCCACAGGTGAAATGCTAGCACCCCCCGGTGACAAGTGTTATAAACACCCCAGGCCGCGCCATACCCTCTCTCGGGGCAGCCGTTTTCCATGGAGGGGTGAGGCATGAATAAAGCCGAAAGGCTTATCAACCTCATCGCTATGCTCCTGGAGGCACAGCGCCCGGTCACCCTGGACCGCATTCGGAACTCCATCCCCGGCTACCAGCAGACGACCATGGCCTCCTTCAAGCGCATGTTCGAGAGGGATAAGAGCGACCTCAGGGATATGGGGGTTCCCATCCAGGTGGAGCAGGTGGACGCCTTCGGGGAGGAGGTGGGATACCGCATCCCCAAAGAGGAGTATTACCTGCCGGAGATCGAGTTCACAACGGAGGAAAAGGTGGCCTTGCTACTGGTCAACCGTCTTTCCTCCGGCGAGGTCGTCCCCCTCTCCAGGGAGGCAGGCGCCGCCCTCTTGAAGCTTAGTCCCGACCTGGGCGACGGAAGCCGCCTGGGCCAGCCCGGATCCCTGCATTGCAAATTTGCGCTCCAGGCGGAGCCGGTGGAGGACCTGACCAGGCTCTGGGAGGCGGCGGTAAGACGGCGAACCGTCCGTTTCACCTACCGTTCCATGGGAGAGGGGAAGGAGCAGGAGCGGCAACTGGACCCTTACGGCCTGTACTTTGACCGGGGGGCCTGGTACGTTGTGGGGTACTGCCACCTGCGGGAGGAGATACGCTCCTTCCGGGTATCCCGCGTCGAGTCGGGGGTGGAGCTGGCCCATCCCGCTGTGGAAGGACCGGACTTCAAGCGCCCGCCCGGTTTCAAGCTGGAGGACTACTCCCGCGTCTTACCCTGGGAGTTCGAGGAGGGGGCGGAGTACGAGGCCGCGGTTCGCTTCTCCCCCAAGATAGCCTGGCTGGTGGAAAGGGACCTTGGGGAGGTGTACCGGTTTGAACCGGCGGAGGACGGCGGTGGCATCCTCCATGTAATCGTGCGCAACGGGGAGGCCTTCTTAAACTGGGTCCTCTCCTTCGCAGAGGATGCCGAGGTGCTCTCTCCCGTGGCCCTGCGGGGGAAGGTCGGGGACCGCCTATTACGGATCCTGGATAAGCTGGGAGGTGAGGGGGATGCCTGATCCGACGGGAAGGATCAACCGCCTCCTGTCCCTCATACCGTACGTGCTAAAGCATCAGGGGGTGACCCTCGACGAGCTCAGCGAGGTCTTCGAGATATCCCAGGAGCAGTTGCTCAAGGACCTGCAGTTGATCTTCCTCTGTGGGCAGCCGGACTACACTCCCGCCGACCTCATAGAAGTGGATATAGACGACGACCGCGTTTACATCAGCATGGCCGACTACTTCGCCCGCCCCTTGAGGTTCACCCCGGCGGAGCTCTCCGGCCTCTACCTTGCCTGCAGCGCCCTGGTCAAGCTCTCCGGTTTGCCCTCATCCTCCGCCCTCATGTCCGCCATGGGGAAGATCCGGGATGCGCTGGGCGTGACCCCCATCTCCCAGGACGACATCGATAAAAGCGTGGAGATACAGACCCTCGCCCCGGAGCGCGCCGTTCTGGGGGAACTCTCCCGCTCGCTGGACCGGCGCCGGGTGGTGGAGATGGAGTACTACACCTATGGTCGGGATGACCTTACCCGGAGGCGGGTCCATCCCCTTTCCCTCCAGTTCGGGATGGGACACTGGTACCTTCGTGCCTGGGATGGCCGCTCCGGTGAGGTAAGGGTATTTCGCGTCGACCGCATCAAGGACCTGAAAACCACGGGCGAAACCTTCGAGCCGCCGCCGGAGGAAGAGGAGGAAAAGACGCCCAGCCCCTTCAGCGTCACCGAATCCGGGGGCACCGAGGTGCACCTCCGCTTCTCCCCAGCCCTGGCCCGATGGGCGAAAGAGCAACAGATCTTCTCGGAGGCGAAGGAGGAAGGGGATTACCTGGTCTGCACCCTCCACGCCGACGCCCTCACCTGGCTGGAGAGAGAGCTTCTGCAATACGGAACGGAGGTGGAGATATTATCCCCCCCGGAGCTTAAGGAAAGGCTACGCCACCGCGTCCAGAACCTGCTCTCCATCTACAGCTAAGCCATGGACTGCAGTCTTATTCCGCAGGTCGCAGGCCGGGATTAAGGGCTTTAATACGGCTTGCTGAATACGCCAAGAGGTATGGTTTCGGGAATCGGTTCTTTGCAGATAATTATGGCTGCGGGATCGAACCGCGATCTACGACACGCGACCTGCGGCTACTTCTTCTCTTCCCGTAAGGGGCGGGATAGATACATCTGCTGGAAGCGTTCCAGGGTCATGTTCTCGAGGTCGTTCTTGATTTCCTTTTGCCGACGGCGGGCCTTGTCCAGTTCCTTGTATCTCTCTCCGTAGACCAGGCGCTGGGTACGGAAGTCCCATACTTCTACGAGGAATCCTTCCCCGAAAGCCGCATCAACAAAGCCTTTGCTGATCCGGACCTTGTAGACCATGCTGGCCTTCTTGCTGACGTTATTCCGCATCTGTGGCTCCCGCTTGGGCATTTTTTTTCACCGCCGTTTCAAGCAAATCATAGCCGTAATGACTATTCTAACACCGCAACGGGTTATTATCGAACACATATGTTATTTATGTATGATATTCAAATAAGCTGTGGTCATCCGCTATGAAGGAAAGCGAGCAATAGGACGGGGTGGAAGAACGGCTTTGACGCGTTGCGCATTAAGCGTTACACATTACGGATGCATCACGGTGAAAATGCTCATTCCATGCGAAATCGAATGCGGAGCGCGTTATGCGATATTGATTCATAGGATCGTTTTCGATCTACCATGGCAGCCTCAAGGCGCTATTTTAGTTATAATGATCTGGACCTTTTGCGTATGACCAGGGAGGAGGGAGATGCGTAAGGCTGCTGCTGTTTTGCTGGCCTTGGCGCTGCTCCTCGTTTTTGCGGGGTGTGGAGGCACCGGGGTCACGAGCCTCTCCGAATACCGGGAGAGGATATCCGAGCTGCACGACCACGTTGTCGGCAGCCTGGACTTCGCTTCCGATGAATTAAGCTCCCTTAGCTACGGCGATTATTATGATCTGCGCGAGTTGCAAGGGGTCTTCGGGGGTGTCAACGAGACTTTCAGGTCGGCGAAGAAAGAAGCGGATGCCATGAGGCCGCCGCCGGAGGTGGAGGCCCTTTACGAGGACCTTGTAACCTACTATGCCCATGGGGAGAATGATACGGGCGATATCGCCAACGCCCTCGGTTTTTTTCGGGCCGTTCTGCCCATGCTCACCGACGTGGAAAACCTGGCCCTGCCCAATTTGCCGGAGGATGCCGAGGTCTCGAGGATCAAGGCTGCGTCCACGGAAGACGGCAAGACCATGCACGACTACATCAAGGACTTGAGCGGGATGGAACCGCCGAAGGAGCTCCGTCCCTATCGGGATAAACTGGTAGCTTTCTTCCGTTCCATCGAGGAGGCGGTCGCCGGGGTTGAGCGGGCGATCACGCCCGGGGATAGAAGCGCCTTTCTTCAATTCCAGCGGGAGTTCCCCACGGTCCTGGAAGGGAAGCATGTTCTGGAGGCGGAGATCACCGTTTATCTACGTCTCATGGGCAAGAGAATCGACTACCTCATCGCAAAGGGAGAGGAACTTGCGACGCGCATTCAGGATCTCCAGGCATACTCGGCCCCCGGGGTTCACGGGATAGACCCGGGGAACCGGGCCGCTGTTGACCGGGAGCTCCAGGGCTGTGGCGTAAAGCGATGCGATGCGATGGCGGGGTTTACGGCGGGCAATTCTGGGATACGGCGATTGATTTAGGAGGTAGAGGTTGAGCTCAAAGAACGCGGACGCGGTGGAGGCGCTTTTCAACCCCCGCAGGATGGCGGTCATAGGAGCTACGGCCAACCTGGGGAAGTGGGGGAACATCGTTCCCGCCAATATCCTGCGCGATGGTTATAAGGGGGAGCTTTTCCTGATCAATCCGCGGGGCGGCGAGATCCACGGCATGGCCGCCTACCGCAGCCTGGCGGAGATCGGGAAGGAGATCGACCTGGCCATGATAACCATCCCGGCGGAAAACGTGGAGCAGGTGCTCGAGGACTGTTGCCGGGCCGGGGTGAAGGTGATTATCGTCATCTCGGGGGGCTTCAGCGAATCATCCCCGGAGGGGCGCGTG
>Ga0315282_10016983_pt1 | contig 10568 bp, 10 predicted proteins | sample YL17G07_20_MG_FD_203693 | JGI IMG/M metagenome (GOLD analysis project Ga0315282, IMG submission 203693) | Sediment microbial communities from Yellowstone Lake, YNP, Wyoming, USA - YL17G07_20 | ecosystem: Environmental > Aquatic > Freshwater > Lake > Sediment | place: USA: Wyoming | collected... | reverse complement strand
GCTAGTGTGTATGTGTGTATGTATGGTAAGGTGAAAGAAGAGAGAGAAACGGGCAAGAAACATCATCATCATGATTCATCGAGGCAAATCGTGTTAGTTGGAACTGAGAAGAAGAATTAGATAGAATGAACAGATTAGACATAGCCACACATCATACACACATACACACACAGAGGAAACTTTGCCCTAGGTTTCGAGCGTGCAAGTCCGCCTCGGCGTTAGGGACGATGCAATAGCAGATGCCCATGTTCTCCTCCTAGGCTCAGAGGCTGAACCGAAGCATTCGCTCCCTGTCTAGCCCTCAACAACGAACCGATTACGTTTCGGGCACCGCGAGGGGTTTGGTGCGTGGTTGCGGCACCAGGGAGGGCTGTTGCACAAGCGCGACATGGCAAGCGATTTAGCTTGTCTCGAGGAGACTAGACGAGTTGGAGAATATGCTTGGCCAGCAAGCAGTATGCAAAAGTCAAAGGTTCGTATCGACAGAAAAGCATACGCGACAGAATACGAGCACTATTCTTGGACAACATAGGCAAGGTCGTTACTAGAGAACAGATCCTTCAAGTTGCCAAAGACCCGAAAACAGGTAGAGTTCCTGAGAACTGGCATCAACGACTATCCGAGTTGAGAACCGACGAGGGATACACAATCCTATCTTGGCGCAATGGAAGGGGGCTGGAAGTAAGCGAGTACCTGATGCCTACTACTGAGAAGAGAAAAGCCACAAGACGGGCAAAGATTGACCCTGAAACGTGGTCCAAGGTTCTGGAGCATGCGGATAATCGTTGCGAATGGCAAGAGGGAGGCGAACGATGTGACCTTATGCAGGGAGACATTGATCCTGTCGGAGGAGGGACCGTAAGGCTTACTCCCGACCACAGAAAACCTCACTCCACGGGAGAACCGATCAATCCTAGAGATCCAGCGCAGTGGCGAGCGCTCTGCGGCAGACATCAAGTCATGAAGAAAAACTATTGGGATGACAGAACTGGAAAGGTCAATCTCTACGCCATAGTCCAAGCATCATCAAGAATGGAGAAATGGAAAGTCTACCAGTTTCTCAAGAAGTTCTTCGGCGATTAGGTCTACTCAAAGTCAGTCTCCGGATATGAAGTCTTTTCTCTGCCATTCTGACATACTCTTCCTCCTCATCGCACAGAATGGCGCGTCTCCCGAGCGTTCTGCATACATCACCCGTAGTACCTGAACCACACATCGGGTCTACCACAAGGTCGCCGGGTTTCGTACTCATCAATATCAGAGGTCGGAAGACTTGAACTGGCTTTTGCGCCGGGTGACCCGTCTGTTCTGCCTTTCCCACGAATCCTATCTGAAGTGCTGCTTCTATAACACTGGTCGGGCCCGGCATGTATCTTAGTTTCCCTTCTCTCATCATCCTCAGTTGTTCTTGATTCAAGAAATGCTCTGGGTATAGTTTCGCGGAAGACTTCGCAAGATGCAAGCAAGCTAGCTGGCTGGAACGCCAACCTCGTATTACCGAGGGACAATTCTTGTAGTACCATGTGAGCCACGCCAGCAGTTCGAATCCTTCGGGCAGACGATCAAGTATCTTGTAGACAATCTCTGGAAAACCCCACACGAAGATGTGCTGAGAGATTGGTGCTGCCGCAGAGACTATCGACTCCAACCATTCGATATAGTCATTTCTCACTCCACCTACGCCTTTGTTATACCAAGGATCGAGGATCGTCGTTGTCACTCTCCTGCCGATAGATCGCAAGGCCACTAGTGCGTCCATAGGTGGCAGTAGGGCTATCTCATCTCGTTCAAGAGCGCCATCGAGTCTGCTGATGAAATCCACAGTCAATTGGTGGGCGACCGTACGTTCCTTCAATTAGGAGACTTCCTTTGCCTGTCTTTGCTTCCAGCGTTAATCCATAGTTCGATAGCATCTTCAATGGCCAGTCGCATGTTGCCTTTCTTCATGCCCAGTCGCTTGAAGACCTTTTCTCGGAACCGTTTCTCAAGGTCGTCCCTGAGTGTCAGCGTGATCTTACCCATGTTGCTCTCGTAAATGGATAGAGCAGTCTAGCCGTTTATAGGTTTGCCATCTAGCCGTGAACCTTACTCGGATGAGTAGCCGTATAGATGGTTAGATGGCGTATGATGGCAGATCAGCGACCTGAACGGGCGCTGCGTGCCGCGATGATGCAACACTCTTCCCACATGCCGTATTCCTGCAACAGAACCGGATGAAATATCGGCCAAATGGGATTTGAACGCTTAGGAGGGGTTTTTGGTTGCCCGTCGTCGCGCACCAAGAGACTCTCTGGGGAGAAGGTTCCATCAAATCGCCAGAGTATCATGTATAGTAACAGTGGTACTATGACGAGAGAACCATCCCCATTGTGCCAGTTCTCAAGACATCATTTTGCCTTGGTTCCACTGGTAGTCCAGGACTCGAGTTGAACTATCTGGGCCTTTGTTCTTTGCTTTGTTCTTCTCAGTTCCTTTTGTAGTTCTTCGTCTTGCGTGGCCACCAAGATCTGCTGGCCCGCACCTACTTCCGAAAGAACGTCCGCCAATCCCTTCTTGTGTGCAAGATCAAGGGACTGAGAGGGATCATCGAAGACCAGGAACCCCATCGGTACTCGCCTCGCGATTGCGAGGAATAGGGCGATAGCTGCGATATTCATTTGTGCCAAGCTGAATCGGGTCTGCACATAGGTCTGGTCTTTACCATCTTTGCTTTTTGCCAGTATTCTGTAGACATACTTGCCTCTGACTTCTTGAGGGACGAGTTCCAGCTTTCCAAAGTGAGGATGCGGAACCAGTCTGGAGTACATCTTGTTGATGTCCTTATGTAGTGTGCCGAGTGTTGCTCCCATGAGCTTCTCCTGCGTCGATATCGAGGCACGATGGATATCGCCTATTGCCGTGCCCAGGTCTTGCATCTTCTTGAGTTTCGGTTCCAGTGCCCCAATCTTTTTCAGGATTCCAGGGAGCATTATCTTTTCCATTTTCTCAATCTCGTCCTTCTTGGTCAGAAAGCCGATGATTGATTTCATGAGGGCAATTGCTTCCCTGATTGCCGTCGCTTTCTGTCCGAGTTCAGCCATGCGGTTGGCATTATCCTCGAGTTCTTTCTTGCGTGGTTCTATTCTCGTCAGCAGTTCCTGTACTTTGGAGTGGGACCCTGTCAGTTGCTGGAGTTTCCTTTCAACGTCTAGGAATACGGAGAGTTTCCTCTCGATACTCTCAAGCTCGATCTTTCGTCTTTCGGCTTCATGAATTTCTTCGCCGAGCTTGCTTTGCTGTTCTTCTGATGCGTGCTCCTGGAGTCTGATGAAGGATTCAAGCTGTTGCTCGTCGGTTACGTGAGACGCGTCTAAGCCAAGTGCAGTGAGTTTCTTCTTACTGTCATTCAGCTCTTTTGCGTAGCCCTCTAGCTTGGCCGCAAGTTCATCGAGGGTCCTATCGGCTGCTTTGAGGGTGCGTATTTGTTCTTCTCCTTTCGTAAGCTGCGCCCGCAGTTCCTCGATCGCTTTTGCTTCTTTCTGCTCCTTGAGCCGCTTCTCAAGAGAAGCGCGAACGCTGGTTGGGGATACGCTTGCCTCGCAGATGGGACAAGTATCTTTGTCTGATGTCTGGAAGTATTGGGCGCCTAGACTGACAAGCTTCGACGAAAGCCCCATTTGGTCTATGGACTGATTTGTCTTGTTGATGTTGTCTTCAATCTCCTTAGTGGTGCTTTGTATTGCTTTCTTGTCGCCGTGTTTGCCTTTGATTTCCTGCAGTCTGGACTCGATATCCTTTTTCTCTTCTCTTCGCCTGGCCGCAATCCTTACTTCTGCATTTAGTTCTGCATTGAGGTTCTTGAGTCCCTTCTCCTTCTTGCCCAGCTCTGCCAGTTTCGCTACTACCGTTGCCTTTTCGTCAGTCAGCCGGGAGGGATCGACCTTCAGTTTGTCTTGTTCTTCCAACCCATTTCTGTATTCATCGCGGAGTCTAGTGAGTTCGGCAAGATCTGTTTTCATCTTCCCGTAGGCTTCCGTTCTCTTGTCCTCTATCTTGGTGAGCTCTTTCCCCATCGTGTCGGGAGTCCGTTTCGCGTCTTCAGTAGTCTTCGGGGCATCGATTTCGCGAATCTTGCATTCAGTAAGCTGAGCAAGTTCACGAAGCGCTTGATGTGCGGTCGTGAATCTCTGCCCAAAGATGACCAAGTCGGCCTTTTCCGGTGGTACTCCCTCTTTCTTCAGGTCCTCGCCTAGTGCCTGTAGGTCTTTCTTGATGTGTTCGAGAGTCCTCTCGTAGGTTCGTTTCTCTTCATTGGCGTCCTCCATGTCACCTTCGATGTCCTTTACCTCACGATCCACCGTTAAGATTGGCAGTGATTCTATTAGTTCACGCAGACGGAAGAGTCCCAGCATCTTGTCAATCATTGCGCTTCGATCGGCTACTTCACCGTAGAGAAGGTCACGGACCGCTTCCTGATGCAGGTGAGTTCTTGCGTAGTATTCCTCTGGCGTCAGCTCAAACAGGCGCGTAAGTTCTTCTTCAGCATCGCTTCCAGCTAGCTCCTTGCCATCCAGTGTAAGTGTAACCGGGTTTTTTCCTGCCGTTGTCGATTTTCCCTTCTTCCTAGTTCTGACAAGCTTCAGAGTCCTGCCGCGGTCGTCTTTCAACGTCAGTTCCACTTTTGCAGTACCCGCGTGGTGGAACGAGTTGACTATGGCATCCTCGTACTTGTATTCCTCGGCCGGCAGATAGGCAAACCTGCCGAACATACACCATTCAATTGCCTGAAGTAAACTAGTCTTGCCCGCCCCATTATCCCCAAAGAGAAAGACGGGATCTCCTTCGATTTTCCTCCTGAAGGGCTCGTTTATGCCCCTGAAACCCTCTACATTGATCTCCATTATCCGAAAGGTGTTCGTAACTCACTCCTCCTTTATCTCTGCAACGCGGGCTTTGATTTCCTTCTTCACGCCTTCCGTGCCATCCTCTTTCAGAACCTGAACAAGGACGCGTAGGAGGTTTGCGTGTTTCTTTCTTGCAAGCCTCTTTTCGATCTCGTCTGTAATTTGTTCATAAGCATCTCTTGGCATGGATTATGCCTCCGCCCGAACTTTTCCTACGATTTCCTCATTCCTTTGCTGGATCACGTCTTTCGAGATCTGTGGGAATCCGAGTTTCCCTCCTTCACTGATGGCGAGATTCAACATGCGAAGGATTTTGCGGGTATTCCCTTGCGCTTCGCTATGAATTAGTGCAAGTGCATCAGCATCAAATGGATATAGAGGGTCTGGAGCGGAATATTCTCCCCTGAAGTTGTCAAGGTATGTCAGCGCGAGCTTGGCGGATTGATCCGGATTCAACCTCTCGATTTCAACAATATATCGCGGATCATTTGGCGCTATCTCGGTCAAGGGGCTGCACTCCGGAATATTGAGCAGAGTGTTTGCGTCTAGATGAATGGTTGCGCCAACTGTCAGGCAACCAGTGCCTGCCTCCAAGACACGTCTCATGTCAGAACAGAACTTAACGAGCTCCTTTCCTTTGCCTTTCCCAATGATGGCGTACTCGAAGGAATCCAAGAACACGTAGTGATGCTGGTAACGTGAAGCTCGCAAGAGCTGTAACAGGGATCTGAAGCAATCGATCTCGTCATGTCCTCTTACTTTTCGCTTCAGAGTGGCATGGGCATGCAGGAAATCTGGCGGTTTTGAGAGGTAGGTTGTGAAGAACGATTCTGCCACTTCTGGAAGGACGCCCTGCGTCGTCGACAAGGCCCATTCCATCAGTTTCCTGATTGCGCTTGGAACCGATGCTTTGTAGATGTATCTCCGCAGGTCGATTGTGGCGGGCATTGATGGGTTCCGCTGCAGAATGTCGTCTATAATTTCTGCATCTATTGCGGGGGCCGGGTCTTTCTTCGCGTATGCCTGTAGTGTGTCTTTGAGCGCATTCCATAGATAGCCTGCATCGTGCCAGGCTCTCACAATTCCTTCACAGAAGTCTCTAGGGCCGCCCGACTTTGCGTCTAGGTAGACCGATGTCACGTCTGGCTGTTGCTGGAGCCGCTTCCATTCATGGACTGCGACTGCTGATTTTCCCATGCCTCTTACGGTGGAATTTGCACGAAGGTAGATCATTGTCAGCTTATCTTCCATTTTTGCCCGAAGCTCACACAGTTCTTTCTGTCTAATTTCGGAGTTGAAAATAGACCCGTTCTTCCGTTTGTCCGGGTTGAGCGGGTCGATGGAAGGATCGTTCGGAAATGGGTTGTCTGTCAGAAAGTATTCATCGTAGCCAGTCACGCCGGCAAACCACGATACCTGATTATCTCCGCTATGGATTCTTGTGTTTTTCCATCTGTAGATATACTATATACGAAGTCAAAGCGAGTTTCGGGGGGATTTGTTTTCTGGAAGTGGTCGTTTGCATTGGCAAGGAGCCTTCACCGGGGGTGACTCTCGTCGAAAACAAGGTGGGCTCTGTGATCATTCTCAGCACCATTCGGTCGAAGACTTGATCTTGAATCTGTAGCGCTTCGCAGACCTTATCTCGCAACTTGCAGTAGTAAACGGGTTCTCTTGGCACACGGCCCGTCATTCTAAGGTATTCCTGCCATATCACCTCCTCAAGTTGTCTCTCACCGACAACTTTCTGTCCTATCAGAACCGCGTCACCTTCGACTTCGGCGAAGAGATACCCTTGCGCTAGAGCTTCTTGAGAAGTGACTCTGTTGTCTCCCTCAAGAACATCTTTCAGAGTCTCCTGACATCTCATGATGTTCTGCCGAACGAGTTCGCCAATGGAGTCTGAGCCGGTAGGTTGCTGAAGTTCAGAGAGGCGACATACTGTCGACGTCAAATAGAGGACGTAAGCTCTCTCCCCCAGTAGAGGATCCTGCGCCACCTCTTGAGCATCCAGCATACTCCAGTTGATGACGCCAAGCTGGGTAGCCAGATCGCGTGCTGCCTCAAATGTCCACTGAGTCATACTGAGATTGTAGCGCTCGATGCTTCTTTGGAAGAAGCCATGGGTCCTATCGCGTGATGCACAGATTCTCCCGTTTGGTGCCGCGCGAATTTGGAAGATCAGCTTGTTGAATGAGCTGTACGTCGAGAGGAGGCGCTTCAACAGAACTGTGCGAAATCTCTCGTCGCACGCATTCCCTTCGAACAAGACAGCCACGTTCGGATCTCCGTTGCAGATCCTGTAGCGCATGCCGTCTTTCTCTATGATTCCAGTCTCATAGGAGAGGCGTTCACACTCTGCTACAAGGCTCTTTAGGCGGAGTCTTTCCGCTGTCAGTTTCTTTCCCTTCCCCACCGCCTCGTCTTTGTCGCTCTCGAACTTTAAGCGGACACGACGAATTTCCTCTTCTGCCTTGTTGCTATCGCCATCCCTTATGCTTCGGAGAAATGCAGCTAGGTATTCCAAGTCCCGGACCATGGGAACTCTCTTGTAGCTAACCATGTGAGTTCATTGCTTCCTTCCACAGAGTGTAGTGATTCTTGTAGGATTGCAGAATGCTCTGCGTATCACGTCTCTCTTTCTGGATGATAGCTGGCCATGAGACTACGATCTCTCCTTTTGCCTCAAGCAATCTCTGTCTCAAGGTCATTTCATTTGCGGAAGTCGTTATCATGTATTCGATCGGTGGAAAATTCGGCGAAACTGGTTCAATGCCCATTCCGAGGGCATATGCGACTGAACCGTCCGGGATATCTGCAGTAGACAGAAACAGGCCCCGAATGGATGATTCGTATCGGTGAACGTGGAAACCGAGGCCATAGTCGACAACCTTCGCGGTGAAAGTAAGGATCTGATCTCTTGTGGGGATACCTTTCCGTCGTTTACATTCCATGACTATGTAGTTGTCTCCGTCTTGAACTGTGAGATCGAACTGGTGTTTTTGTCCGGAAAAGGTCGGGGCATCAAGTTCATACCGTGGCGGGAGGGGAGTAATCGATCCTTTTTTTCTGTCGTGGCAGAATTCCGCAATCTCGACCGCCAGCGAGTCCTCAAGCGCGAACCCCTCTTGTGTTGTTGACGCTTGTACTCGGACTTTCTCGCTTTCCTTTCTGATCGCCTCGTACAGGAACGTCACTAGTTCGTCGGTCATCCCTTCAGCTCTCCGAACCATGTAACTTTCACATGACGTTTGTTTGCTTTGTCAATGCGTTGCAGACTCTCAAGCTCATGGGCGAGCAACAGTCGAGTTTGTTCAGCCATGCTTGCGGCTTTCTTCCTGTGATGCCCTAGCGAGCGGAGAACCACATTGTCTAGGTCGAGTCTCGGTTTGAAGCCCGAGGAGAACTGTTCTCTTAACGATGGGAAGACGATGCTTCTGAAGCGGCTAAATGTCTTGAGAAGCGTCTTCGTTTGTGCAGTCGACAGTCTTCGTGGGTCGAGAACAAGAAGGTCATTAGCTACGTACTGGTGCAGCTCCATCCATGGCCCCGAAGTCTCTACACATTTGAGCATGAGTTGCAGGATACTGGGCGAACTGTTGAACCAAAGCGCGAGTATCTTTGCATCTCCTGGCTCTATGTTCTTCAGCGTCCACATTACGCCACTGGGGGCGACAGGATCCCTGCAATAAAACGCGAGCAGCTTCGTGCCGGATCTGCAAATGCCGAAACGACGAGCGAGCACCAAGTTTCCACCTCTGTCTTTCACATGGCACATCCAACGTTTTCGCATGGTGTTTCCGTGCATCGTCCTGAGAAACGCAGGGAAGGCGCTGTAGAATATGTAGTCAGTTTCGTTGCTGATGTCTATACGATCAAGTCCCGAGAGACGCCGCAATCCATTTCTCAGAGATCGTGTGGGAGTCCTCATCCTTTCCTTGGTTCGTCTGTTGCGACAAGCAACCAAGTCGGAGGTCCTCGAATCAAGTATCCATTGGTCTCGCAATCCTCGCGCTCTTGACTCATTCTTCAGAATGAACGTCTTCTGTATCTGCACACGTAAATCAGAGCGTGTCTCCAGACCCCGCAGAATCTCGCCGCCTTCTTGTCGCAGGTAGTCGCCGAGGGGAATGAGATTGTCTTTCTCGCTTTGAATCGTAGACCACAAAAGGGCAGCACGCTGGTTGACGGCTAGTACCATGGAGGCCAGATCATGCAGGTTCAACATGTCTTGCGGGATCTTTCTTGCAGAGAGCGTGGAATCCCGGTAGACCTTTTCGGCGGATAGTTCCAATGCGGTTATCGTGTCTGAGACATGCTGGGCATCTCTCCGTTCTTTGGGGACTCTTGTAAGGTGGACAATCACACAGTCAGGTCTATCTGCAGTGTCAAGGCATTCTGTTTCCTCCATTGACTTCCGCTTGCGTGCTACTAGCATGATTTCAGCGAAAGCAGACGATTCAGACAAGGCTGATCGCTCATGTGGGATGACCAAGCACTCGATGTCATAGTTCTCACAAAGCAGCCGCCTGAGACCGACTGTAGACTTCAGCCTCAGAAAAGACGCCGGCAACACCAACCCAATCCTACCGCCCTTGCGGACGAACATGTCCGCCAGGAAAACGAAATATCCATACAGACCAAGGCGGGCAGTGCAGTATGGACCGTAGCGTGCAAGATTCTCTCTAAGTTCGTGCTTGAATCTGGTGTCCAGTCTTTCTTGCCTAGTGAAAGGGGGATTCATGAGTACGACGTCTACTGGTTCAATGCGAAAGAGACCTTCTTGCTCGCGTCCCTTCACTGCTTCACGAACAGGCTCGGTTAGCAGATTCAGTGCAGGAAGCTCCTTTCCTGGCAGAATGTTCGCTGAGTTTGAAACCGTAATGTTCACGAAATGATTTCCTGGGTGACCTGCCTCAAGCATCAGTCTAGCTGCCGCTAGCTTCGCAGAGTCTGGAACTATGTCTACCCCGAACAACTCTCTGAGGAGGCGAGTCTGGAGCCTTGGACTGCGCTCTCTGGACGCGGTTCGCAGTAACGCGAGCTTGGTCCTGTAGGCCGCTATAAGCAGCTTTCCATCGCCGCACGCAAGATCCAGTGTCGTGGCCCGTGCATCTCGAACCGCAAGCTGCGCAAGCAGTTCCGCGCAAACCGGAGGTGTGTAGAAGATGCTGAGAGTTTTCACCATTGAGGAATTGGGCTCAAATGACGTTACCTGCTTCATGCACTCTGTGGACCCCAGGCCCAGCGAATAGACAACCGGGCTCACGTACATGTTGTCAGCTAAGAGAAGATAATTCTAATCCAAAGCGCTCCCTCGGATAATGAAGTTCTTACGTTCGGACCTAGGCGGGCTTTCTTCTCTCTTTCGCGGGGGTAGCTTGTCTGGGCGAGGTGGTCCAGCAACAGTTCTAGACTGTGATACGTAGCGCTTTCTTCTCTCTATCCTCGAGATAGCTATTTTCGGCCAGATGGTCGAGTAGAAGAACTCGGATTGTGTCCGAGAGCGTCGGATCCTGCCTGTCACTTTCAACCCGCTCGAGCAGGCGCCACAACTTCACCGGAAGGCTGATGCTTCGCCCCTCGAACCCCCCGCCGGTCTCACTATCAGCCATTACTAGTCACTCGTAACCAGCATGCTGGGCTTCTTAACTATTCGCACGTACTCGCACAAGCCCTTTTGTG
>Ga0315282_10016982_pt1 | contig 10569 bp, 7 predicted proteins | sample YL17G07_20_MG_FD_203693 | JGI IMG/M metagenome (GOLD analysis project Ga0315282, IMG submission 203693) | Sediment microbial communities from Yellowstone Lake, YNP, Wyoming, USA - YL17G07_20 | ecosystem: Environmental > Aquatic > Freshwater > Lake > Sediment | place: USA: Wyoming | collected... | reverse complement strand
GGCTGGAGGTAGAGGGATGTACCCAAAGTCTACTGCAATTAATAATAAAATTAACCCAGTTAGAAAGACTATTGGAATCAATAAAAATACGAGTAGTACCTTTGAATGTGCCAAATGCTTTCACCTACCTGAATTATACCTCTCATCTTTTAAAATTTTCTTGTCAAGTCCCCACCAAAGCGCGCGAAGGCGAGGGTGAAAGAGAAACGATTGGCAAGGCCGTCGGCGTCCTGATCGCTGAGGCGCCGAAGTGAGGCGAGGAATCGATGCTCAGTGGGGCCGAGATCCTCTTTTTCAGAGGAGAGAAGCAGGTCAGCGATGATTACGCGCGCAAGATCCGCGCGCGGGCAGAGGCTAAGATCCAGAGGCTACGCGGGGAGCTCGCGATCCTGGCGTTGGATCCTAAGATCGGGCCGATCCTGAGAAACGCGCTCGAGGGCGCTTTGAGAGAACCAAACATCTACCAGACAGAAAGTTGTCCACGGACAGAAAACTGTCCTTCGAAAACGGAGGAATTGAACGGGCCCGGCGGTATCCGAGCCCAAATGGGTTCGAGTCCATGGCTCAAGGAGGCTATTCTGCACTTTTCTGTGATTCTTTGGCCTGATCATACGTTTCTAGATACAACAGATCAACGAACTATCACGGCGTGAGGGAATCGGAATCAGACTCCGAATTCAACACCATGACACAACGCGCGCGGCACATCTACGTGACGGCGATCGAAAGGTCGAAGTCGCTAAGCAAAAGCTGAATGCCATCCAGTAAAATGGACCGGGCGGTATCCATACCCTAGTGGGTTTGGAACTAATGCGGAAGCGAGCAATTCGGGTCTAGGAAACGGCGTTTTGTTGGCTTCTGAACTGGGAGGGGCCGGGCAGAGCCAAGAGTGTCCGAGGAACGTTCCTACCCCTTCTTGAAACATGAAAGCTGATGGTCAAGCCCGACGCTCGAACATTCTTGAGTTGGAGTGGACTCATCTGTGCCAGAGTTCTGGTTTTTCCCTCGTTAGACCGCAGAACCTGATTTGAGACTGTTGGACTTTGGTACGTCTTTCGGTTCAGAAGAGAGTAAGGAAAACGAGAACAATCATGAGAAGGACACTCACTGAGAAAGACCAGATCCCGCCTGTCACTTTCTCGTACTTGTTCGTTACGATGACAGAGACATTGAACACGTCAACCGCCAGATCATGTTCGAGATCATCGCGAGTTGCGGACATCACCTCTCTGAGATAGTCATCCAGCTTCATCCTTGATATATCCCCGAAGTAAGTGAATCGAGTGCGATGTGTGGTGGGTCGGAGAGAAGGAGCTATCGACCAAAGGCACGCGCACAGAGATAGCGTGGCAGAAACAAGGAACAATGCGAGGAGAAGGATCAATTCAGGCCTGCTGGGCGGTCCTACAGCTCAGTACGGCAACTGGATCCCAGTAATAGTCATATCCATACTGTCCGAGGCCATCGAGGCGTACTAGAACCATGGCATGATACTCCCCCTGTGTGTTCTTGAAGAAACCGATAGCGCTCTCTATGCCAACCTTCTCGAACAAGCAAGCCGCGAGTATGGAGAAGCTCGTCGCTTGGAAGACCCACGTAAAGGGCGATGTAGTCAGTATTATCCTCAAAGAAAGCGGCGTGACCCCGGCTAACCCACAAGCTAGTGACGATTTGAGGAACCGAAGAAGGCAACCCGCGAAGGGAGCTCAATGACAAGGGTGTGCTCCTACTGTCAATCCCAGCCCGACCAATGGCGCGCGGAAATCGCACAAAGGGATCAACTCCCATCTCCCTTGAGGCTCGACTGCCCTCTTTTCCACCTAAAGGCAGCCACCACCCAAAAAGTTTAAAGACTATTTAATAGTTCGCCACTTTCGATCAGACATTCAGTTGAGGCAATTCCTTTCTGCTGCAATGGGGCTCATGTTCGTTGTTTCACAACTCACAGGGGCACCAGGTCCGAGGTCTAGCGGGGTTCCATTGGAGCAATACCGTTCTTTAGGTATTCTCGACTGGGACTGGTGGCTCTCTCCTCAGGGGTGGGGCTACATTCACCCATGTTTGAGGCCAACGTACACAGAGCTCATTGCGAGAGCATCGAGATGCAACATGACCATACTGTGGGCTCTCCCGGTCGAATCGAAGCAGGCAAGTATATCCCCTTGGAGTCACTTTGGAGAAGCATTGGAGGCATTTGCGTACAACGGGATCAGAAAGGTCGGCTTTGTGAGTCTTGGCAGCATAGACGTTGAACGCTTCAGACCCGACGAGCCTTGGCTAGATGAGGAGGGAAGGGTGATACTCGACCCAATCGCCGACGCTGCAGTACGGGATGCTTACGGTCGCGTTGTGTTCACTCAACCGCCTAGCGAGTATGTGGAGAGAGACTTCTACCCCAAAGGGACTGTAGCCGCGTCGATCAACAACCCCCGCTATTTGAAATACCTGGAGACATCGGCGAGGACTCTCATAGATTTCGGTGCTGATGTGATATATTTCGACGGCTTCTACGCTTGGCCAATGAACTGCGGGTATGGAGACTACTCCAACTGCAGCAAACTACTCTTCAAGGATTACCTGAGAGGCAAGTACAATGCATCTCAGCTACTCGATATGTTCCAAATAGAGAACATAGACTGTTTCGACATCGCGAAGTATGTAGTAGAGAGGGGCTACTATAACGTGAGCTCCGCCTACAGATGTTACGATGACAAACTCTGGCGAGAGTACCTCACGTTCCAGGCCGATTACTCGGCTCATCAGATGGTCTCCTTGGTGAACCGCGTGAAGAACTATGCTCTGTCCAAGTATGGGCGTTCTGTCCCTGTGATGGTGATGGCTTTCTTCAATCAGCCCGCCGAGGTTTACGCCTCAGCCGAAGCGGACATCCTGTCATATGAATCCCTGATAAGGATTGGAACTGAACATGAACCCGGTGACTACGAGCGGCCTTGGAGAGAAAAACAGATGAGCACATACCTCACGATGTATTATATGATGGGAATGAAGCCCGTGATGTCTTTCCCTACACTGTCCTTCGTGCGCTATGTGTACGAGAAGTACGGCCCTATCATGCCAAGAAACATGACGAGGTTATTGATGTACGAGGCTATTGCCTCTAGGTCGTCCTTCTCGGCGGGATTCCCCATGGAATACGGATATTTCTACAATCTCTCTTCCCCCGATGAGATAGTGAGGGAGGTCAACAGCTTCATACTTCAGAACTCCGCGCTCTATTCGTATGATGATGAAATAAGGCCACTTTCGGACATCGCAGTCGTCTCTCCAACGAGGTCACTAATGTACTACTGGACGCCAATAGACGCGCGCGCGCAGTGCATGGCAACAGATCGCAGGATAGTAATGGAAGCCCTGACCGACCTACACATACCTGCCGTTGTCATCCGTGAGGATGACATCCACTTGGATATACTAAGGAGATACCGGGCCGTCGTCTTGCCGTCGATTGCCATGCTCAGCGACGACGAGATCGAAGCGATTGAAGAGTACGTACGAGAGGGCGGTGGATTAGTGGTCACCGGTGAAACCGCAATCGCTCATGAGAATTTCACGAGGAGGGAGGACTATGGACTCTCTTTTTTGACGAATGCCCATCTCGGAACAGAGCCTTTGTTACAATATAGCACCTTCGGCGACGGAAAAGTTGCATACCTGCGAGGATCAGGCAGGAACTTGGAGGAACTAACCGGTCTGTTGGGCGACTATCTCAACAATGTTCAGAGGGGCCTTCGACCGGATCGTCAGCTGGAGGTACTTCAGAGCATATTTGATTATGTCTTGGGTGGTGAGCATCTTCTTGACACAAACGCCTCATCCAGAGTGGGGATAACAGTCTTCCGCAAGGGCGACGACAGCCTCCTCGCTCATCTCGTTAACTACGACTATGAGGAGGAAACAGACTTTATGAACTGTCAGGCCAACATCTTGGTGAGACTCAGAGTGCCCCCCGGCTTCTCCATGGAAGGGAAAACAATCAGGGTGTTATCCCCCGATGAGTCCTCTGACTGTGTGACGTTGGCCTATACTTTCAAAGAAGGCATTCTGGAGTTCGTGGTTCCCAGACTGTTTGTTTATGACGTCATAGTCATCTCGGATCCAACCAGAGACGTTGCTGAGCAGGCCATTATGTTCGCGCGGGACGCTTTGGCGCGTATTGGAGCATGTCAGCCGAATCAAGCTGAACCCCTGAAAACGTTGAGTCTATCTCTAGAGGCATACAGGAGCGGCAGGAACCTGGAAGCCGAGAGACTGGCTTGGAGGGCAATAGCTACCGCGTACATGGAAGCAGCGGCCCAAGAGTACAGGCAAGCGTACTTCCGCACAAACCGGGTTGAGTCTTGTGCCGTGGCGTCAAGCCTGATTGGTTCCGCTTCTGCACTCTCATCAGGGAACCTTGCTCGGGCGGTCGCACTTGCCAAGTCTGCATATGAGGGAGCCTCAAGGTTGGCGCCGACGAAGATTCTGTTTGATGAATCTCACGGTGAGGCCTTTAGCATATCAAGGCGCAGGGCGGAAGAAATAACGAACTCAAGTATCCGAGTGTTCGGGGATGTTGAACACAACAGTTTTGCATCTTTTGCGGACATACTGCGGATACTTGGGAACACTGTCGAAAGTTTTGAGGGAGGTACAATTTCACTCGACCTGCTTAGGAACTACGACGTGTTGGTGATGGCCCATCCAACAAGCCCTTACTCCAGTTCTGAACTACAAGCAATACAGAACTTCGTCGCAGAAGGGGGAGGACTCTTTCTCGCGCGCGCGCGCATCGATCCCACCCAAGCACAGAACGATGTAGCCAGACTCTTCGGAGCCGAGTTCCTACCTGGTACGGTCATGAGTTCGAAAGTAGATTGGTATGAGCGTGACATCTACTGGTGGGGTGCCGTTTTCATGATACATAATGTGAACACATCAGCACATCCAATAGTAAGATTCCAGCCAGAGATATATGTCCACTGGGGGTGTGCATTGAAGGTATCCGACGACTGGGCGATTCTAGCTCGGACCCCGAGCTATACATGGCTAGATAGTCTTCCATGGAATTTCGCACAAGACGGAGGCGAGCCCCAAGGGCCACTTGATTTTCTAGCCGTGAGACCATGGGGCAAGGGGAGGATAGTGGCCTTGTCGAACATAGCCGATTTCTTGCACTGGGGAACTCCTCTAGCCTATGCAGCAGTGCGTTGGCTCTCTGAGTCCAAGATGACTGTGGCATACGCGGCTTTTCAAACTCTAGAAGAGGACATCAATCGCACCCTCAGTATTCTGAGAGAGCCTGTTGACGCGAGCTTCAAAAGTCCAAAGAGCAGAGGACTAATAAGTAATGCCAGTGTTCTGTTCAGTCTCTCGACCAGAGCTTTCGAAGAACTTGACTATGGGTCTGCGAGATTCTATCTCGACAAAGTTGGTGCCCTTATCGAAGAGGCCCAAGGTTCTGAGGTTCGCTACAACGAGCTGAGAGTTCGACTGACAGAGGTGGGGGAGACGCTAGCGATGACCAACTTCAGCCGCCTTGAAAGCTCTGAGGCCAGAACTCTCCTAGCAGGGGCCTTGGCCGAATACAGCAACGCGCAGCTTGACTTAGACTCAGGCAACTATGATGAAAGCGAGTCGCATGTAGGAGCCTGCTCCGGGTTGGTTCAGAAGGCGCTTGTTGCAGAAGAAGAATACGCGCGCCTGCAGGGCTACATTCGAGTCATGGCCGTGACGGCCGCCGTTGCGATAGTTGCCGTTATCGCCATCCTACTCCGAAAGCTGAGGGGCACCCCAACATAAGATGTGCATGGACGGAGGGACTGCCGAGCATGCCGGGCGGTTTCCATACCGGAATGGGTTTGAGTCTACGGCCAAAATGGCGAATACTGGCTTTTCGTGCGATTCTGTGACCCAATCTCACACTTTCGAAGTCAGTCCTGATCATTACGTCATGACGGCGTGAGGGAATCAGTGCGTGGCTTATTGGCCTTCGCGGACCTAGATCTTCTTGACATGAGCAAAACGACTGCTGCTATCAGCAGTATCGCGACACCCGCGACGGCACCCGTTGTGACCACATTCAATTCCGTCTTCCAACCTGCCGTGAGAGATATGGGGCCGGTGACAGCGAAAGAATAGGATGGTGAAGTTGAGACGATCGTCCCTGCGACCGTCCAACCCTCGAATACGTAGTTGGTGAAGAGGTCCTTCTGAATCATTGTGGGTGAGATTTCCACCCTAACAGAATGGGTAGTTCCATGAGCCCAATAGAACGACCTGGGCAGATCTCCGGCACCGTAGGAAACGCCGTCGATGTACATCAGGATGTAAGGACCCAGGGCCTGCCGTGGATCGATGTCAAAAGATACTTCGTGCGTCAGCCCTTCGGCGATGACCACTCCTACCTCGCGAGTCGTGCGTTGCCCGTCGCTCTGATACGATGTCACAGTGATCGTGAAGTTGTCGCTTCTGTCGTAAGTATGGCTCGCAGGGAACCAGCTCTCTTCAGAGCATCCATCTCCCCAGTCCCAGCTAATGCGCACAACCATCGACCCAGGAGTGCTAGGCAAGGTCACGCCGTTGACCGATACAAGAGACCCGTTCACCTGGGGTGTGAACAGAACCAAGCTTGGTGGCTGCGACTGATTTTCTCCAGCAATCGCTGTCAGCACAGCTTGCATCCCAGCGCCTATTCTGTCGTCGCTCACATCCAGTCCGGCTAGGCGAAAGTAAGCAGCCATGTTTGTTCCTACTACGGCAGAAAAGGTTGACACGACTGACTCATTCACGTTGTACCCTCGGCTTGCAAGGATTGAGCCCACCCCCTTCGAGGTCCATAGCCTTACGAACTCCTTCAGTACATCCCTGCCGTACCACCTCTGCATGAGGAACATCACGAACTGGATGTTCTCGATGAGCGCATCCTTGGTTGGCGCGCCTCTGAGGAGGTCTAGGTAGAAGTTGTCATGCTTCCCTCTGTCATACAATGCGTGTCTGGGTGAGAGCATCTCTTGGATCGCCATGTTGCCCAACCAGGTAGCACTGGGCTCTCCGAACCAGCTAGCGACATACCATCCGGGCGGTTGCAGGGGACTGCTTAGCTGGAAAACATGACCCAGTTCATGTGTCGCCACACCTATGAAGGTGGACGGTATCGTCCTGTAGGACATGTCGAGCGAAAACCCGGAGGCCATTCCAACGTAGTTGGAGCCAGCGACTCCTGCGATGATATCAATGGGGAACTCTACTCTCACCTTGTTGACAAGGCCTTGGCCTATCGCACTGCTTTCAGCTTCGTATGCTTGCTCAAAGAAGGATGCGATCTTGTCAAAGCGTTGCCCAACTTTTCCTCTCACATCCGGGACTGAAATATTGAAGTGGGTGGTGACAATGGTCCTGAATCGGAGCAGAGTCTGGGGACCAAGCAGACTGCCGACCAGGACATAAATCCCATATGCCCCAAGGTCAAGTGTGATGTTATAGTCCAGCGAGTCAGTGGGTTGCCAGGTTCTGTCAGATAGTCTATGAACCCTCTCAGGCTTGTCGAGGAGATTGTTTCGCCTCCTTTTCGTATCTCGGTGGGTATGGAAATCGTCCAACTGTTCATCCACAGATTCCCGAATGAATCTCGAACATCGAGCCAGATCTGAGTTCGGTCCTGCATAACGTGAACACTCACATTCATGGGGCCCCCTATGTTCAATGTCAATTCCGACCCGCCAACGAGGGAGTAGTCCTCTGGCACGGAGTGATATGCCCCCACCCTCTCTGCAAGGTCGATCCTATCGTTACGAGTGTGGGACTTGAGTATAGAACGTAGTGACCGTCCACAACGACTTCAATCGAATGGAGCCCAGTGTTATCTCCGATGTCGAAGTTGTCATAGTTCACGAAAAACGTGCCCACCGAAGGGTTGTTGTCCTTGTCTCTGGCATTCAGGTTAAGCTTGGCCATCCCGTCGCTTGTGGCCCTGATGACTGAGGAACCTCCAGCGGATACGGTCTCAAGGAATGTGTAACCCATTGAAGCACCTAAGCTCTGCACAAAGATCTTCATGCTAATCCCTTGAGCCGAGTAGATCATGATTCTTCCTCTTGCCGTTGTGCCTATTGTCGTAGTCAGGACGATGGGGGCGTGATTAGACTCGATCGCACTTACCTTCCCATCCAAGGCAGCCCCATACAAGTCGACAAAGGAAACCGATGTCGTGACATTCGGCTGCAGCGTCAGACTGGCATCGAACTGCAGGGAACAGTTGAGCAGACACATGAAATACCCATAGCCGGGCTTTCTTGAGGCGTATCTGTCTCCTCCGTATGCGAAGAACGACCAAGTACCATTCATCAACCTGACGGTTAACATCCCCTGTGAATCGGTTCTATTCAACCCAAAGTTGGGGACCTGAATCCCGTAATCCTCTGAGAATGACCGCACCCACGCCTCCTCAAGGGGGGTTCCATCATAGTCTCGCACCTGTAGCGTCACCGTAACAAGTCTGAACGCTTCAGAGCTTCGATCAGAAAAGACAACCTGTGGAACAGGCGAAGTAGCTGACAGAATTGTAGGGTCAAACATCGCCGCAAGACACATTCGGACCAGTAGTGCGATGAGAAAAAGCGCCATTCCGATGCGTCTCTGCAGCATATCTTTATTGAACAGGGGTTTGCTACACTATTAATAACGTTTTGAAGTATGAATCACAATGTCGTACACCGGATTATCTGATCTACACTCTGTCCAGTTCTCTGCTATTCCGGTAGTCACTACCTCAGTCCCATGATCTGAGTTCCAAGTCGTGTGCGAAGAGAACCACCGTGTCTCTTAACCCACTCAGGAACTAAGGACATCACGGGGCGCGCGCCTACGCGGCGCCTACCTTACCTCATTTCGGACGAATCTCTCCTTTTTCCTTCCCACCGCGTGGAGAGGCCACCCGTAGCCGACCAAGCTCGGTTCCTCAGCAGTTGGGCGCTTATGGTTTCCACACCGGAATAGGTTTGGAACTAGCGCAGAAACAAGCAATTCGGGCCATATCATTCGTTTTCGCTATTTTCGAGCTCAGGTTAGATTCGCGCGTGCCTCGACAGGATACATACCGCCGTTGGCACAGAGGATCTCCAGCTCTCTGTCACCATTGTTGGGACCCTAGGAACCGGCTGAGCCTTGACCACCAGGTTCATGTGGCTTCAGACGATTCTGTCCGTAAATTGATAGGATGATATTAAACTGTTTCCGTTAGTCTTGGGTGCTGTATCCAGCGTTTTCGATTGTCGCCTCTGCAGTGGCACAATATGGAGTATCAGGGCTGACGTGTTCGCTTGACCTGATGCGGCGGCGCACCAAGCGGAACAATGAAGCTTGGCTCAATAGTCGGTGTAGGCGCTGGTGAAACCGAAGAGCACGCAGTCGACACGAGTTCTGGATCCTCTTCCTCATGTCGCTCAGGTCTAGCATCGACTCTCTCACCACTGGTCGGGTAGAAGCTGTCAACCTCATAGCTGGGAAGCTGAGGCAGTCTAAGCGGCAAGAGACACCAAGGCGGGCCTCATCGCCACGACTCGGTCAGGCTTGTTGCCTAATAAGAGTTCGCTATGCCATGAATATCTAGAAAGCGATTGACTCTAGACACGAGTGGCCCGAGAACGGTATCCCACGGGGGGTTTGGTACTCGAACTTGATCCTTGAGCTGTTCAAAAGAAAAAGCCATGCACGCGCCATCAGATCGGTCAAACCGCCATTGCCCACTCTCAGAGAGAAGGCTCAGCGGATCGTCAAGGAGTTGGCGAAAGAATGAGAAGGGAGCTTGAGGATTACCGCATAGAACTCCTCGAAAAGGCCCTAACGGTGTTGGGCTATAGAGGCGGACGCCACGTAGGCTCCCCGTCCGAGGACTACGTATATAGAAAGGGAAACCTCCACATCATCCTCAAAGAGAAACGCAACCGCATAATCTTCCACATTCATAGGGACAGTCCGCACCACCTTTACCCCGCAAGAAAAGCAGGAACAGACATAGAAGACGAATTCAAACGAATAGTCAGAACCTACAAGAACGAAGCACGAAGGCGGGCTATCAGCCTTTAGAACAATGCACTCATTCGGTATTTGGTTTCCAATATGGAATGAGAGGTGCGGGTCGGCTTCTGTCCGACCGCCGGTCGCCGCCCTCGCACACGTGTTCCGAGCCTACAGCGGCCCGGGGGACTTCAGACCCAGATGGGTTTGAGTCTACGACCAAAACAGCGATTCTGCAATTTCCATGAGATTCGTTGACCCAATCGCACGTTTTCGAATCTAGCGGATCAGCGAAGTGTCACAGCGTGAGGAAATCCGATTTGGGCGTCTCGAACCTGACATGCACTGCTCGCGCATGAGAATTCGGCCTGTGAATACGGGCAGGACGGTGCTGACTATCAGGCAATCGATGAATGAGAAGCATCGCATGCGATGGCGTCATTAAACATTATAAGTTGGCTGCGAGAAGCCGGGAAGTACTATGGCGAATTCTCTGAAGAATATGAGAATTCCGGTGAGTGGCAGAGTCCTACTGGTGTTTCTGCTGCTCGCAGG
>Ga0315282_10016981_pt1 | contig 10570 bp, 10 predicted proteins | sample YL17G07_20_MG_FD_203693 | JGI IMG/M metagenome (GOLD analysis project Ga0315282, IMG submission 203693) | Sediment microbial communities from Yellowstone Lake, YNP, Wyoming, USA - YL17G07_20 | ecosystem: Environmental > Aquatic > Freshwater > Lake > Sediment | place: USA: Wyoming | collected... | reverse complement strand
ACGGCAAGAAATAGGCTTGAACTGGTGAATCCGGCACAGCCCGAAAACGCTGTCCGCCGGCTGGTCCAGAAAGACACACCGGAAATTGTCGTGGCGGAGCACCACCGTATCGCGGCCTGGCCAGCGGTGGTCAAGGTAGCTATCCGAAAACGACTGCCATTCCACACCGAGCCGCTCCGCGATTTCGCGCGCTTCCGGCAGGGTCATCTGCACCTGGTAACCGGAACAGCAGACGCCGCAACGGAAGCAGGAGAACAGAGTGTCCTCCGCGCTGTCATTTTTCCGTTCTGAATTGCCCCGGGTTTTCACCTTTGTCTCAATCAACATCATAAGACCACGGCAGACTTTTTTCCACTTCCGGTCTCGGTGGTCCTAGACCCCGCACGGTCGTAAACCGCACACCACGGAGCTGAGCAAAGCAGGTTGCTCGTTAAATATATTAAGAGTTAACAGCTTGAGCCATTCCTCAGCCGTTTATTCAACTTACTGAATGCGCCGCTGTCCCGGCTCGGTCATAATATCCAGGTCTTTGACGTAACTGCACTGGAGACATTCAAGGTACCAGCCGTCATAGTCTTTGTCCAAGAAGATATTACCACCGCATCTGGGACACCGCCTCAGCCCTGACGCGCCTCTCATGTTTCACCTCGAAAGAGCGGCTCTACGCCACCCCTTAAAGATAAAGGATATACCAAACTTGCGTGCAATTCAAGGGGTTTTGGAAAAATATTTTGAGTTAAGTAACGGTACAAATGTGCCCTAATTAGGCACAAGATTGATTAGTCGAGAGAAGGGCTGAGCGTGTTTACATAAGCTCTTACGCAAGTATCACCCTGACTATTCAGGCAATTAATAGTCCCGTTACTTGCCTCACAAGCCACCGGGAAACTTGCACCATGCGATTAGCCTTGAATATCCCTCATCCGAGGCCAGCCCATATTGTAATACGAGTCTCTCACATGACTTCAGGATAAATTCCGCGAATGTATATCGGAGAGGAGAGAGCTTCTCACCCCGAGATTCTTCCCCCGATATAATCCGGGGTCACAATGACAAGTGCGTTGTTGGGCAACTCTCTCCAATTGCATCGTCATACTCACAACATGGCATCGCCACGTGATAGCTGACGCCCCTCCTTGACAGTCGGCAGACCTGCGCCGCAAAATTGGCAGGACAGAGAATGCAGAAGTATCTCGTGCTGGCGTTCGGCGTGGTATGTGTGGCGTTCGCCGCCGTTTTCATCAAGCTGGCGGACGCCCCGCCGCTGGTCATCGCCGCCTACCGCCTCTGCCTCGCCTCGATGGTGCTGGCGCCGGTGGCATGGTGGCGCGCCCGTGAGGAACTGAGAAGACTGCGCCGCCGCCAAGTCCTGCTGGCAATAGCCTCGGGGGCTTTCCTGGCACTGCACTTCGGACTGTGGGTAGCCTCTCTGGACTACACTACCGTTGCGAGTTCCGTGGTGCTGGTGACCGCCAGCCCTATCTTCGTCGCTATCGCCTCCTACCTGATATGGCGGGAAAAGATGACCGCCCGTATCGTCGACGGTATTGCCGTGAGCGTCATCGGAGCTGTTGTCATCGGGCTTGGCAACTGGCGAGCGGGCGCCGGCTCTCTGCTGGGAAGCGGACTGGCGCTGGGCGGGGCGATGGCGGTGGCGGGATACCTGCTCATCGGACGGCGACTGCGGCAGAGCTTAGGCCTCCTGAGCTATATATTCCTCACCTATTTTTCCGCCGCTGTACTATTGCTGGCGGCCGCGCTGGTTTCAGGGCAACGGCTCACGGGGTATTCGGGGACAACTTATATGATGTTTGTCCTGCTGGCGCTGGTGCCGCAACTACTGGGGCATTCATCACTGAACTGGGCACTGCGGTTCGTACCGGCGACGATGGTGACGATTGCGGTACTTGGCGAACCGGTGGGAGCCACACTACTGGCGTTCTTCATACTGAAAGAGGTGCCAGCATGGATTGAAATTGCAGGCGGTGTGCTGATACTGGCCGGAATTGCGGTGGCTTTCACCACTCCCCGCCAAGCAACCACCCAAATTCCAAATTCTAAGCTCTAAATCCGAAACAATAGCGAAAATCTAAAACCGTCAAACGGGAGCAGACAAATGCTAGCCCTTCTCCTGAATGCGATTTCACGTCGTGCCTGGAGTATTGTATTTTGAATTTAGTATTTGGCGTTTGACGTTTAGTGGTTAGCACTAGAACTTAATCACAAATTTGCCATTCTTATAGAGCAGGACATCGTCCACCCAGATTTCGCCGCCGTCGCGCAGGTCGCAGACCATGTCCCAGTGAATAGCGGACTCGTTTTTACTGCCCGTCTCCGGATACCCCGCACCCATCGCCATGTGGATTGTCCCGCCAATCTTCTCATCGAACAGGATTTCCCGGGTGAACTTTTTGATGCCCTCATTCGTGCCGATGGCGAACTCGCCCACGTTTCGGGACCCGCTGTCCGTGTCCAGCGTCTTCACCAGGTAATCCTGGTTCTTGTCCGCGGTTGCTTTGACCACCCTGCCCTTTTCAAACTGGAGCCGCACGCCTTCCACTTCACGCCCCTGGTAAATGGCGGGATAGGAAAAACTCACCTTGCCTTCAATGCTGTCCTCGACGGGTCCCGTGAATACCTCGCCGTCCGGCATGTTCTTATCACCATGACAGGAGACAAAGGTGCGGCCCGCGATGCTGAGACGCAGGTCGGTATCCTTGCCCTTCACACGCACGTTTTTCTTGCCCTTCAGCCAGTCCACAATCTTCATCTGCCATTTGGCGAATTTCCGCCAGTAGTCAATGGGGTCGTCCATGTCAGGCATGCAGGCGCCATAGACGAAGTCTTCGTATTCGGCAAGACCCATCTCGGCGTCCTGGGCAAGGGCATTAGTGGGATAGGGCGCGAGCGTCCAGCGCAGTTCGCCCTTCGCCGACCGGTTGAGAAAGGTCTGCATCAGTTCGCGGCGCGATTGCGTTCTCAGCACCATCTTCGCCGGGTCTACATTGCTCAGCGCCTTTGTATTCACGTCAGCCAGCACGCTGATGCGCACATCGTAAGTGCTGTATGCCAGCTTGATAGGCTCCGGAACATGCTTCAACTGGTCGTCGCCGGCATATTTGAACAGAAGCTCGTCTATGCCAGATAGTGCCGGCATCATCAGCGGATTCCCCCCAGCCTGCAAAACCTTTGCGTAAATCGCCCGGAGAAGCGGTTCGCCCGCCAGGTCGCCCTGGATGAGCACCTTATCGCCCTTTTTCACGGCAACCGAATAGTTGACCAGCAGGTCCGCCAGCTTTTCCACCCTGATATCCGTCATTATCTCTCCTTCCCTATTCCAGACCAAACAGTCTGCGCGAATTGTAGTAGAGCCATTTTTCCTTGACCGAGTCCTTGAGCGGCAGCGCCATCATCTCCTCGATTACCTGCTTGATGGGCAGGGAATAGGTAAACCAGCTCGATGCGAAGACAATCCTGTCCTGCAAAAGCGTGTTGCCATACTGCATGAGCATCTCCCAGCCCGACCCCGGCACGGCGAAGTATTTAGGCCGGTGCGCGGAGGTGCTGATGTACAGGTTCTGGTGCCGCCGCGCCAGCCCGATGACTTCTGGCACCCACGGCCAGCCGCCAAGTCCCGCCACAATTTTCAATTCGGGGAAGTCCATGGCAACGTCGTCCACGTAAAGGGGCCGCCCGATGTCCATAGGATAGTCTGTGCGGTAGGTCATGGTGGCATAAATCTGCACCGGGATTTTAAGCTCGCAGGCTTTGGCATACAGAGGGTAGAAACGGCGGTCGTTGGCGCGGAGACCGAAGCGGAACGGGCTGGCATAAAGGCATTTCAAGCCCAGCTCTTTGACTGACCGCTCCAGTTCGCGCACCGCTTTCATGCCGTCGTGCGGATTCAGGATAGCGGTGCCGATGAACCTGTCGGGAAATTGCCTGACGACCGCCGCCGTCTTGTCTGAATCACCAGCAAAAACAGCGCCCCACTCGATGCCGGCTTCGTCCATCTGGCGGACAAACTGCGGCAGGCTGACCACGGCCTTCTGCGCCCTTTCCATGATGAGGCTGTCAACCTGCGCCATAGTCATTTCCGTGCGCATTTTCTGTAGCTCTTCCGCCGAAAATTCGAGGGCGCGTGCCCTCTGCACTCCGAAGATATTGCCATAGTTTGCCATGCCCTTTTCCCCGGAGTGGAAGAGATAGTCCTTCAGTCGCGATGCCAGTTGCTCCGCATCCGGGGGCAGGTCCAGTTCAAGGTCGATAGCTTTAACCATGTGTCACCTCCGCCGGACATGTCCCATATAAGGGCAATCGGCAAGCCAATTATAGCATGTATCCTGATTGACTTCCCCAGTTTTACTCACCGTCCAGATTTGGAAACCATTTGTAGGGGCAACAACAATGACCGACAATATGGCAATTGACCCCATTACACTGATTCGTGTAGAATCAATAATATGAGTGGGAAGAAAAACCGCCGCCGACAGTGGGACGGAGATAGCATCCATGCTCTCCGCTCACACCTGGGACTGACTCAGCGTGAGATGGCGGATGAGCTAGGCACGCGCCAGCAGACCATCAGCGAGTGGGAGAAAGGCATGTACCGGCCGCGCGGGGCATCCGCCACGCTTCTCGGCATTGTCGCTGAACGCGCCCGTTTTGAATACAACGCCAAACCAGAAAGCAACGCATAACGCCACCACCACTGCCCGCTTCGTCAGGGCAATCACAAGGACAGGATACAACCATGAACATCGGAGCTTGCAAAATCAACCTGCGCATCCCCGAGAATGAGACGCTCAAGGGTAAAAGGCAGGTCATTCAATCTATTGTCAACCGCGTCCGCGATAAGTTTAATGTGGCAATCGCCGAGGTGGAGAACGGCGATAAGTGGCAGATAGCCACCATCGGGATATGCTATGTCAGCAATGATGGTCGCCACGCCAACGAGGTCATATCAAAAATCGTGGACTACATTGTCACCAGCCGCCTCGATGTCGAAGTCTTGGACTGCCAGATAGAACTGGTGTCCGTTTTTTAGTGGCGTCCACATGGACTTCCCGGTGCTTAATGGCGGGCTTGTAGCCGCGAAAGAATAGCCTATGGATACTGCCGCATTCCTCGATTATCTCAAAACCAGGCCCTTTTACCGCGACCAGATTGTTCACGTAGAACATATCCGCCCGCGGGATGCCGTCTCCGGAGCTCTGGAGCAACCGCTCGCGCGGGAACTCCAGGAGGCGTTGGCGGACCGGCATTTCCTGCCTCTGTACACTCACCAGGCGGAAGCGGTGAACAGGGCGAGGCAGGGCAAGAACGTCATGGTGGTCACGTCCAGCGCCAGCGGCAAAACGCTCTGCTATAACATCCCGGTAGTACAGGCATTGCTCACGGAAAAAGGCGTCCGTGCCCTTTACCTGTTCCCCACCAAGGCTCTCGCCCAGGACCAGCTGCGCACCTTGCGAGAGGACTTCTGTCCCGAACTTTTCAGCCATGTGGACTTCGCCACCTTTGACGGCGATACGCCGCAGGGAGAACGCGCCGAAATCCGCCGCAGCGCCCGCATCGTCCTGAGTAACCCTGATATGCTGCATGTTGGGATTTTACCAAATCACCAGCAGTGGTCACGCTTCCTGCGCAGTCTCCGGTTCGTGGTTATAGATGAAACCCACGTCTACCGCGGCGTCTTCGGCACACACCTCGCCGGAGTAGTGCGGCGATTGCACCGCATCTGCCACCTTTATGGTTCAAACCCGCAGTTCATCCTCGCCTCGGCGACCATCGCCAATCCCGCCGAGCTGGCTACATCGCTGACGGGCATGCCCTTTGAAGTCGTTGAAAACGACGGCGCTCCACACGGCGGGCGCGATTTCGTCTTCTGGGACCCGCCGATAGAGGATGAGGCAAAGGGCACTCGGCGCAGCGCCAATACGGAAGCCACCAATCTTTTCACCGAACTGCTATTGCAGGAAATCCGCACCCTGACATTCGTGCGCACCCGCCGCCTGACCGAACTTATCTACAATTACACGCGGAACCATCTGCGACAGGCGAAGCCGGCGCTTGTGCGGCGCATCAAACCGTACCGCGCCGGGTATCTTCCCGAAGACCGCCGCCAGATTGAGCGCCAGTTGTTCAGCGGCGAACTACTCGGCGTCGTCTCCACAACCGCCCTGGAACTTGGCATAGATATCGGCGACCTGGATGCGACGGTGCTTACCGGCTACCCGGGCAGCATCGCCAGCACCTGGCAACAGGCGGGCAGGAGCGGCCGAGGTAAAGAAAGGGCAATGAGCTTCCTCATCGGGCTGGATAACCCGCTCGACCAGTATTTCATGCGCCACCCGGACTTTTTCTTCCGGCAGGCTTTTGAGAATGCGCTGGTTAATCCCGCCAACCAGTATATATTACGCGCGCACCTGCTCTGCGCCGCCTGGGAGCAATCAATCGGCACGGAGGACGAAAAATACTTCGGCGCGACGATGAGGCAGGAGCTTGAAGAACTTGTCAGGAGAGGTCTCCTGAAAGAGCGTCGAGGTAGGTGGTATCTCTCGCCCAGCATCGCCTATCCGGCGCAAGGTGTGAACATCCGTTCCACTTCCGGTGAAAACTATGCGCTCATTGACACCTCGACCGGCTCATTGCTGGAAACAATCGAGGTTGAGACCGCCTTCCCACAGGCACATACGGGCGCTATCTACCTGCACCAGGGTGATTCGTATCTCGTCACCCAGCTTGACCTGGCAACGCACACCGCCTACGCCGTGCCCACGGACGCCGATTATTATACGCAGAGCCAGGAGCTTGAAGACCTGCGCATACTGAAGGTGCTGCGGAGCGAGCAAAGGGGTCCTGTAAAAGTACATCTCGGGGAGGTTGAAGTAACAAATAGCGTCATCGGTTACAAGCGCAAGTCCCAGCTTACCGATGAGGTAATCGGTGAAGAGGTGCTGGACCTGCCGCCGCGGCACTTCCTCACCATCGCGCTCTGGTTCGATATTCCAGACGGCTTCATCAGGCGGGTTGCCACGGAACAATTAGACTTTGCGGGGGCGCTGCACGCCACGGAGCACGCCGCCATCGGCATGTTGCCTCTTTTTGCGCTCTGCGACCGCAATGATATTGGCGGAATTTCGACGGCGCTGCACCCGGATACCGGCAAGCCGCAGATTTTCATTTACGACGGGCACCCGGGCGGTGTTGGCATCGCGGAAAAAGGCTACGAGCTGATAGAACGGTTGTGGCAGGTGACACTGGACAGCGTGCGCTCCTGCCCCTGCCAGGACGGCTGCCCCAGTTGTATACAATCACCGAAATGTGGCAATAACAACAAGCCGCTTGACAAGAAGGCCGCGCAGATTCTGCTGGAGAGTCTGGTACGTACTGCGAAAACTGCCTGAAGCTATACCTTCAATATCTCCTTGTGCCTGAGCGCCCGCTCCAGGGACGGCTGCATTTTCATGTCCCGGAACTCAGGGATAGCAAAGTCCAGGTGGGCAATTGCTATCGCTTCAGACTTCTCCTCCGACGTATGTTTCCCCTTCAGTCGATACATCCACTACTTCGTCGTACCCAAGTTTTGCAGGCGGCGCTCTTCCCACTCCTCAAAACTAGAGGGAACATAGAACCACTCCTCAGCCGATACCGGCTCCAGTTCAATAGCATCGCCCGAGCAACTGATTACACACAATCCACAGCCGATACACCGGTCACGATTAATCACCGCAATGCCCTGTGCATCTAGGGTAATTGCATGCACCTGACACCTCTCTACGCAGTCACCACAAGCTAAACAGCTCTCAGTTTTAAGAACGGCGCGATAGTTAGATCTCTGGGGACCTTCAGCAAGACCCATGTCGTTGACCGCCCGCAGAATGCCACAGCAGTCACCGCAACAATTGCAGCTTCCCACAAACTGGGGGGACTCTGCAGTAGCGGTAAACCCGTAAAACCCAAGATGCACATGGCCCTGTTGTTCAAGTTCATCAAAAAGTCTCAGTGCCTGTTCACGGTCAAGAACATGCTCGGAAAGCGGGGCCTGTGGCGGCAATCCAACAAATGCGCAACGGTTGACCGGCTTCTCGCAATGACTGCCGATTAGATTTTGTCCTACCCGGCATACACAATCCATCACGTAAAAGCGCTCGTACCGTGCAAAATGGGCGTCGATATCGTCATAAGGTTGGAGCAATTCCGGTTTCAAAGAACCTCTGGCCGGAACTACACCAAGTACACCCGGTCGCGGCGACATAATCCTGTCGCCGCCTCCTTCTGCAAAATACTGCTGGGTCAGCTCAAAAAACTCCCTGTCAGCAGGCACACGCTCCATCATGGCTTCCCACCAGCCAACCATGAAAGGTCCCAACCGGTACTCTTCACGCCCATCGACCAACCGCTGTTTAATCAATCGGCTGGACAGCAAGCTGTCCAGCCGTTCCTTCACCGTGGCCTCGGGCATGCGAACCCGACTGGCTACTTCACTTACCGTTTCGTATTTGCGGCTCATATTACCTGCGAGTTCGGCTTCATGTGCTGTGAAAGCTTTCTTCAAGAGACGGATTTCTACACCTGAAGGCATCCTGGGGAAACCGTTGGGCAATGCATCCAGTGCGTCTGCCAGCCGTTCGTAGCTTTCGTCACCCATGTCTCTGCGCCTCCTCTTCATGTTATGAGTTCCCGCCGTTTGCCTTTTGGTCACGCCTTCAGTATCTGCTTGTGCCTCGATACCCACTCCAGTTCGTGGTACGGATTTGGGTAGCTGTAGTGTCCAGAACTAGGGAAGACCTGCACCTGGGACATCAACGTCGGTTACCTCGATACGACCACCGTCTCCAATAACAGCCATGATGAACAGCGTACGGCGTTCAGGCCCACCCAGCATGCAAGCAAGGGCTGCGGTTGAGACTGCTATTCGATGAGTTACTTCGCCGCCCTCACGAACCCGAAGGACCTCAGGGCTGATTGGCGAGGCAACCCACACAGCACCTTCAGCGTCAAGGCAGATGCCATCGGTAGTAGCTCCCTCGAGTTGGGCCCAGATACGGCGCCCTCCAAGCGAACCATCAAGCCCTAGTTCGAAGGCGGTGAGGCGGGCTGCATATGTTTCGCCCACGATGAGCGTACGTCCATCCGGTGTAATCACAGTACCGTTTGGGAAGGCCATATCATCTGCGACTACTCGTGCGTTGCCATCCGGTGTCACAAGTATTAGCCCTGCAGGTGCGAAGGGCTGGCGCCCCCAGAAATCGAACCCGAAGTGCCCAATGTAGGCTCGTCCTTGGCTGTCTACGACCATGTCGTTGCAGGGATGGAGTGCCAACCTGCTGAGGTCAACAACTTCCGAAAGGCCGTTGGAGTCCAAGCGTAACAGGCGGCGGTCCCTCATTGAAACTACAAGCAGTCGACCGTCGGGAAGCCATCCTAGTCCTGATGGCTGTTGGGGCACCTCGACGACGGTCTCCGCCTTTCCTTTAAGGTCTACGGTCATCACCTTGCGCGCACCAAAATCAGAGAACCAGAGTCTGCTGTCGTGCCAGCGAGGGGCTTCCACCGGTCCCAGCCCGTCAAGAAGAACTCTTGTCTCATATCTCATCACACATGTCCTCCTATCAGTCAGCGACTAGCGTTAATCACGCCTTCAGTATCTCCTTGTGCCTCAGTGCCCGCTCCAGTGACGACTGCGTCTTCATTATCATCCTGTAGGGACAGGAATTCCCAACTGCTGGAACAAGGAGAGCACATTATAACAAAACCAGGTCTCCACCAATTTGCCATTTTCAAAGCGGTTTAAAGAAGCCCATGACACCGAGAATTTTCTGCCTGTGGGAGCTATACCCCATAAACTACCTTTGAACGTTCCACTTTCTGTGGCAAAAACTGCTACCATATTCCCTTCAGCAAATATATGGTTAATCTCGTTGTGCCAGTCCGGGAAAGTCGTTCTATTCCCAATGAAATATTGCTTCATACTCTCTGATCCCTTTATTTCAGGGGTCCTGTGGAACACGTAATTAGCGGCCAAGAAATCAGATAAAATGCCCACATTCCCGTTATTGACTACCTCTTCATTAAACTTTAGGTAGGCAGTTTTATTCTGTTCCGTGGACATGATAATCTCCTTGATTTCATTTTTTTTGGTCTTATGCCTTCAGTATCTGCTTGTGCCTCGATCCCTGTTTTAAATAGGTGTTCATATTCATGTCCCGGCACTCAACCAAAGTGACGGTGCCGCCTGAAGTCACGCCTCGTACCCCCGGCTGTCCGCTGAGCGGCCGGCGTTAACGCAGTGGTGAGTATGGCAATGCCACAAGCGGTATCAGGTATTCGTGGGGGGCTATAGGCCGCAAGTTGCGAAAGAATAGCTTCGACCGCTCGTCGGCGGGCTGATAGGCGGACTGAGGAATTGGTCCCTTCCAGAGGTCAATCACCTGGTTTCGTTTGAATGCCACAGGCCGCCAGCTGGCGATGATTGGATAGTTTTTTACCCCTTCCTTCAGCCCCTCGGTGAAAGCGGCCATGTTATCAGCGGCTACCTCCAGCACAGCCTGGAAATACGCGCCTAATG
>Ga0315282_10016980_pt1 | contig 10571 bp, 12 predicted proteins | sample YL17G07_20_MG_FD_203693 | JGI IMG/M metagenome (GOLD analysis project Ga0315282, IMG submission 203693) | Sediment microbial communities from Yellowstone Lake, YNP, Wyoming, USA - YL17G07_20 | ecosystem: Environmental > Aquatic > Freshwater > Lake > Sediment | place: USA: Wyoming | collected... | reverse complement strand
CATGAATGCCCAGCGCTCGGACCCCACTCCCCTGACTTGCTCACGGATGGGATGGTTTTTACCATAGAGCCAGGAATTTATATTCCGGGATGGGGAGGCGTTAGAATCGAAGATGTAGTCAGCCTGAAGGAAGGTAAAGCCAGGGTGCTTACCAGGTCAGATAAAGCAATGGAGGTCATTACATGATAGACGCAGGAGAACTCAGGAAGGGAATAGCTTTAGAGCTGGATGGCAATATCTACCAAATTGTAGAGTATCAGCATGTTAAGATGCAGCAAAGGAAACCTGTGATTAAATTGAAACTCCGTGATGTCCGCACTGGTAATATCGCAGAACGGAATTTCCAGTCTAATGACAAATTCAAGCCTGTCGTTCTCGAACGTCGTCCCGTTCAGTATCTTTATAATGAGAGTGATCTCTATTACTTCATGGACACGAAAAACTATGAGCAAATGGTGCTAACTGCGAACCAGGTGGGTGATGGCTTGCACTATCTTAAAGAAGGAATGAATCTAGAGATTTTGACCGGTAAAGATGTGGCAATAAGCATGGAGCTACCTGCTATGGTAGAGCTTCAGGTTGTAGAAACAGAGCCCGGGTTCAAGGGCGATACCGCTACCGGGGGTAGCAAGCCAGCAAAGCTAGAAACAGGCATCACTGTTCAAGTCCCCCTGTTTATCAATGTGGGTGATATCATTAAGGTTGATACCCGCAGTGGCGAATATCTGGAGAAGGCAAGCTGAAACTAACATTGAGCGATATCGAAATGCGTAACATGTAAGTCAAGACGAAGCTGCCCGTAGCTTTTCATTGTGGATTCACCACGAGAGCTAAAAGATTGGTATCTGATTATTCCAAACCGTTTGAACCTTCTTAGCAATGTTAATAGCTACTGTGGAGTCAATAGAAGTAAAATAGTCAGATAGAGTTCTGAGTCTTTGTCCTATACATTTTAGATAGTCGTTGGGGTCCTCCTGCGGATACTGAAAATATCCGTGATACCTCTGTACCGCTGAAATCCAACGCATTTCCTCGCAGGAGATGCCGTATTGGGCGCATTTACTCCATTTCTCATTCCCTTTCCCACATTCGTCGTAATGTGTTTTTGTATCAGAGCATTTGATTGAAAGTACTTTTAACCCATCTTTTATGTTTGCTTCTATTCCTTGGATAGTATTGGTGTAGTAGCATTTACAGTCATTTCTATCTTCTTCGGAACCACACCGTTCGCACCCATTGTCATAACACTTTATGCCACTTCCTATCCCTGTATATTCAGGAGTGGTAATTTGCATAATCCCTCGACCACAATCTTCGGGATTAGGGTTCACATATTCGTTGTCAAAATAATACTGCTCAGGATATGCTTCTTGCACAATCACTGCCAAAATAAGCTCTGGTGGAAAATCTTCAGGGAGAAACTGTGCACTAAATTGATTTACCGCATCATAAATTACAGACGCTCTACTCTTTCTCGAATATTTTTCCTCAATTAAACTGTTATATTTTTCATCTAGCAGGCCATTTAATTTCGCCCTAGTGCTGGAACCAACATAGCCAGTGCCTTTAGTTAAATCCAGAGGAGCTAAAATTTCTTCGTGATACTTTTCTTGGAAGGCGATAACTGAACTCTTCGTGGCAAGGCCAAAATAGCCAGTAATACCTATATCTCTTGGGAAACAGCCTTCCTCTCTTAGAATGAATTGAAGATATGCTACCTCCTTTCCTTTGTCGCCTTGTTTAAGGTCATTCTCAAACTCAAACTCTTTATCAGGAAGGTCATAATAAACCGAGATTACCTTTTTTGTTTTCTCCTTCCATTCTTTTTGCTTGGCTTCGTCGTATCTTAAAAATTGATTGGCTGCCCATCCTTCAATTCCATCCGTTACATCTCTTACTTCCCACCATGTATAGCCATCGTGAATTTCCTCATCTTGGTGGGTGTTCGTGACGTAAAGCACCCATCCATCGGGAACAACCTTTAAAATCTCAGCCTCGGTTCCGAAGTTCTGACGTACCCTTAAACCTGACTCGCCGGTGTTGGCCACCTCTACCCAAAATTCGCTTGGTTTTTCTAATTCTTCAGGCAATGAGACAAGATCAAGCTTGACTAGGGCGGTTCTTAGAAGGTATTTTGCTTCCTCGAGCTTTGGTGCTACGGATATGTAGATATAGCTTCCAACGCTTTTAATAGCAACTTGAGCACTATCGAAAGTTGCCACATATATCTTTTCATTGTCGATAAAGTCCTCAGTCAGCCCGACTCGAGGAAGGACTTGAGAGATAACCAGTCCCGGATAGGATGATTTCCCAATGAGAAGGGCTGATAAGCCTAACTCTTCTACCCCCTCCCACACACTTAGCCTCTCCCACACACTTAGGTCCAAGTCCTTTTCTGAATAAACCCCGAATACTATTTCCTCCATTTTTGCTTCTTCCAAGGTGTCAATTATTTCTCTAGCTATTTCTTCGTCCTCAGTTATTTCTCGAAGACAACTATTGAAATTATCGGTTGACCTTATAAAGCCAGCTCCTATAGCTTTACCAGGAGGATTTGTTGGCAGACGGTTCATTACTTCGTAGATGTCTGGATAGGCATTCTTAAAGGGGATGAAATCATTTTGAGTTGTGGCCCTAATTAGAGATTGGGCTCCAGAGCCTTGTCCACCTACAAGGAATAAATCACTATCCTGGCGAAGTTTCCAGTCACCGTATATATCTTGATAAGCTACTTGGGCATCGTCAGAGGAGGTGAATACGATTCTTTCCCACAAGGCTTCGCTCGAACCGCTTGGGCTCAGACAGCCCAAGAATCGAGTCACTTTCCCTAGGTCTTTGTCCAGGGGGAAAGGATTTCCCTGGGCGATGTAGAAATAGGCATCAAGGTCAACATTGGGAACTTTGGAGTCTTCAAATCCTGGTGGTAACAAGGGAGGAACTAGCTGCTTTGTCTCTTCACCAAAACAGCCGGGCAAAAACATGGAAGCCAAGCATATTACGACCAGACTAAGGGTCAATACCTTTTTCAATCTACTCGTTCCCCTACAAGCAAGCTACCAAGACCAAATCCCACATACAGAGCGCCCTAGCCCGGATTTTTCAGAACACACAATATTTTAATAGAGTTGACAGAATCTATCAATAGGATGTGCTGGCTGACCACATAGGTAACACTGGGCTACGGATTTTAGCAAGTTCCTTTTCAATATACACCACAGGAGCAAGATAGCCAAGTGATTGGTGTGGACGATTGGAGTTATACTCAATAAGCCATTCAGTTAGCCCGGGATTTAGTTATTTTTGATAAATATCCACATATTAAAACATTATATCAATATTAATCCATTATACCAAATCAAAATCAAGAAACAAATAAAAAAGGGTCTATAAAAGACCCTTTTAAATACTCCCTTTAAAACGTTTAAATTTTAAGGAGTGTACAACCTGTAAACTTCGACTTCAGATGGACTAGAAATATAAAATACTTGATCAAATACCAAAATCTTAGTCACTCCCAATTCTAGTGCTTCACCCCATAACTCCTCCCCCTTTTCGTTATAAACAGCCAAGCGATAGTCATAAAGACCCCACCTCTCTGATTTAAAGATAAAATTACCAACTCTTATCTCGAAAGGTGGGCTTTGAGCAAGAACTAAACTCTTATCAGCTATGGAGATAACAGTATTCTTTACGAATTCTTCCGCTTCTTGTCTGGTTTCGTCTAACATCCACGCCCAACTAGCCCAAAATGGAAAGGATTTCTCCGAAACAAAATAACTATTAGTTTTATTTAAAAGAAAGATTTTTGCAACATATTGAGATTTCCTATCGCCTTGCTCAAGACAATCAGCGTCCCACCAGAAATAGCAATATTGGCTATCCACCCCTATTAAACCATATCTTTCACTAAAGTAAGTGCCAGATGAAGGAGGGGTTTTGTACTCCCACATCTTTTCCCAAACAATCTTCCCTAATACCCCATTTTTTAACTGAAATTTCTCAAAGCCTCCTATATATCCTAAACAATAATTATCTAGTATTCCGGCAAAATAATATACACCAGAACGAAGATCTTCAGTAATCGGTTTATCGAAACTCACTTCTACTTTTATTCCACTCGGGTAGAAAGTTAATGCCTCTTCCTTCTTTTCGCCTAGATAACCCATCCATTTCACGCCCTTGCCCTTATATTGATTATTCCATATTTCTTCTCTTTGGGCTGGAACAAGACGTTCATCAAAAATTACCCTCTTTAACTCAGTCGCTGTTAGATCAAGGAAAGTGATTCCTTTTGGTATTATTTCCTCTTCAGATGGTCCAGGTGGTGCTGGTGGCGCTGGTGCAGCACAACTCATTCCTCCTATCAAAAACAAACAAATCAAACCAATCGAGACTATCCTCTTTAGCATTCTTTCACCTCCTATTTATTTTTTAAGATTCTTAATTCTTTTTTAATTTTTTCTAACCCTTTGTCAAGAATAAAAAGAGGGTCATTCGACCTTCATAAAATTTTGAAGTTAGCAACAATTATTTAAGCAACTGAACAAACTTAGGATAGTCCCTGTCGGCAGTAGGGCCACCAAAAAGGACTTCCAACTCTAAAGAACCATGCTGAATAGTAACTACAATTACACCCTCCTTCTTTTTACGTCCACCAATCGCAGCTCCAGCAATAAGCCCAGCCGGTCCTAGTATAGTCCCTCCGGCGATTGCGCCAACTGCCGCTTTGCCAACAGATCGACCGCTAGCTCGTTCAAGCTTTACAGATTTAATAGCAGATACTGGAATGCTTGCAATAGGCTCATCTTTAGAGGGGACATATAAATTGATATTATCTCCTCGTCGTTCGATCTCAACAGATCGGCTCCTGGGTAGCTCAGGATGACCTCCCAGATAGATTAAATGAATTCGCCCCATCGAAGCTCTCATACGGTCCAAAAATCCCATATCTCTCTTACCTCCATTCCTCAGATAGGATTGCCGCTTTGTTTAGCCCCACTCATTCCAATCTTTTAACCTGTACCCTAAAGCTTCCAGAAGGTTCACTCCCCGCATAATATAGATCCCAATGCAAAATTTGCACCTCGCCGGAAGCTAATTGTTTTACTGACAGCACATCATAATACCTTCCTTCTTCGACTTCGAGGCCATCGGATTCGTATTCCACCAATTCAAGTTCTGCAAGAGCAATCGGCTTATGCGCCGAGTTCTTAACTGCTACTGTAACCATTGCTGGCCTACAACCATCGCCGCACACCTCTATCCTAGGAGCCCCAACAGTCAGCTCTTTGCCATTCATCTCAACAACAGTGGAAAAAGTTCCTGTGTCAGGGGAATTTCCCTGCATTCCCTCTTTACTCACAGTGCACCCTACCATCGCCATCAGTCCAAGCAGCAAAGAAATTACAACGAAGGTATATATTCCACGTTTCATTTAAGTACCTCCTCTGATAAATGTCCTACGCATATGCACTTCAATCCCTGTTATTTATTCCTTAGACACAGGTGCTCCGCAATTCTGGCAAAATTTTGCGCCTGGTTTGTTCTCGGCACCACATTTGGGACAGGAGAGATTTGCTTTTCCTGCACCCATCACATCTTCTTTTCTTGCAGACTTTACAACCATTTGTGATATTCCAGTAATTATCACCGCAATCGCCACGATTATGCAAAGGATAAAGCCAAACTCTGGCGAAACTCCAAGCATTCCCACTTCACTTCTTACGGTACCCCAATAACCAGCTAAGCCGATTAGGGCAATAATTCCAGTTGCCAGATGGCCTATTCCTTTTATTTTTGGTTCAGCCAAAAAGGGTAATCCGACGCAAAAAATTCCCATAATCAGAACGAGAATTCCATAACCATAATCAATACCAGCAGCTGTTGTTTTCCAGCCAAATGTTTCCACTGATGCCCAGGGTAAAAAAACACTAATTACCATTATTAACCCCAAAATAACCTGTAGTTTCCTCATTTCAACTCCTTTCCCGAGACTATTGCTTCTTTCAGCATCTTTTCTTAACCCGAAATAAACCTAAACTCCAAAGATTACTAAGACCAAGACCCATATCTAGGGCGAAAGTTGTGGTTTGCCTTTCTTCCAAACTGTTTTTACACCAGGCCCCTCTACACCAAATGCTTCTAAACCCAACTCGAAAGTCAAGTATAGCGTGTTGCCTTTAATCTCTCCAGTGGCCATCGTAGTCGGAGTTGGCAGTGGCATCCCCATCGCATGGGTAGCACGAAATGTTATTTTACCACCGCTAGCTTCCCAGGTACCTGACTCAATAGTATTTCTCATTGCGCAAAGGGAAAAGGTACCATCCTTGTTAATCTCTATATAATAGTAGGATGTATACTCACTCACGTAGGTACCTGCTATGCCAGCTTTACCCGCAGTACAACTGACCACTGCTGTGCTCAAACTAAGGATAAGGATGGTTGCTACCCCTATCGCTAAATATCTCTTCATCTTTCACCTCCAACCTATCCATAGAGAGTTCGCTCACTAGGGCGGTTACTCTAACTTATTGACTTTTATCTTAATGCTTCCCGTGAAAGTTACAAGAAATCTGGCATACAAAGTTTGAACCTCACCAACAGCTAAGTCTTTTATGACGAAACTAGCGTATTCACTCCACCCCTCCTCCTTGGGGTACTGCTTGTGGGGTTCACCACTGACATCATAGAAGTCCATTTCCAATTCTGCATATCTGATTGGCTCGCTTCCTGTATTTTTAACGTTGGCTACGGCATACATCTCATACTCCGTGACCATGATTGTAGAGCTTAGAATAGTTAGCTCCTTTCCGCCCTGTTTAATCACTGGAACTGACGATTGTTCCCCACTTTGGGTGCATCCTGCTAGTCCGACTGAAGCAACAACCCAAACAATAGCTAAAAGGAACGATAATATCCCTTGCGGCCTCAGCGTTTGTTTAGCTTTACGCTTATCTATCATCTATCGCCTCCTGGATTTTTCCCTAAAACCTGGAAACTTGAGCACCCTTCGTCTTGCCAATTGAAGCAAAGTCACTCATGAAGAGCGGATCTTATGCCACTTGTGAACACTTCAACCCTCAGGGGCAAAAAACACCCTGCCACCAATTTCCACAATATGCCTGCTACCACATTTTCACCAATAGAGATTTAACGTCTTATCTTCTCTCCGCACCCAGGACAATACATGGCCTTATCCGGCATTTTAGCACCGCACTTGGGGCAATACTTGACTGATCCCGTTTCAGTTAAGGCTTCGCTTACCTTAACTTCTTTCCCTTCTCGAAATATTTTTGCCCCTGGAGTGCCAAGCATCCCGATTGAAAATTTTACTTTATAATGTGCTTCTTTCCCCTCTTCGATGACCTTGAATTCGATTTCTTTTCTCCCATACATTCCTCCAAAAGGGCCGAGCAGCAACGAGATTTTTCTCGAAGCCATCTCTTTCCCATCGTAGGTAGCATAAAATTTTATTCCGCCCGGTAGCGGCTGTGCATACGCCTCAATGTCGTGTGCCCCAACTCTTGCTTTCTCAAGTAACTGACTTATGGAAACAGACATTTTGCCCCTCCTTTATTTGACCAACATGTGTGTATCATCTAGCTTGTTCTTGTACCTAGACTCGTGCTTCAGGCATCGCCTGCCTTATGGTTCTTTTAGTGTCATTGTTTCACCTCCTTCGTCAATTGCCCTTGGGTTCTACATAGACGCTAGACGTTTAACCTTGGGGACTTAATGCTTCTTCATATGTTTGACTTTGTATTCTCTCATCCAGTTTACTATCCAGTCCCCTAATCCTTCTTTTTGGGTAGTAATGCGCTTTGCCAACGCCTTGAGAAACTCTTGGTCTGCCTCCCTGAACTGGGGAGCCCTCCTTCCAGCTTTCAAAATCTCTAACCAAAGCAAAAATTTGATCCACTCCAAAAATCACATCTTCTTTTGACCTCCTTTGTTTCAAACTTACAATTGATGCTCTACTCATTCCAATTTATTCACCTTTACTCCGCAGCAAGCAGGCCCTCCGGGCACGAACCAATACAACGCTTGAACCTCACCCGGTGATAAGTCTTTTACACTCAAGCAAAAATACTTTCTAACCTCCTGCGGAGTAAGTCTGCGGCACTCTCCAGGCATCTGCAACAATTCAAATTCTAATTCAACTTCCGCTGTAGTGCTGACATCCTGAGTTTTTGACTAAAACGGCAAGTGTCGGATAGCCTTCCTCAGAGGCCGCTATGTAAGGAACACCAGCAGCCCTAAGTAATCCAATCAGCAACGAACCCCCACAAAGATGCATATTCCTCGTTTCATTTAAGTGCCCCCTCTGATAAATGTCCTACGCATATGCACTTCAATCCCTCTTATTCATTCCTTAGATAAAGGTGCTCCGCAATTTTCACAGAATTTGCTCCCAAGCTTGTTTTGAGCGCCACACTTAGGACAACTCAAAGGTTGTAGCACTTCCTGCGTACTTTGCATTGGTTGTAGGTCAGACCCGCAGGAAGAGCAGAATTTAGCAGTTGGCGAGTTTAAGGTACCACACTTAGGGCAAGGAAGCTTTGCTTTTCCCGTACCCATTACATCCAAGATAGGATTCAAGGATTGATAGGCGAGATACAGTCGCCAAAGTAAAATAGCAACGAATGCAACCGTCACCAGAATGGGCACCCAATCGAAAGTGCCCTCTACGTCCATCAACAACAAGGTATTTACAATGTTCACCACGACTGGCCAGAGAATGGCAATAATTATCACATTAGCTATCTCACTTGCGAGCCCAGTTATGTTAGTAGCCACCTCCATACGTTCAGGATGCTCCCTGGTTTTGAAACCTTGGTGGGCATAGTAGATTGCAACCGTTGCTAGTGGAGGTCGGGCAGAGAGAACCATGCCGAGCATAATGAACAGAATGACGAGCTTTATGATGTCGCCAACACAAAGATATCCAGTTACCCATGTATCAGCTTCAGGCAATCTATGAGCTATACTAGCAAATACCGCCAATACGATTAGTCCGATAGCTATGGTTATAAGCCTACTGCGCTCACGTATTACTTCACCTGCTTTACTCATCCCTTTACCCCCAAAAAAGTTATTTACATCCCTTCACTTTACTGTGCATTTTAATAGAGTTGAGAGAGTCTATCAATAGGTTTTGGGGACTTTATTACAGATTTACCCGAATGGGTTTAAATACACGCTTTAACTAATTTGGTATAATCAGGTAACAAAAGTGGAGAAGGCAAGCTGAAATCAAAGCGCTGAAAGATAAGAGAACAATAAAAGAAATAGGACAGTTGAGTGTGTTAAAGGAAATTATGTTATCCACTGCCTGGGACCTATTTTTGGCGTGGATAAACCTGAGGATAAAATTTTGGCAGATTGCTATCGCAATGCACTAAAAATTGCTGAACAGCACAAGATAGATTCAATTGCCTTTCCTGCCATTTCTACTGGCGCATTTGGTTACCCTGTTAAAGAGGCAGCAAAAGTAGCCCTCAGGACAATTATAGAAATTGCCCCAAAGCTTCAATATGTCAAAAGGATTCGATTCGTGCTTTACAGCAACAGAGACCTTGACATTCATGAAGAGACATTATCTCGTCTTTCAGCATAGTTACTGACTCAAATTCTCTGCTAGCGTTTTTGACTTCTTTATATGAAATTCCAAAACACGCCTTAAAGTGTAAGCCTATGAGCGTGAATCGAGAAGAAAGGGTTGTATTTGTAAGAGGAATAAATATTTACAAGAACGATAGGATAGCCTAGAAGGAAATGCTTGAATTGTGCAAAAAGGTTGAGGGTCGTAGCCTCAAAATTCTGAAAATAGTCAAGACAGATGATAGAAGCCGTTTCTCAATTGGTAAAATTAGATAAAATTCGAAAATCCCTTCCTTCTTTTTTAGTCCCTCAGTTACTCAAAAACTACCGTCTTATTACTATAGACCAAAATTTTATTCTCCAGGTGTTTTTTCAACGCTCTCGTTAAGACCAATTTTTCCAGATCCTTTCCCTTGTTTATTAAGTCATCTAAAGAATCTCTATGGCTCACCCTCACGACCTCCTGCTCAATTATCGGCCCATTATCCACGTCTACGGTTGCATAATGCGCCGTCGCTCCTATCAACTTCACTCCCCTATTATGCGCCTGTAGATATGGCTTCGCACCCTTAAATGCGGGCAAAAAAGAATGGTGGACATTTATCATTCTATTCTCGTATTTATTCACAAATTCCGGAGTAAAGATTTGCATATATTTTGCCAGGGCTATCAAGTCAATTTTATACTTTTTCAACAATTCGAGTTCTTCCCTTTCCTTCAAAATTTTATTTTCTTCATTTTTCTCTATGAGATAAAAATCCACACTGAAAAATTTACATATTTCCTTTAAATTTTCGTGATTGCTTATCACCAAAGGAATGTTGCATTTTAGCTCTTGTGATTTATTTTTTAATAAAATTTCGAATAAGCAGTGTTCCTCTTTGCTCGCGAATATCGCGACATTTTTTATCTCTTCAGAAAGCTTTACCGTATAATTCATATGATATTTATTTGCTATCGGAGAAAATTCT
>Ga0315282_10016979_pt1 | contig 10571 bp, 16 predicted proteins | sample YL17G07_20_MG_FD_203693 | JGI IMG/M metagenome (GOLD analysis project Ga0315282, IMG submission 203693) | Sediment microbial communities from Yellowstone Lake, YNP, Wyoming, USA - YL17G07_20 | ecosystem: Environmental > Aquatic > Freshwater > Lake > Sediment | place: USA: Wyoming | collected... | reverse complement strand
CCAAGAGGCTCTTCCCGTTTATCGAGGAGACCTTTCTTCTTCAATCTGGCTTCAATCTCTTTAGGAGTATAATCTATGACACAGTTGCCACAGACCCACAAGTTCCTAAATTTGATAAAGTAACTGGACACATTCCTGTGACCACAACAAACGCAAGTCAAAAGATTAATCGTGTTAGACTTCCTCAAAGACAATCATCTGCTTGTGTTTACATTTAGGACATACTCTAATCCTTTTGAAACTATAGGATTCATGTCCACAGTTCTCACATTTGAAATACCTTTTCAAATGACCAACGACCTTAAACTTCTCTCAAGTTCCTTAAAGAAATGTTTTAACTTCCACTTGCGGAGGCAACTCTTGCAGATTTGAAGTTCATATCCCCCACCCTTAACAGATATGAAATAACAATCCTTCTTCCTTAGTAATCGATGACACTTGATACAGATAGCAAATGGTATAGATTCAGGATGGCCTTCTAAAAGTTCTTTAAGTGACAAGTTATTCCTCTCTTGGTTCAGTCCACTGGCTTCCTAATCTTGACTTCTTCGTGAGTTTGGCCTTCCGCATTAGTTCTGAATTTGAGTATTCTCCAGTATCTCTATCGTATGGATTGAATGGAACCTTATGTACTGGTGGTTCTTCATCTACTTCTATAATGGGGAATGGAACGTTCTCCTTCTCACGGAATGCTTCTAACCTCTTCCTCTCAGCATAAGTATAATTCGACATACTTCTTCTTGAAGGAAAAGGAAGCGCAGCACCATACAGTTTCAAGGACATCTCATCCCAATACTTCTTGGACTCTTTAAAGTTCTTCTCGATAAACTTTCGGAGGCAAACCAACCAGATATCAGCCATTAGTGGATATCTTGTTAATATTTCAGTAATGTGCAAAGTTCTTATCCTACCTTCTTGTCACGCTTGAGGAATTCCTCATGCTCAAGACTTAGGAGTGCTTCCTTCAGAGTCTTATAACCTTCAGGGTCATTGAGTCCCTTATCTGCTAAGTTCTTTAAAGTGAGAACTTCTTCTCTTGTATGAGACTTGGTTAGGTGTTCAAGGAAGGTCTTCTCTAGTTGTTCTAAAGTATTGCAACTGAAGACTGTTCCACATAAGTCACAAGTTAGGCTATAACTCATATCAACCAACTCATATATTTTCAAGGGTGTGGAATGACTGGGCGATAAGCCTACGCTTAACCCACCTATTGGAGTAATAGGAAACCACACCCATGTCTTGTGAAACCGTGGAGAGGAAGTGTTTCAGAACTCCACAGTCTCGCATGTCTTGAGTCTCTGCGAATGGATTAAACCAGAGACCCATGACTTTGAATTCCTCCCTCATTTGGATGAGTCGGAAGAACTGGCATTCATTAACAACCCATCCTATCGGGAGGAGACTTGGAGCATCAAGTGAAACACATGTTTGGCCAAGGTCAAGATGCTCCATAGTCTAAACCCCATTTAAGTTCAGTAGGTTCTTATTTAGAAGTCTTTAACCATCGCATAAGAGGATGCTCTTTGGCCTTCTCTTTGGAGAGACCTACAAATGTTTTCTTCTTCTGCTCATGAAGTTCTCTTTCGAATAGCCATTCTGGTAGTGGTCCTGTTAAAGTTCCAAGTACAACCAGCCTTAGAAATTGCTTCTTATGTAGAAGATAAGCATGTAGTGCAGTCTTTAGACTTAGATGGATATCATCATCATTCCATTTGGAAAGGAATGTCTTTTGAAGTGCCTTGATGGCGGATGTCTTACTTAATGTCTCAGGGTTAAACTTCCTCAACTCAGTTAGAATTGTTGAAAGCTTATGTTGATGTTCAATTGGTATGTCAGAGGCATCATGATGGCATAAGGGACAAATTGAAGTCTCATTCAGGAGAAAGGCTTTCATTTGCTCACGTTCAAGTGAAATGTATCCTGCCAAAGCATCAGATGGTTTGTCCTTGGTATTCATGAATTGCTTTTCAAGGTCTTCTTCAGCCCATCTTTCAATTGACGCTGGAGGTATGTATTCATTAGGACTTCGTCTCCTCAATTTCTCTTCAATGTTCATCTTAGCATTATGCTTGAGAACATCATAGGCATCGTCTTTAGAATGTGTGCCTACATGCTTAACAAACATGCTTATACAGTCTGTGACAAAGCCGTCTTCTGTGCATAAGTACTGATATTTCTTGTATACATCAGTGGGAATTCGATAATATGGCTTGTAGGGATATTCAATGGTGCCTTTGGTTCTTAAAAGGTCTCTCCAGTCTGTTGAAGTGTATTCATCTGCTTCTAAGACCTCAATGACTTCCTCATCATCTTCTAAGTCTTCTTTAATTCTATATCTTGTCATTCTGTTCACCTATTACTTTGTTTCTGATTACTTTAGTAACCATGATGTCAACTTCCTTCTGTCTCTTCTCATCAAAGAACTGTGAGACGATAGCACCACAATCTTTACATTCCCATTTCTGTCTCCTATCAGTTGTCGTTCCCCTTTTGGTAAGATGGATAGAAGAACAGTATGGACAACGTCTTGGTTCTTCTTTTAGTTTGGTCATATCTTAAACCTATAGATTAAGTGCGCCCTACCTTATTTAAGACTACTGCTTGTCCGTGAAGTAATATGATTGTAAGGAAGATATGGTTTTGAATGTGGCACTTGAGAACAAGATAATAACAGAACTCGAAACCCACTTCACGGTATTTTGAGCATAAGAGACACACTTGGAGAAGGATAAGAAAGAGAAATGATTTTGAATAGTGAATAAGTTCTTGTAAGGACTTCTACCACTAAACTGTCTGGACATTCCATGTGTACTGTAATCACATCCATACTTCGAGATTTGTTCGAAGATTTCTTGGAACCTTTCCCTCGCCCGTACACCTATCGTATTGGAGTAATGGAACAACTTCACCTGATGGTTTAAGTAGTCTGCTGAGGTATAGTATAGTGAACAAAAACATGGAGTTGAAACGTATGGAAAACCTAAACCAAAACTACTATGATAGTATGGTATTAAGGATTGAACGTGAACACAAGCCTGTTTACCATGCAAGAACAGGAGAACACATTATAGGTTGCACTTCTGATGACAAGCCAAAAGTTTACCACAAGAAACACCTTCATGGTTTCCCAGCGGTTGCCTACCATAGTAGAATTAACAGAACACTAAAGTCTGGAACATTCACAGTAGAACCATTCAGTAAAGGCGAAAGGCAACTCTTAGGAATAACTCCAACTGACACCGAAGCATTACTTACAAGAGTAAAGGGAGAGTTGCACTACAAGAACACAGGGCAATATAAGACCGTATGGAACACAAGAGGACAACGCAGGAGTAAAGCATAAGGGGAACTATTGGAAGAATGTAGGAAGGAACTATAACCATCGCAAATCATAAGTGAATAGGAAAGATAAATGGAGGTGAAAGTATGGGAAGAAGAAAGAAGGATAAGTCAGATATAATGAAGAAGTATCAAGAGTTCCTAACCATCTATGAAGTGCAACATGAAGAAGCAGTATCGAATCTGTTGGAAGACATGATACAGTATCTCAAAGAAGCGAAGGAATTAGAACGCAAAGGCAAAGTAGATGTGGATGACAACAGACCAAAAAGAGTATTGTGACCTGATGTCTGAAAGACGACCTTGATAGTGTCAAGGTAGGATTAACGGGTCTAAGTAAGACTAGGGAAGCATGTGAACTCTTGGTAAACTGTTGTCATGACTAAAGAATAAGTCGAGACGGAAAGGAGAATAAGCCTAGACTTCAAGAGCACGAAAATCCTAGGCTCACGGTCTAGGAGGAATATAAACGTAGTGAGGTGAGGTGAAAGAAATGGCAAGGTGTAAGCAGTGTGGAAAAGCAATTGATGAGCAGGAAGCAGAACAATATGATGGATACTGTGAGGACTGTTACGAATCCCAAGACTATGAGTATGAAGAAGGATGAAACTCATAGTCATTTCAAACCTAAGGAACCTGAATTAGTAGGCTGAAAAATCTTAGCCAAATCCTTAGGAAGTTATCTAAGGAGAGGAAACAAGGGAGACACCTCTCTCTAGTAGATGACCCAACAAGTCAGGCGAAATAAATAGTCTAATAAGACAATTGAGTAACCTGACCTCTGTTAAGAAGTAACCTTGGTAGGAGTGAACCATATAGTTGCTTCGGGGGATGTCATAGGAATTTCCTAGAACAAGAGTACCTGAGTCACATCACTGGAGGACAAGCTCTCAATGTGGGAAAACGAATCTAGGAGGAAGTCAACCTAATTGAGAGTAAGCCTCTTTAGGTTTCCTCGAAGAAGGCTGTTCTAGGAGTCTAATCCTATGGAGTTAGATATTTCAGTAAGCATAGGCAATGCCGAGTGTCAGGCACGGACATCTATAATACTAGGAAGGAGACTTTGCAATAACAGGAAGGGGTGTATCTGGACTAGATGAATGTGCCTTTAGGCTAATAATGGGGGTGACACGTAAACCCAACGTAAGGATGCCCCAATGAGTAGAGAGCCTAACTTGCTGCATGACATAAGGTATGCTAACCATGCAAATTCCAAAAAAAAAGCTGGGAATTCTAGCCACGCAAAATCATAGTCATGGAATAATTCCAAGACAAAAGGAGATGATAAGAATAAGAAATATAGATAGGAGATATGAACGTCATAAATGGAAGGGAAAGGCCACTCTCAAATCATGGAGACAAAGAAGATGTCAGAAATGCCAAAGATTCCTTACCAAGAAACAATACAAATATTGCTTAGCATGTGCCAAGGAAATTGCCAAAGAACAAATCAATCAATCTCATACAAGAATAAGCAAAATTAAAGGAACATATCATGGCAATCAAAGAGGAAGGCCAAGGAAAATTATTCTTCATTGAAATATGTCATGTCTAGATTCATCAATCAGTACCAATTGGTACGGATTCAGTAGTAAACTCTCCTCAGATGAGGCGAGTTTAATTAGGCTGTCCGCAATTGCGGACAAGGTAAGACAAAGATAAGAGGTGCATCAAATGAGGCACCCTTTCGACCTTGTACCGATTCGGTACAGGATTGATACCTTCCCGTGACTTCACGGGGAGGTGAAATGAGGTTAGGTAAGACCTTGCCATGAATTCACGGCGACACTTAGTAGAAGATTTTTATGAGTCATGAGAGTATGTAGTTATTGATGGACTTTAGCCTTAGGAAGTGTCATATTAAGTCTATAGAACGTCACTTAGTCGCTTGAGGAAGTGTCATATAGAACACTCTTCCATCTATGGTTATTAAGTCACAAGTTCCTATCTAATAGTGATAGTAGAGGTCAGAAGTTAGAGGACTGAGTTATATATCAGTCAGAATTCGGGCTACTGACTTCTACTTCACAAAATCCAATAAGAGGTGAAGTAGAATGGAAAGTATGGGATTAGAAGAGGAATGGTTCAGTAGTCTAAGAAGTGACAGAACAAGAACCAATTATAAACGTGGTTGGGAACTGTTCAAGTCCTTCACTAAATTGACTGCTGAACAGATACTAGAAGAACGTAAAGAATTAGGAAGGAAACGTTTCGAGACTGAAGCCAAAAGGTTCTTTGAGTGGCTACAGAAGGAAATGCATGTCAATCAGAATACAGCAAGAACTTACTGCATACCAATAGAGAGTTTCTTATCATACTATGACCAATCATTGAAACTCGGTGACCTATTACCTCAGATAGGCATGAGAATAGAAACCTATCGCCCCAGTCTCACAGATATTCAATTACTCTACAAACTAGGAGACTTGAACTTGAAGGCTTGGTTATCGTTGAGTAGAGATGTTCCAGCTAGAGTCTCAGACTTATTGAGGATTGACAAAGAACAGATATCTCAGGGAGAATTCTTGTTAGTCAGCCATAAAGAAAACATAACTGGAAAAGCCTACACAAGTGCAGAAACTCAAGAACTCTGGGAGAAAGTAGATGAGATGCCTCGAACTCAGAAAGGAATCTATGGGATGCTCTCTAAGTGGTGTAAGGTCTCACATATACACAATATCAATCCACATCTACTTAGGAAGTGGTGGAAGACAACAGCAGTGAACTTGAACCTCAATGAAATCATAATAAAGATACTGACCTTCAAGACAGTGCCTAGAGATTTGCTTACCTATTATCTTGACAGAGAGGAACTTAGAGAATCATGGAATAAAGTCATTCAAGCATTGCCATTAGAAAACAAGTCAAATGGAAGAGTGACAGACTTAGAGAAACGCATGGAGTTAATGACTAAGGTTCTTAAGAAGTACTACAAACTGATTAATGCTCTAAGACCTAGTGAAACAGTAATTCCTAACCTGAGAATAGATGAGATGAGTGAAGAAGAGTTCCTTCTAGAGTTCACGAAGGAATAATCCTCTTCCACCACGTTATTATTTCCACGTATTCTAGTCATAAATTAAATGATAAGATGGCAACTTTGACAGCCAAATGGAGAAGAAGAAAATGAAAGTGAGTAAGCAGTTAGGAGGTGGATGAATGTCAATAAAAACACGATTTAGCCATCATATTAGTTCAACCAGAGTCTGTCCCAATTGTAAGATGCGATTCACGTTCAACAGAAGCAAATACTGTAGCAAACGTTGCAGGTGGAGATTCAACAGTCACAAATGGCAACACTTACATCCCAACTATAAGAGAAATTACCGAAAGAAGCATCCTGAATATGATATCAGATATAGGAGGAACCATTCAAGGGAACTTAGTGAAAAGGCAATGGCTTGGCAGAGACTCCATAGGAATAGAACAAATGAAATAGCCCGAGAAGGATATAGAAGAAATAAGGAAAGAATCCTTGCTCGTAGAAAAGAACTGAGACTCTTAAGACAAGGACTTACTACTTTTGAATTGGAAAGGACTTTATGTTTTACCAGTAAGGAAGACTATACTAAGGATGCTTAACATTCCTGAACCATTCAAGAGTAGCATCATATACTGTAGGGCTATAGAGACTGTAAGTCTCACTAAGATTAGTTCCTCTCTATCTAGTGATAGATTGTGAACTCCCAAGACAGGACTTATGGGCAACATTGAAATAAAAAGAAGTCTCTCTATGATGGTGTGCTCTTTTAAAGGACACAAATAAGAGAGATGACAAATTTGAAGAGCTTGGAAGAGCTTGGTTTAACTGAAGAAGCAAGCATTGCAGACCTCATACCATCAGTGATTCTTGCAGAAATCGAAGCAACAGCACAGGCCCGAAGATTTGGTAGGAACTTAGTCAAAATAAATGACGACCTAGTTAGGACCAAAGGCCGAAGCATAGTAGTGGGTCGCAGAGGCACAATCAGTGCAACAGATATCGGTGAAGGCGATAGTCTTTCAGCGGTTGATGTTGGTACTTTGACTTATTCTGCTCACACCATAACCCCAACAAAGAAAGGAACTCATGCTGAGATTACTCAAGAGGCAATAGAAGGCTGTGAGTTGAACCTCATCAGAGATACAATAACTGAAGCAGGGATTGCTCTCGCTGATAAAGAGGACTTAGACATAATAACTGAATTGCTAACAGGATCAAATACAATAAATGCAGAAACAGAAGGAACCTTCTCAGTCAATGATAATGCCTACAAGATAATATGCAAAGCAGTGGCTGAAATCAAAGGCAAGAAATGGAATCCAAAGTTTCTATTGATACATCCTGACACTCTAGCATTCATACTTGCATCAACCATGTTCATAGATGCATCAAAGTATGGAAGCAATACTCCAATTCTAACTGGAGAAATCGGCTCGATTGCTGGACTTAAGGTATTAGTTACAACCAATGTAACTTCTACTAAGGCAATTGTTGTCGACCCAGATAGAGCATGTTGGATGGCTATTAGGCGTCATGTTGACATGAAGAGATGGGACAATCCAGACACAGACTCAATCCAACTATACTTCTATACCGAGTATGGCTTGGATGTCACAGATGAAGATGCATTAGTGATAATCACTAACATAAGTTAAGCCAAAAAAGCAGTAGGAAAAGAGACATAGTCCCTTTGTGGATTAAGTCTCAAATCATTTTTTCTCTTCTCGTTTATTCTGAGACTACTTAATAAAAGATCTTAGATTAATATGGTCGCTTGACTTTCTTGAAATGCTCTAAGTAATAGTTCTCAAGTTGTTGGACTGTCTTGTATTTACTGATAAAGTCCTGTAACTGGATACCAAACTCTGCTTCTGGAAATGCATCAAGCATCTCATCCCACTTGCTAATCTCATAAAACTTTCCAGTCCATCCTGAGTGAAATAATAATCTACCATTCTTCATTCCTAACTGTACTCCCCAAACAGAAATACTCATGAACCAAGAGGGTGCGTCAAATGGGACCACCCACCTTCCATTTCGGTCCTTGTTGTATTCGACCAAAGTTACCTTCCCTCCCTTACCCAGATTCTGGTATTGGGACATTTAGGACAAGTCCATACGATACTAGAAGTGTTGTCATCTAGAACAACCATCTCAGATTGACACTTAGTGCATTTCAAGGTACATCAGCCTCACCTTTTCTATTATGCATGCTTCTTCACTCTCAAATAGATGTCAATCACTGTTCCAGCAAAGTCAATGGCTAAGAAAGCCAGAAGGATAATTATTTCCTCACTCATCTTAAATTCCCCTTCTCCTTTTTGATGAGTTCAATTCGCTTTATAATCTCTGTTTCTAGTTCCTCTTCTTTACAATATAGAACAAATGTGATGCCTTTCCAATGAACCATATACTTGCCTTTGTCCATCTTCTCAAAGTCATAATCTTCAGGACGTCTCTCTACAACCATTTACCGCACTCTCCATATTCATAGTTTCCAAGAGGCTCTTCCCGTTTATCGAGGAGACCTTTCTTCTTCAATCTGGCTTCAATCTCTTTAGGAGTATAATCTATGACACAGTTGCCACAGACCCACAAGTTCCTAAATTTGATAAAGTAACTGGGTACATTCCTGTGACCACAACATGCGCAAGTCCACATTTTAATCGTGTTAGACTTCCTCTTCAAAGATAATCATCTGCTTGTGTTTACACTTGGGGCATACTCTTATCCTTTTGTAACTGTAGGATTCATGTCCACAGTTCTGACATTTGAAATACCCTTTCAAATGACCAACGACCTTAAACTTCTCTTAAGTCCTTTGAATGCAAAATGGAAGCGTCTCTTCCTCCAACAAGAACTACAGAATTGAACCTGATAGGAGCCATCATAAGAACTCTTTGTCTTTACTGTAATGAAGTGACATTGGTCTCTCCTCAATAGTCTTCCACACCTCAAACATATAGCGAAAGACATGTTAGAATCATATCCTTCCAGTAAGTCCTTCAATGACATCTCTATTCCTCTCGAGGGGTCTTGAATCTATCCCCAATTCGTGATTTCTTATTCAACTTCACTTTCCTTAATAGGGTACTCTCAGAGTCATCTATCTCATCATTATCATAAGGTGACCTTGGTCTGTTGTCAGCAGGAACTTCTTCTTTATGGATATCAATCACTGGCAATGGAACTTCCTTTTGTTCATGGAATGCTTCTAACCTCTTCCTCTCAGCATAAGTATAATTCGACATGCTTCTTCTTGAAGGAAAAGGGAGTACAGTGCCATAAAGTTTCAAGGACATCTCATTCCAATACTTCTTGGACTCTCTAAAGTTCTTCTCAATAAACTTTCTTAAGCAAACTAACCAAATATCTTTCATTAGTGGATATGTTGTTAGTATTTCAGTAATGTGCAAAGTTCTTATCCTACCTTCTTGTCACGCTTGAGGAATTCCTCATGCTCAAGACTTAGGAGTGCTTCCTTCAGAGTCTTATAACCTTCAAGGTCATTGAGTTCCTTACTTGCTAAGTTCTTTAGAGTCAGAATCTCTTCTCTTGTGTGGCACTTGGTTAGGTGCTCCAGAAACACTGCCTCAACTTGTTCCCAAGTATTGGCAACGAACATCAGATTACAAAGTTCACATTCTAAACTATAACTCATATCAACCAACTCATATATTTTCAAGGGTGTGGAATGACTGGGCGATAAGCCTACGCTTAACCCACCTATTGGAGTAATAGGAAACCACACCCATGTCTTGTGAAACTGTGGAGAGGAAGTGTTCAGAACTCCACAGTCTCGCATGTCTTGAGTCTCTGCGAATGGATTGAAACCAGAGACCCATGACTTTCATTTCAGATAACTCCTCCATGTCAATCTTTCCTTAGGAATTTAGGTCCTTCCTCATTTGGATGAGTCGGAAGAACTGGCATTCATTAACAACCCATCCTATCGGAAGGAGACTTGGAGCATCAAGTGAAACACATGTTTGGCCAAGGTCAAGATGCTCCATAGTCTAAACACCATTTAGGTTCAGCAGGTTCTTATTTAGAAGTCTTTAACCATCGCATAAGAGGATGCTCTTTGGCCTTCTCTTTGGAGAGACCTACAAATGTTTTCTTCTCCTGCTCATGAAGTTCTCTTTCGAATAGCCATTCTGGTAGTGGTCCTGTTAAAGTTCCAAGTGCAACCAGCCTTAGAAATTGCTTCTTATGTAGAAGATAAGCATGTAGTGTAGTCTTTAGACTT
>Ga0315282_10016978_pt1 | contig 10572 bp, 8 predicted proteins | sample YL17G07_20_MG_FD_203693 | JGI IMG/M metagenome (GOLD analysis project Ga0315282, IMG submission 203693) | Sediment microbial communities from Yellowstone Lake, YNP, Wyoming, USA - YL17G07_20 | ecosystem: Environmental > Aquatic > Freshwater > Lake > Sediment | place: USA: Wyoming | collected... | reverse complement strand
TCTCTTTTCTTGACCAGAATAGCATCTCGTCCCTCCTCCTCTCCGCGTGTCTTGTACGCGGTCTCAAAGGGGGACGTGTAAACCTATTTCTCAGCCCGAGGCGCTACATGAATTGTGGGGCGGTACAATCACGGCCTTGCGACCGTACTTGATGCCCTTATCTAGATCGTTGTTCTTGAACAGCTCACTCGCCAGATTGATATAGGGAATGGCCGACTCGGGCGCTCGCTCCATTCCCCATGTCCACAAGGCGATCTGATCTTTCCAGCGGGGCAGGGTGATCTCCAGGCACACCAGACACGCGATGAGCCAGAGGATGGAAATGATGCGACGCCCGATCAATATGGGCGCAACATGCTTCGACCCTGCGATTTCCACGGCGCCGACGACTACGGCGATGGAGAAGAGCGCCCATGGAAAGAGCAGGTACCGCTCGGCGGCAAAGGCGCTTCCGCCGAGATAAAGCGGCACGATGTTCACCACGGGCAAGAGGGACAGGGCGCCGGCCGCGGCCAGAGATCCCGAGACGCGCGATCGCCTGTACCAGGCCGCAAGGCCCCAGAGCAGCGCCAGGAGCGCCGCAAGGGTGATCAGGGAGCTCGACAGGCCCACGGGAATCGGAAGCTCGGCGTAATGGATCGGCGCCAGCGTGGTGAAGGGCCACACCATGAGGAGAATGTAGGTGCCGAACGATCGGCCTACGAGCAGGACATGCTGGATGAGATCGCCTGTCTTCACGAGACCCTTGGGGTCCGCGATGACGAGATAACCGAGCACGCTGTATCGCAGGCCCAGGTATAGGATTCCGAATCCGAGCATCGCTGCATAGGTCCAGAGATGGCCCGTGTTCCGGACATGCCGCCACCAGGTTCTCGAGAAGAGGCTGAATCGCTCAGAGGCTCTTGCAAGATGCCAGAGCGGCAGGACGAAAACGAGGCAAACCGCCATCTCCTTGACCAGGGCGGCCATGAAGAAAAGCATCCCGACGGCCAAGGCGCGAGCGACCCCACGCTTCTCCAGGGTGATATCCGCGAGAAGGGCGAGGAGAAGCAAGGTGGTGGACAGAAGATCGAACCGGCTCGAGATGAAGGCCACTCCCTCGACGAGAGCCGGATGCAAGGCATAGAGAAGCCCTGCAATCAGCGGGGATCGGATCGGTTTCTCGGCGCGGTCCCGCAGGAAAAGAAAAGCGAGCGCCGTCACGAGGGCGGTGTTCACGGTATGGAGCAGAAGGTTCGAAAGGTGAGGAAGAAATGGGTTCAATCCTCCGAGCCGCATTTCGGCCATGAAGGTAAGGAGCGCCAGAGGCCGGAAGTAGTCCGACGAGAGCAGGAACGGGCTCGTGAGCGCCTCCCGGAGATGCGATGGGTCGCGGTAGAGGTTGCTCCCGACGAGGAAAATGAGGTCGTCCCAGACGAATCCATAACCGAGTTGCGGAAGGTAGGCGAGAAACGCCGCGACAGCAGGTAGGAGAAGCAGCCATCGGGCATGTTTATGGATCCACCCTGCACGTACAATCATTTTCAAGAAACTCCTTATGAAAAGATCTAATATATATGATAACATCAAAGAAGTTGCACAAGCCCTGTTCTTTGGGTAAGAAATAGTCAAGCTGGATTTTTGCAGAACCCAAAAACCTTTTTTGGAGGGGACGGAACATGAGAAAAAACAAGCTCGTACTATTGTCGGCCATGTTGTTGATGATGTTTTTCGTCGCGTGCGGCGGGAACAAGCAGAAGGTGGAGAGCGCTCCTCCGGAAAAAGGAGCTCCGCCCGCCGCAGCTCCTGCGCAGGCCGGAGATGCCGGAGTTGTTCCGGCCAAGCCCGAGGCCGCGGCCGTGGCGCCTGAGAAGGCTCCGAGCGGTAATGGGACCATCACGGTCAAGGTCTTTGCCGGCAAGAAGGAAGGGGAAGGCCTCGTCACGGTTTCCACGGCCGAGATCGAGCCCAAGGTGGTGGCCGAGAACCAGCCTGCCGGAAAGCCCATCGATCTTCCGGCCGGGACCTACGACATCAAGACCACGTTCACCACGGCCGTGGATCACCCGGTGCGCGAGTTCAGGGACGTCAAGCTGAACCCTGGGGACAAGCTCGAGCGTGAGATCCAATTCCCGGTCGGGCAGGTGACGCTGACCACGCGCTCGAACGCCAAGGCCAAGGTGAAGCTCCGGAGGCAGGCCGAGGGCAGGCCGAGAGAGGACGCCAAGGAGGAGCCGTGGTTTGAGACCATGCCCGTGACCAACGAGCCGTTCATCATCTCGGCCGGAACTTTCGAGATCGAAGTTCAGACCGGAACCGGCAAGGGCAAGGGGTTCAAGGTGAAGGGGGTCACCGTCTACTCCGACGGGATCCAGACCATCCCGCTCCCGGTTCAGTGAATCTCCTGCAATCCCCAACCCATACCCATGATCATCGACCGGCCTCTTGTCCCCGTCTCATCCAAGGCCGTGCGTCGGGTCCTCGGGGGCCATCCTTGGGTCTTCTCGGGCGAGATCGAGAGGATACCCTCAGGGCTTGAGCCGGGCTCGCTGGTTCACGCCGTTGATTTGCGGGGCAGGGTGCTCGGCACCTACCTCTATTCATCGGTATCGGACATCGCGCTCCGCCGCATCGGCGAGGCGAATCAGACCCTGTCCGAGACCGATCTCGAGTGGAGGATGCGAAAAGCCAACGACCTCCGTCAGAGGTGGCTGCCCGGCACGTCGGCGTACCGCGTGGTCCACGCGGAGTCCGACGCCCTGCCGGGCCTCGTGGTCGATCGATACGGCGACTGCCTGTCGGTCCAGCTGTTGTGCCAGGCCATGGACCGGCTGAAGGACGGGATGGTCGTCGGCCTGGTTCGGATCTTCTCGCCTTCCGCGATCGTGCTCCGGAACGACGCGCCGCAGCGGAGGCTTGAGGGGCTTCCGGAAGCGGTGGAGATCGCGCACGGCGAGACGGACGGCCTGGTTCCTTTCAAGGAAGGGGAGGCGACGCTGCTCGCGGACCTCCGGAAGGGGCAGAAGACCGGAGCCTTCCTGGATCAGCGCGACAATCATCTGGCTCTGGCAAGGTATGCCGGCGACAAGGCGCTCGACCTCTTCTCGTACACCGGCGGGTTCGGGATCCACCTGGCGAGGAAGGGAGCGTCGGTCACGGCCGTGGATTCATCGTCCCCGGCGTTGGGGCATGCAAGACAGGTCGCGGCCATGAACGGGGTGGCGGACAGGTACGAGACCGTGGAGGCGAATGCGTTCGATTTTCTGCGATCCGCAGTCTCCGAAGGCCGTGTCTACGACACCGTGATCATCGATCCTCCTCCCATGGCGAGGAGCCGATCCGAGGTGGAGGGGGCGAGACGGGGAATCAAGGATCTCGTGCTCATGTCGTTGAGGCTCATGAAGTACGGAGGAACGCTCGTCCTCTGCTCGTGCTCGCATCATCTCGGCTCGTCGATGCTGATGGACGAGGTCGAGGCGGCGTCGATCGACGTGTCGAAGCGGATCCTCCTTCTCGAGCAGCGCGGCCAGCCGGCCGATCATCCGATCCTTGTGGGGTTTCCGCAGAGCCGCTACCTGACCTGCCTGATTTTCCAGGTCCTCTGATTTTCCACTGCAACGTCAGGCCCTGTTTCTCCGATAATATGGATGATGGGTTTCAGGGAGGACAGGCTGCTGTTCGCGCTTTCCTTCTTCGTGGTCATGGTCACGGCCGGCGGCGCTTTGCTCCGTTACCTCGACGAAAGGCCCATGCCCGTGCCGGATCCGTTCACCGTGACGCCGGCATCGGAGGAGGAGCGATGGACCCTCGGGCTGCCTGTCCGGGTGAACCGCGCCTCGGCCGAGGCCCTCGATCTCCTGCCGGACATCGGCTCCAGACGGGCTCAGGCCATTGTGGATTTCCGTTCGGCAAAGGGACGTTACGAATCAATCGAGGACCTGGACCAAGTCAAGGGGATCGGTCCGGCCACCTTGGAAAAGATCCGGTCCCAGGTTTCGTTCGAGGACGCACCCTCACGGGACAGGCCCATCACCGTCACGACCGTCCCGGATTGCGAATGCCTTCCGGATGAGACGGGCGTGGAAAAACCGTAGGGCAAGGGGCTATGGGTCGAGGGGGTACCCGGCCTGCTGCCAGCCCGACATGCCGCCGTCGAGGTACCAGATGTTCCGGTACCCCTTGGCCACGATCGCAGGTCCGGCGATGAGCGCCATGTGATTGGTGAGGCAGTAGATCACCGCTTTCCTGTTCAGGTCCGAGCCGATATAGGCCACGATCTGGTCGACCTGATTGTATGCGATATGCGTGTCCGTGCCCGGGATCTCGCCCGCGTTCGGGGTATGCACGTTGATGAGCAGGAAGTCCTTGTTCTCGAGCCAGGCGTGGAGATCCTGAGGAGAGACCTTCCTGAGGGTCGGCTCGTTCCCTGCGTCGCCGCCGCTGTCGAGACCGCTGTCCGCATCCGCAGACGCATCCGGGCCCGCTCCGCCGTCCCGGCCGGCATCCGGCCCATTCTGGGGATCGGGCTTGTCATGGCCGCCGCAGACCGGAGAGAAAAGCCCCAAGGCCAGAACCAGGCCGAGGAGCAGGTTCCAGCCATTCGATGGAACATGGGTCTTCATGGGGAACCCCCTTTCGCTTCGGAATCATAATCGGTACAGCCCTTTTCTGGCAAGGAGTCGGAATCCACGCAAGGCGGTGTCTTCTTTAGTTGCCTAGGGCGCAATATCTTTGATAATCTCCGAAAAGATAATGGTGCCATATCCAAACGGCGTAGTGGAAGCCGCACCGACATAGGAGGACATCGTGGCCAAGAACATTCTCTACGCAGACGACAGCGCGACCATGCAGCGGATCATGAGCATGACCTTCGCCGCCGAGGACATGAAGGTGACGGCGGTTCCTTCCGGCGACGCGGCCCTGTCCAAGGCCAAGGAGATCCGGCCGGACCTTGTGATCGCGGACGTCGCCATGCCGGGCATGAGCGGCTATGACCTCTGCAAGGCGATCCGGACCGACGCCGCGCTCTCCGGAATCCCGGTGATACTCCTCGGCGGCGTATCCAGCCCTTACGACGAGACCAAGGGGAATCAGTGCGGCGCCACGGCGAACTTCGTCAAGCCGTTCGAAACGCAGGCCATGCTCGACAAGGCGAAGGAGATCATCGCTGCGGGCCCGGTCTCGACAGGCGCAGCCGCAGCGGCTCCCGCTCCGGCCCCGGCGAAGCCTCCGGCTCCTGCCAGGCCGGCCGTGCCCAAGCCGGTTTCCCCCATGACGTCCAAGGCCACGCTTCCGGTCACCGGAGTCAGGCTTCAGAGCTTGGTTACCGCGCCTTCGCATCCGGCCGAGGAAGAGGCAGCGAGTGTGGAAACCCTGGAGTTCGGCATGCCCCCGATGGAGGCCAAGCCCATGAGGGCCCCTGAACCTCCGCGACCCGCGGCAAAGGCGGAGCAGGTTCCCGTGGTGGAGGGGCCCGACGAGGACGAAGGGGACTCCTACGAGGTGGTGGTCACCCCCATGGAGGAGGCGGAGGGGGAGTCGTTCCAGACCGCCACGCTGGCCGAGATGGCCCAGCTCGACGAACATGGAGAACCTCATCCCTCCTATGTGGACGAAGCGATTCCCGTGGCTCCGGTCATGGACACTCACCGGTCCCAGAGAGCCGCCCAGCCGGCCCCGAAAGGCGCTGCGACGAGCGGGTTGACGCCGGAGCAGGCCGAGGCGGTGATGAAGCTTTCACGGGACGTGATCGAGAAGGTGGTGTGGGAAGTGGTTCCGGATCTCGCCGAGACGATCATCAAGGAGAGGCTCGAGGCTCTCCTCAAGAAGTAGATTCTTTCCAGCGATTCAATCGGGGTTTTTAGCCAACATCATGGCTTCATCAAAGGCGAGAAGCTCGTCGACCAGGGTGGTGCAGTCGTTCCGGTGCCTGAAGTGGTCCGTGAGAAGGTCGGCCGCGTCCTTGAGTTCCTGTTCGAACTTGGCGTTTTCCTTCGCCTTGTCCGCGACGCGTGAACGGCCCGCCTGAAGATCGTCTTCCACCGCGTCGCTGTGTCGTATGAGCTGGAGCCGGTACTCGTCGATCTGGGATTCGATCTGCTTGACTTCTTCGCTCCACTTGTTGATCTTCCGCTCGACCTTGGAAATGGCCTCGGCTCGGCTCTGTTTCTTCGCCGCGGCCGCACCGGCCCGTTCGTAGGCTTTCCGGAGATCCTCGTGCATCTCGTCCCGGTCCTTGTCGACCCGGAGGATGACCTGTCGGGCCTCGTTCAGCTCGGTGGAGGACTTGTCGTGCTCCTCCTTCAAGCGGGAGAGGTCCACGGATGCCTCTGACATTTCCCGCTGGAGCCGGGAAGACTCGCGGCTCAGATCCTCGATCTTGCGACCCACCTGGGCCCGGAACTCCCTGGCACGCTGCTCGAGGCTCTCGTTTTTCTTGATCTGGGCCATGATCTCCCCTTCGAGCCGGGTCGCTGCTGCGGAGAGCCTCCAGAGATCGTCGATCGCCTTGCCGATCTCCTCGGGCGACTTGCCTCCGGAGTAGGCCCTCGCCACCATGCGGCCGAAGAGGGAGGCCTTGTAGGCCCACGCGGCGACCCCTTCCATGGCCGGGAACCTCGGAGCGGGGGCAGCGCCGCGGCGCGAGCTGTCCAGGTTCAGCATCCAGGAGGCGGCCGGGAGCTGGCGCTGCAATTTCTTCAGGTCCTCGAGCAGGTGGTGGCCGTCGCGGTACCGCTCGGCCGGCGATTTCTTGAGGAGTCGAAGGACGATGCGGCCCGCTTCCGGGTTGAGCCCGGGGTTGACGGACAACGGGGGGATGGGCTCCTCCTCCTTGTGGCTCCGGATGAAATCGTCCCGGTCCTTCGCATTGTACGGAAGGCGGGAGAGCAGCATCTCGTAGAAGATGACCCCCATGGAGTAGAGGTCGGACTGGCCGGTGGCCTCCTCGCCGCGGGCCTGCTCGGGCGACATGTACTCCGGCGTGCCGAACACGGCCCCCTTGGCTGCGAGTCGGCCGTCGCGCGCCAGCCTCGCAAGGCCGAAGTCGAGGAGCTTCACGAAGTCGGGCCGTCCGTTCTTGTTCAGAAGGAAGATGTTGTCCGGCTTCACGTCCCGGTGCACCACGCCGAGGTCGTGGGCGCGAGCAAGAGCCGCGCAGCACTGCTCGAGGATATCCACGGACCGAACGAGATCGATAGGCCCGCGCGAGATCGACATCGAGAGCGGCTCCCCCTCGAGGAACTCCATGACTAGGTAGGCGAGGCCGTCCTCGGTCTCGCCGAAGTCGTTGATGTCCACGATGTTGGCGTGGTTGATCCGGTTGACCGCGCGCGCCTCGCGGAGGAACCAGGCCCGGAAGTGCTCCTCCCCGCGCTTGTCCGGCGACAGGATCTTGATGGCCACCACCCGATCGATGAGGAGGTGTCGGGCCTTGTAGACCGCCCCCATGCCCCCGACGCCGATGCGGGATTCCAAACGGAAGCGATCGGCGATCACGCGTCCCAGCAGGCGATCCTTCATGGTCCTCCTATCCCCCAGCCAAAATCACTTATTACCACAAGTTGCGAACCGAGGCGATAGGGAATCGGCCTATTCACGGCCGGCCGCGATCGGTCCGCGATCTTGCGTATCCCGAGCCGGGAGATTAAACTGCGAATCCTTTGAGGAGACGATGAAGGACATTTACGAACCTCAGGGGATCGAGCCGCGATGGCAGAAGACGTGGGACGAGGCCAAGGTTCACGCCGCGAGCCTCGATGATCGGAAGCCCAAGTTCTACATGCTCGAGATGTTTCCGTACCCATCGGGCCGTATCCACATGGGGCATGTCCGAAACTACTCGATCGGAGACGTCATCACCCGGTATCAGTGGATGCGCGGCCGTCAGGTCCTGCACCCCATGGGATGGGACGCGTTCGGTCTTCCGGCCGAGGAGGCGGCGATCGAGCGGAACCTCCACCCCGCGAGCTGGACGTACGACAATATCGCCGAGATGCGCGGCCAGCTCAAGCGCCTGGGCTTCGCCTACGACTGGGACCGGGAGCTCACGACCTGCAAGCCCGAGTATTACCGGTGGGAGCAGCTCGCCTTCTTGCGTGCGCTCGATCGGGATCTCGTCTACCGGAAATCGTCCCTCATCAACTGGAGTGAGGCGCTCGGCACCGTGCTTGCCAACGAGCAGGTGATTGAAGGCAAGGACTACAAGCTCGGGCTGCCCGTGGTGCAGCGCGAGATGGTGCAATGGTTCTTCCGCACCACGCGGTTCGCGGACGACCTTCTCGACGGCCTCAGGGAGCTCGAGGCGCTCTGGCCCGAGAGGGTCGTCGCCGAGCAGAGGGCGCGCATCGGCCGGAGCGAGGGGACCGAGGTCCGGTTCCCGCTCCTCCGGCCTGCGGGCGGGGCCGACCACCTCCTGGTCTTCACCACCAGGCCGGACACGATCTACGGTGTGACCTTCATGAGCCTCGCGGCCGAGCACCCGCTCGCCCTCCGGCTCAGCGAGGGCACGGGCAGGGAGGCCGAGGTGCGCGCCTTTGTCGAGCGGGTCAGAAACGACGTGGACCGGGCGAGATCCGCGGGCGACTACGAGAAGGAGGGGCTTTTCACCGGCGCCTTCTGCATCAATCCGCTCTCCGGGGATCGCATCCCGATCTACATCGCGAACTTCGTGCTCATGGACTACGGCACCGGTGCCGTCATGGCCGTGCCGGCCCATGACCAGCGCGACTTCGAGTTCGCCCGGAAATACGATCTTCCGATCAAGGTGGTGATCCGGCCGGCCGGGCAGCGGATCGACCCTGCGGCCATGAACGAGGCGTACGTGGAGGACGGGGTCCAGACGGCGTCCGGCCCCTTCGACGGGCTTCCGAACCGCGAGGCGATCCGCCGGGTGACGGATCACCTCGCCGGCAAGGGGATGGGCGGCCCGGCGGTCAGCTACCGGCTCAGGGACTGGTGCATTTCGCGGCAACGGTACTGGGGATGCCCGATTCCGGTCATCCACTGCGAGCGATGCGGCGTGGTGCCCGTGCCCGAGACGGATCTGCCCGTGACCCTTCCCGAGGATGTGACGTTCAGCCTCAAGGGAGGCGCGGTCCTGGCCAAGAACGAGACCTTCCTCAGGGCGGCCTGCCCGAGATGCGGGGGACAGGGCCGCCGGGAATCGGACACCTTCGACACCTTCGTCGAGTCGTCCTGGTATCAGCTCCGGTACACCTCGCCGGCATACGCTAAAGGCATCATGGAGCCGGCCGCTGCGGGTTGGATGCCGGTGGACCAGTACGTCGGCGGCATCGAGCACGCCGTGGGCCACCTCGTGTACGCGAGGTTCTTCCAGCGGCTTCTCCTCAAGCTTGGGCTCATCCCGGCCTCGGTTCCGGCCGAGCCGTTCAAGAGGCTCCTCACACAGGGCATGGTGGTGCGCGAGACGCAATACACCGAGGACGAGAAGGGGCTCAGGACCTGGCATGCCTCGGACGAGGTGAAGGACGGGATCAGCCTGAAGAACGGCATGCCTGTCAAGATCGGGCGCCTCCAGAAGATGTCGAAGTCCTTGAAGAACGGCGTGGATCCGAACGAGATCATTGGCAAATACGGAGCAGATACAGCCAGGCTCTTCATGCTGTTCGCCTCGCCGCCCGAAAAGGACCTCGAGTGGAAGGACGAGGGGGTGGAGGGATGCTACCGGTTCCTCCTGCGGGTGTGGCGGATCGTGAGGCGCGCCTCCGTGGATCTCAAGGGGGTGAAACCGTACCGCGATGACGGCAAGGATCTCGGCGGGCCTGCCATGGCGCTCCGGCGCGTGATTCACAGGACCATCTGCAAGGTCACCGAGGATATCGAAGAGCGATACCATTTCAACACGGCCATTGCCCGGATCATGGAGCTTTCCAACGCGCTCGCCGCTTTTTCGCCGGCATCCGACACGGACCGATCCGTGCTCCGGGAGGGGGTCGAGATGCTCGTGATCCTTCTCGCGCCCTTTGCCCCGCACATCAGCGATGAGATGTGGGCCGGCATCGGCGACGGCCGATTGCTCATCCGGAGCGACTGGCCCATCTGGGACAAGGCTGCAGCGGCCGAGGATATCGTCGAAATCGTATTCCAGATCAACGGCAAGCTCAGGGCCCGGATCCAGATGCCGGTGGGGTCCTCGGCCGAGCAGGTCGAGAGTGAAGCGCTATCATCTCCTCAAATCCAGAAGCATATCGCAGACAAACAGGTCATCAAAAAGATCTTCGTTCCGGATCGGCTTCTCAATCTCGTGGTGAAGTAGAGCAGGATTCATCTCTTGCCGCTGGAAGCCGGGACAGACCCGGTCCCCACTTTCCTGACCCTTTCCATTATCGTTATGGAACTTGTTTCCTCGAAGATGTTTTCAATGTATCATTTTACGATAGATATGAAACCGGCCGTGTGGACAAGGAGCTCCTCATGAAATTAAAAACCATTCGGTTTTGGGGTCTAGGGTGCGTGATCGTGGCTCTTTTCTTTGTCACGGGGTGCGCCAAGGTGAATCTCACAAATAACTCCGGAAACGATAACACCGACGGCTCTGCAGCGGGTCTGGACGGCAGCCTGAGCGGCGATTCC
>Ga0315282_10016977_pt1 | contig 10573 bp, 11 predicted proteins | sample YL17G07_20_MG_FD_203693 | JGI IMG/M metagenome (GOLD analysis project Ga0315282, IMG submission 203693) | Sediment microbial communities from Yellowstone Lake, YNP, Wyoming, USA - YL17G07_20 | ecosystem: Environmental > Aquatic > Freshwater > Lake > Sediment | place: USA: Wyoming | collected... | reverse complement strand
TGGTTATTCCTCGCGAGGATGAACCGGCATGAATACCTGGTCCCAGACCTGTAAAGGCAAACAGGACGGGATCCGGGATCTTATTGTGCCATGTTGTTCCGGTATGATACGGGTCATTTTGGAGCACGCCACCGATTTTTTGAGTGAATAATAACCCCGTACCTTTCCTTTATTATCCTTGTCGCCAATATCGGAATACTATCTGGTGGATCCCATGTATCGCGTGCTTTATGTCGATGATGAACAGGACCTGCTCAACCTGGGGAAAATATTCCTGGAAATGTCCGGGGATTTCACCGTAGACACTCTGAATATCCCAAAATTTACTCTCGAAAAACTACAGACTGCATCATTTGATGCGATAGTTTCAGACTACCAGATGCCTGAAATGAATGGCATCACGCTGCTGCAGGAAGTCCGTCGTATTTATCCTGCTCTCCCGTTTATCCTGTTCACCGGACGGGGACGCGAGGAAATCGTAATACAGGCAATCAACAACGGCGCTGATTTCTATCTCCAGAAAGGGGGCGACCCGCAATCGCAGTTTGCCGAACTTGCGCACAAGATCCGGCAGGCAGTACAGCGGCGGCAGGCTGAAATTTCATTAGTGGAGAGCGAGACGAAGTACCGGACACTTGCCGAGAACATCAGTGATATCCACTTTTCTGCAACCAAAGAAGGACTTATTACGTATATTGGATCCCAGGTCAAAAACCTCGGATATACACCGGATGAGATTATCTCCAGACGTATTGTGGATTTCATTTATCCCGCTGACAGGGAATCAGCGGTCAATGCCCTTTCAACATTTTTAGCCACCGGAGTGAGTAGTCTCCTTGAGTTCCGCATACTGGATACCCGGGGGATCAGCCACTGGATGCAGGTAAACAGTACAAGGATTATCGATACTTCCGGTACCGTAACGGGATTTTCCGGAATTTTACGTGATATCACTGAACGCAAGCGGGCTGAAGAGGCACTCCGTCAGAGTGAGAAGAAATACCGGAATATTGTTGAGAATATTCAGGAAGTAGTGTACCGGACCGACCGGAATGGCAAACTCATCATGGTAAGCCCCCGCGGTGCAAAACTCGCCGGTTATGACTCTGCAGAGGAGATGATCGGTCTTGATGTCGCAATCGACGTCTATAAGAATTCCAAAGAACGTGAAGATTTTCTTGCTGCACTGACAGAAAAAGGCTTTGTCGAAAATTTTCCACTCATCCTTAAAAGCCGAGATGGGAATTCCCATATTGTAACTGCCAGTAGTCATTTCTATTATGATGACCTGGGAAATGTGCTGGGCGTCGAGGGAATCCTTCACGATATCACCGAACTCTGGGAAAAGGAGCAGGATCTGCTTGCCAGCGAAGAACGGTACCGGACCCTGTACGATGATAACCCCGTCATGCTGTTCACCCTGGATTCCGAAGGAAAAGTCATCTCGGTCAATAAGGCCGGGGCAAGCGAGCTGGGATATACGGTTGGTGAGCTTGTGGGGCAATCTGTACTGAAAGTATTTTACGCCGATGATCACCGCGCGGTAGCCGAACAGCTGCAGGTCTGTCTCAAATCTCCCGGAGAGGGGTTCCGGTGGCAGTCCAGGAAAGTCAAAAAAGACGGGAGCCTGATCTGGGTAGACGAACACGCCCGGGCGATGGTGAATCCGTCAGGGAATCCCCGCGTCATTGTTGTCTGCCACGATATCACAGACCAGAAGTGGGCGGAGGATGCCCTCCGCCAGAGCGAACAGCGGTACCGGACACTGATTGACAGTGCAAACGAGGCGGTTCTCGTAATCCAAAACGGCATGATCTGCTTTGCAAATGCAATGGCTGAAGAGATCAGCGGGTATACCAGGGAAGAACTCGCCGCCCGGTCATTCCTTGAATTCATTCATCCTGATGACCGCATGAAAGTCGGGAAAGAACACCTGAAGCGTCTTCGTGGCGAGAATCTCAAGGATCATTATACATTCCGGATCATTTCCAGTACCGGATCGATCCTCTGGATGGAGATCGGCGCCAGCCTGACGACCTGGGAGGGGGAAAAGGCAGTTCTTGTCTTCCTCTCTGATATCACCGAAAGGAAGCAGGCCGAGGAGGCACTGTTCAGTTCACGACAGATGCTCCTCGCGGTTCTTGACACAATTCCGCAAAGAGTATTCTGGAAAGACCGGAACTCGGTGTTCCTTGGATGTAACAAATCTCTTGCCTATGATGCTGGTTATAAAGATCCCGCTGATTTGGTAGGTAAAACCGATTATGACCATGCATCAGCTGAAACTGCCGATCTCTACCGGGCCGATGACCGGCAGGTGATGGAGACCGGTCGGCCGAAGATCAATTACGAAGAAACCCAGGTAAGGCCGGATGGCAACCGGGCATGGCTCCGGACCAGCAAAGTGCCCATCCGTGACAAAGAAGGAAAGGCCATCGGCGTGCTGGGGACATATGAAGATATCACCGACTGGAAACAGAAAGAAAATGCGCTCAGGGAAAGCGAGAAGCGGTCCCGGCTTATCCTGGATAGTGCAAACGACGCAATCTTCATCCATGAGGTTTCACAGGACGGACCCGGCCCATTCATTGAAGTGAACCCGCAGGCATGCCAGATGCTGGGCTACACCCGGGAAGAACTGCTGGAAATGGGAATCCGGGATATCGATGTCCCGGAGCAGAATAAACGCGTCCCCGAAATCCTGGGATCACTGTTCTCTTCAGGAAAAGTGGTTTTCCAGACAGAATTCTTAACCAGGGACAGGCGCAGGATCCTGGTGGAGGTCAGCAACCGGCTCATCGAACTGGACGGCAGACAGGCGGTCCTGTGCATTGCCCGTGATCTCACCGACCAGAAACGGGCTGAACAGGTACTGGAGGCCACAAACCGCAAGCTCAACCTCCTCTCCAGCATCACCCGACACGACATCCTCAACCAGTTGACTGCACTCATAGGGTACATCGACATCTCCCGTGAGTATCTGGATGATAAAAAAACCCTGCTTAAATTTTTGGAGAAGGAAGCGAAAGCGGCAACAACCATCGGACACCAAATCCGGTTCACAAAGGAATACCATGAGTTGGGTGTGAAAGCACCCGCGTGGCAGAACGTACATGAAAGCATCCAACAAGCGGTGGCGGGATTACCCATGAGGGATATCCGAGTCGAGGTTGACAGAACAGACCTCGAAATTTTTGCAGATCCACTTTTTGGAAAAGTATTCTACAACCTTATTGACAACGCACTCCGCTATGGCGGGGAAAGCATGAAGACGATCCGGGTTTCGTCGCAGGAATCCGGTACTGGACTCACTATAGTCTGCGAAGATGATGGTGTGGGAATTCCAGATGATGATAAAAAACGTCTCTTCACGCGGGGCTTCGGGAATACCAACGGGCTCGGGTTGTTCCTCTCACGGGAGATATTATCCATTACCGGCATAACTATCACCGAGAACGGTACATCTGGTAAAGGCGCCCGGTTCGAGATCACCGCGCCGAAGGGAATGTACCGGTTTTCCGGGATGGAGAAAGAGAGAAAAACAGGCTGATGGCTGGCAGGAGATATTTTTGCCTCTGGGTGCGTGTGAGACTCCAACCAATACACTGGCGCATTCCGGTTCATTGTGGATATGACAAAACCCGGTCGTAAAAAAATCCGCTGCAAAAAATCCATGGAATATTTTTTCGGGCGCGAGAACATTTTCCGGGAAAAAATTTTACCGGCCAAAAAAAATCCGGACACCGCCCACTTTTTTTCAATTCCATAATTGTATTACAGTGCGGCACCTTCCATCCGCCAATCACATTTTCACGCGAAATTTCCGGCAAAATCCAGCGCGGCGCATTCCCGGGGCGGGCAGGAAACTCGTGTAACGTATATGGTTCCGTCGTGGATTTTCAAAAAAAATCCCGCACATGACTTCAAATTTTTTCACGGTCATCCATTGTCTTAATATATCAGAAATCAACGTTGGAATATTACAATGTTGAGAGAGATCTTCAGACGACTGAAAACAAAGGCGACAAGGACTGTACGCGCCGTCATAGCCAGACTGGGCGCTGCAATCCGGACGATAACGCCACACGTGCCAGCCGTCGCGGGAGTTTTACATCTCATTGTACCACAGGAAACAGCAGACGCAATGCACGTGGGGAAGCGGTACAGGCTGACGAGCGGTCACGCCCCGATCTTCTCGCTCTTCACCTATTTTGGTTTGCGTAATTAAGCGCCGGTCAACCGGTAGCCGGGTCACATTGTCACGCTGATCCAACAGGTCACCTGCCGCATCCATGCAGGACTTTTTCGACCGGATCATAGCCATGGCTCTCCCCGGAAACCCGGACCGGCATTTTTGTCATGCAGCCGTGCGGATGAGAACGGTCCGCCCGGTCTGACTGCACGGTATCGTTGTTGAACACAAAAACAGTACAAGGTGATCCAGATGGAAACAGAATCGACAGATCCAAAGGAAGTGGCCGAGCCGGACCAGATTGTGTCCGGTAGGGCCGGGACCGGACAGGAGAATAAGGAACCGGGATGGATGAGAAGGCATGTGCCACCGTACCCGTTCCTTGCTGAATGCAGGAGTATAGGCCGGGGAGCCAGGACACGGCACACGGTGCGGAAAAACAGATCCGGAAAGGAGCGTGAGCACGTATGACCAAGGGACGGCCGCCGCTTGTCGCACTGAAGGAAGCGTACCTGATTGCGATGAAACGCGGGCAGGTCATGCCGGTGTCTGAAGGGCGATGCGATCATTTCCATTTCATCCTCTTTTCAGAGAACCGGGTCACGTTCGTTAAAGTGAAGCGGACGCTCTCGGAGATCAGCGATTCCAGGGAGATCCTCCAGAATTACGAGCGTGAGATCCGGCATCTCGCCCGCGTCCCGCAAAATGCGGTTGACGCACGGGAGTTCTGGGTCCGGTCGCCCCGGGGAACGTTTTATTTTTTCCTGATCGAAAAGGATAGGATCCTCGGGCTTCAGGCCGACGGTTCGGTCATGACCGGCATAGATTATCCGCTGGAGGTGCCAAAGCCGGAAAATGCGCCGGCACTTCCGGCGGGAAATATGAAAGTTTCAGATCCGGTACCTGCACTCCCGGATGGAAAAGATCTCACTGTGATCCGGGCCGCTGCACTTCTGCTGGGACCCGATCCCGTTCCTGAACAGTGACCGGAGGAGGATGTGTAAGCCAGGTGACCTCATTGGGGTAATGGGCGGCCGGTCGGTTGAGTACCCGATCCACCCTGATGACGGCCATCTCCCGAAGGCAGACCGTCTCCGTCGGAGACTCATATCTTCCTAACCTGAAAACAGGGGTCCGGAAGGGTATCAGGTTGCACAAAAGGGCGAATTCCGGTACATCGATGAGGAGATCTGCCAGTATTGCACTCCGATTATGCAAATGCTGGCTAAAACGGGCTCTAAAATGATCGCTAATGGATGCTTTTGGATGGAGGATCGACTGCGGGATCGGCCTGTAGTCCTCAGGCAGGCAGAAACAGGCTTTTTGGATCTCACTTCCGGCCAGGATGATCCGGGATCCCAATGACCGGATCGATGGTGGGCAATGGATGTACGACATGATCCTCCGGAATATAATCTCCGTCGGAGACTCCGGTTCACCAACTCTGAAAACAGGGGTCCGGAAGGGTATCAGGTTGCACAAAAGGGCGAATTCCGGTACATCGACTAGGAGATTTGCCAGTATTGCACTCCGATTATACAAATGCAGGGTAAAACGGGCTCTAAAATGATCGCTAATGGATGCTTTTGGATGGAGGATCGACTGCGGGATCGGCCTGTAGTCCTCAGGCAGGCAGAAACAGGCTTTTTGGATCTCACTTCCGGCCAGGATGATCCGGGATCCCAATGACCGGATCGATGGTGGGCAATGGATGTACGACATGATCCTCCGGAATATAATCTCCGTCGGAGACTCCGGTTCACCAACTCTGAAAACAGGGGTCCGGAAGGGTATCAGGTTGCACAAAAGGGCGAATTCCGGTACATCGATGAGGAGATCTGCCAGTATTGCACTCCGATTGCCAAAATCCGGTGCGAAACGGGCTCCAAAATGATCGCTAATGGATGCTTTTGGACGGACGATCGGCTTGGAGGTCGACCTATAGTCCCTGAAATGAAGGAATGGGCGGTTTTAAGATCCGGGCCGGGCTCTCTCTCAGCCGGTTCATTACCGGGCATAAGAACGATTATTACCGGCTCCTGCGTGCAGTCACCGAAGAACAGGAATGGGAGCCGTGGGTGATGTTCATGCTGAGTGCCGTTCTGGATACTTCGCAGGGAACATACCGGCGTGTACTCGCAATCCGGAACATGCCTGATGAGACCACCGCGGCGTGCCGTGAAAATCTCCCCCGCCAAATCTATTCCAAAGAACTTGTCGGGCTCATCTTTGTCCAGCCGTACAGCAAAATCTCATTTTCTTGTCGATGCAGGAATCGCACAGCGACAAACGGCAGCGGACTACCTGCAGCAGCTGGAAAAGACTGGCATCCTGGAATCATGGAAGGTTGGACGCGAGAAAATATTCATCCACCCGGCTCTTCTCAAAAATTCTTTCCGGGCCATGAGGATATGTCGAAAATTTTGCTTTTTTTCGACACGTTCCGGGGATATGTCGATTGGTTTGACAGGTCCGCCTCCCATTCGTGGAGGCACCAGGTGGAGCTGCTGAACATTCGTACTCAAACCCTTCTGCATCCTGCCATACCCGGAGCGAGGGGCGGCTGTGGATCGTTCCACGGCATCCGGTCTGTTCACCTGAGGGTGTGCCGTTCGTTTGGTTGCTGGTATGCGGGTCTGTGGGTCTCGCGGGTGTCCATGAGGGATCGTCCCGGGTTTTTTCCGGCACGAGCGTTTCGCAGCCACACCCTGCAAGTCCGAGAGGAAAGGGGTGCAAAATGTAAGGTTCATGGGAGGGTGCAAATGTATAAATAATCACATACTCTATTGTAGAAACAGTGAGTAAGTCCTTCCTGAAACGGATGAGGCTACCTTATGGTGGTGTGACAAAGTAGGGAATGGCTTCACTTCTTTATTTTCTTCTTCCTTTGAAAAAGTCTAACGCTATTTTTGTTTTTTCACATATTTGCGGGAAAAAATTATACTCGTGCGATGGGTTCCTGTTGTATCTTGTATAATGTCGAAAGACGGTGCCTGCAACAACATCCGCTATCTGAATGCCACATTCCGTTTTCGAATTACAATGATAAATCTCAACTGCCAGATTTTGATATCGATTGAACCGGTCAAAGTTTCTGTTCAAAAGAGTCTTGTTAAATTCATGCTCTCGAATTCCATAGAGAGATTTGTCGATTATAACATTGACGTCTGTTTTAAATCCATAATCGATTATGACCTCCTCGACAAGTTTTGCGGCTAGCCAACTGTAAAGACCTGTTGTATCTCGTAATTCGGGTTTGACGTCGTTTTTTCGTAACAACGAATATGCAAAATCGTATGAACCTTTGAGTAATTCATGGATGACAACTTCACGACATTGATCATGAAGGTTCGAGATTTTGAGTTCATCAAATTTGTAATATTTCCATATTTTTTTCTTTGCTCTTTTCACCCGTTTTTGACAGCAGATCTCGTCATCGTTATTTTTTACAATGACTGCCCCGAAAACAAAAAAAGGCGAGCCGTTTGGATAGCCCAAATCTCCAGATTCGTCCATATAAATATTGACGCCAAGGGGTGATGGTGCTGGAGGTATGGAATGTTCCATGGTGTGAATACTATCCTGTCTCCTGCATTAAGATGCGTTTCGGTTTTATTCTCGACCGGTGCGCCGGAACATTCGTACTCAAACCCTTCTGCATCCAGCCAGGCCTGGAGCGAGGGGGCGGCTGTGTACGGATCGTTTCACGGCATCCGGTCTGTTCACCTGAGGGTGTGCCGGGGATTACGGATTGGCACGGGCTCCACAAGATCAACCGTACAACAAAAACCCACGGGTATCGCGCCGTGAAAATATGTGGAGAGTCAAAAGGCGAATGGAAGAGTCCGACGATCTGCTTCACGCTGACGGTCGTGACGGAAGGAATCCCGGTTCCCTGCAGGTCCTGATCAGGGTTCGTTTACGAGCAGCCACTTCCAGAGCGGAATGCAGCGGATCCCATCCGTTTCCTGCTCCAAGTCCCGGGTGATCAGCAGCCGTGACCGGACCCTGCCTGAGTATTCCATAAAAAACTCCCGGAGCCCGGCATACTCACGATCGTCCGGCGTGTCGGTATATGAAACGTTGATGGCGTCAAGGGTATCATCCGGGTTTTTTATAATAAAATCCACCTCATGCTTCCCGCTCCAGTAATACGGATCGGCACCCTGTTTCACAAGCCGGATAAAAACAAGGTTCTCGGCGAGCAGTCCGGCATCCTGCGAGAAGGTGAACGAGACCGCGTTACGCATGCCGTTGTCGATACAGTAAATCTTCCGGTTGTTCCGGCTCTGGGTCTTTAACGAGTACGAAAAGAACGGGACTTCAAACAGTATTCCCGCCGCGCCTGCATACCCGATATATTCCTTGAGGGTGGCAAAATCGAGCCCTGACTGCTGTTGCAGCTGCTGGTAGGAGTGCGGGCGGGTGATATTCGAGAACAGGTATACCAGGAGATCTTTTAACGCCCTGACATGCCGTACGCGGTTCGTGAGTATGATGTCGCGGTACACAATGCTGTCATAGTACGAGCGGAGGTACTCGGTCTTAAGTTTCTGGTCCTTCTGGAGTACGACGCGGGGAAAACCGCCGGTCCGGAGGTATTCTGCCAGCAGGTTCATGACTTTGAATTTCTGTGCAGCGAGAGCGAGGGGATCAGCCGGGACAGTGAACCGGCTGAAGAGAAGGTACTCGGCAAAGTCCAGCGGGTATACCGTGACTGCAAAGTACCGGCCGGAAAGGAGCGTTGCGAGGTTTCCCCCGGTAAGCGAAGATGACGAGCCGGAGATTATCAGCTTCACACCTCCGCGATCGTACAGTGCCTTGATATGCCGCTCCCATCCCGGGACGCCTTGGATCTCGTCAAAGATCAGGTACACATCATCGTCACCGCAGATATCGGCACGGTATGCCGAAAGAATTTCTGCAAAGGGATCGTCAAGGGCGGAAAAGTCCGGCTCATCAAAATTAACGAAGAGAATTTTTTTTGCTAAAATTCGTTCATGCTTAAGGAAGTACTCAATCGTCTGGTAGAGCAGCGTGGTCTTTCCGGAGCGCCGTACTCCAGCGAGGACGATTATCTCTCCGGTAGTTGCGTATCGTTGTATCTTTGACAGGTATTCATCGCGGGGTATCCCTGATGGAACGGATTCGCCATACCACCAGGGGTTCAGCCGGATGAGGGCGTCAAGGATGCCGGGCATATTTTTTAATTGATCGTAATCAAACAAAAATCTTTTGTTAGCACGATTATAATCAAATCAAATTACTCGTGGCTTTGCAGGTTTTCAGGTTTGCCAAAATGAACGTTCCGAAGAATCCGACCACTATCCCCCATCACCCGACCGTTTCGTGCGCTCATCGGTGCGAGGTGAACAGCAATCGGAAAATTATATTATGGAAATCTGGGATTATTGACCATTTTCGACTATCAAGAATTATATAGAGATAATCCATAATGTTTCATGAGAACCCGATAGATGTTTATCACGTCAGATTGCTTTCGAGAAAAATTCTCAAGCACTCTTTCGAATGGAGGTAAGACATGAGATCCGTGGATCACTGGCTAACCTGTTTTGATTGGCACCATTTCCCCGGAGAATCGCGATGACGGAAGATTCGAATGAGTGGTTCCGGCAGGCGCAGTACGATCTCGGTACTGCAGAATCTCTTCTGACTACCGGGCGAAATCCTCAAGTGATCTTTTTCTGTCATCTTGCGATAGAGAAAGCCCTGAAAGGATTATATATCGAAAAGTTTGACGAGAGCCCGGAGAGAACCCACAGTCTTGTCTATCTTGTCGAGATTCTTGAACTTGAACTGCCGCAACACCTCCTGGAAGCACTTTTTGTTATCAATCGTATCGGAATTACCGGACGCTATCCCCACAATCTTTCCGAATCTCTTGAACAATACACACCGGCAAAGACAGAAAAGATCATTATTCAGACAAAGGAGATCCTCACATGGTTGATGCAAAGGTCATCGAAGCGGTAAATTATTTCCGGGATCTTGTAGAGAAAGGAGGGATCCGGATCCATACCCTCATCCTGTTTGGATCATCGAGTACCGGAACCGCAACACGGGGTAGCGACATCGACATCGCGATCATCTCTGATGATTTCACCGGCAAGGATATCTTTGATCGGGCACTCCAGACAAAAGATGCTGAGATACATACCGTCAGAAGATTCAAAGTCCCCCTTGATGTGATTACCCTCACCTCCGAGGAGTATCGTGATGAACGATCGCTTCTTTCCCGCACGATCCGAAAAGGGATCATCCTCTCAACTGCACCGCCATCCTAAAAGATGGGGATGTGGAGGCGGATGTCAAACACCGGGATTGGATGCGGGGGGTGCGACCTGGCGCTTCCTGTTATTG
>Ga0315282_10016976_pt1 | contig 10573 bp, 7 predicted proteins | sample YL17G07_20_MG_FD_203693 | JGI IMG/M metagenome (GOLD analysis project Ga0315282, IMG submission 203693) | Sediment microbial communities from Yellowstone Lake, YNP, Wyoming, USA - YL17G07_20 | ecosystem: Environmental > Aquatic > Freshwater > Lake > Sediment | place: USA: Wyoming | collected... | reverse complement strand
TGAGGCGCGGCGGGGTCCCCGACGCGCGCCGGGCGGCGGGGGCGACGCACGCGTCGCCCCTGTGGGGACGCAAACGAAAGGACAGGGACATGTCTCAGCACACCCGGACGTTCGCGGCGGTGGTGTCGGCGGGTCTCGCGGTGGCTGCCGGCGGCCTCTGGGCCGGTGACTTGGTCTTCGAGGAAGCGACGGACACCAATCTGCCGGAGATCATGGCCGCCTGGAAGAAGGAGCGGGAGGATCTCCAGGAGAAGGCGCATCCCGGCAAGCGGGATTCGCACTGGTGGTGGCTGACGGCACTGAGCGCGGGCGACTTCGACGGCGACGGCGACGCCGACATCGTGTTCGCCCACCACGGCTCGCCGGGCACGCGCATCTTCACGAACCAGCTCAAGGAGAAGGGCAAATTGACCTTCCTCGACCTGACCGGGGAGCGGACGCTGTCCGGGTCGTTCGAGCCGATGATCGCCGATGGATCGACCTATGTCTTCGACTACGACGGCGACGGGACCCCCGACGTCATGAGCATGTCCGATGAGAGCAAGGCTTGGGCGGCCCTCAATGACGGGAAGGGCCGCTTCCGGGCCCAGGAAAGCCCTTTCCGCATCGCTCAGGCTTACCTGGGTGACATCAACGGCGACGGGCTCATCGACGTGATCTCCCCCTTCGACGGCGGCAACCCGTTCGTCAATCGCGGCAAGGGCAAGTATGAGCGATGCGCCGTCGAGAAGCCCGTCATCGGCCCCGGCGGCTGGACGTATTGCGCGATGCCCGCCGACTGCAAGTTCCCCGACGAGCTCCGCGAACTGGCAGCCGGCAAGACTCGTTGGCCGATCTGTCTGGAGGCCGACCTGGACGGCGACGGCCGGCCGGAAACTCTCGTCAACCTCGGCGTCGCCTACCAGGCGCAGGGCTTCTGTCTCTTCCGCAAGACTCCCGGCGGATACGAGGACATCACCCGCGCCGCGGGGCTCCCCTACAAGGGCCGGGTGTCCTCCGTCTATGATTTCAACGGCGACGGGGCACCGGACCTCTTGCTCACCGCGTCGTCCGCGAGCGGCGTCTACCTCAACGACGGAAAGGGGAAGTTCATCCGCGTGGAGGACGGACTGGCGAGGTCCCTGTCCACGTCGCCGGCCCCCGCCACGACGCTGGACACGCTGGCTGATTTCGACGAGGATGGCCGGCCGGAGATGATCGTCCTGACGTTCCGCAGCGGCGCACAGAGCGGGCTCTACCGCAGCGAAGGCGGAAAATTCGAGCCGACGGCGTTGCGACTCAGCGGCTCGTGGCAGTTCGCCGTCTGCGATGTCGACGGGGACGACCGGCTGGACATCGTGGCCGGCACCGACCGCGGGCCGGTCATCTACCTCAACAAGACTGCCCCTGCGGGCCACTTCATCAACGTCAAGCTCAAAGGTCCGCCGACGAACCCGCTGGGACTGGACGCCGTGGTGGAGGCGTGGGCGTCCGGCGGCGCGGGCAACCCCAAAAAGCTCATCACCAGGGTTCGGAACAACACCGAGGGGATCTCGGCGGCCTTGAGCGTCTGCGGCATCGGGCATTCCGCGGGCGGAGGCCTCCCGGTGCACCTCGGATTGGGCAGCGCCGCCGCCGTCGACCTCCGAGTCACCTTCCCGGGCGGCAAGGTCGTCGAGCTCAAAAATGTAGATGTGAAGAAAAACCCCCTGGTCACCGCAGACGGAAAATTGGAGGATAAGCCGTGAATGGTCGATGGCCGCTTTTGTGTCTGGCAGCGACTTTTGTGTGTCTTGGCGCGGCGATCTTGTGGGCGGGTGAAAGCATTACCTTCGAGGACGTCACCGCCAAGTGCGGCATCTCCTGGGAGAACCTCCCGCGGGACGCGAACGCCGTGAAACCGGACGTGGTGTATTGCGGTTGGCAGTCGGACGCCTTCCTCTTGGACCTCGACGGTGACGGACACATGGACCTCGTCAGTCCGGTTCATCACTCTTCGGAGGTCACGCCAGGCGGCATCTGGCTGGGGAAGGGCGACGGTACATTCGGGCCCAACCTCATGGACCATTACGTCGTCCACGACGACAAGGGTGCCAAAGCGTGGATTTACTGCATGTATGGCGTCGGGGTGGACATGAACGGCGACGGCCGGATGGACTTCTACGTCACCGAGCCGGGGATCGCCTACGTGAGCGAGGGCGTCGAGGGGACGGGCGAGACGCGGCTGGTGAAGTTCGTGACCGGGACAACTCCCACGGGCGGCTCGCGCACCTGCATCTTCGGCGACTTCAACCGGGACGGGAACCTGGATTTACTCAGCGCCAACAGACTTTTCCTGGGCGGCGGCAAGGGGAGCTCACCCAAGGACTGGAAGAATGATCCCCAGGCCGTGGAAATATTCCGTGTCCTGAGCGGACGCAACACCAACGGCGCCCATCAGGGCGTGTCAGCCGACCTTAACCGCGACGGCGCCGTCGACCTGTTGCTCAGTCCTGCTGCGCCCGGGAAGGACAGGCCCGAACCCAAGCCGCAGGTCCGACTATACATCAACGACGGCAAGGGGAACTTCACCGAGCAGTCGGAGGTCCTGGGGGTGACCGGGGGCCCGCCGCAGGGCCCGGTCGTCGCCGCCGACTTCAACAACGACGGGTACTTCGACATCATCGCCGCCGGCCGGGGCAACGGCATCGAGGACCAGAAGCGCAAGATCATGCTCTACATAAACGAGGGCGGCAAGAAATTCACCGCCCGGGAAGCCAAGGACAGCGGGCTCAAGATCTGGGACAGCGACGACTACAATATCGTCTACTGCTCGGCCGCCGTGGTGGACCTGGACAACGACGGGCTTCTGGACGTGGTCCTTGGCGATGCCGCGAAGGGGTACCGGGTCTTCCACAACCTCGGGAATTTCCGGTTCGAAGAGGTGGCGGTGCTGCCGCCGAATGCGCGCTTCGCCCGTCCGGCCGCCGCCGACCTCAACGAGGACGGCCTCATGGACCTCGTCGTCAATGAAGGCAAAATGGGTTTCACCATCTACCTCAACCGAACCCGCAGCGCGAACGGCTGGCTGGAAGTGGCGGTGAAGGGAAAAGGAGGGAACACCTGCGGCGTCGGGGCGCTCATCGAGGTCTTCAAGACGGGCAAGCTCGGCGACCGGACCGCCTATGTCGGCATGCAGCACGTCACCGCCGAGAACGATAATCACGTGCCCATCGCGCCGCACTTCGGCCTGGGACAGGACCCCGCCGTCGACGTCCGCGTGACGCTCCCGACCGGCGAGGTGCTCGAGGCGAAAGGCGTGAAGGCGAAGAGCCGGTTCACCGCGGATTTCCTGAAGAAGACGATTCAATAACAGGGGAGGTTGGGGGCTGTTGAAAAACCTCCCCTGACCTGGGTAGTGTGGTCCCGAAGCATCGGGACCCCTGTTTCCAAGCCGTTGCCGCAGGTCTCGTGGGGCAGATAAACTGCCCCTGGCACACATGAGGGTTTTTCAACAGCCCCAGCGTTCGCGTCGGGCGTCGGATGACCCGTTTCCTCGCCCGGAGGTTGCCGCGTCGAACGCGCTACAGCACGAGCATCATGTCAAGGACCTCCTTGCCCTGGTCGTCCTTGAACGCTCCCATCGTCTGGAAGCCGTTCTTCCGATAATAGCGGACCGCCTGGAGATTGTGGGCAAAGACCCCGCCCCACAGGATGATCCGTCGGATGCCGAATCGTCGCGCGACGTCCTTTACCAGCGGCAGGAGGACCGTGCCAAGGCCTCGGTTCTGATAGTCGTCCGCGATACACGGGCCAAAGCGACAATCCGTGCCTTCCGCCAGTCGGATGCCGTAACCGTGGTAGCGATCTCGGTCGCGCTCCACGATCGCGAAGCTGAATTCCATGAGGGCCACGATGCGTCCGCCGACGACCGCCACCAACCGAAGCTTGTCGTAGCGGGCGATGGCGTCGCAAAGCTCCTGGGCCGCCGCTAGGTCATGTCCTGACGACGTAAAAAACTCCCGTGTCCGCGGCGAAAGGTCACTCAGGAAATCCGCCAGGCCCGCCACGTCCTTCGGCACAAGGGGCCGGAACACGACGGATTCACCCCAGGCAAGCGTGAGGGTGGTTGTGGCAAGTTCCGGCTTGGCTGCCACGGCATGCAGGGTCAACCGTTCCGTCATGGACTCTCTCCCTATCCGCTCATGCCGGACCACGTATCAACGACTGTCGGGGTCGTTCGACCGTGAGTGTAGCGTGGCTTCATCCTTCGACAAGGCTTTTCACGGGCCGGCCCCGGCCGTCCGGCATTCGTTTGAACGGGACTTGCGCGATAGTTGACACGGCACCGGGCTTGCGCATCGCCTGAAGACGGCTCTCCCCCGGTGAAGTCCGCGAGGACTCCGGTGGAATAAAAACACCCGGCCCCTCTCTAATAGGGTGGACACGGACCGACCGCCGCGGCGGACCGTCATTCGGACGCCCCGGAGCCGAACTCGCCGCCCGGGCGGGGGAAAACCTGAAGGAGGAAGATCATGGGTCGAGCGGGATGTGTCGTCGTTTCGCTTGCGGTCCTGTTTCTGTCCGTCGGCGCCTCTCCGACGGCGTCCGGCCAGGACAAGACCATCGTGCTGGAGGACGTCTCGGCCAAGTGCGGCATCCAGCGTCAGAAGGCGCCGATGGTCAAGGACGGACAACCGGACTTCGAGAAGATGGAGGCGGGCAAGGACTACTATGACTGGCCCTTCGACGTCTTCTCGGGCGACATCGACGGCGACGGACACATGGACCTGTTCAGCGCCGACCACCATGCCAACCGTGACAGTCGCACGCCGGGCGGCATCTGGCTGGGCAAGGGCGACGGGACCTTCGGACGGAACATCCTCCTGCGCGTCCCCATCGAGGGAGCGAAGGCCCTGCGCGGCCTGGGCGTCGGCATCGGCTACGGCACGGTCCTCGACGTCGACGGCGACGGGAAGATGGACTTCATCTGCTCCGACAACGGCTACTACCGGGACGAAGGCGTGGAAGGGCAGGGGGACGAACGGGCGGTCAAGTTCACCCGCTACGCCTTCGGCGGCGCGCGGGGATGGACCTTCAACGACTTTAACCGCGACGGGAAGCTCGACGTGGCCGTGGGGTGGGGGAGCACGCTTTACTTCGGCGGCGGCAAAGGCACCTATCCCACGAGCGGGTGGAAGGTGAGCGCCCAGATCGCCGACGTGCTCAAGCCCTGGGAGGACCCGTTCCACCACTGCATCAGCGCGGACCTCAGGCGGACGGGCGCCGCCGACATCCTCTGCGGCCAGACCATCTGGCGCTGGTCCTGGGACCAATCCAAGTGGGAGGAGAAGCGCGCCAACGCCAAGCCGCCGCGGGGCATCCTCCTCGTCAACGACGGCAAAGGGAACTTCACCGAATCCGCCGAGGCCTATGGCTTGGCGGAGATGTCGTCGACGGGACCCTTGGTCGCGGCGGACTTTAATAACGACGGGTATTTCGACCTGTTCGTCGCGGGACAGGGCAATCCCGACAAGCCCGCCAAGGCCCGCGTCTACATCAACGAGGGCGGCAAAAAGTTCGCCATGAAGGACGCCCCGGACTTGGGCATCGGCATCAAGCTGGACGCGGCCGGCGGCCACATGCAGTACTCCTGTGCGAGCGCCGCGGACATGAACAACGACGGGCTCATCGACCTCGTTGTGGACCATGCCGGGAGGACGCGGATCTTCATCAACCTGGGGGGCTTCAAGTTCGAGGAGGTCAAAGGGTTTGGAGCCGGGGCGCGCCCGGCACTCGCCGATTTCAACGAGGACGGGCTCCTGGACCTCGCCTGTGTCGGCGGGCCGTCCGGCGTCCAGGTCTTTCTCAACCGCACCCGGACCGCCAGCGGCTGGCTCGAGGTCAAAGTGAAAGGCACCGAGGGAAACGTCTGCGGCATCGGGGCGCTCATCGAAGTTTTCAAGACGGGCAAGCTCGGCGACCGGACCGCCTACGTCGGCATGCAGCACGTGGTCGCTGAGAACCAGAACCACGTCCCCCTCGTCCCGCACTTCGGCCTGGGACAGGAGCCCGCCGTCGATGTGAGGGTGACCCTGCCCACCGGCGAGGTGCTGGAGACAAGAGGCGTGAAGGCCAGGACACGCCTTGTCGCCGACTTTGCCGGCGGGAAGACGGCGGAGAAGAAGTAAGCCACCCTTTTGCAGGAGAGAGTGATGCTCAGAGTTGCGCTCATCGGCTGCGGTGACGTGTCCACCCACTATGTCGAGGGGTTCAAAGGGACGAAGAAAGCGGTGCTCTCGATGGTCATGGACAAGGAACTCGAGTTCGCGAGGAAACTCGGCACGGAGTATTCGCTCCCCTTCACGGACGATCTCGAGCGGGTGCTGGCCGACCCCGCGATCGACGCCGTGATCGTGGCGGTTCCCCATTACCTGCACGCCCCGCTGACCATCCGCGCGGCCGAAGCCGGAAAGCACGTCCTGTGCGACAAACCCATCTCGACGACCGCCGCGGACGCCCGCAGCATGATCCGCGCCTGCCGCAGCAGACGCGTCAAGCTCGGAGTCAACTACGCCGTGCGTTACCGCCCGCTCCAGCAGAAGGCCAAGCAGCTCGTCGGCCAGGGGGTGCTCGGGAAGATCCATCTCGTGCAGTTCCACGGGATTCACCTGAAGCCCGAGAAGTATTGGACGGAGGGATGGAAAGGTCGCGTGAAGACGGACTGGCGTGCGAAGAAGGCGCTCAGCGGCGGAGGCGTCTCCATGATGAACTTCAGCCATTCCGTGGACCTTTTCCGCTACCTGACCGGGCTCGAGTTCGTCTCGGTGAAGGGGGAGTATGACACGTTTGAGACGCCGGTGGAGGTGGAGGACACGGTGGCCGCGGCGTTTCGCTTCGACAACGGCGCGATCGGCAGCCTGCTGACGGCCACGTGGACAGGGCCGATCCGGGAATCTATGATGCGGATCTTCGGAAGCGACGGGACGATGGAGTTCCGCGACGAGGAGGTGCGTCTCTTCACCAAGAAGAGCGCTCCGGGCGTGACGCCGCTCGAGTGGACGGTCGTCTCGCACGAACTCCAGTCCCAGGAGGGTTACGGCCCTTACCTCGACCTCTTCGCCGACGCGGTCGCCGAGGACAAGGACCCGCCCGTCACCGGCGAGGATGCTCTTACGACGCTCGAAGTGGTCCTCGGCATCTATACGTCCTCGGACACCGGGAAAACGGTAAGGCTCAAGCACCGTGCTTCCCGCTAGGTCGGGAAAGGAGAGAACATGAAACGGGTTTGGATGGTTTGGGGAGCGGCGTTGCTTGTCGGTTTGTGGGCGGTGGTGGCGGCGGCATGGGCCGCGGAAGATCTCGCCATTTCCTTTGAGGACACGACGGAGCAATCGGGGATCGTCTGGGAGGTGCTGCCGAAGGACCCGGGGGTGGTGAAGCCCGGCGTCGCCTACATGGGGTGGGAGTTCGACGTTTTCCTGTTCGACGCCGACGGCGACGGTCACGCGGACATCGTGAGTCCGTCGCATCACGCGAACGAGCGGCAGCCGGGCGGGCTCTGGCTCGGGCGGGGCGATGGGACCTTCGGACCCAATACCATGGACAAGCAGCCGATCGTCGATGAGGCCGGGAAGCCGGCGCCCATCGCGGCCGCCTACGGCGTCGGCGTGGACCTCGACGGCGACGGCCGGCTCGACTTCGTCTGCGTCGAGCACTGGGGTTACTACCTGAGCCGGGGCGTCGAGGGGACCGGGGAGGGTCGGGTCGTGAAGTTCACCGCCTATAAATCGGGCGGCTGGCGGACCTGGGTCCTGGGCGACTTCAACCGCGACGGGAAGCTCGACGTGGCGCGCAACGCGGAACTCCTCCTCGGCTCCGGCAAAGGGACGCATCCGAACCAGTGGAAGCAGCAGGCTCAGACGACCGCGGAGTTCAAGAAGTGGGCCGACACCACGCAGTATGGCGTGCTCCACCAGGCGGTGGGGGCCGACTTCGACCGCGACGGCGACGTGGACCTCCTCGTCAGTCCGAGCCTCCTCGGGAAAGGCCGCACCGAGCCGCGGCCGCGACTCCTCCTCTACATCAATGACGGCGCGGGCGGCTTCACCGAGTGTGCCGAGAAGATGGGCATCGTCGGGGGACCTCCGCAGGGGGCCATCGTCGCGGCGGACCTCAATAACGACGGGTATTTCGACATCGTCGCCACGGGCCGCGGCAACGGCACCGACGACCTCAAGCGCCGCATCGTCCTCTACGTGAACGAGGGCGGAAAGAAGTTCACCGCGAAGGATCCTGCCGCCTCCGGTCTCCAGATCGCCGACACCGCCGACTACAACATCACCTATTCGAGCGGGCTCGCCGTGGACTTCGACAACGACGGGCTGCTCGACGTGGTCATCGGCGACGCGCTCAGCGGATACCGCGTCTTCCGGAACCTCGGCGACTTCCGGTTCCAGGCGGTCGCGGTGCTTCGGCCCGGAGCGCGCATGGCGCGACCCGCCTCGGCCGACATCAACGAGGACGGACTCATGGACCTCATCGTGAACGAGGGCCGACGCGGACTCACCATCTACACCAACCGCTCGAAGAATGCGAACGGCTGGATCGAACTCGCGGTGAGAGGTCCCGAGGGAAACCTGAGCGGCGTGGGGTCGCTCGTCGAAGTATTCCGTCCCGGTAAGTTCGGCGACAGGTCCGCCCTTCTCGCCATGCAGCACGTCTGTGCCGAGAACGATAATCACGTCCCCCTGGCCCCGCACTTCGGACTGGGAAAAGAGCCGGCGGCCGACGTCCGCGTCACGTTCCCGGGCGGAAAAACCGCCGAAGCGAGGGGAGTCAAGGCGAACACGAGGATCTTCGCGGATTTCGAAACGGGGAAGGTCGCCGAGAAAAAGTAGGACCGGCGCGCGGAAGAGTCTGAGAAGAGCGTCGCCCATGATCTTCGCGGAGTCGGCACACGTCGCCTGCGGCCGCGCCGCGAACTAGGCCATGCGGATGGGTGTCAGAAGTCCCCGCCGAACACCTTCTCCAGCTGCTTCGCCTCGGAGAGGTGTCGGGGCGTGATCATGAGCCTGTCGAGCGGAGGAGGCCCACCCTCATACTTCCGTATTGTCTCCTCGAACGGCTTCCAGTTCATATCGCCCAGCTTCACCAGCGCCCCGAGCTCCTCCCCCGTCGCGTTCTTATACGCCTTCCAGACGAGTTCCGAGCAGTAGAGCGACTCGTCGTCCATCTGGTATCTGTAATCGTAGGGCCGGCCGAGGAACGGTCGGAGTTCCGCGATGAATCGCGGGATGTTCTTCGCGTATGGGGGCTTGAGGCGGTAGACGGCGAACCGGTCGGCGCGTCCGCGCCGGACCCAGCTTGAGAGCGGCGTCTCCCGCACCTCGCCGATGGATTCGATCACGAGCCACGCGCCGCCCTCCCGCACCACAACCCCGCAGTGGGAGTACGGCGAGCCGGTGATGCCCTCGATGGCGTCGACGAGGTCGCCGTGCGGGACGGACTGGAACACGATGTCGCCTTCCCGGCGGGCATACCCGGCGAGTCGCGCGGCGGGGATGAGATAGACGTAGCCCACTAGCGCCGCAAGGACGCCCGTGAGCACCCCCGCCCGAATCCATCCCCATTTGCCTTTGGGAAGGATCATGGTCACACGCTACTCGGCCGTCCCGGGTTCTCCGACTTTCACGGAGAGGCGACAGTCAATCGGTTTGTCGGAACCTTCGACAGTGACCTCGAGCGTCGTGAACTCCCACTTCCCGGCCGTCTTCTTGGCGACCACGGTGATTGTCCCCTTTCCTTTGGGTCCCGAGATGGGGATCGCCAGGGCCGCATCTCCTGAAGGCCCGCTGACGTTGATGCTTCCCGTGACGACGAACCCCGGCTCGATGGGACTTCCCAGCGCCTCGGCGACCGCAGTGCTCGCCTTCACCGCCGCCAAGGCCTGCGTGTAGGCGTCCGACGACTTGATCGCGCCGAAGACGAGAGCCACTACCAGAACAACAAAGCCGACGAAGATCACGATCATCCCGAGACAGCCGACGGGAACGAACCACTTCCAGTTCCGACCCCACCAGCCTTTCTTCGGCAGGGCCTGCGGCGGCCGGGCCTGCGCGACGGGTGGGACGGTCATCCCTGGCTGAACCATGTTCTTCCTCCTGACTGAGGGTCTTCGGATGAGGGGCGTGGGCCACGCTAGCGCCACCCCGCTCGTGAAAGGACCGTGAGCCGTAATATGCCACCCTCGCCTCCACGCCGCAATACACAAACCGCTGTCAAAGCGTGGGCGGAGGTATTGCTTGCCCTCTCGCCGCCGGCGTGGTACCATGTCAAGCGGCCCGCCCTCTCCCTTGCAGGGAGAGGGATACGGGTGAGGGGGTTCATAAAATGACGAATGACGAAATCCGAATGGCGAATCAATGACGAAGCCCGAGTACCGGAATCCCGGTGTGCTGGGATTCGTCATTGGGACATTTGACATTGAATCGCCATTCTGGTTTTTCGGGTTTCCCTCGGCCTTCGGCCTTAGACCTTCGGCCTTCTGGAAACACCGCCCCTGACCCGTACCCTCTCCCCCCGGAGGAGGGAGAGGGAGAAGCCGCGTCGGTGC
>Ga0315282_10016975_pt1 | contig 10574 bp, 17 predicted proteins | sample YL17G07_20_MG_FD_203693 | JGI IMG/M metagenome (GOLD analysis project Ga0315282, IMG submission 203693) | Sediment microbial communities from Yellowstone Lake, YNP, Wyoming, USA - YL17G07_20 | ecosystem: Environmental > Aquatic > Freshwater > Lake > Sediment | place: USA: Wyoming | collected... | reverse complement strand
TATATGTATTTCTATAGAAAATAAGAAAAATAGGATTAAAGTTGCAATAAGGCAGTTTTGTTCAGAAGCGGTAGGGCTTTGGCCTGGCCGCTTGGAATGTGCTTTTACTTTTGATGATTTTTGCAATGAGATGGCCAAGTTAATTAAGGAGAAAAATAAAAAACGTGGACAACGTTGAAATCCAGATCGTGTCTTTTCACAAGGATTTGGGCTGGTGTGAGTACGCCCTGCGGTCGATCCAAAAGTTCGCCACCGGTTTTGCCGGCGTGACGCTGGTTGTGCCGGACGGCGAAGTGCGGCTGTTTGCCCCATTCCAAAAACGCTTCGGCGTCAAACTGTTTCCCTACAAAGTTAGGCCAGGCAAGGCGATGCTGCACCATATGGTGATGAAGTGCAGAGCCGACGAAACGTGCCTCAACGCTGACCACATCTTGCACATGGACAGCGATTGCGTATTCATCGAGCCGGTGACGCCGGACGACTACTTCGTGCTTGGCAAGCCGGTGCTGTTGCGGGAAAAGTTCTCGGAGATTGCCAAGTATTGTCCGGCGCGCTGCAAGTGGCAGGCGATTGTGGAAAAGACGCTGGGCTTCAAGCCAGAGTATGAGATGATGGTGCGGCATCCTGCCGTGCATTTCAAATGGTTGTATCGCCTGTTTCGGGATTTGGTGTGGGGGCGGCATCATAAGCCGTTTGACGAGTACGTGTTGGGCTGCTCGGAAGTGCCGCTCGGTTTTACTGAGTTTCCGGCTTTAGGCGCCGTGGCTTTGAAATATCACGAAATCGCGTATCATTGGGTGGACGCCAAGTCTCCGCACACGGATTTTGATTTGTGCAAGGCGGTGGGCGTGAAAGAGAAGATGCGGCAGTTTTGGTCGCATGCCGGTGTGGAGAAGCACAAAGAGGAGTTGGAGAAGATTTTGGGATGACGACGTACGAAGAAGCCTTTGCAAAGATTGAGCAAGCCAGAGCCAAGGAAATGCGCCGGCACTTGCGGCGTGTGGATCAAGGTAGAGTCACGGAAGGCGAGTTGGATCGGCATGACCGCCGGCTGCGCCGCTGCGACAAGCAGGAAGCGGAACTGCGCAAAGCCGCGATAAAGCTTCCAGTAAAAGCCAAGACACAGCTGTTGACAAACTCCGCAGGAGAACAAAAATGACGTGGTTCGACGTGATTTATCTATCGGTCAACATTGGCCTCATAGTGTACGTCATTATTTTGAAGTTCCATTTATATGCTGAGGTGCAGAGGAGACGAAAAATCGATCCAAATTATACTGGCGAGTGTCCTCTAACTGGGCGCACACGTGCAGAAAGGATTAAACAACTAGAGGATTTTGAGGAGAAATGGAGAAAATTAGACAGGTGAACCTAATTTCTTTCAGCCTATACGGCGCCCACTCGTTCTATTGTCACGGGGCGGTGGAGAACGCCCGTATTGCCAAAGACATCTATCCCGGGTGGACGACGAGGTTCTACCTGCGGGATGACGTGCCCAAGAAGACCGAAGCTGCGTTGATCAAAGAAGGTGCTGAAGTCGTGCACATGCCGATTGCGCAACTGACTGGCCCCTTGGGTGCAGCGGATGGCTGGGCCGGCGTGTTCTGGCGGTTTATGCCGCTGGATAATTCAAAGTATGAGCACGTCATCATTAGAGATGTCGACAGCCGGCTAAACGTGCGCGAGAAAGCTGCCGTGGACGAATGGATAACCTCCGGTAAGAGTTTTCACATGATGCGGGATCATCCGTGGCAGGTGAACGCCGTATTTCCCATAATGGCCGGCATGTGGGGTGCCAGAGGCGGGCGCTTGTCACTGCGTCGAGCGCTGTTGCACTGGCCACGTTGGGATACCAAAACGTCTGACCAAGACTTTTTGCGAGACATTGTGTGGCCTAAAATGCAGACTGATATGATTATGCACGGCATAGGCGGCGCGTCATTTCCTTATCATCCGCCGTACAACGGTTTTGTGGGTTGTTACGTGGACGAGAAAGGCAGGGTCAGTGCCGACCATCCATTGGACCGGATTCACCCCAAATGAGTATCATAACTATTCGTTGGGATGGGCGCTTTGGCAATCATTTGTTCCAGTATGCCGTAGCTCGCGCGCATGCCGAGAAGTACGGCGCGGAACTCATTTTGCCGCCGTGGGAAGGTCCTACTATTTTCAACTTAGATGACAAAATCGGTAAAGTTTCTTTGCCGAATACGGAATTCAACCGATTGCGACCTGGACAAGTGGATGTTTGTGTTTGCGGGCACTATCAAAATCAGGAGTATATGAACCTGCTCAGCCAAACGAAACTTAAATCTTGGTTGCAGTTTAGGGATCGTTGGCGCGAAAAGTTTTCCGATTTGTTTGCCGCCGGCGTAGAGATTGCTGCGCATTTGCGGCGTGGTGACTACGCCACTTATGTGCAGAACTTTTGCTTGATTAGTCCGCTGTCTTACGAAGTTGCCTGCCGATGTTTCGGGTTGGATCCAGCCAAGATAACATGGGTTTCGGAAGAGACGCAGCGATCTGACCCGGAGCTTGAGGCACTTAACATCCCCTTTTTGGCCGACTTCATTTTGCTGTGTACCGCCAAACATCTTTTTCGCGCGAACTCGACATTCAGCTGGTGGGCTGGTACACTTGGCTCCGGGCAAGTTTACAGTCCGGTTGTTGCTGGGCGATACGGGCCGCATGATGTAAGCTTTGTGCGCGGCAACAGCCCGAGAATGGCCGGCGTTGAGGATTTGAATTTGCCGCCGTAAATCACGCCGGCCGGCGTGAAAAGGAGCGCACGAGATGAAGAAGGTTCTGGCCATGGTCTTGGCTACCGATTTGCCGAGGTATAATGTTATGACCAATATTATTCGAAAAACATGGGGGAGCTATAAGTCTCCTAATTTCAATGTGTTGTACTACTACGGCCGTAAAAAGGCAGGACAAAGCCAAGGCGGGCAAACTATATTGGAGGGTGACAATTTGTATTGCGATTGCAATGAGAGCGTAGACAATATAAATCTGAAGACGGTTTTGGCTTTCAAGTTTGTGCTTAAACACTTTGCGTTCGATTATGTATATCGAAGTTGTTGCGGCACTTACATAGTACCGAAATGGTTGTTGCGGTTTTTAGAGGACAAACCGACGGATAAGTTTTATTCTGGAATTATTGCCAGACTCAGTCCCGATGACGCGTTGTGGGTTTCCGGCTCTGGCTACTCGTTGTCCAGAGACCTAGCGCAGCTGGTTGCCGACAATCCAGATACCGTGTTGCGAGCTGGAGCCGGCCGAGAAGATGACGTATGTCTTGGCCGATTTTTAGCCAAATACGACGTGGTTCCCGTGCGCGCGCCGCGCATCGATGGTTCTTCAAAATTGGATCGTGCTGTTTTTCAATATCATGTGCGCTTGGTTCCGGAGTTGATGACCGAACTACATCAACTGGTGACGGCGGCGGGAGAGGATCGTGAGTAGTAGAGGAGATTTGACTTGCGGATAGAGCCGCTTAAGGATCTGGAGGTGCTCCGGCGGTTTCTAGCTCGGGCCGGCGATTCTCTTAAGACGTTCCGCTATTTCAACCATCGTCCCGTCACCGCTGTGTCCGCCCATCTCTGCACTATGATTGGATTGGATGGCGACACGCCTGTCAGCTATGGACATTTGGACGTAGAAGATGGTGTCGTATGGTTGGGAATCTGCGTTGCTGAACCGGAGAAGGGCAAGGGCTATGGAGACTTAATGATGGATGCGCTTTTGGAATATCGTGGAGAAATTTCTTTGGGTGTAGACGCGGACAACATTTCAGCACAGAAGTTATATGAAAAGAAGGGCTTCCGTTATATTAAGACCGATCGAGGGTTGAAGTTTTATGTCATAAGGGAAAGAGAAGACAATGTCAGCGGAGACCCGGTGGTGTTTTAAAGGAGCGGCGCATGGCGGATACTCTGGGCGGCTTGATTGACAAACTTTTTACGATTGACGCCAAGTTGTGGAACAATCAAGAGCTGCTTTACGAAATTAGACGGATGACTTTCGAACAGTTTCGGCAAAAATTTATGGCCTCCGACGGCGGGCAGCAGAAACTGTGGAAAGCGTTGCAAAAGTGTTGCGATCTTAACGTGCAACGTAATAAACTGATCGATGAGATAGACGAGAAAGTTGTTGAGATGGTTAGCGCCGCGAAGGCCGGCCGAGCGTTGGACGCTGGCGCTTTCATTCAGCGGAAGCATAAAACATACTGAGGGTGTGGCAGCATGGATGCGAAACAGTGTCGTATATGCACCGGCCCGCTGGAATTGTTGTGCGATCTCGGCGATCAGTTTCTTACCGGCCGCTTTCCTGCGCCGGATGAGCCGGATCCGCCTCGAGGGCCGCTGCGGCTGTTGTCATGCACAAGGTGCGGCCTTCTTCAGCTTTCGCGGACGTATGATCTGCGTCAAATGTATGGACCCACTTACGGCTACAAATCATCGACGAATGAGGCCATGGTTGAGCACCTTTGCGGTATAGCCGGCAAACTACAGGCACTGGTGCAGTTAGAGCCCGGCGACTCGATTCTCGACATAGGCTGTAACGATGGAACACTGTTGTCCGCGTTTAAGGCCGTCGGTTTGCATAAGATAGGCATTGATCCTTCCAGCTCAAAATTTGAATTACCCAACGACGTACAGTTGCACGTCGACTTTTTTCCGGCATCCAAAATCTCGCTGCCGAAATTGAAACTGATTACTTCGGTTGCTATGTTTTACGATGTGCACGATCCGCTAAATTTTATGGCCAGTATTGAGAAGGCGCTGACCGACGACGGGGTGTGGTTTTCGGAACAACTTTACGCGCCGCATATGCTGCGAAATACGGCGTATGATTCGATTTGTCATGAGCATCTGTGCTATTACGGTTTCAAGCAAATTAAGGATATGGCCGGTAAGTGTGGGTTAAAAATCATTGACGGCGAAGTCAACGACGTCAATGGGGCCAGTTTTCAGTTTGTTGCCGCAAAGACTTCGGCGTCGTATTTAATAAATGAGGCCAAGTTAAACAAGCTTGCGCGATTAGAAGACGATATGGGCGCGCTAAAGAAGTCTTTTGTCGGCGGTCTTGCCGGCGTAAAGCAAAGAATAGGCGCATTTTTTAGTAAGAATGGTTCGGTGCTGGGGTACGGCGCGTCTACCAAGGGGAACGTCCTAATTCAGCATTGTGGAATAACGGCGGCGCAAATGCCGTTTATAGCCGATCGGTATCCTTGGAAAGTTGGACGCGTAACTCCGGGCAGCCGAATTCCGATTATTTCTGAAAAAGATGCGCGACAGATGAATCCAAAGCACTTTTTTGTATTTCCTTGGCATTTTAGGGATGGGATAATTAGTAGGGAATGGGACTTTCTTTCAAGAGGAGGACGGTTGGTGTTTCCTTTGCCGAGGTTTGAGATCATTGCCGGCGGAGACGAAGTAGAATATGCATAAGATACAGTGGGCGCGTCCTGTTTTGTTTGGAGACGAGAAGCGGGAGCTTCTGAAGGCGTTGGAGTCAACGCAGATTTCGGCCGGCCCGTATATTGATAAGGTTGAGGCTGAGTTTGCCGAAAGGCACGGCCGGTTTGCTCTGTGTGTCTCAAGCGGCACGACAGCGATTTATTTGGCCTATTTAGCTCTTGGTTTAAAGGCCGGCGATGAAGTAATTATGCCCGGTTGGTGCTTCGGGGCTGTGGCCAATATGGCCATTGCTTGCGGCGCAAAGCCGGTATTTGCTGATGTTAAAGCCGACACTTGGCTAGTGGACCCAATTCAAATAGAACGTCGTATAACCAATAAGACAAAAGCAATTGTTGTCGTTCACACATACGGCAATGTCTGCGAAATGGATGCCATAACTAAGATCGCCCGGGCGCACGGTGTGTGGTTGATCGAAGATTGTGCAGAAGCATTGTTTTCCAAGTTGAACGGAAAACTGTGCGGCACGTTTTCCGACGTGAGCTGCTTTAGCTTCCAAGCCACAAAGACAATTACATCCGGCGAAGGCGGCTTAGTGTTGGTTAAGCAGGCCAAGCTATATGAAAAAATGAAGTTGCTTAGAAGCCACGGAATGACCCCGGACAGAAAGTATTGGCATACTCTGGTTGGGCACAATTTCAGGTTGACCAATTTACAAGCTGCGTTGTTGTATTCGCAGCTGGGGCATGCAGCTTGGTTGATCGCCATGAGAAAAAGAGTTTATGACCGATACCTTGACAAGCTGTCAAACTTTAAAACCAGATTGCAGGTCTTTGAAAAGAAAGTAGAGCCGGTGGTTTGGGCGGTCGGTATTCGGGTTCGCAACCGGGACAAGCTGCAGCAGCAGCTGAAAAAGCAGGGCATTGAGACTCGTCCGGGCTTTTACGCCTTTTCTCAGCAGCCTATTTATAAAACGCCTAATCTCGGCAACGCAGAAAAGATCGCCGGCGAAGTAATTTGTCTGCCGGCGCCGCCGGACTTGACCGACGGCGAGATAGACTGGGTCTGCGAAAAGTTTTTTAAGTCCGGCAAGAAACTTGAAGCCTTCAGCGAATAGGAGGTGCGCGTGTTGAAGTTTAATGAATTGCTCGCCGAGGCTGCAAGCGCCGAAGTGCGGGCGCTTTACGGCGAGGTAATAGCGCGGTTGGAACCAAGCGTTCACTTTCCGCTTGAGTTATACCGAAAACTGACAAGCGACGTCGGTTTCGTGTCCGTCAGAACAGTATTGGGGGCGTATGTAAGATTGTTGCGTCCCAAGAACTACATGGAGATTGGTACACGTCGCGGACACTCAGTCTGCATGGTGGCTCGCTGTGCCACTGTGCCGTTAAAAATTTGCTGTTTCGACGCTTTTTTGCCAGGGTATGCCGGCGAGCCGAATCCTGGATTTGAACATGTAAAAAAGGAACTGGCCAAATTCGGCTGTAGCGACGCGGCATGCTTTGTTGGAAACAGCCGCGACACGGTTCCAGAATATTTCGAAAATAATCCGGATCCAGTAGAGTTGTTTTTAGTTGACGGCGATCACTCGGCGGAAGGCGCGCGAGCTGATTTGTTGAATGCGATTGGCCACGTTGCTATAAACGGGCTGCTTGTTTTTGACGATATTTCCGGAAACTGCGGTGTCGATCCGCGCCTGAAGACCGTCTGGCTGGAGGTTATGGCCCAGCACCCGACGTTTATTCATTACGAAGACACGACACACGAAAATGGCTGGGCGGCAGCCATTAGAAGGGCTTAGAATGAAGACCTATTTCTATAGTTACAGAAACGGCGACTTTCACGTTGTAAGGTCCTTCATTTGTGATATTATGAAGCAATACCCATCGGACGAATTTCTTTATTACAGCTGTCTGCCTTTTATTGGACAGCCGGACATACCGCACGTTCTTAGCGACATTGAGGGTTTGAATAAAACGCAGCCGTACAAAAACATCGGTTCGGTTCCATCTCCCTGTTATGTCTGTGGAGATGAGACCCTTATCAATGTTCATCCCAACGTCTGTGGCTTCGATGCAATATGCGAACTCTTTCGTGCGATCTACAAGCAGTTGGCACTTAAATTTGACGACGAAGTTGTAAACTATTTGCCGGCGATTGATTTTTCTAAAATCAAAACCGAGCCGATCGACCAAGAAATAAAAAACACACGGTGCATAAAACTAAGGGTTTATCTGGCAAACTGCAAAGCACTGTCGTTGCAATCGACGTATTTTGATCTCAATCCGGCTGTCGCAGAGTTGGCGAAGGATTTTCCCGCAGTGCGCTTTTACATCAGCAACGTTATGGAGGGAAAAGTTGTTGCGCCCAACGTTGTTTATGTGCCCGACTTTACGGGAGGCGGATGCGATTTGAACGAGAATGCTTATCTCAGCACATTCTGTCCAATTGTTGCCGGCCGTCTGTCCGGTCCGCACAGTTTTGCGCTTATTAAAGACAATTTGTTGAATTCAACCAAAACCTTTGTCTGCTTTACCGATTTGCGCGCCGCAGCCGAATGGTTTCCGTCGTGTCGATCCAAAATGCTTTGGGCGACAACGCACGATTGGCGTGTTGCCAAGGAGCTGCTTGCCGGCCAAATACGGAAGGCATTATGAAGATCACGCTGATTACGCCCATGCGGAACGAAGAGTTTCGGCTGCCTTTTTATTTTAGGCACTATAATCCAATCGTTGACGAAATAAGACTTTACGACAATGGCTCCAATGACCGCTCGCTGCAACTGGCCAAGGCCAATCCAAAGGTGATACTGGCACATTTTGGAGATCCGGCCAGTTACTCTACTAGGGCGCAGGACGAAATTCGCCGGCATGCCTACAAGCGCTTCGACGCTGATTGGTTCATTGTGGCGGATGTGGACGAGCTGCTTTGGCATCCGACAGGGCTGCGCGGATACTTGAAGCGGTGCTTGTCGCAGCAAATAACGTTGCCCAAGGTTTGCGGCTACAACATGCTTTCGGAAAAGCTGCCTCGCGACGACGGGCATACGCCCATAACGGATTTGATTAAAGTGGGTATAGAAGACCGCCGCTTTTGTTCCAAGCGAGCCGTGTTTCATCGCTCTTTGGACATCGGATATGCGGCGGCTGCCCACGAATGCAATCCACAAGGGCCGGTAAAGGAATCGCCCACGGAAGAGATTAAGCTGTTGCACTACAAGTGGTTGAGCTACGATTTTGCCATGGGTAGAATGCGGGAACGCGCCGACCGGCTGTCAAAAGACAACATTGTGCACGGTTGGTCGCCGACGGCGGCGCAACTAGGCGATGAACTTTGGCGCGGACGTTTTGCTCAGATGTTGGAGATCCAAGGAAAAGTAATCCCATGAGATCTGCTTTCGTAGTCGGTTGTGGGCACAGCGGCACCAGCATCATGCTGCGGCTGCTCGGCGCTCATCCTGATGTCTATGCTGTTCCCGGCGAGACCAATTTGTTTCTGAACGGCAATGAGGAGATTTGGGCCAAGGCTCTTGCCGGCTTCGACGCCGAAGCAGCCGCGCAGGGCAAAACTATTTGGATTGAAAAAACTCCTCGGCACGTGCTGCGCATGGCCAAAATTTTAAAGCTGCGGCCGGATGCCCAGTTTATTGGCATGGTGCGTTTGCCGTTGGATGCGGCGTGCTCCTATCGGGGGCGTGGCATGGTTACGTTCGAAGTCGGGCTGCAGCGTTGGCTGAAGTACAACAAGGCGCTGTTGCCGCACAAGGATAAGCCCTATATGCACTTCATTCACTTGGAAGCCCTTATTGCCAATCCGCAGACAATTTGCGCCGAAGCGTTGTCGTTTTTAGATTTGTCGCCGTGCGATTTAACCGCCTATCATAAAGAGCCGGTGGTCTGGTATGTCGGGTCTGAGCAAGGCGTCAGAAGAAATGCGCAAATCAATGAGCCGCTTTTTTCGAATACTGATAGGACGCACGAGCTTACGCCGGCCGACAGAACAATTATTGCGCGGTATCAGCCGCAGCTGTACAGAATGCAGAAGCTTTTGGCACGAAAGGCGTCAAAATGAAAGCCATCCTGTGGTTCATCCTGTGCAATTTTGCTTCATGGCTTTGCGTCGCCGGCGCCATTGCTTTGGCGTTGGCGGATAAAAACAACTGGGGCTGGTTTTTGGTGTTTGCCTTGTTCATGATTTGGGCGCCGGTAGAACCCACAGAAAAGGAGAACTGACCGATGGGCATTCATTACCATGTGCCAATAACCTGTGTTTGTGGCTACCAAGACACGGCTTACTGCGCGCCAACCTGTGGTTTCGTCAGTTGGAAATGTCCCAAATGCAAACTCGTTTTTCAGCTTGAGAAGGAAATTAAGCTGGCGCAAAAGAAGCAGAAGAGAAAGAGCGAAGTTAATGCTTGATTTCGTTGAAAGTTCTTTGAAGATGTCGTTACGGGAGCTGATCAACAAGATGCAACGGCGAAGCGTGGAGCGCACGTTCTATTGTGGTATTCCAACCATGCGTTGTCCGAACGACACCTGGGTCTATCAAGAAATCATCTGGGAGCGAAAGCCGGATGTCATTATCGAGATTGGAACGTACTGCGGCGGATTGGCCTTAGCTTTGGCACATATGTTGGACAATATGTTTCCCGCTTGCAGCGTTGTAGACTCCAATACGGGCGAACGTCTTACAATGCGCTGTGCCCATTCGGGCTCAGAAATCTTTTATAAGCGCGTCATTGCCGTGGACATTGATCTTACACCGGCTCGGCAGCACAATCCCAAGCCACATGAACGCATCACATTCTTGGAAGGCAGCGGTGTGAAGCTGTTCCCGCAGATCAAGGCAATGATCAGTCCCGAGGAGCGGGTAATGGTAATTGAGGACAGTTCCCACTTCACGGAGAACACGCTGGCTGTTTTGCGGACATATGAGCCGCTGATCAAAGTAGGTGACTACATGATTGTGGAGGATACGCTCGTCCGACACGGTTTGGATGAGGGGCCGGCGGCAGGGCACGGGCCGTGGGAGGGGATAGAGAAGTTTCTTGTAGAGAACAAGAACTTTGTTTCCGACCGCAGCAGAGAGAATTTCATTCTCACATGGAATCCCACAGGCTTTTTGAAGCGGGTTTCATGATGAGATGAGGAGGAGG
>Ga0315282_10016974_pt1 | contig 10574 bp, 8 predicted proteins | sample YL17G07_20_MG_FD_203693 | JGI IMG/M metagenome (GOLD analysis project Ga0315282, IMG submission 203693) | Sediment microbial communities from Yellowstone Lake, YNP, Wyoming, USA - YL17G07_20 | ecosystem: Environmental > Aquatic > Freshwater > Lake > Sediment | place: USA: Wyoming | collected... | reverse complement strand
TGAAACTTCTTCAACTCTTCTGCCGGAGGGAGATGGTCATGGAGTAGAAGATAGGAAACCTCTTCGAAGGTGGAATGGACGACGAGGTCACAGATGTTTAACCCTCGATAGATGAGATTGCCTCTCTCCCCGTCGACATCCGAGATGCGGGTATCTGCTACCTTCACCCCTCTGAGGCCGATATTCTTCGTTTCCGGTATCTCTTTCATCCTTTTTTGAACCCTCCCTCATTCTCCCTTAAAATTAATCTACCTCGCCGCTGTAAAAACATCAACGCCAAAATCCATTATAGAATTACAGGGAGTGGATCGGGAAATAAATAGGGTTCATTCCGTATTTTGTCTTTGAAAAAACCTTATTTTGTGTAGAATCTGTCAGATTTGAAAAACCGGCCCCCGCATCCTCCCCCAAGAGACTGTGTCGTAATGTGAATAAGTGGCAGAAATTCTCAGAAACGGGACAGACAGCCGGGTGAGAGAGCTTCAGGGCGGCAACCTTTTACACGTGAGATTGAGCCGTCCGGATTCCATGAGACGATTCCATTTTCCACATGCACCGATTAGCCATTCCTAAAAGACCGCATTCTAAAGCTATGGAATCCGGCTGTTGTCCCGTTTTTAGCGACTGTAGTGCATCCAACACTTCTTTACATTATTTCTCAAGCCGTCATTCCCGCTAAAGCGGGCATCCAGTTGAAGAAAACACTGGATTCCGGATCAAGTCCGGAACGACAAACAAAGTAAAGGGACTTTTGACGCACTACTACTTCCATGCTAGGTTCAGGGCCTGCGCCTAGGCAGGCGTGAAAGAAGCATTTATTACGGAATTGGGGGTGCCTCCAAAGGAGGCTTTAGGATTGACGTTTTATTGCAGATGAAACGGTATGGTTCAGCAACCCTCCGGCCAGGAGGATCTCCGTTTCTCTCCGGTTGAGCCCGTGCAAAGCCTCAAAGGATCTCTTCTGTGTCTCGTTTTCAATCGTGAGAAGACCGCCGGGCGTCAGTCCCTTCCGTAGATTCGTGATTCGGAGGGTATCTCCCTGCTGAATCCTTAAAAACTCATCAGGATCTTTAAAGGTCAGAGGAAGAACTCCAAAGTTGATCAGATTGGAACGATGGATGCGGGCATAGGATTTCGTTAGGATGGCTTTGATCCCGAGGTACATCGGAGCCAGAGCGGCGTGCTCCCGGCTCGAACCCTGTCCATAATTTTCACCTCCCACCACAAATCCGCCTTCTAATTGCCTTGCCCTCTTGGCGAAATGGGCATCGATCCTTTCGAAGAGATATTCCGAAATGGCAGGGATATTGGATCGGAGAGGAAGGACCCTGGCTCCGGCAGGAAGGATATCATCGGTGGTAATATTGTCTCCCACTTTCAAAATAACCGAACCCTCCATCAAATCCTCCAAGGGGCCGCGAAGGGGCAAAGGCTTGATATTGGGCCCCCGCTCGACCACCACTTTTTCCGGCCTTGAAGGGGGGGAAAGAATGAGACCGTCATCGATTAAGAATTTTGGAGGCATAGGGACGCGAGGCGGTTTCGGGCCCAATTTTCTGGGATCAGTGATGGATCCCTTCAAGGCGCAGGCGGCGGCCACATAGGGACTTGCCAGATAGACCTGATCCTCAGGCGTTCCGCTTCGGCCCGGAAAGTTCCGGTTCATTGTCCGGATGGAAACGGCACGAGACGGAGGAGCCTGCCCCATCCCGATGCAGGGGCCACAGGCTGACTCCAGAATGCGGGCTCCGGCGCCGATCAGGTCGGCCAAAGCTCCATCCCGGGCGATCATTTCAAAGACCTGCTTTGATCCGGGGGTGATGGTCAGGCTGACATCCGGATGAATCTTTTTCCCCTTTACGATTTTCGCCACACTCATCAAATCGAGATAGGAAGAGTTGTTGCAGCTCCCGATGCAAACCTGTCTGACTTCTTTTCCATCCACTTCTCTGACGGGACAGACCCTGTCCGGGCTGGAGGGCCGAGCGATGAGTGGCTCTAACTCGTTGACGTCGATTTCAACGACTTGATCGTATTCCGCATCTTTATCCGGCTCGAGGGGGATCCAGTCTTTCTTCCTGCCCTGGGCCTTCAGAAACTCGAGCGTTTTTCCGTCGCTTGGGAAGACCGTGGTGGTTGCCCCCAGTTCCGCCCCCAGATTGGCAATCGTTGCCCTTTCCGGGATGGAGAGCCTCTTCACTCCCGGCCCTCCGAATTCAAAAATCTTTTCCACCCCGCCTCTGACGCTAGATCGTCTTAGCAGCTCCAACATGATATCTTTTGAGGCAACCCAGGGAGGAAGCTTGCCCTTCAAACTCACCAACACAATTTGGGGCATCTTGAGATAGTAAGGCCCGCCCGCCATGGCCAGGGCAACATCCAGCCCCCCCACTCCGATGGCGATCATCCCCATTGCACCGGCGTTGGGAGTATGGCTATCCGAACCGAGAAGGGTCTCTCCGGGCTTTGTAAATCGTTCCAAATGGACCTGATGGCAGATGCCATTGCCGGGTTTGGAAAAGAAGACCCCGTATTTTGCGGCAAAGGTTTGCAGGAATCGGTGGTCGTCCGCATTCTCAAATCCGGTCTGAAGCATATTGTGGTCCACATAGCTGATCGAGAACTTGGTCCTGACCCTCGGGATCCCTAAGGCCTCAAATTGAAGGCAGGCCATCGTCCCCGTGGCATCCTGCGTGAGGGTTTGGTCAACCGAAATGGCAATGTCTTCATGAAGCGTTAATCTTCCGCTGACCAGATGCGTCTCAAAAATTTTTTGTACAAGATTCTTACCCATCGATCACCTTTCTCCCAATCAAATTTAGCAATAATAATCGATGGCTCTCCAATTTGTCAATCAATTGGGTCCCCCAAAAATAGACACTAAAAAAGACAAACTATAAAACTCCCATCCCCTGGAGGAGACTGTGTCTTAATCGAATTTAAGTATGCGAAAACGGGACAAACAGCCGGATTCCAAAGCTTTAGAATGCGCACGTTTAAGGTTAGAGGTCATTGTTGTTGCCACAAGAAAGTAAGTTCTTTCCCGGCCTTGAAGTCCCTAAGTCTCATGGTTGAAAGGTTGCGCTCTAAAGCTTTCTCACCCGTCTGTCTGTCCCGTTTTTTGGAATTTCTGACACTTATTCCCATTACGACACAGTCTTCTGGCAGGAGGGAATTAAGGGGAGGAGGGATAAAAAGGGAGAGGGGGAACTGGATCGAGTCACTGCCTGCTTTTGAGGGTTATTGATAATTCAATACTTTTTCAATAGAATGAGAAAGAGAGGAGGTGTGCAATGGTCTCTTCAAAAAACCTCTTTAGAGCAGAGAGAGATTCGATGGGTCCTGTCAGGGTTCCGAAAGAGGCTTACTATGGGGCCCAAACGCAGAGGGCAATTGAAAATTTTCCTGTGAGCGGTTGGCGATTTGGAAGGGAGTTTATCTATGCCCTAGGTCTCGTCAAATTTGCTTCGGCCCGGGCGAATGCTGAGTTGGGTCTCCTCGGAAAAAGAATCGCCAGGGCCGTCGAGCGGGCCGCTCAAGAGGTGATGGAAAGAAAGTGGGATAAACAGTTTGTGGTAGATATCTTTCAAACCGGCTCCGGGACTTCCACCAACATGAATGCAAACGAGGTGATTGCCAATCGTGCCAATGAGATTTTGGGAAGCATGAGAGGGACCTACCGGCCTGTTCATCCCAATGACCATGTGAATCTGGGCCAGTCGAGTAATGATGTTTTCCCTTCCGCCATCCACATCGCCTCGGTCACCCTCCTCCGGCAAGAACTCCTCCCGGCGCTGAGAGGTCTTCATAAGGCATTAAAGGATAAAGGAAGGAAATTTCATCCGATCCTTAAAATCGGAAGAACCCATCTCCAGGATGCCACCCCGATCCGGTTGGGTCAGGAATTCGAAGGGTATGCCCGTCAACTGGAATTGGGAATCCACAGAATTCAGAATGCCATGACGTTCCTCTTTGAACTTCCGTTAGGAGGGACGGCAGTTGGGACGGGGATCAACACCCATCCCTCCTTTGCAAAGAAATCGATCTCCATCATGAATCAGGAAACAGGTTATCGCTTCCATGAGGCCCTTGACCATTTTGAGGCACAGGGCGCTCGAGATGCCTCGGTCGAAATGAGCGCGTCTTTAAAAACGCTGGCTGTCAGTCTCATTAAAATCGCCAACGACGTCCGGTGGCTGGGTTCAGGCCCCCGGTGTGGAATCGGGGAGATCCGTCTCCCGGACACCCAGCCCGGTTCTTCGATCATGCCCGGAAAAGTCAATCCTGTCATCCCTGAATCCCTCATCCAGGTATGTGTTCAAGTGATCGGACATGACACGGCGATCACCCTCGCGGGGCTCAGCGGCAATTTTGAACTCAACGTGATGATGCCGTTGATCGCTTACAATCTCCTGCAATCCCTTCATCTTCTCGCCAATGGAGTGAATAACTTTTCGAATAAATGTATCCAGGGATTGAAGGCGGATCGTAAGCGCTGCGAAGAGATGATTGGAAAAAGCTTAGCCCTGGCTACGGCCTTGACGCCGATCATTGGATACGAGGAAGGAGCCCGAATCGCAAAAAAGGCTTACCTTCAGAATAAGACCATTCGCAGCGTGGTAGAAGAGGAGAGGCTTTTCCCAAAAGAAGAGTTAAATCGGTTACTCGACCCTCGACGAATGATTGCCCCGGTGACAACAGCAAAAATGAAAAAGTAAAGATCACGTCTCGCAAGAAAAAGAGGCCGTTTCCCTACTCCTTGCGCTTCAAGATGAGGAACAGGACAATTCCCCCAACAATCATAAAGGATGAAAGTGTTTGTCCCATGGTAAAGGGACCAAGGATAAATCCGAGCTGGGGGTCCGGTTCCCTGAACAATTCCACAAAAAATCGAAATAGCCCGTAAAGAGAAAGAAATGCGGCTAAGAGCCCGCCATCGGGAAGCTTCTTATCCTTGAGAAACCAAAGGATTAGAAAAAGGACGCCTCCCTCCAGGGCGCTTTCATAGAGTTGAGAGGGGTGGCGGGGCAATGAACCTCCATTTTTGAAAATCATCCCCCAGGGGACGCGAGTGACCCGGCCGTAGAGCTCCCCGTTGATGAAATTACCAATTCTTCCTAAACCCAATCCAATAGGAGCGGTGACAATGAAGAGGTCAGCGATCTTCCAGAACGATTTCTTATTCTTCCAGGAAAAAAGAATCCCAACGATCAGGACGCCGATCAACCCTCCATGAAAGGACATGCCACCGTGCCAGATGGCAAAGATCTCAAGGGGATCTTTAAGATACATCTTAAGGTCATAGAAAAGAACATATCCCAGCCGGGCCCCGACGATTAAACCGAGGATGAGATAGAAGAAGAGATTTTCCACCTCCAGTTTTGAAACCCCGAAATCCTTTTTCTTCATTTGATACCGGACAAGGAGATAGGAAGCGAAAAATCCAAGAACATACATCAACCCGTACCAGCTCACTCGAATGGGTCCGAGTTCGATCAAGATGGGATTAAAATTGACGGTCATGATTTTCTCCCGATGTCTTCATTTTATTGGAGAACGAGCAACTATTCAAGGCCTTTTCGGACCGCAAATAAAATTGACGTCCAATATCAATTTATGTATAATCTAACCAATTTTATGGAAGAGACCTCTAAAAAGCAACAAATTCTACAAGACCTGAAGAAATTCATCCTGTCGAAGACCTCCATTGTCTATATCCAATCCGATGAAGAAGATCGGGTAGAGGACCTTCTCAAAGAACTCAGCGCGACGTTCCAACCCAAGCCCAAGATCTTCATCTGGAACCCTTTCCAAGGGTTAACCGGTGAGAATGAAAAGATTGAGAATTCCAAGAACCCTATTGAGGCTCTGGATAAAGTGATCCAGAGTACAGAACAAGCTTTTTATCTCTTTGAGGGACTCCACCCCTATCTCAGGACAGACCTCTTCCTTCCCAGGAAGTTAAAGGATCTCCACCGTGCACTTCGAAATCGGTACGCGACGCTTTTTATCGTGGCTCCTGTTCTGGTCGTCCCGGAGGAGCTTAAGCGAGACATGGTGGTCTATGAACTTCCCATGCCGGACGCGACGGAAGTGGAGCAAGCCCTGATGGGAATCATCTCCGCGAGTCCCCAGGCTTCCAAGTTAACGGAATCTCTGACACCGGAGTTGAAGGATCGGATGGTGAAGGCAGCGCTCGGCCTTTCTCTCGACCAGGTGGCCCGGGCCTTTCGCAGTGCCCTCATCGGAAGGACGGCCATTGATGCCTCCTTGATCGATGCAGTGATTGAAGAAAAAGGACAGCTCATTAAGAAATCGGGAATCCTTAATCTGGTTGTCAATCGGCCCGCTCTGGAGGACATCGGTGGGCTGGAAAACCTCAAAGATTGGCTGAAGAAAAGGTCCAAGGTATTGAGCGGTGAGGGAAAATCCTTCGGTCTCCAACTTCCAAAGGGGGTCTTGATCACCGGTCTTTCAGGATGTGGGAAAAGTCTCTGTGCCAAGGCATTTGCCTCTTTCTGGCAAGTCCCTCTGCTTCACCTTGACATGGCCAGGCTCTATGATGGAACGATTGGAGAACCTGAAGAAGCTTTACAGGTTTCCCTTCGAACGGCGGAATCTGTAGCCCCTTGTGTTCTCTGGATTGACGAGATCGAAGCAGGTATCAGCATTCAGAGCCAAAAGGCCGGAGGAGGGACTCAATCCCGGGTCTTTGCCTCCTTTCTTACCTGGATGCAGGAAAAAAGTGTTTTTGTCTTTATTGCCGCGACAGCCAATGTCATCGAACTCCTCCCCCCGGAGGTCTTGAGAAAGGGCCGTTTTGACCAAATCTTTTTTGTCACCCTGCCCAAGGCTCAAGAAAGAAAGTCTATCTTCTCCATCCATCTGAAGAAAAACGGCGCAGGTCTATCCCAGATCAATTTAGATATGCTGGTGAAGGTGACCGAGGGGTTTAACGGTGCGGAAATTGAGCAGGCGGTCAACGGGGCGATGATTGAAGCCTTTAATTCAGGCCGGCCAATGAATGAACAGGACCTGGTGATCTCGGCCGGGAATATCGTCCCTCTCTCCACAACCATGAGGGAAGAGATGGGAAGGATGGAACGCTGGGCCTACAATCGAGCCATTCCAGCCTCCAAATAAAAAGTTAGTAATCCTCTTTATCCTCGTCGTCGTAATCCTCCTCCTCGAATTCGTCCTCCTCTAAATCTTCTTCCCCCTCTTCTTCCTCCTCTTCCTTTTCCTCCTTCTTCTTTGCTTTTATCCTTAAATTGATCTTTTCCAAACTATCATCTCCAAGATCATCGATGACTTCATTAAAAAACATGGCCAGAGAAATGACATACTCTTCGGGCAGTTCCCGGAACCATTCTATGACCCTCTCCGCTATTTCCATCTTCTCACTCGTCGAAGAGTCCTCGATAAGATCGATCGCCTTACGATAGTGTTTATTGAACGCCCGGATCATAAAACAATTCTCGCCTCCTATTCCTTTTGAATTTATTTTTTAATATTATACTTTCCTTCTCCTCCGTGAACAACAAAAATTTTTTTGAGGAACGGAAAGGTATGAAGATGGGATGAAGAAGCTTTCACTGAAATCGGGTGATCTGGACTCCCAAGAAGGGCATGTTTAAAAGATATCCCTTTAACGGGACCTTCTTTACTGCCCCGCCTCTGCCCTTATGGCCACTGGCATGAATGAGAAAGAATTCTCTGCCCTCGGGATTCCTCTCAGTTTCTTCAACTTTTATGACTCCGATGTGCCCGATGATTTCACCGACTTTTCTCTTTTCAGGTCTGGTAGCGAAAAAAATGATGTCTCCACTTTTTAAGCGATTCCTCCCCCTCATCAGTTCATCAGGGGAGAGGATCTCTACAAAATCCTTTCCCCTTGACCCTTTTATCTTCATCATTCTTCCGATCTCAGAGGCCACCTCCTTACCCCATTTTCCACTCTCAACCATATCTTCACCATATTCAAAACGGTCTTCGTAATTCGTCACCCGACCATCCTTGAGAACACCTTTTGAATGAAATCTCTTATCCAGGGCTATTTGAATGGCCTCCTCCGGAGTATGGCTCAAAGCGAGCTCCACCACCCTGAACGTCAGATACATACAATCCATCCTCTCATCCGCCACAACGGTCGCCTTGGAGACGTACTCCCCTAACGGGTCGTCATCGTAAGGGACACCAATAAATTTCTCCGCCCAGAAAGCAATTCTCTCGCCGATGGGTTTGTCCGCCCACAGAGCCTGGAATTTTTGAATTTCTTCGCCGGGGAGTCCAAAACAAGGCTGAAGGAATAAACAAACGATGAGCGGGATGAGAAAGATCTTACATTTTTTCATGGTTGATATTCACCCTAAAAGTGGACGTTTACTAACATTATACTTTATAAGTTAGGGCCATTTCCAATATACCAAAAATTAGGAAATTAATTAAGAGGCTGGACCTTTCAAAAAGAACTCCTTTCCATTTCCGATCAAGAAGGAACATTCCCTATTTTTGCTGAGAACTCCAACCGGTTAGAGAGGGTATGAGAGGAGAAGAGGTGACGCCCGCTCCATGGAGCAGGGGTCGGGAGGAAGCTTATTTTGAAGCAAAGCTATTTTATCTTGCGCTTCCGATTCTGATGATCCCATCTACCATGATCAAGAGAATGATGAAGGAATTGATAAGCACCAGTTCGGAGGCTGTTGGATTTATCATAGGACCCTTCCACAATATTCTCGGAAACAGGGACAGTCCCTCACTTTTTTTTCCGGACCCCCCTGTCCCTGCAAATCCCGGGAAACTTCCCGGCAACTCTCTTAATTTCGATCAATCTGTCTTCCACTCACGAGGAGTTCATTCTTTTGGTGGAAGGCGTTCATTGTGACTAACTTCAGACTACTGAATGGGGAGAAAGAAATAAATAAGGAAAACACCTTATTTTGCGGAGAAAAGCACTGTATTTCTTGGTCACCCTATCCTAAGTGCTTCCCGGAGACTTCGCCGAAACATTTTCATTGGTCAATGCCCCGTCCCGCCAATGCGGGAACGGGCTCATTCCCATTTATTCAATACCAATCCAGTTAGAAGTTTCGGATAAAAGTAGGTGGACTTCGGCGGCATCCTCATTGAGGAAAGGGCAGATTTTTCGACATCCTCAACCCGTGTCGGATTCAGGAAAAAGGCGGCGGCATACTCTCCGTGATTCACCTGGTCGAGTGCCTTGCCAATATCCATCTCATACCCGATTTCTGCGCTCGGTAGGATCTTCTTGAATATCAGCTCATGCAGGATGATCACATCGATTTCCCTCAGATCAGGATGGACTTCCGAGAGATTCCGCCCCCTGTAGGTAAGAATGTGCCACGCCTTTTCTTGTTTCACGAAGAACCCGAAAGCATTCTTCCTGCCGGAGAGCCTTTTACGGATGTCGAAATCCTTTGTGATCGTTTCGATCTCGAAATATCTGGCAATCATTCCATGGATATCCTCGGGAATTTCCTTGATGAGCCGGTGTGCCGGAAGGATGGCGATTCCCTCGTGCTTCAAATTGGCCAGAAACATGAGGGTGTAATCATAGGATTTCCTTTCCGAAGCAGATGCCCTCTTTGCCGACATTTCTCTCTGGTAGTCAAGCGAAGTCTCATACCGGTGGTGGCCATCGGCGATAAAGATCGTCTTGTCCGAAAGTTCCCGTTTAATGATCTCTATTTCCTCGGTCTGATCGATCAGCCAGAGCCGGTGCAGATTACCGGAGATATCAGCCGCCTGGAAATGGGGCCTTTGAAGGGTCGCCCTTGACAGAATTCTGGATATTCCATCCGCTGAGCATTTGTAGAGGGAGAAGATGGGGCTGGTGTTCGCCTCACAAGCCTTCAGGAGACCTAGCCTATCCTGTTTCGGATTCGAGTGCGTGCATTCATGCGGATAAATGCTCCCTTTCCCCAATTCTTCGAGTTTCACGAGACACAGAAATCCGGGGAGTCGCTTTCTGACGCCATGGATGGTATAGGTCATCTCGTAGGCGTAAAACGAAGGCTTATCGCTGCGCGTCAATATGCGGCCCTTTATCCAATCGTCGAGATATCCTTTGGCCCGTGTGTATCTATTTTCTGTTTCATTATCTCCCGGTTCTTCTTTACCGAAATCTATTTTGACAATATTATACGGGCTCTGCCTGTATAATGATTCCCGCTCTTCGTCCTTAATAATGTCATAAGGAGGAGCAATGACATCTCCGATAGAAACCTTGGAAACATCATACAGAAGCCCCCTGAAGGGAATGATCTCTGCCATAAGTTTGGATCCTTAGTGGGCTGCCGGGTAAAAGATTTGTTCAGGCCCCTGCTGGAGTTTTCAAGAAAAAGTTTTCACATCTTAGCATGGGTACAAAGAAAAAAGCAAACGAACCGCTCTGTGCGAATTGCCTCATAAAAAATGTTACCGAAAGAATGATTAGAAAGGGATCGTTGACTCATAATTTATGTTACCGAATAACTCCCCCTAGAAGGAGGGTTGATAATGAGTCCACGGTCAAAAAAAAGAATATATAGAAGTCACCTCTTTACGCTATAGAA
>Ga0315282_10016973_pt1 | contig 10574 bp, 11 predicted proteins | sample YL17G07_20_MG_FD_203693 | JGI IMG/M metagenome (GOLD analysis project Ga0315282, IMG submission 203693) | Sediment microbial communities from Yellowstone Lake, YNP, Wyoming, USA - YL17G07_20 | ecosystem: Environmental > Aquatic > Freshwater > Lake > Sediment | place: USA: Wyoming | collected... | reverse complement strand
TGAACGTGGCTTTCATTGTGAGTCTGGGGGTTCTTGGGCTGTTCTGTATGTACAGGTTGTCCCCCTGCCCCCGGTCTCGTCTGTGGGAGGGGCTGGTTTTGTCTATACGTTTGTATAGACGCCCCCCCTCCTGAGGCTTGGATTCTTGTGTCACACCTGTGGCCACACACCCCCCATTTTCTCTAGTTCCGGCTTGGTTCAGTTGGCACTCTACTGTTCAAAGAGGTTGTCCGGCCTTGAAGAGGGGGCTTCTTTCATTCTCCTTGATTTCTCGGCATTTTTGTGTGTCAACAGGTCGTGCGCGCAGTCACGCAGTTTTGTAACGAAACGAATCATGACCCAACAGCTTCTACTGCATACTATGCCTCTTCTACACCGTTGAAGCTCCACACCATCAATCATGCAGTCAGATCAAGATGCATGACCTACTGGGCCAACCAACATGAAACAGCCCGACAACGGAACAAGGCTGCGAGCTGAGTGGATCTTGCCAGCTTATCATATTCGGGAGAATTTCTGGATTGTCAAGGGTCCCCGGTCCACTCCCATCGAGGTCATAGAGACTTCACCGACATAAATGTCGCCCCGGGAGTCAACAGCGATGGCGTGAGGAGCAAGGAAAAGGGCCTCTTCCTTCTTCTTCCCAGGGTTTCCCCAGCGCGCCAGCAACTTGCCGTCAACGGTGAATATGCCGACTCGCTTGGATAATTCGGAAACGTAGACTGTACCGTCCTCGTCTATGAAGAGGTCGGTGGGACGGACAAGATCGGTCCATTGGGTGAGGAACTTGCCGTTGCCGTCAAAGATTTGGATACGGTTGTTCTCCCGGTCAACTACCCATACTTTTCCGTGTCTGTCTACTCGCACGGAGTGGGGAAGTCGGAATTGGCCTGGTTCGCCGCCTGGTTCTCCCCATGACAGTAGTAGCCTGCCTTCGGCGGAGAACTTGTGGATTCTGGCGTTGCCGTAGCCGTCGGCCACATAGATCTCGGCCTTAGGCGAGATTGAGACTCCTGTGGGGCGATTGAAAGGCGGGGCGCCGCGTACTATTGTGGTTAGGCTTTCCCAGAAGTCAAAGGTTTCTACGTAGCCTGTATCCGTCGCGTGGCCCTTGCTACCCAGCGTCATCAGCAGTTTTCCGTCAGGTGTGAATTTGGCCACTATGTGGTGCTTGTCATCTGTGCAGTAGGTGGAATTGTCCGGACCGATGCAGCTGCCGTGAGCGCGACTGAAAAATCCCTCTCCCCAAGAACGAACCATGTTGCCATCACGATCGAAGACGATTACCGGGTGCTCGCCGCGATTCAATACATAGACCTTGTCTTCCTTGTCAATCCCGATTCCACCGACATCAAGGAAGCTCCAGCCTTTGGGCAGCTTTGCCCAGCCATCAACCAATTCATACCGATGTTTTCCAGCACCATACGGCATATGCAAACCACCCAATGATACTTGCCGCTCTATCTCGCTCTCAACCACTAGAATTGATTTGCTGTTGGAAGTGATGCCATTTGTGTGCAAGCGTTGACGAATGGTACGGATGTGCGATTCGCGCCCTAGGCTGTCACTGTATTCGCCGCAAGAGTTACGGCATGGCGGGCCCGTAGAGGTTCGGCCTGACTGAGTTGAATGCCCCAAGAGCTAGGACGCCGTTCGTGAGGCCTTTTGGTTAGTAAAACCATAAATACTTGTAGGAATAGTAGAAAAAGTATGACTGATCAAACAGTAGAGGATATCGTAAAAGTCTCTCCTAAAGGACAGATAGTAATACCTAAGGAAATCAGAAAAAAACTGGGAGTTTCTGCGGGAGAAAAGCTCTTGGTCATGAGCAGAGACGAGGAGATCTTGATCAAGAAGTTGAGAAGTTTCTCAATAGAGGAAATAGCGGGGAGGATAGCCGGAGGTGCGAAGGCGAAGGGAGTAGACATCGATAAGCTCATTGATGAGGCAATCGAATGGGCAAGAAAGTCAAGGTAGTCTTTGATACTAATGTTTGGATATCCATCTTCCTGAAGAAGGCAATCGGTAAGGAATTTACAGAGATATTTGAAAAAGTAGAGGTATATGTAACGAGAGGACTGCTGGAGGAAATATCGAGAGTACTTGTCTATCCTAAGATAGAGGAATTGCTTGAGCTTTCAGGAGTTAGTAAAAGTGGTATATTGCAGAGGATTGTCGAAAATTCCGCCCTAGTCAATCCCAGGTTCAAGTTCAGAGTCATAGAAGAAGATCCGGAAGATGACAAGGTGCTTGACTGTGCCTTACAAGCCCATGCTGAATTCATCGTTAGCGGGGACAGACATCTGCTCAAGCTCAGGAAATTCAGGGATGTGAGGATTTTGTCGCCAAGAGGATTCTTGGACGCATTGGGGTAGACAAGTCGAACCCAGTTTGAAACTTGGATCTCAGATCGGCATCTCTACAGTGACGGGCTCGCGGTTATCCGGACTCTCAGTGCCTCATCTGTGAGTTTTCTGGACTTGGGAAGTGAGGCCTTTGTCGGGCTTCAATGCCATGGTCGATCGAGGTTACCCTGCGTTGAAACGTTAGGTCAGCGCACATCGTCGGCTACTGAATGTTCGGTCAAGAGTACACGCCATAGATGGTCTGTTAGAGGGCGGAGGTTCGGAAGGGGATGACTACGTGAGATGCGTCAGGCCCCAGGGTGCCCCGGGGGCACCTTAATATACGCCTGCAACACTTTCAAGGTCAGATGATCGATGAGTCTGCGACATTGCTATTGTGTCCCGCGTGGATCAGAAACCTCACCGTCCGTCCTTGCCACAAAGGACTTGCTGGCCAAGGTGGAGACGAGTCTGAGCATCCCTTTTGAGACGAGGATCTTTGATGATGATTCCGACCACAAAGAGAAGCTCATTCACATCTCCGTTAGGTATGGGCTCAGACTGCCCCAAACTTCACGCAGTAAGGAGCTACGATATGCACACATGGTTCTTTACGATGGAAACGAACCCTTGATCTTCTACCCTCAGATCCGGAGAGGTAGACAGGGCAGGCTCAAGGAAATCTCGATTCGAAAGTACCTTGAAAGTCTTCTGGAAGGCAACATCAGGAGTCTTGTCGAGGTGCCTGCACTGAAACCGTTTGCTGGTAGACAGTCCGAACTTCTGCGAGAAGGATACCTCGAACTTGCGAAAGAAGCAGTGGCGCACAACAAAGAGTGGGAAATCGCAGATTCCGAGTGGCCGCGGTAGGTTCTAGGGACTGAACCGACATGGATATCCGACGAGGCGAGATATACCTCGTCTCTCTGGATCCAACCGTAGGTAGTGAGATCAAGAAGACTCGCCCAGCATTGATAATACAGAACGATGTGGGCAACAAGTACAGCCCTCTAACAATCGTGGCGCCAGTAACATCCACACCTAGGGCTAAGAAGTACCCCACTGAAGTCAACATAACCGCCGAGGAATCCGGCCTTGATTCGGACTCCACAGTGCTGCTAACCCAGATTAGAACCATCGACAAGTCAAGAATAGTCCGCAGACTCGGTGCCCTATCTCAGGCAAGAATGAGAGAAGTAGACCAAGCGATTCGAGTCAGCCTCGCAATCTCGTAAGCCTAAGTCATTGCATACAATACTCCCTTAGAACAGCTTTCGCCTTTTCTCCAGATGCACCCTAGAAGAATCAGCATTGATCGCGAACAACCAAGATCATTTTGAACACCGATGACTGAAAGCTGATCAAACGTTCATTAGAGCCTGCTCCCGGTACGTGGCTCACCATGAAGGGATTATTACTGAGTAGTGATGGCGCAGGCGGATTCGCGCACCAACTTACCAGTAGAACTGGACGCAGGGTTTTTCTCAGGCATTTGGTTAGCGGGCCGCCAAAGGGAATAGCGCTGGGACCGAATGCTAGCGGCGAATCTGAGTCGGGGAGTGTCACTGTAACTATTAATACTAGGAAGTATGAATTTCATATTGGTGAGGAGAATGGAGCAGGAGGTTGCAGTCATAGGGGAGAGGGGGCAAGTGGTCATTCCTAAAGAGGTGAGAGTTAGGCTGGGCCTCAAGCCTAAGACAAAGTTGCTCGTGGTCAGGGAAGGAGATGCTGTGATTATGAAGAAGCTGGATCTAGAGCAGGAGAGAAGAGAGCTGAAGGCATTGTTCAAAAAGGTTGACAAGAGGATCGAGAAGTATGGAGAGATGACCGAGGGGGAGATAGACCAGATAATACATGACTACAGAGCAAGAACCGCATACAAAGGTAAGTAGATGCATAGAATAGTTGCAGACACAAACGTTCTCGTCTCCGCTCTCGTAAAGAGAGGCAGACCGCACGAGTTGCTCTTGAGAATAGACGGCATAGATATCAGGCTGATAAGCTCCAACGCTCTAATGGCCGAGTTGATTTCTGTTCTGGCTGAGGAAAGAATCGCGAAATATGTTGCCAGAAGTGATGTGGAGAGATTCCTCAGATACGTTGGCAGGAGAACCACTCTAGTAAGAATAAGAAGCAGGTTCAAGGCTGTCAGAGATGACCCGAAGGACGATGTTGTCTTGAACACCGCATATAGCGGTGAGGCGGAGTACATAGTATCTGGCGACAAGCACCTGATACCTCTAAGAGAATTCAAAGGAATAAGAATCGTAACCGTAAACGATATGCTTGACATACTCAAGAAAATGTAGCCTGCTTTTCCAGTTTTCCCCCGCATCGGCGTTGGACGTATTCTTTGACTTGTTCAGGACCAAGAAAATTCGTGCATTCCGCTATCTCCTTGTGTTCCCTTACCGATGATCGTATGGTTGATTCTTGGTAGCCTTGCTTACTCATCCAAAACGCGTACGACGATAATGCAGCCAACTGTGGGTTCATCGAAGTGTGCGGGGGCGGGATTCGCGCACCAATTCACTAGTGAAGGCGTTAGGCACCTAATGAATCCGCTGAGACCTAAACTTGGGTTGTTGGCTGTCTTCTGCGACTGTAGTGGGAAGTTTCTACCGCAGCGCGCGCTCGGCTTCGCGCATTCACTGCGTATCCACGTTTTGCGGATTCTTGAACTCCTTATTGAATGGCTTCCTAACCAGTAACACTAGCCTGTCAGAATCTTCTCTCTCGCAGAAGGATTTGTTACTGCCAAGAGATAGGACAAGGCAGATTCGGCGCCCTTGTTCTGGTTCAATCCTTGACGGGTTATTCCATCATAGCATGCTCCTGTTTTGGCTTCATAGACCGAAACCTTCCTCAAGTTGCTACCATGGTACCACTTGAGAGCATGTAGTGTCAGATCCCAGTATCGTGATGAGTTCGTGGCTCTCGCCGCGGCTGCCAGGGCCTCGACCGCAGATCCAGCTTCGACTGGCAATTGATCGAACTCTGCCCTTGCGCCATTGCGGGGGTACCATCCCTCAGATCCAACGGGAATGAAAGTTCGGTTTCTGAACTCAACCTGTATCAGGAATTCCAAAGAGTCCTGTGCTATCTCAAGGCATTCCTCGCCAGCAGCATGGGCCTCGAATAGGCATTCGGGCAGCCGCCAGTTCTCGTAAGCCAGCACATTCTCGAACCAAGGCCATTCCTCCGAACGGTTACTCAAGTACTGGTCTTTCAGCTGTTTCACCAGACTCGAAAGGTTCTTCTTGGCGTTGAGATCTTCCGGGTGTTGACTAATGTATCGACAGAGGCCTTTGATGGCGTGTGCTCTGACTCTTGGAGAAATGGACCGAAACGCCCAAGGCAAGGCCTTGTCGAACGCTTCTTTCGCGGATGCTCTCACGCCTGCTGGAAGTGCAGAGTCGACAACGACGCCAGTGGCCCAAAGGCTCCTTCCAAGATGATCGCCTGAATCCATGTCTTCCCCCATCTCACGATTGTAGCTCATGAAGTTGTGGAACCGTCCATCAGGAACCTGCATACCGATCAGGAAGGAAAGGAATCTGCTGACCAGATTCAGCCATCTCTTCCGGGGTTTTCGATCGTATTCTCTTGTTGAGACAATCAATGCTCGTGCGTTATCGTCCGTGGTGTATCCGAGTCTTCTATCGGGTACGGTGAACTTTGAATGTTGAAGCATCCCTGTCTCGTCAGTGAGCGCCAGGAAATGGTCAAACCTGACGCGATCTAGCAACTTTCCCAAGTCTGCGATCGAAAGTCGAGCCAGAGGAAAGGGATGATCGACTGATTCATTCTTGGTCATTGGTAACTCTCTTGATGCTGATACCGCAGGGTTATTTCTCGTTATTGAGCTATGCGATAGAACGTATTGACATATTGCATGGCGACGTTCGGCCATATCATGTTTCTGCTATAGTCATAGGCTCTCTTCTGAAAACTCTGTTTCATCTTTTCGCTATTTAGCAGCGCCATAACGCAGTTTGATATGGATCGGGGGTTCATGAATTCGGATCTCATCGCTGCTCCTTCAAGTATCACTTCCTTAGCCTGATGGAAGGGTGTAGTGACGATGGCTTTTCCTGCACTCAGGGCGGTGACAAGTGTGCCGCTACTGATCTGTTCTCGATTGGGATAGGGAGCGATGTAGATGTCTGTCGCTTGAAGGTATCTCATGAGTTCGTTTTTCGCCAGAAATCGGTTGACGAACCTCACGTTCCTTCTCAAACCAAGCGACTGGACCAAGTTCAGCAGCTTCTCTCGATACTCTTCACCTTCCCGCTTCCTAACTTCAGGATGGGTTTCGCCTATCACCAGGTAGAGAACTCTCGGTTCTTTTCTTACGATTTCCTGCAATGCCTCTATGGCGTACTCGACGCCCTTTCCTCTGCTCAGTAGTCCGAAAGTGGATAGCACGATTCGTCCTTCCAAACCTAGGTTTGGCTTGAGCAATTCAGTCTCAACATAGGGAATGTTTGGGCATCCGTGAGGAATGTAGGAGATCTTTTTGGCTAGTCCTCCATAGGTCTCCTCCAAGATCCGGATGCCTGCCTTGGCCAAGACGATGACAGTGTTGCTCAGCTCAACGATCCTCTGCAGTATGTCCTTTGCCTTGGCTCCTGGCTCCTCCAGAACAGTGTGTAGCGTCGTGACAATCGGTTTCTTGACGATTTCTAGGAAGGGGATCACGTGTTCGCCCCATTCTCCTCCAAATATCCCGTATTCATGTTGGAGGTTCACAACTTTGACTGTGGACTCGTTGATTTTCCAGGCAGCTTTCGCGTAGGATTCAGTGTCATCTTCATCAATCTGAAGCCTGACATCAATGCTATAGTCATAGTAACCGCCTTGGTCGTTGACCGCAACCACGAGAGGCGGTCTCAGCACGTGAGTTCTAGAGATTGCGCCGACAAGGTCTTCCGTGAATGTGGCTATGCCACATTCTCTTGGCGGATATGTGCTCACGTAGGTAGCTCCAATCTTTGAGGATTCGTCATAGAGAGGCCCTTTCAGGGATCCGTAGGCTTCCGACGCAAAATCACTGTAAGCAACTTCCAGCAGCCTCCTCTCAGTCGTGAGACCAGTAACTAAACCGTTCTTTGTCACTATCAGTCTTCTAATGTCATGCTCTCGCATGTTCCTCAAGGCATCTTGAACAGACTGCTCCTCTTCTATTGTCACGGGCGGATGAGACATCACGTCGCAGACAGGAGTTGATTCGAAGTCTCTTTTCGCATTGATGACTCTCTGTAGCAAGTCTCTTTCAGTGAGTATGCCGACTGGCCGATCGTCTACAACCACTACTACGGCTCCGGTGTCCTCGTGCATCATCAGACGCATTGCAGTGGATATGGGTTCCAGCGGAGAGACGATAGGCGGGTTTTCTTTCATATTCCTGCGAACAGGTAGATTGAGAAGCCCCCCTAGGTATTGATTGAATTTGCTCATTTCATGAAATCGTAACCATGACTGATTATATAAGCGCGAAGAGCCGCGTATCGTAAGAGAGTGAGTGAACGCGCGCCGTCACACAATCGTTCTTGTCGCAACAAGACTAGGGAAACGCTTCGATGTGCGCGGTAGTGCTATAAGTCTTGGAGCTGGCCTCACAGAACCTAGACCGATAGCGGCCTAAACTCTTAGGGACAATAGTGTTGTGGACTGGGTCAGTGGATTCTTTGAGTTCCGTATTGGAATATCCTCTTTCCTCTCCCGAGGAATCTGACTCTACTAGCTTTGGTGCTTGCTCCATTGGCTGTTTGGAGCTACTTCTGGAAAATCGCTGGTCTCTGGTTTTCAGCAAGAAACAATGAAAAGATCTGGTTCACCGTTTTCGTGTTCGTCAATCTTGCAGGCATTCTGGAGTTCTATTACCTGTATTCCAGGAAATGCTGGCCATTCAAACGAAACCAATAGCGCGAGATAGGTTCCACGTCACGACCGAAAACGGCACGATATCTATGTCCCCATACTTTGCGGTCCTCGTAGTCTGAGCCCTAGTTTGAGTGGCTTTTCGTGAATATGCGCGTCATGCGTGGCACGTGTGCTGCTAGCGAGGTTGGGCATGGCGGTCCTATTTGGAGAACAACATAATCGCTAAATAGATCCTGTACGAATCGAGCCCTTTCAGGTCAGTTTGGATTGCTGAAACCCACTAGATTTGAAGGGAATCCAATCATTACTCCAAGGCAGGGTCACGATTGGGAAGTTGGGGGCACGTTCAACCCGGGCGCAGTAGCAGACGGGAGAGTAGTTCATCTACTGTACCGAGCAGTCGACTCGGACAGAATCTCACGTTTGGCGTACGCGCGAACCCCAAACGGCACTGAGATAGATTTCCGTTCCTCAGATCCAGTTCTTGTGCCCTCAGGTGAGTGGGAAGAGTTTGGTTGTGAAGACCCTCGAATGACAGACTTTGGAGGAACGTTCTACATCACATACACCGCCTACTCACGACGAGGCCCTCGCATAGCATTAGCTTCAACGAAAGATTTCCAGACCTTTGAAAAGTATGGATTAGTAGGCCCCAACCGCAACGACAAGGACTGTGTCATTTTCCCAGAAAGAATCAATGGAAGAATAGCAATACTCCATCGGCTCATGTCCAGGGTCCAGATTGCTTATTTCGAGGATTTTCACTCACTTGTTGAATCGGAGGAATATTGGAAAGACTATGTGGGACATGTAAATGACTATGAAATCATCCGCTCCACTTTTCCATGGGAGAAGAAGAAAGTTGGTGCAGGACCACCTCCAATCAAAACCGATCTTGGATGGCTCGTGATCTATCATGGCGTGAGCATCGAGAGCATCTACCGAGCAGGAGCGATTCTTCTTGATTTGGATAACCCGTCGAAGGTCTTGGCGCGTGCCAAGGAACCTATTCTTGAACCAAAGATGGAATTCGAGAAGTATGGGTTTGTTCCGAATGTGGTTTTCCCCGATGGAGCCGTTGTTCTCGACGGCGTGCTCATGGTATATTACGGCGGGGCTGACAAGGTCTGTTGCGTCGCCAGAGTTCCTCTCGATGAATTCCTCGATAAGCTGATACAGTCATCCGGCGGCTAGCTTTGAAATGAACCCCTTGATGAATGCTTCCGCCGCCAAGACAAGAATAAGGAACCGCGCGCCAAGTATTAGTTATGCAGTTGTGAAGTGAATAACATGCCGACAGTCCGCTGTCTTGAGTGTGACAACAAGAAATATCTAAGAAGCACTAAACTCAAGCCCGTCAATGCTTGGGGTTTTGAAACCTACTATTTCCGGTGCAGAAAATGTAAGACGCCTCTTAGAGTCGAGATAAAATCCGGCAAGCTCATAGAGGTTCGACGTATCCAAGAATACGTCGAGAGAGAGCCCACACTACGTCCTCATCTATCTATCTATCGACGGAGATAGATCAACATGCCGATAATGCAAGCAGAGGTTACGGTCAGGACTGTGACAGTCACAACTGACACAATTACTTTTTTTTAAGCGGAGTCCTAACTCAGCATGTTTGCTATGGCATAAGATATGAAAAACCTGATCGTGCGCTTGCCATTGATCCATGTTGCCGTTACCATTGCTTCACGAGGTCCTTGAACCGTTGCTCGAAGTTCGCAAGACTCTGCCTTATGATCTTCTTTGTTTGCGACTCGTTTAGTTCCAATGCGAGCTTTATCATTCTCGTCATGATCGAGTTGCTCGCTTGATAATCGCCTCTTCTGAGCCATGCGTCTATGGAGAGCACGGAAACACCTAGTCGGTCAGCCATCACTTTGCGCCCTGTCAGCGTATGAAGCCCGCGCCCTTTGCGCTCAGCTTTGATCCTGTCCGCGATTCTGTCGCACTCAGTCTTGACGAGGATTGCTATCGCCTGTCGTGATGGACGACCCAAAAACTCCACAACGTTGCCGATGTCTTGCGCCACGGCTCAATGTCCCGATATGGTGTTGGTGGGGCATCTGCGATATGAATATGGCGTCCACCATCTAGTGGGGTATATGTCATTATCGTGTGGGTGTCGCGTCGCTTATCCGTACGTTTGTGTTCCTTGCTGGCGCTGACAGCTCACGTGTCGCTAGTTGTCTAATCTATATAGTAGATGCGCCGTTGTACGAGTAGTTAGGCATTTTGAAGGCGGCCTGTAATGGGTTGGTATTGTCCTAAATGCAAATCGCAGTTCTCTGAATGCCAGCATATGTGCGCCTATTGTAACGTCAGGCTGAGAAG
>Ga0315282_10016970_pt1 | contig 10576 bp, 12 predicted proteins | sample YL17G07_20_MG_FD_203693 | JGI IMG/M metagenome (GOLD analysis project Ga0315282, IMG submission 203693) | Sediment microbial communities from Yellowstone Lake, YNP, Wyoming, USA - YL17G07_20 | ecosystem: Environmental > Aquatic > Freshwater > Lake > Sediment | place: USA: Wyoming | collected... | reverse complement strand
TTCCCATCTACATCTTTCACTACACAACCGGCCCCTGATTCCGCGACGAGAGGGTACCACCTAACGACGGAACTCGAGAGTATGTTCGAATCCCTTTCTAGAAGTTCACGAGCTTTCGGACCCGGTGGCGTTACAACAATTCTCGGTTTAACTGCCAACGGACTTACCTCAAACATAACTCGCTTAGCGCGTGAATTGTAAAAGCATTGCGTTCATCTGTCGCAGATGCAACTTACAATCCGTACTGACACCGCACGGATCCACTTCCAGCCAAAACACTGCCTAGCTTGACGGTTCCAAGGACCGCACCCTGATGTGACCAGCGATGCCACCATTGAATGACTCAACCGGCTGAATCGTTCACGAGGGTTATTGTCTTTCGACCAAATGTCTCTCTACAAGCGAGGTGAAGTAGTTTGGTAGCTCGCGTGCCCTTGTGGCCTTTCGGTGATATCGTAGCTGCACTACTAGTGATCGAAACTACATTGCTTACGGTGCTGGTTGGTCTCTGTGCCGCGAAACTTCTTTGAATCCGAATTCACGATGCCTTCGGTCAGACAACTTTCTCATGCGGACTCAACTTCTTCGTCGTCAGCATATTCCTCTTCTTCCCCCGAAAGAATGATCTCGATTATCGAGATGTTGCCTCTGCTGCCATCGAAACGGGTAACGTCTTCCGAACCCAAGTTTATCTTCCTAATGACTATGTCCTTCAGGAACCCGCGTCTCAGCATTTGGACTGTGTCAATAGCCTTCTCGATGGCCTGGCCTCTCGCCCTCACCATGACCTCGCCATTTCCAGAATTGAACAGGGTCACACATGCTGTGACATAGTTCATGATGGGTTTCTTACCTATGCGCACAAGACTTGGTTCACTCATTCTTCTTCTACAGCTATGTTGTTGAATCGATCGTGAGAGGGTGTTGGTGTTAAGAGATTTCTGGAAGCTACCTCAGCCTTTCTATTATAAGATTGCCGCATAAGTTTGGCGCTTGTAGGCAAAGCGCTGCGTTTTGAGCCCTCGTTACCCGCCTATCGTATGCATGGGGCGTACATGCTCAGGTACTCTGAACTTCCCAAGAAGTGACTCAACGCCAGGTGCCTTCCTCAGCACCGCCTCACGCAGGAAATTGGACAAAACCTCGTCTGAGGCACCATTTCTCAAGAGATGTTTGAGATCAAAACTAGTCTTGTCGAAAAGGCAGGGAACTATCTTGCCATCAGCCGAGAGACGAATCCTATCGCAATCTGAGCAGAACGGCTCAGTTATCGAAGTGATTACACCAATCTGACCCACACCATCCGCAAAATGATAGACATCAGCTGTGCTTCCACTTTCGTGTGGCATCGGGACGAGTTCATACTGTTCTCGTATCTTCTCGACGATCTCTTTGCCGCTGACCACTTTGTCCATTCCCCATAACCGCTCTCCGTCGAAAGGCATGAATTCAATGAAACGAACCGTTACATCTCCGGTTCTTGCAATTGACGCAAGATCGGCTATTTCATCGTCATTGCATCCTCGGATTATTACCGCATTGATCTTCAGAGGACTGAGTCCGTTTCTCTTTGCGGCTTCTACTCCTGCCACAACTTTCGAGAAGACACCGCCGCCAGTAATCTGACTGAATCGTTCAGGCTTCAAGCTGTGAAGGCTTACGGTTACGCCTTTCAAGCCGGCTCTTTTGAGCGCTGCGGCTTTCTCTTCCAACAGAAGGCCGTTGGTCGTCATACTGACGGCGTCTATTGCTGGGATAGAGGCGACCATTTGCACGAGTTTCTCGACATCACGCCGAACTAGGGGTTCTCCGCCAGTCAGTCGAATCTTCCTAACACCCATCTGAGATATCAGCGAGACGATACGGTGGATCTCTTCGTAGGTCAGGATTTCGCTATGGGGCAACCAATCTGGAACTCTTGGCATGCAGAATTGGCAGCGGAAGTTGCACCGATCCGTGACCGAGATCCTAAGCTTGCGCGCAATGCGCCCATACGAATCGATTAGTCTAGTCACGGAGTCCGCCATCGTGCGATCTGAATACTTCAATCGGGTCCATTTAAGTGATTTCGATTGAAACCACCGGCGTTTCGCGAGCCTACGCGCTTTATCAGCACCCACTAGACATCTTGTTCAACTGTGCGCTAAGCGAACTTTGCCGCGTTTGGCCGTATGAGTCAATGTCCCCCTCGGTGAGAAAAAGAATGGACAGTGAAGTTTTCAGGTTTCGCTGGGTGGGCTGGAGGCGATTTGCATACGATTTTTTCGTGATTCAGATCGGCTTCCTTCTTTTCGGGCTGGCAGTTGACATTATGGTTAGGGCGAACGTCGGCCTCGGTCCGTGGGATGTCCTACACATGTCGCTCACCTATCATCTCCCAATCACACTGGGAGAAGCCAGTATCGGCGTAGCTGCCCTCATCGTACTCGTTGACATAGCTCTCAGGGAGCCGTTAGGTTGGGGAACCATTGCGAACATGCTCTTCATCGGCATATGGATCGACTTACTGAAACCATTTGTTCCAACAGTTCCCAGCGTCTTCTGGATTCAAATCCCATACCTTCTCCTCAGGACGCTAATCATGGGATTAGCCACAGCGATATATGTCGGCGTCGACGCAGGCGCAGGTCCACGCGACAGCTTAATGCTGGCTCTCTCACGGTTAGGCAAGACTAGTTTGCGTAGGTCGCGAACATGCCTTGAGATAACAGGTGTTGCAGTGGGGTGGGTGCTCGGAGGCCCTGCATGGGTGGGAACGCTCATTTTCGCAATCACTATAGGCCCTGCGGTTCAACTCGCATTCAAGCTGCTAAGAGTCCATACCTAGTAGCATAGTCGGGAATTTTGAGATCTCAACCCCGAGTGATTGAGTCTCAGAGTATCGGGGTCGTCGCTTCCTTGGTACCTTGCTCCAGTACTCAATCACCATCTTTGACTGGCAGTTCGCCCGATCAGTTCCACACAAGTGACCAAGGCATCGACCTTAATGACAATCATAGGCTCAGCTTGGAGGCAGAAGCGCTCGATTAGCGGGCCATCCGAGCTTCGACAGTTCTAATGAGTTTGACGTCAAATACTTCCTCGAAGTTGCATAGCACTGAATCTTTGACTTTGTCAAAATCAACGTCTTCGTTGAGGACCGCTTTCATGGAAGTCATTGTTGTGCTGGGCATGCCGCATGGTTCTATCAATGCAAAGTATTTCATGTCTGTGTTCACGTTTAGAGCGAATCCGTGGAAGGTTATCCAGTTTCTTACTGCAGCTCCGATTGATGCGATCTTCTTCGTTCCAACCCATGCGCCTGTCTTACCTTTGCCATCGACCCGTCCCGCTTTGATGCCGAACTCGTCAAGTGCTCCTATCAATGTCTCTTCAATATTCCACAGGAATTGGTGTATGTCTCGTCCCCGTGCGTCCAAGTCCAAGACTGGGTATCCGACGAGCTGCCCTGGACCATGATAGGTCCATTGGCCTCCCCTCTCAATCCGAATGACCGGAACTCCGTTTATCTCCGCAGGAATCTCTCCGGGAACCGCCTTGCCAACCGTGAAGACGTGAGGGTGTTCCACCAGTACCAGCGTGTCAGGGATCTGATTACTGGCTCGAAGGCTAACGAGCCTCCGCTGCAGTTCCCAGACCTCATTGTAGTCCCGTCGACCAAGATCGAGAAGATTCCCTGTCATCGTTTCCACACTATGCAGATGGAGTGTTTAGTTCTTAAATCCTCATCATACTACAACAAGGCAACTCTCTTTGAGAGTGACCGTGAGCACACTAATGAAAGACATCGCGGAAAAGTTGCCTCTTCCTGATGTTCAGATTCTAGGAGACGTGCCCATAATGAAGTACCCTTTCATGGATTACTTCAAGGGTTTCGAGAAGGTGCCCGCTGTCAGGGAGATCTTCGGTTCTGGAACCGATAAGGTCCTAGCAGACCTTAGGGTGGAGTTCTTTAGTTCCCGATTCGGCTACATGGGAGTCAGCAACGAGGACGGGCACTTGATTGTGAGTGCACACTACCTGAAGAGCGGGGATCCCGTAAACAAGTACCTAGATGTGATCCATGAACTCGTTCATGTAAGGCAATTCAGAGAAGGCAAACCCCTCTTCGATGAGACGTACGAATATCATGAGCGGCCGACCGAACTCGAGGCCTATAGACATGCGGTGAAGGAAGCTCGCAGACTCGGCATGTCCGATGCGGGGATATTCGAATACCTGAAAGTCGATTGGATGAGCGAGGATGAAGTCAGGAAGCTAGCCCGAACGCTCGAAGTGAAGCCGCCACCAAGACGAGTTCAAGGAGAATGGGTAAGGTAGGCACACCACATTGCAGAGGCTTGGTCATCTATCCTTTGATGTCACGGACATCGATAGAACGCGAGAATTCTTCGATACACTGCTTGGAGAGCTAGGTTTTCGACGGAAGTTTACGATAGAAGACGCTCTTTGCTATTCAAGTTCGCAGCTGGACATCTGGTTCGCTAAGGAGCCGACTTCGCGAACAACTAGAGGTAAACCCAGCCCCGATAACGATGTGATTGCGGAACACATTGCGACTTTGGTCTCAGATCGTGAAAAGGTGAAAGCTGTGGAGACTGCTATGCTCTCGAAAGGTTTCACGCCTCTTTTCCCAGTTCAGGAATGCCCGCAATTTGAAGAGGGATACTTCTCAGTCTGTTTCAATGGGCCAGACAACATAGTGGTCGAGATCTACACAAACCCGAATGAATTGACGGCTTAGCCCTAGACTTCGTCAGGCACAGCACGAACAGGTTTCTAATGGTCACTTTTGCACTATGTGTATCGCTTTTCCTTTCGCCGCTTCCGCAGCTTCCATTATTGCTTCTGGCAACGTTGGGTGTGGATGAATTGTGAGCCCGATGTCTTCGAGAGTCGCCCCCATCTCAATGGCTAGCGCCGCCTCGCTGATGATGTCTGACGCTTCCGGCCCGATTATATGCACCCCCAGGACGAGCTCCGATTCCTTGTCTGCGACGATCTTCACAAAGCCTTCAGTCTCCCCAGCAAGCAAAGCTCGGCCTAGAGCAGTGAAAGGGAATTTGCCGACGATTGTAGCGTAGCCCTTCTCCTTCGCCTGTGTTTCCGTGAGGCCTACTGATGCTATTTCGGGGTCTGTGAATATTGCCCATGCTATTCCTCGATAGTCAGCTTCACTGTTCATTCCCGCAATTGCTTCTGCAGCGACTATTCCATCCTTCGAGGCTTTGTGAGCGAACAAGGGGGGACCGACGACATCGCCGATCGCGTATATTCCCGGCACATTGGTTTGCAGTTTCTTGTCAACCTGAATCCAGCCGTGCTGATCAGTCTTCACGCCTGTCTTTTCCAAGCCTATGCGATCACTGTTCGGTCTGCGACCGACGGAGACTAGAACTTTATCGCAAGGGATTGCAGCCTCTTTCCCGTCTTCCAGCGTCGCGTACACTCTCCCGCCACGATATTCTTTTGCCCTCGATTTCACATGATACTCGATGCCCAGTTTCCGGAAGGCTCGTTCAACGATTCTGATGATTTCAGTGTCCGAGACAACCCCCGGTAATAGTTGTTCTAGCAGTTCGATAACGGTCACTTTGCTTCCCAATTGGGCGTACATAGTGGCCATTTCCAAACCTGTCACTCCAGCACCTACGACGACGAGATTCCTTGGGACCTGACGTAGGGCGAGCATTTCTGTGGACGTAATCACGTTGGTTCCATCGAACTTGAAACCGGAAATTTCCACTGGGCGAGAGCCCGTAGCGATGATCGTGTTCTTGGTCTCGATCGTTACTGTCCCCGTGGAGGTTTCGACTTCGATCTCGTGAGGTCCATTGAATCTTGCCTCACCTTTGATGATTTTCACATTATTGCTCCTGCAAAGGTAATCAATACCTGACACTAGGCGACTAACGACGCTCTCCTTCCAGGTTTGGACCTTAGCTAGGTCTATTTTCAGGTCGGAGACTTCCACGCCTATCTGTTTGGCTGCTTCAAGCCGACTCTTCAATTTCGCTACGCGAATCAACGCCTTGGATGGGATGCATCCGATGTTGAGACATACTCCTCCCAGATTGTCCTTCTCGATCAGAATTGTTTCCTTTCCGAGTTGGCCCAGTCTTATCGCTGCCACATACCCGCCGGGCCCACTTCCTAGGACGACGACTTCTGCTCTCTGAACCATTTGGTCCGCCTCAAGGAGTAACTTGATCTTCTAGGTACTGTTTCATCACGTTCATGAATTCTGCTGCCATCGTACCGTCAAGAACCCAGTGATCGAAGCTGACTAAGAGGTATGTCATATCCCGGATCGCCATCTGGTTGTCTATTACCACCGGTTTTTTAGTTATCTTGTGGAGTCCAAGGATGGCAACCTCCGGCTGGTTGATAATCGGTGTCGCGAAGACTCCTCCGATACCGCTCACGTTGGTTATTGTGAACGTACTTCCCTGAGTCTAAGCTCATGGCGAGAGCATTTGACGTCAGTTGGTTTTACTGATCACTTTCTTGCGGACCAGTGCTTTCATGAAGAATTCTCCCGCTCTATATGAGCTGCGAACGAACGGTCCAGAGGCGACGTAAAGGAACCCCAAATCCTCGGCGATCTGTCTGTAGTAGTCGAAGCGGCTGGGTGAAACATATTCGCTGACAGGGATGTGCCCTTTCGAGGGTCGCAGGTACTGTCCTAATGTGACAATGTCCACTCTGGCTTGCTTCAGGTCTTTCATAGTCTTAATGAGATCCTCTTCTGTTTCACCCAGTCCGAGCATGACTGAGGATTTTGAGTACACTGATGCATTTAGGTCCTTGATGCTCCTGAGGACTCTGAGCGATTGCAGGTACGTTGCCCTTGGATCTCGGACCTTCGATGTCAGGGGCTCTGTGGTTTCGATGTTGTGTGCCACAACTTCAGGCCCAGCATCCACAACTTTCCTGATATCATTTGTGCTCCCTCGGAAGTCAGGTATCAGGACTTCAGTTATCACGGCCGAGTCAAGTTGCTTTATGGCTCTGATAGTGGCCGCGAAGTGGTCAGCCCCGCCGTCCGGAAGATCGTCTCGGTCGACGGAGGTCAGGACAACATACTTCAAACCCAAATCAGCGATCGTCTCAGCGATCTTTGTCGGCTCGAAGTCGTCCAGCTGACCATGTGGGTCTCCGGTCTTGACTATGCAAAAGCGACATCCACGGGTGCAAGTGTCGCCCATGAGCATGAAAGTAGCCGTGCCACCCCCCCAACATTCAGCCACATTGGGGCAATGCGCTTCTTCACAGACAGTGTGCACATTGTGAGTTCTAAGGATCTCCCTGATCTTTTCGTAGCTTTCGTCTGCCGGATATCTCACACGCAACCATTCAGGCTTTTTGGCAAGCCGTGGCTCTTGATTCTGCGCAACACGTGAGTATCGCGGCATGGGAAAGCCCAGACGTCAGAACTAGAACGATTCCCGCTTTTGACTCTTACTTTGATAGGCAAGAGGTGAGCAACTTCAGATCCTGAAACCAAATGCCCCTGCGAAGGCTTCAACCTTTCTAAAATTGTTGAGAAACTCGATGCCCTTTTGGGTGAGACTGTAAACCCTGTCATCGGTCCCACTCGCTTCTATCACGCCCAACGTCTTCAGCTCCTCAAGATACTTGACCAACCTGTCGTGCGAGAGATTGGCGCCGTACAGAATTCTTGTAGGCTTAGCCTGGTTACTCTCTCGCTGGATAACGCGCATGATGTCTACGTAAATGCGGAACTGGGACCGGTACTTGGACGAATGTTTCGCGGCGGTGTTCTGCTCGCCTGCGGTCATCTCGACTGGTTCACCCTGAGAAGCATTCCGAGCAACAGAAGGAATCCGAATAGTTGTGCTACGTGAGCGAACGGGAAGAAAATGGGAGCCAGAGTGAAGAGCAGGAAGAAGACGTGGCTCACGACAAGTGATGTGAACGCACCAAACACTAGCAAGGAGTTGGTGGTCTTACTTATGCTGTGGTTGATCGCCGTTTGAGCAGAAATGTAAACCAGCAGGAAGATCAAGATCAGCTCCGTGATGGCATTGTGCTCAAAGAATGCGATGGGAAGAGCTGCCACTACCGTCCCGACGGTCACACCTCGCGCCTGCTGTAAGTATGCGAACACCAAGATCCCGTACGCGAAAACTTGAACGATGAAGTTGATCGTGTAGCCAAGTGCAGAGAGGAAAATGACGCCTCTGTGAAAGCGCGCGAGAAGAACGACTGCATTCGAAAAGCTGTCAATCAATAGGCCTGCTCCCAACAAGCTGAAGCTCAGGTTGAGGAACAGCAGCGTCCGCTCTTTGGATAGCCTGAAGCCCTTCAAGGCCTGATAGGCAACCGAGATAGCTATTGCAAACGCAATGAACTCCATCAACGAATCGAAGCCAAGAAACCAGTAGGGAGGAGGCAATAGTCGTCCCAGAACGGCTCCTACACATCTAGCGATACTTTTCAGGGTTATGCATCAATCGTACGCGAAGACCTGATCGCCCAAAACGAACTGCAGTGCATTCTACGAAGTGAATCCGAAAACTTAGGTTGTGGCGAGCGGCATTAGCTTACCATTGATGAAGAACCCCTTCAGCCCACACTCATCACAGTGGGCTCCAAGTTGCAAGTCTGAGCACTCTTCGTAGTATATGTTGAGAGTTCTCTGACCGCATCTTGGACAAAGGTGTCCTTCGGTCTTATCCATCGCTTACCATGAACCATACACATCTGCACTGATATAGAGTTGAGAGATGGGTGAAAATGACATGAATCTGCCTAAGGACAGCGGACACAGCGATCTGCCGTTCTACAACAAATTCTGTCTCCGTCGGCCCGACCAACAGCGGGTATGCGCCTTTCCTATTGGCAAATCTGCGACATAGGGTCGTTTCGGAGAAGATCTTTGTTGCGGACACGACGCAGCCACGCCTTCCTCTTCCTTTGACAGCCATCCAAGCTTATTATCTGACGGGCTTGTAAGCCGGACTGGTCAGAACTGGCCTTGGTATTCCAAATGAATAGCAGTCACATCGCGCGTTGTCCCAGCTGTGACACAGAGTCAGTGACGGCGTCTCAGACGGAGTATGAAGTGGAACACTTCGGAACGGTGCTATTGAACGTAGCCACTTGTCAGAAGTGCGGCTACAAACATTCTGACGTTATGACGTTGACAAGAAGGGAACCGATAGTCCTCTCGGTCCGCATAAATTCCGTAGAAGACCTGCAGATGCGAGTGATCAAGTCAGGGACGGCCACGATAATCATACCTGAATTTGGGGCTACCATTGCGCCTGGTCCTTACAGTGAGGGCTACATTTCGAACGTTGAGGGAATTCTGCAAAGGGTGGAAGACGCAGCGACTTTCCTGCTCAATTCGGCGAAGGGAAAAAACCTGAAAAAAGGAGAGAGAATGCTCAAGAAGTTCAGACTTGCGAGAGAAACGAAACCGCATTTCACGCTCATGATCAAGGATCCATTTGGTAACAGCGCACTCGTTTCGCCTGATCCAAATAGAACAAGAAAGCGCAAGTTGACGGGACGTGAGCTTCTAGCAACCAAGTTCGGTCAATATTCACTTGCACAGAAGGCACCTCAGTGATGCTTGAGTTACCTTAATTCCGAGGACCCAGCGTTGCGACGGGAAAGAGTCGGATGGGCTAATGGTATAGTATTCGATTCCAGAGACTCACCCATACTGCTCGATCCAACATCGGGTAGACGTTTACAGCAAGATTGGAATGTCTTCATATCGCATGCTCACTCGGACCACACTTATGGGTTCAGCACACAGGCGAAGAAGTACTGCACCGAGGAGACTTTGTGGATCTATGAAGCCCTCAGGGAACAGAAGGTGAAGAATTACCATACGATGAAGTTAGGGGAAACGATCAGAATCGATGACTTCGAGGTCACGGCTCTGAACGCGGGACATATGCTCGGCTCATGCCAATTCGAGATCGTCACCCCGAACTTCACCACGATCTATACAGGCGACATAAACTGCGTCGACACCCTCACAACACAAGCAGCTGAGCGGAAGTCTTGTGACTACCTGATCATCGAAGCAACATATGGTCACCCGTCCTATCAGTTTCCAAGAAGAGACACGATGTACGCGGATATCATAAGGTGGGCGATGACGGAGATCAAAGAAGAAAAGATCCCAACTTTCCAAGTATACTCGTCGGGAAAGCCGCAAGAAGTGATTCGGCTTTTCAACGTGTACACGAAGATTCCCGTCGTGTGCAACCCGACCATCGCGCGCGCGAACGATGTGCATAATGATAGCGGCATCAAACTTGACTACTTGGATTCATCCACAGCTGAAGGGGGGCACACACTCAAGACCGGAGGTTGTGTTTACATTACGACCAGTTCCGATCATATGCCACGTAACGCTTCACGAGCTGTGGCCACAGGTTGGGCGATACGTCAGGCCTTCCGGAAATATACCTCATTCCCTCTGAGCAGTCATGCAGACTACGATCAACTTATGCAGTTCGTCGCGTCTGTCAACCCAAAAATAGTGCATACTTTCACAGGATACACTGACATTCTGTCCACCCAAATAGAACGA
>Ga0315282_10016969_pt1 | contig 10576 bp, 4 predicted proteins | sample YL17G07_20_MG_FD_203693 | JGI IMG/M metagenome (GOLD analysis project Ga0315282, IMG submission 203693) | Sediment microbial communities from Yellowstone Lake, YNP, Wyoming, USA - YL17G07_20 | ecosystem: Environmental > Aquatic > Freshwater > Lake > Sediment | place: USA: Wyoming | collected... | reverse complement strand
GTGACCAGAGTGTTGTTTGGAACCTCAGGGCATTTTCCTAGTTGCTCGAGCTGCGGATGAAGGCCAAGAAGCGTCATATTCTCATACAGGATTTCCGCTGCTTTATGCTCCCCTTTGGTTCCATACGCCCGCCCTTTCGCGATCTCGCCATGTGCTTCATCATAGGCAGTAAAAACGATATTGCTTAACGCCGCGGTCAAATTGTAGATATAGGAAACATCGATCGTGACGTTCGTGTGTTGGGACGCTTCGATAGCTGTGTTTCCCATCGATGCAACACTCACACCCGGGATCCCGGAGGAAATAAGGAGAAAACATGTGATAAAGAGGACGCCGTACAAGGAAATTTTTTTCTTCATGGACTCCCCATAAATTTTATGTATATGTTCTATTTAATAGTTCCGCTCGCTCTATGGGGTGTCTCCGAGAGGCAAACCAGAACTTTATAAATATAGACCGCCATATAAAATATATGGCATTAAATCGGAGGCGAATCAACAAGTAATGACAACCCAACGGTTTTTCACGTATCTCCTCGTATTCCTCTTTGTTCTGACATCAGTACCGATGAGCATGTCTGCCGGGGAACCATGGTTGAATTCGATGTGGGAATACAGACAAGAGATACCCATCCCATTCGACACAGGTACCGAAAGCGCGAAATTCCAGCCCATCGATATTCCTGTCACCTTTGACCACCCGTGCTGGACGAAAAATGAGCAGAATCATTCCCTTCGGGTTATCTATCAAGATGGCGACACCCTCGTCGAATTGGAATCCCAGATTTATGACCTGAACCACACCGATGAAAACCATATCAAAACATGCAACCTCGTCTTCTTGATCCCGGAACACGCAACAGGAAAAGAACACTATTATGTCTATTATAGCGAGGATGAAACACCAAGTCCAGGGTACCCGGATCACCTGCACATAGAAGAGGCATACTATTATTTTGCCCCTATTCCCGGGTTTCCGTTTGAATCGTATTACTATAAAATCACACAAGATGGAAATATCGTGTATGGCATAGCGGTCAATGGAGAATTTTTAGGAGTCAGTACTGCCCAACAAATCACTCTTTTTAAAAATAATATTACGACGGTGACAACCCCTCAAGATAGTCTGGCGTTCGCATCATTTGATTACTTTTATTATTACGGAGATAAAATAGATGCGTTCGCATCGACGGTCCAAAAACTGATCTCAAAAGAAATCCTTATCGACGGAAACCTCATGGTCTCCTGCGGAATCGTCAGCGAGACGGGTAGAGAGGATTTCCGTACGACAGCGACGTACAAATATTACTACTGTCCCGATCCACAGAACAAACGGGTCTATGCACATGTGAAACATGAGGCGCTCAAGGCATCACAGGTGAGCCCTGTTCCCCCCTATTCAGATTCCTCCGGGAACATCGCAGGTCTTCAGGTTGGAGCCGTGAAAAGCCCCTCAATTAAAGAATTGAACTTCGGGCAAATGTTCCCCTATCTAGATGTCTATGCAGAAAACAACAGGACCCTTAATTTCCCTCTCGACACGAACCCTGACTATACACCGGAAGGGATTACCATCATTAATACCCAAGATGACATTGATTTGGGAAAAAAAGCCTGGGTGTGTTTTGATGACGGAACAACTGGGTTCGCCCATTCCCTCATCTTTGGCTCCACCCATGTCCTTGTCTCAGGGACAGATGAACGGGACGGCATCCAAATCAAAGCTGTCGAGGGCGCAGGACCAGGACTATTAGGACTCCGGTCCACCGCGCAAACATATTACTGCAGCAGGAATTCCTACGAAAAAAGATCAACAAATGATCTTTCTGTTCCCGCTGACTATGTTGCCGAATTCGACGCCGAGTTCTATTCAACCCTGAACGGGGGATACCCTGCCGTTGATAACGAATCCACCATCTATCAAGCGGCAATACGAACCCGGCCCTCACAAACAGGAGGCGTCTCCGGTGAAACACAAAACCAGAAGACCTATACCCTCAAGGCATTCGTCCATCTGGCACCATCGGCACCCATGGGCACCTTACTTTCGCTACTCACCGGAAGAAATTTTTCCTATATCAGCGCAGAACTCTATCGCGAGAATCAGCTTTTAATCAACGACATCGCAGGGCGAATCTCACTCTCATCAATACCAAGCTTTGAGGGAGCCACGCTTCTGAAAAAAATCAAAATTGCCATCAATTTCTTAGACCTGAGAAACCTTACGATTTTTAAAAAAATCCAATTCGACAACCTTCAACCAGGTACCTATCTAGTGAAAATCTACAAAGAACACCCACGGCTTGGCCACGAGCCGAAATACATCGGATATAAAATTGTGAATCTGGAAAAAAATACCACGACCCGTATTTTCTGTCGTCCAGAAGGACGCATCGATATCTCGGTACAGGACCAACAAGGAACTCCTGTCAACGACGTCGATGCCCGTCTTCTCTCGGGCAATATCACCGTCGCTGAAACGAAAACGACCGCTGATACAACGACCACCATCTCTGCCCCAAGCTCCCTACGAGAATCCTATACGCTGCAGTTACTCTACAAAGGATTTCTCCTCTACGATACACCCCTATCGCTACCATCTCGCACGAGTATCCTCCCTCGCAAGCTATCCCTTGAGATCACCTTATATGACCTCACTGTAAACCTCAAAGACCTCTGGGGCGTGCCTCTATCAGAAGTACTCACTCCCATACTCACTAGCCCAGCGATGAAAGAACCGGTCGCTCTCACCGCAAAACCAATCAATAACGGACAATACCTGTTCGAACATCTCCCTCCAGCGACCTACCAACTACAAGTTTCCTACAAATCATCCCTTCTCCAAGAAAACATCACGATCCCCTTACCAACAAGCGACATCCTCACGCTTGTCATTCCCACAGAATTCAACGTCTCGATCGTCACCTATGACTCCCGAGGCATACCATTACCAAAAACAACCATCACTCTACAAAGAGAAGGAAAAACACTGACGCTCAACGAAAGCAACGACGGGCGATTCTTCACCCGGCTCCCCCCAGGAATCTATACAGCCACCGTCGTGTACAATAATGCCGTTGCGGGAAAACGAACCCTGACCATTATTGGCGAACGAAGTTTTGATCTTGTGACAACCGAAGAGCCGCTCTTCCCACTGATTGTGATAGGGGTAGCAATCGGATTCGGTATCCTTGGCGCCTTCATCGTACTGCGAAAAAAAGACATCCCTTCGTTCCTCAAGGTCCTCGCAATCGTACTTGCTGTCATCTCCCTTATGTTTCCCTGGTGGACGATCCAAGGATCCTCAACCGAACTAGTTGTTAAAACGATGACCCATCTCTATTTTGTCCCAGCAAGCCTCATCTCGTTTACGACCACACCAACGGTGATTGCTGGTGAACGCGCATCAGCCTCGGCACCCGCACTCTTCACCACATTTATAACCTTACTCACCGTAGCGGTATTAGCAAGCGTTATAGGTATTATACTTCAGATGATTTTTCACAGATTCCAACGAAGAAAACTCTCAATTTTGTTTCATCTTTTAGGAATCGTGTTTTTAGTGCTTACCCTGGTTTCCTTCTATATTGTCATGTTTGTGATCACGAAGGTTGGGGTTGGTGGCGTGTTCGGGCAGGGGACTATCAACGCGAATATCCCTGGTGAGAACATGCTCGTCCCTGTTCCCAGTTCGTGGGGACTCGACAATGGATTTTATCTTGGTTGCATCGCTTTAATTCTCCTTTTCGTTTCCTTATTTCTTTCACGCAAAAAACAAAAAACAAGTTAAAATACAGTATGGACTCGAGTTCCACCAAATAAAAACCTTTTTTCGTCGCAAGTATCTTCCCAGGGTAAAAATAATAAATTTTACGCCCGCACCGGGATTCGAACCCGGGTCTGAGGCTCCGCAGGCCTCTAGGATATCCAAGCTACCCCATACGGGCTGGTCTTACGATACTTAACTACCTAACACGTGAAAATGACTAAAATCGTGTTCAAAACACGAAAACAGAAATCTTTATATAACATTATCGGAGAATCATTAACACGGTTTTAACACAATTTTTGTGCTAGTCAAAATAAAAAAAATGAAAAAGGTTTAGGGACCTGGTTCTTCAGGCCCAATGAACAGGAAACCTGTTGGATCATTTTGGTTCACGTACTCAGTTGAAATCCAATTTGCTGATTTTGCGATATTTGATACTCTAATTTCATCTAATGTACCATGGAAATAATAACTTCCACCACCAATATTTGACCTACCCACCATAAAATTATAATCACCAGCTGCTTCTGTGCCATCTTTTGTGTTATCCATTGCAACGTATGAACCATCTCTATAAGCCTTCAAATCGGTTCCATCGTATACCGCAGTATAGTAATGCAGGTTGCTATCAGGAATATCAATGCCAATAGTTAAAAAATGACCAGCTGTCACGGTATTTCCAATTTCAAAGTTCATGTCTGGCCACGTCCCACCTATGGCACTACAAAAACCTTTGTCATTACTGCCACCATTTAGAGCATTGCCCAATAAACCAGCAAATCCACCACTTGGTGCTGTCATCGTTGTATTAGCCCAAAACGACCAAGACTTTACTCCAGTTCCAATAATCGTTGAACTGAATTGAATGTAGTCATCTGAACCATCGAATGTTTGCCCCTTACCTATCTGAGCCGTTGCTGCAATTGGTTCATTCGCTGCTTTCTTCATCCCTATTCTAGCATTTGATGTCGAATCAACAATAGTAGATGCTGTTGCATCGTTCATATGCAAGACCCCTATGTAAGATGAATCCCATGTTTTCTCTGGATTTTGTTGGCTCAAGCAGGTCGGGTTTCCGTAATACATGTAAAACGTTGTGTCCTCGGTTGATGAGAGCTGGGTGATATTGACCCAGGCGATGAGCTTTCCGAGGGTTCCATCGTATTGCTCAATCTCATAGTTCAGGCAGGTAGCGAAACCAGTGTTGTTCATGAAGAGGATGTCGTCGCCATTTGGTTGTGCTTTTTCTTTAAGGTCGATATCAACGGTACTTACAAGGACCGGGAAGTTGGTGAGATCCTCAGAGATGTTGGTATGGTCAATGGTGATCTGTTTCCGATAATGCCACCCCTTTTCAAAGGGATCGAAGTGGGTGGGGAACCCGGTTTGAAAGCTGAATGTTTTTCGTGTCCAATGCTCACCGTCGGTCGCGTTCACATACCAATGGTATGCCGTGGAGTTAAGAAGTCCACTGATGGCTACCGTGTAGGTACCGTCGTGGACACCAACACCGCTTCCGGAGCCGATGTTCGGTGATGTCTGCACAGTGTAATCCATCGCGTCCCCTTGGAAATCTTTTAAGGTGAACTGCAACAGTTGGGTATCAGTCGGCACATGATGTTCTCCATCTGCTGGTGATGGATTCGAAATAATTGGTGCTACTGGCTCTGTGGTAAACGTTACGGTTTTTTCCGTGGAATCTTTCCCGTCGGTCAGCTGGATATGACACGTGTATGTCGTGAGACTTTCCAGCCCGCTTATGGGGATGGAATACACCCCGTCGGGTTTCAGACCGCCGCTCCCAGATCCAATGTCTGGGTTCGTGGTCACGGTATAGCTCATGAGATCCCCGTCATCATCTTTAATGCTGAAGCGTAACTCTGAGGTAGAGATGGGTACCATCTGCTGTCCATCGACAGGGTCAGTCTGTGTGATTTCCGGTGGGTTATTCGGTGGATAATGCTCTATCTCGTCTGCGTTGACGGAAGCGTAGAAGGCGTAGCCGGCTAGCCCGTAGACATTCATGATCGGTGGTAAGGAAAAGGTCAGTCCGATACCCCAGAACCCTACCGCGAACCCTTTCTGTTCCCCGTAGGCGATAAACCCGGTCCCTGAATAGAGTCCCCCGCAGGAGGTGAGCCCTTCTTTCACGTTCCATCGTATCAGCACTCGTGGAATCGGGGTGAGCAGAATGGGGATGAGTCTCGGGAGGATAATGATGGGGACCATGCTGCCGGTACCTGATGATACGAACGAGCATCGCCATTCCGAGGCCTTCCCTTCGAATGGAAGGAGACTCTTCAATGAGTTATGCGGTGGGGTCATCGATGGTTGTAAGAGAGACATGAGTTCCTCTTGCGAAACACCGGCAGGTATCACATTTTTTTCTTCTAGGAGGTTGAAAAACTCTTGTTTGAGCTGCCTGGTTTTTTCGCTGAACGGGTGTGCCGCTAATTCTTTATTGAGTTCCTGTAACTGTGTATAGATCTGTGTCGCGTCCTGAGAAGAAACGACGACGTCATGTTTTTCCAGTTTTGTTTTCCCAAAAACATAAAAGGATAATGAAGTGGTTTTCTCCGGCGTCAGCAGTGATGCTGATCCAATATTTTTTTCTTTGATTTGCTCAGTAGCATTTCCTGAAAAAACAGGAATAACGCTGGTTGATATCAATAGAATAATGATTCCAAAAATTATCTCTCGTTTCATTAATTTTCCTCTCATTTTTTTCCCCCATTCTACAATTGTATAACAATGTTCTCCTATAATAAGATTATTAATTAAAGGAATTTCCTTGACTCACAAGCAGTGCAACGATTCCTATGATTACTACTTGTTTTTTCATAACCTTTCACTCCCCATAATGTAATATCAAAACAATTATTTCTTTAAAAACATATCCTTAGATAATTTTTTATTGAATGTAAAGTTATGAGATTCAGATTTTTTTCAGTCTATGAAAAATGAAAAAGTCTTGATTAACCTCCCATATGGGTATTATTTCAGTACATCAACCATCGCGACTTTCTCAAGGATGAGATCACCGTACTTATGTGCCGGAATGGTTCGTATCTCCTGATCCTTGATGCCGAAGTGCTTGAGAGTATCTCTATTTCCTTCAAGTACTGCCTCGTCCGATGTCATATGAAACGTGCTGAGTAGTCTATCAATAATACTCTGATATGCTTTTCTGTTTCCTCGTTGTTTCTTGGTGTCAACCAGGATAAAAGCAATCGACTGCCTTCCTGTTTTCACACCCATTTTCTTGATTGCTTTTTGTATTTGACGCTCACCAGCAGCATATAAGAGTATCTCGAGTGCGAGTGAATTGGCTGCGTTTGTCCCCTGCGACCATGACCTAAGCGCGTGGTCAGCAGCAGACAGCAAATGCTCCTTTCCATAGATCGCATCGGCGTTTACCGCCTGTACGACAATCTGTTCCTTTGTAGCGAACTCAAGGAGTTTTCGTAAAAACACATCGATATCCTTAATCGTGCCACGAGCACCGACAACGACGATCATCGTGAGTAGCCACCCAATACCCTCATTCGTTTCCCGCGGTCCTCACCGATTTGATGTTTAATGTTGGTTGCGATTGCTTTTCCGATTGTCTTAATCCGGGCGAGACGCTCCACTGGGACGTCTCGTAAATCATTAACGGTTTTAAACCCTTCATGGTACAACGCCCGCGCACGAACCCGCCCGATTCCCTTCAGTGAGACCAGGTTCAGCAGCTCTTCCTTACACCCGTTTTGCACCCGTACAAGCAGATCGTTCAGAACGGAGACGCAGGAGAAATTATACATCCGGGCATACTCCCGGGTCGCATGCAAGAGCCACTCTGCGATCTCCACAACGTTGTGGACATCACCGGGCCATACATTGTATTTCGCGGTGAGCCGATCATAGGGGACTTCCTCGATCCAGTCTTCCAGGAGAAACGCGGTTTTCAGGTCGCTGAGGAACCATTCGTAATCCTCGCTGGAAGAACTCGGGACATCCAACAGAAGTGTGGACTTGACATACTCCGCCTTTTCCCCCACCCACGCATCACTCCCCCGAAGATAGAGCGAGCGAAGATCCGGGGTTGAACAAATCGCGTGAAGAAACGACAGCGGCGTGGTCTCTTTATCGCAGGATCGCTCAAGCGCACGCCTCAGTTGAAGCGCGGACAACGGATCGATATACAGCGATGATGTTCTGGTGCCGAACAAGGTGGAAAGATACCCGGAGTCCATTTTTTCAATGAAACTGTTTTCCAAAAGAAAATCCAGTGCCTCGTCCACCTGTCTCTCGATCGTACTCTTGTCAGTTTGATACGCGTAAAACGTGCTTTCGATGAACTTGTAAATACTTGAAGCATCGGACACGAATCGTGTCGCAATCGAGGACAGAATATGGGTCCGCAGCGCGGATTGACTCCCGAGCTTCGAGTAAATCGGCTCCGTATCCGCGAGGATATAGTTCTCAAAGATTTGGTCCCGCTGATTGCTGTCCTTCGCGATCGTGATCGCCTCACCGATCGTGTCATACCGGGGTCGGCCTGCCCTTCCCGCCTGCTGTTTATACTCTAGGATCGGGATCGGCGACATCCCGAAATTCTCATCATACCGCCAGAGGTCTCGGATAATCACCCGTCGCGCGGGGATGTTGACACCAGCGGCAAGCGTCGGCGTCGCAACAATGCATTTAATGCGATGGTCTTTGAAACCCTGCTCGACGAGACGTCGCTGGCTGCCCTCAAGCCCCGCATGATGAAACGCAACCCCTTTCTCAACACTGGTCAACAATGATTGTTCGACTGAGCTTGGTTCTGCCTGCTCCCGTTTCATAGTCGACGCGAGTTTTTTCAGGGCTTTTTTCTCGGAATCGGAAAGCAATCCTTCAACAACGATTGAGAGTCGCGCAGCAAGGGATACCGTGGATTTTCTATTATTCACAAAGATAAGCGTCTGCCCGCCATCTCGAAGTGACTCCTCGACGAGTAGCTCCAGCGCCTGTTTCGCATCACCCTCTATTTTTTTCGTGGAGCCGTCATTGAATTTAATCGTATTGTGAAAAAACACGCCCTCCTTGAGGACCACCGGGCGCCAGTCCGATTGAATCAATTTACCCCCAAGCCAATCCGCAAGCTCAACCGCATTTTTTATCGTCGCGGATAACGCGATCAACTGGGTCTTGGGGTTCAGCGCTTTTATCTGAGCGATAATCACTTCCAGGGTTGGCCCCCGGGTTGGATCATGGATCAAGTGTATTTCATCGATGACGAAGACCTTTATTTTATCAAGCCAGTGCATCCCATGGCGAAGCAAAGAATCTGCTTTCTCGGAGGTGCATACAATGATGTCGTATTTTGACAAACGAACATCTGATTCATCAAGATCACCGGTGGAGATACCGACTTTAAGCCCCAGCGACCCGAAGCTTTTCAAATCCTCATATTTTTCCCGTGCAAGCGCCCGTAAGGGAACCACGTACAATGCTTTTCCACCCTCGTTTTTCAGTCGCTGTACGATTGCGAGGTACGCAATCAGGCTTTTTCCTGCTGCTGTCGGGATTGACAGGACGACATGATCTCCTTGCAATGCGAAAGGAAGCGCTTCTGCCTGTGGGGGGTACAACTCCTTGATTCCCTGGGATTTCAGGATCAGCTGAATTTCTTTATCAAGGGATGTGTCTTTGATGTTCATGTCGCAGCCTGTAATGATGATTGAGGTTATAAAAAGGTTTTTCCCTCCCGAGGGAATCTTACGAAAGGCAGAACCAACCACCTGCTTATTTAATGCATTTCCTTTTTTTTATGATCAAGGGATCAGTTGATAAGGGCGCGCAAAGGATTTTGCCTTTTAAAAAAAGGCCAGGTGACCTTACTTCATGGAAACCATAAAATAGGAGATATCTCATCAATATTTATTGGGGGAAAAACTACGAAAAAGAAAATATGTTTGCTTGTCGTTATGGTGATATTTGTTGGAATTACTCTTTCCGCTTCGCTTGCTTCGTCCGTGATACCCGAAGAAGAACCAGCCGTAAAAGAAACGGAAGGATGGTATTATCTCCCCGCCTTTCCGAACTACGCGCCCATGGGTCTTCCTGATTTCGACCAAAGACAGGATAACTGGATGTCCAATGAAGGCATCTGGTTTTTTATCCGCGGGGTCTGGTCGTTTTGTGGCCCGACATCGTTAGCAGATATCTTCTGGTGGTTTGACTCAAAACACGAGGACCCGCAGGGATACCCTGGCGATGGAAACGATACCTATCTCTTAGTCCGTGATTATCACGCACCTGGAACACCAACTCCAGGGCCGCACACCGATGACCATAATTTCAACAACGCTAATGATGCACTCACGTCATGGAACCATGGAAGAGGAGGAAAAGAACTCATAGAGAATGTCGCCTGGTATTGCAATACCAATTTATGCAGATTCCTGATTATCCGTGGATTTTCAGGAACGTATCCGTATTTCCTGGAACAAGGTGCAAAACATTGGATCAAAGACGCCGGGTTAGAAGATCGATACCACGTAGAAGCAATTTGGAAACCAGATTTTTCAACGATTAATGAACACCTTCGTAAAAATGATGGGATCATCGTCAATTTACTCTTCTATAATCCAAAAGCCGTCGTCTTTCACACCCTTTTTGGTCACTATGTCGCTGTTGCAGGAATTAACCCCGACGGCTATATCGCTTTCAGTGACCCTGTTCAGAATATCATGAACCCCGGACCTGATCCCGCTGCCCATAACGATGCAGGTGTTGTCTCCTATGATGTGTATCCGGTGAACTTCACGTCTCCGTACCC
>Ga0315282_10016968_pt1 | contig 10577 bp, 9 predicted proteins | sample YL17G07_20_MG_FD_203693 | JGI IMG/M metagenome (GOLD analysis project Ga0315282, IMG submission 203693) | Sediment microbial communities from Yellowstone Lake, YNP, Wyoming, USA - YL17G07_20 | ecosystem: Environmental > Aquatic > Freshwater > Lake > Sediment | place: USA: Wyoming | collected... | reverse complement strand
AATACATATGGAAACTGAGACGCAACCCTACATTCTGCGTTTTCTGGCTCCCGGTTGTACATGAGGTGCCTCGCTTTTGTATCTGACCACCAACCACCAAGTGTCAAATTCGGGCCTGAGGCAAACGCGGACCATGACTGCATTGACCCGGAATCTGCTCCCAAGGGAATAGAGTGAATCCTAGACAAACGCGAAAGCGGTAGCGATAAGTAGATAGATGGCCACCAATTGCGCGCCTTCAAGCCAATGGCAGATGCCGTCAGGGCTTAAGGCATTGGCTATGATGGCAGTAATCAACACCGCTGCGAGTTGGAACGGCGTGAAAACAAGATCGAGCGAACCTTGCGAGAAGCTGATACTGACCAGGACCAGTATTGGCGCCACGAATAAGGCAATCTGGGTGGCCGAGTTCAGGCCGATCTCCAGCGACAACGTCATATTATCCTTACGGGCAAATCCCATGGCACTCAGGTGCTCCGGCACGTTAGTCAGTAGCGCAATCAACACCAGGCCGATGAAAGACTGTGACAACCCTGTCTCCTCTACCAAAGGTTCAACAGCACCGACCAGCATGTTTGACTCAAGACCAACCACGGTAGTTGACACAACCAAGACGCCCGCCGCCACATAAGCAGATCCCCATTTGTCCTTGGCAGGCTTCACCTCATGTTGCACCACAAAAAGATGTCTGTGAGTCACCAGCATATAGATCAGGCTGAGAGCGTACACGATGCACAGGATGACTGAGACCGCGCGACTCATGGTCATAGCCTGCCCACTGTCATGGTTCACCATGCTGTATATGGATGGCAAAGCCATCCCCACCACCACAATGATGAGCATGGTGGATGACAGTCCTGCAGAATCCTTGTTGAAACTCTGCTGTTTGTACTTCAAACCACCGGCGATCATAGACAAACCGACAAGCAGGAGAACGTTTATAAGGATTGAGCCAACTATGGAGGCCTTGACCAGGTCAATGAGCCCGCGCTGCAGTGCGAATATGGCAATAAGAAGCTCCACGGCATTGCCGAAGGTGGCATTCAACAGGGCAGACGCGGTGTTCGATACACGTGCTCCGATGATACCAGTCGACCAAGCCATGAGTCGCGTCAGAGGAATTATGGACAAAGCCACAGTTATGAAGACCGCCGTTTGGTTGACATGCGCGTAGTGCAGGGAAGCCGAGATGGGGACAAAAATGAGGAGAAGATCGACCGGGTGTAATACATGCGGCGGCTGGGTCTTTGTCATCGACTATTTGCAGGCTCCCTCTTGCGTACCATAAACATTATAGTACCTATGGTGCGCCAGTGGCGATCGCGGGGGAAGCTCTTCTGGGGTTGAATCCGAAGACGGTCAAGCCCCGCATTTACGACTGAAGACGGCCGTCCGGTCCGCTGCCGGTCTTCAGAATCCTGAGATTACGCCGGAAGATGCTGCTCTTATAGATTCCCTCTAACTGGTGGAGCGTCGAGCGACGTCCAGGCGTACAGTCCCACAAAGTCCTCAGTCTGAATGGCATACGGAGCGCTTAACCAGCGAAAAAGAGGGGAAACTGGGTCTGTAGGAGCTGCCATGGAGCTGGAGTTACAATAGGCAGAACCGTCAGCATTGCCTTCAGTCTGGTATAGTCCATTGGATTGAAAAGAAACACAGCCGAAGACTGCTGCAGACGCTTCAGGTCCAGTGCCAAAAGGAGCCATTTGATGAAGGCTCAGGCTGCAGCCACCTGTTTTGTAATAGCCTGCTCATTTCCTGACTGGCCACCTCCAGCGGGGTCCCCAACTTCTGGGCTACCGTTTCGATCAGCTTGGTCTCGGCATCCTGCAGCGTCGTCGTTCCTCTCACTCTGCCCAGTTTCTCAATGGTGTCTTCCTGCAGAAGCGTCCAAACGAAACCGAGGGTCTGCTTCTTCTGCAAACGCTCGATACTGTCTGCCTCGCCTGCCGCAGCGTCTTTGCGGATGGTCTCCCAGGCCAGGGCAATGCCCTTGTCGTAGCGAGCCATCACCTCTCCTACCCCAGCGAGCCCACCCTCTGAAGCTTCTGTGATCGGTTCGTTGGCATTATAACGGTTCCAGTCCTTGGTCAAAATGCGAATTCCCAACTCCTCGGCTTGCTCAAAAAGCTCTGTCCCGGGGAACGGCGAAAGATAGTGAAATCCGTACAGCGTGCCCCATCGTTCTGACAATTCCATGGCCAGAGCCTCCGACTCGAGAGCCCTCTCAGGAGTCTCTCCAGGCAGCCCCAGGATGAAAGAGGCAAAGCTGCCGATGCCAGCCTCCGTGGCCATCCTCACGCCGTTCCTGACCTTCTCCGGTGTGATCCCTTTTTTGATATTGTTAAGGACTTCCTGGTTCCCGGACTCCACGCCGAACAACATGCAGGTGCAGCCGGCCTCACGCATGAGATCCAGGAGCTCGGGCGTCAATGTGTCCACACGGGAGAAAATGCTCCATTTGACGGGTAGGTGGCGGCGGATCAACTCGCGGCACAACTCTGTGGCGTGAGGATGATTGAGCGTGAAGGTATCGTCTACTATGTTTATCTGGCTGAAGCCGTATTCCCGGCAGATGACCTCGATCTCATCGGCCACCAGTTGAGGCTGGCGGAAGCGCACTTTTCGTCCGTACATCCGGGGAGTGGTACAAAAGGTACAGCCATAAGAACAGCCGCGACTACTGACGACTGAGCACGCTGCCCCTAGCGCGTGGTATTTCGATAGTGGCAGGAGGTGGCGAGTGGGGAATGGCAACTCATCCAGATTATCAATGAGTGGGCGGGGAGCAGTCTTGATCGCCTTGCCATTTCGGTTGATGTATAAGCCAGCCACCTTTCCTATATCGGCGCCTCTGTCCAATGCCGATGCCAGCTCAACAACGGTCACGTCGCCTTCTCCGGCAACCACGATATCGATCCAAGGAGCTCGATGAAAGGCATCCTCGGCGGCGAAGCTAACGTGGGGACCACCGACCACGGTAGTTACACCGGGGTCGAATTCCTTGCAGGTCTTCAGAATCTTGGCTGCTGCCAGGAAGTTGAGCGTAACGCAGGTGATTCCCACCGCCTGTGGCCGGTACTGTTCGAGCTTGCGCTGTATCTTGGCTGTGGAGGGCTTTGATGTCAACAGGTCCAGAACTTCGACTTCGAAACCGTTGGCGATGAGGTTAGCGGCGAGATAGCACAAAGAAAGAGGCGGAGTGGGAAATTCATCCAGGGGATATGGGGCAGCGATTAAGAGGACTCTCATTGTTCTAGTCTCGCCTCCAGTTGTTCCAATGATCTTTGCCTGCTTTCTGTATCAACAGCTCCCCAGGTGTCCATCGTTGATGCTACGCTTGAGTCGTTCTCTCACTGACAATGACTGACCGCAGCATGCCCCAGAGAGGTAGATACCTTTGCTCCAGCTTGTAGACACAATTGCTGAGAGCCCACATACTGATCATGCCTTTTATGGTAGAGGTGATGAGGACCGCCGTCATGTCGGGGTCAATGTCGTGTCTTATTTCTCCAGTCTTGACTCCCTCTGAGACAAGATCCCTTATGTGAGCTACATACTCATCTAGCACTGCCGATGCCTGCTCATTTAACTCCCTGTCTCCGAGGCTAACAGTTTCAGCGATAACCTGGAAATAGACTCCTCTCCTTTGTTCGATAGAAGACACGTGATTCCGCAATGAGTCATCAAGGACTTGAAGTGGCGTTTGGCCTGCGCGACGGCCTTTATCGATATCATCCACCAAATCCTCCTTGGCACGCTCAAGCATCAAAGCCAAGATATCACGCTTGCTTCCGAAGTGTTTGTAGATGGCGCTTCCAGACACGCCTATCTCTCTAGCGATCCTGCTGACAGTTATCTGCCCACTACCGTATCTTATTATTAGCATCCTAGTAGCATCTGCTATCTGTCTTCGCCGTATGGTCGTATTCCAGCGTTTCCGGACTCTTCTTGTCATGTGCTATTGCCTCCCACATACCGGCAAATGTCCAGAGGTACTTTCAAGAGAGACTGTCTGCTTCTTCCACCAAACCTGTTCATGCCGCATTACCTCTTGGTTGTGTGGATGCCTCAGAGATGGCTCCAAGTCATTTGGCCAACTGCCGTCGACAACATCTCCAAGAAATGCGAGAGCTGTAGGATTCCTCAGTCACATCAGCTATTACACCACTTGATTGCGCTCATAAGTGAATGTATAATCACTTGCATGGTACTATACTTGTATGTATTCGCGTTGTCAATCCATCTTGAGACTCATTGGTCAGAGTCGTAACCAGCAAAGAGATTAGCGGGGAATTCATAAGGGAGAAGGGGAAAAGAAACCTTGGGGCCACAAAGCCTCATGTATCGAGGCACAATCAGACGGCTGATTCTAGGCCGTGGATATGGGTTCATCAAAGTAGAGCTGTCTGAAGACCTCTTCTTTCACCGCAGCCAACTAGAAGGGGTCGACTTCCATCCGCTCAGTGAAAGACAACAGGTGTAATTTGAGGTGCAGACCGGGCGTGATGGTCGTCCACTGGCCGTTAGGGTGAGGTTCATCCAGTTAGGGGCTGAACAGCCGCCAAACCAGTCACCGGACGCGGAGAGCAAGGCAGGCTAGTTCCTTGACGTTTGACAGCCAGAGCTTACAAGGTCGCGGCTCGTGGGCCAGGAGCGAGAGCCAACCAAGTAGAAGTATTCCAGAGGGCTGTGATGAAACATTGGTCCCACAGCGCTAGGAGAATGGAAACGGAAATAGGTGGGCCATGGTATGTGGCCGTCGTCAACTACAATACCGTTATCGCCCACCAGGTGGAAGTCGCTTACCGTCAAGCCCCTAATGAGCAAGCGGCCAAAGCATCCCTGATAGAGGGATATCCGCGTGGTGCTACAGTCGCTATCATCGCTGAGTTCCGAACTATGCAGAAAGCGCTGGACTACGGTTTCTCCATTATCTCAGGCGACCCAGCTAGTTGAGCCAAGCGGCGGCGGGGGATTCTGGCATGGCACCAGGAGAATCATCACCGCCCCGGCCTTGTGATTGTGAGGTTCAATTCCCTATCCTCCTTATACCAGGGCCAAGTTAGTTACTCCTAGAGCTGTGTCCGAGTAATACCTGTGCTGAGCGTGGGTGACCTTGATTTTTGACTTCTTTTAAGCACGGCCGACCTATTACTCGGACAGGCTCCTAGTACTTAGTTGCATAAATCAGCGCATTGATCCGTAGCTTGTGATGAGCGAATACCGAGACTGCCACAGATAACGCCAATTGGCACAACTAAGCACTAGAGCTGTGGATGGGTCTAGAGGCCAGAGGTCACGCATACCAAATCTGGCTTCTAGGGTGATAGTGATAGATCATGATTGCCCCCCTTAGATGACCTCTCTTCCTACATCAAAGCATCCAGACAGCCTTCATACCGTGAAGCTCACCCCCCCTGCCACATTTCCGGTCTCTGTCCCGTCTAGCTTTGCCTCTGGTGGCTAGGTTAGACTTTGGGCGACCAGTGGCTTCTGCTTTTGTCCCTCTGAACTGCCAAGTTACTTCTTGAACCGTCAACCGGTGGTGCTAGCTCCCAGTTTCTGCAGGGCTTTCTGGGCAGCTTGACGAATGACTTCTTGCTTGTCGTTCAGAGCCTCAGTTATCGGTGCCACTGCTCTAGCGTCTCCCATCTCTGCCAGGACTTCGATGGCCTTTTGCCTCACCCAAACCTTCTTGTTTGACGGTTTCCCTTTGCCTACTGGCAGACTGATCCATCCTCCGTCCTTGAGCGCCCCGATGAGGGCGTCAACTGCGCTTAAGCCTCCGATTCTTCCGAGTGATTCTACGGCCCGGTATCGGACCATGACGCTCTCGTCCTTTAGCGACTGAACAAGAAGCTCCACTGCCGCAGTGCCACCTATCTCCCCGAGGGCGATCGCAGCGGTTTGACGAACATCCTTGTCCTCATCCTTCAGTGTCTGTGCCAAAGCTTCCACGGCACTGGGTTCGCCGATCTTGCCGAGGGATGCCGCTGCACTCTGACGGACGAAACAGTCCTCGTCCTTCAGTGCGGGAATAAGATGTTCTACTGCGCTCTTGTGTCTTATCTTGCCGAGACTTGAAGCCGCTTCCTCTCGGGCAATGGAGTTGCCGTTCTTCAAGGGTTCGGCAAAGGCCACAACAGCCCTGGGATCACCTCCTATTCTGCCGATCGCCTCAACCGCAGCATCTCGGACATCCTTCTTCGGGTCTTTGAGCGCCGCAATGAGTGGCTCCATAGCCATCGCGTCACCCATCTCCCCGAGGGCCTTGGCGGCATCTCTTCTGATATAGACATTCCGTTTGTTGTTGAGCGCCCCGAACAGGCCCTCAAAGTCCTTTTTTGTCTTCATTTCGTCGATGTTCATCTTCAGTATGGAGTCAAGTATTCCCATTAACCGGCCTCCAGTCGCGTTCAAGGGCGAATCATAATCGATCGGGCCGCCTCAGTAGAGGTTCAGCGGTCCCAGCGCGAGTACTTCGCCGAGATTATAGCAACCCAAGCGGCCCTTCTCAACCTGATACCGTCGCTGCGTCTGATATTGCGTACGACTGATGGATCAGGTTGACTTTCTTCAGATCGGTCTCATCGGAGCGAACGCGACTCTTCGTAGACTCACCGTTGCCCCATCCTTCAGTCGTTCTCTTCACTTGCCCTAGTGGGCCGATATCCCTCAAGATGTCATACACCGACTTTAAGAGCTTGGCTGCTGTGTTCACTCCGGCCGCTTTGATACCCGTTTCTGTCTCGACCCTATGTTCGGAGCTCGCTACCAGACTCCCGCCGTGACCAGGTTGATAGCAGAAACGCGGACTGAACGCCTGTGCCATTCTACTGCAGATATACCTTCCTAGTACCCTCATCGTAGGCGTATAGGTTTCCGAAACGAGCCCAGCTCACGAATGAGGCGAAGACCTGCTCGGTGTCTTCCTGCGGCATCATGCTCGCAATCATCTCCATAATCTCATCAGCGCCAAGTCCGGCTGCAGCATTCGCCGCCAGCAGGTCAGACACGCGGCGATACAAGCGAAGCTCTAGCAACTGCTTTCGCCACAGGCCCTTGCGTTTTTCCTGATCCGACTTCACAAACTCCCTGCCGGTTGCCGTCAAGACGACCAACCGACCAGGCGTGTCCGCAAAGTCGAGTATCTCGGCGGCTCGGACTATGGCGATAAGGCGGCCGAATTCGCGTTGCGTGGCAGTCGCTATCTGGAAGATGTCCTGACCACCGGCGCGCTCCTCCAGGTATTCGAGAAGTCCTATAATCTCGTTGGGGGAGACATCAGGGACCACCTCTATGCCCAGGGGTTGACCATTGCCTGATGGCACCGCCGCATCGGGCAGCTCATTCCCAGCGATCACATCATGCAGCCGCTCTACCATGGCTAGAAATGCGCCCGAGCGGTAGTCTCGGGGACGTGGTAGATCATTCGGGACGATGGTCCGAACACGCCCTGGTGCTGCGCTGAGAACGGCGATGCGGTTCGCCATGTAGACGACCTCCGTCACATCATGGCTAACCATAAGGATAGACGACAGGTTGTTGCTCTTCGCACCCCAGATATCTATGACATCTGCGCGGAGACTCTCAGCAGTGAGCGAGTCCACCTGGCTGAAAGGTTCGTCCATAAATAGAATCTCCGGGTTAACCGCCAGAGCTCTGGCGATGCCGACTCTCTGTTTCATGCCGCCGGACAGCTCCCGGGGGTAGGCCTCCTCGAAACCACTGAGGCCAACAAGGCGCACTGCGTTCGCCGTTCGATCCTGCAGTTCCTCCTTGGCCACCTCTGTCGCTTCCAACGCCACCTCTATGTTCCTGACGATGGTCATCCAGGGGAAGAGGGCAAAGCTCTGAAAAACGATCGCTGTGCCCAGGTTCATACCCGTAACTGGCTCTCCGTGGTGGCGGACTTCTCCGTGTGTGGGCGGGATAAGCCCTGCCATGATCCTCAGCAGTGTTGATTTTCCACAACCTGACGGGCCAAGCAGGGCGACTACCTCATTCGGGCCGATCGACAAGCTAATATCATCGAGAACTCGAAGGCGGCGCTTGTCGGGCATCATGAAATCCTTGGAGACGTGTCGAGCCTCGCACAATGCAGTCATGCCTGATACTGCCGCGGCCTCATTAGACATTTGATGTTCCTTTCGTCAGTTTACTTGCTGAGCGAGAATCGCTCTTCAGTCAAGTGATACAAACGCTGCCATAAGGTTCGATTGATAAGCACCACAATGAGGGCCATGACGACAACGCTGGCGGTGAGCAAAGGTAGGTCGGCCTTTTCGGCGGCTTGACTGATGGTCGAGCCTAATCCCCAGGTCACAAGCCTATTCCCTTTGTACATAACATACTCTGACACAATACTCGCGTTCCAGGCACCTCCGGCCGCAGTTACCCAGCCTGTTACCAGATAGGGCAATATGACAGGAAGGTAGAGAGTGCGGAACCTGCGCCATCTACTAAGGTGGTAGGTCTGGGCTGCTTCCTTCAGATCCGATGGTATGGCCGTTGCTCCAGCGATGACATTGAAGAGAATGTACCACTGGGTTCCCATCAGCATGAGCAATATGCTCCCCCATCCAAGCGGGATTCCAGCCAAGGAGAGTCCGCCAACTACCAGGGGGAAAAGCATGGGGGCGGGAAAGGAAGCCGTGATCTGTACTACCGGTTGAAGCATCCTAGACAGGCGCGGATTGAGACCTATGGCAAGCCCCGCTGGCACGGCCCAGAGCGTTCCTATGGCAGTTGACGCAATGACCCTTGCCAGCGTGACACCCCCGGCACCCAGGACCCGGCCCCACTCGTCTAGGGGAAGATGATGGAGGACCTGGATGAGCGCCCAAGCTCCTCCCAGCAGCGCCAGCACGAGCAATGCTAGCACGCCTAACGACGCCACGCGTCCTGGCAGCGCGCTGGGCTTGGGAGGAAGTCTTGCTGCTATGGGCTTTGGCCTCGGCTGGAATCGGCGGATGATGCGTCGAACGGCTCGGGCCAACAGAGCCACTAGATTGGAGCGGCGAAGCAGCTCCCAAAACCAGGAGGTCACACTCTCGTCACGTGCGCCTTCTTCAACTCGGAACCTTTGCGCCCAGACCACCACTGGTCTCCACAACAACTGATCCAGAGCCACAATCATCACGATCATGGCTATGATGGCGCCTATCATCGCCGAAACGTTCCCCTCGTGTATAGCCACACTCATGTATGACCCAATTCCGGGGAGCCGAAAGTCCTTATCTCCAAGGACGAATGACTCGCTGACCATGAGGAAGAACCACCCCCCAGCCATGCTCATCATCCCATTCCAGACCAGCCCGATCATTGAGGAAGGAAGTTCCACCTGCCGGAAGCGTTGCCACCAACTGAATCGGTATACCTCTGAGGCTTCACGCAGGTCCTGTGGAATAGTGCGGAGAGAATGGTAGAAACTGAAAGTCATGTTCCAAACTTGGCCCGTGAATATCATGATGATCGATGCCAACTCGAGCCCCACATTGCTTGATGGGAACAAAGCTACAAGAGCCAACACCAGACCGGGCATGAAACCGAGCACTGGGATGCTCTGCATGATGTCCAGCAATGGAACAAGAACGCGTCCTGCAGCCTGATCTTTCGCGGCCCAGTAGCCATAGATGAGTGTGAAACACAGAGAAAGCCCGAATGCAGCCAGGCCTCTAGACAGTGAGTAGAGCGCATATTTGGGCAATGCCCAGGGAGACAAGTCTATCTGAACCGCAGGACGGAATTGGGCAGTCACTTCATGAGCGAAGCTAAGCACGCCGAAGAACAGGCCTACGAAGCCGACTAACACCACAACGTTGGCCCATCTCACCGCACGGGTGCGGACCAGAAGATACGAGCTGATCTGGCTCCACGTCCTGCTGTAATTCCCCTTCACTCTGGTCCTTCTGTCCGAGAGATCGCCTTCGCGCCCAAATTGCCCATTATGATCCTGAATTCCGCCAGGTTCAAGCACCAAACAGGGCAGAAGGCTCGTGACGATGATGAGAAGCCAACAGTCCGTCAAACAAGGCGTGTGTTGCCACACATGGCAGTGTGAATTGCCTTCGACAGCGGGACACTTGAGCCCCGGGGACCAGTGGACACACCAGTGTTTCCTATCCTATGATTAACGATTAACTTATCCGCGGTCATGATTCATAGTACCTGATGTCGTTTCTTGACCCATTCTGCTGACGATGGAATTGTATGTTAAGGGAAGAGGCATGTAAACTGAGATTAGATCGAGGGACTTGTTGATACCCGCTCCGGTTCCGTAGTGGATGGAAGAGGAATGTTCTGCTATACAAGCCTGACAAAGCCTGGGCCACTCCGAAGCCCCAGAGAAGTACCTTTTCAGCCCTCTACTGCCTTGGTCACACCGAGGCCCATCCTCACCAGAGCCAACGGCCCGCCGTGATAAGCCACGAAGCGCTCTTGCCACACTGGCTCAAACTTGGCTTTGTAGTGGCGCAGGCCTTGAGACGACACAAACCAATTCAGACGGAACAGCAAGCCCAGCGCTTTCTCGATCAACGGTGCGCCGGGTCTGCCACCGAGCCCAGAGAATG
>Ga0315282_10016967_pt1 | contig 10577 bp, 15 predicted proteins | sample YL17G07_20_MG_FD_203693 | JGI IMG/M metagenome (GOLD analysis project Ga0315282, IMG submission 203693) | Sediment microbial communities from Yellowstone Lake, YNP, Wyoming, USA - YL17G07_20 | ecosystem: Environmental > Aquatic > Freshwater > Lake > Sediment | place: USA: Wyoming | collected... | reverse complement strand
TAAATGATAGAGCAATTGAGTTCCCAAGGAGAACAACGATGGAGAAAGCAGTGAAGACTGAACTCACGACGATTGAGATTTTTGACCCACCGATGTGCTGTCCGAGCGGATTGTGCGGGCCTTCGGTTGATCCCGCCCTGCTCGATATCAATGAGGCAGTTCTTAAGCTCAAGAAAGAGTACGATGGGAAAGTGACCATCGAGCGCTATCTGCTGAGTCAGCAGGGGCAGAAGTTCATGCAAGTTCCTGAAGTTCTCGCCCTCCTGAAACGCGAGGGCGTTTCGGTCCTGCCGCTCACCATGGTCAACGGCAAGATCATCAAGCAGAAGACGTATCCAACGTACGACGAACTGAAGCTGTCAGTGGAGGAGACGACGATATGAAACAGACACGCCATCTCTTCTTCTCCGGCAAGGGCGGCGTGGGGAAAACCACGATGGCATGTGCGACGGCGGTCCACTATGCCGGGCAAGGCCTGAGAACCCTGATCATCACTACCGATCCTGCGTCGAACCTTGCGGACGTGTTTGAGACGGAGATCGGTCACAAGATCACGCCTCTTGGCGTCCCCAACCTCTGGGGCATGGAAATCGATCCTGACAAAGCGACCGAGGAGTACCGTGAACGCATTCTGGCCCCGATGCGTGCCGTCATGCCTGTCGATGTGCTCAAGGTGCTGGAGGAGCAATTCAATTCGCCCTGCACCACCGAGATTGCATCGTTCGACAGGTTCGTTGACTTTATAGCAACCGATGCTGCAGACCCGGGAACGCACTACGACGTTGTCATCTTCGACACTGCTCCTACGGGCCACACGATCCGGTTGCTGGAACTTCCGGTCGACTGGAGCAAGCATATCGAAGAAAGCGCGCAGGGAAGCGGCGCCACGTGCATCGGTCCTGTTGCTTCGATACAGGAAAACAAGAAGAAGTACGATGAAGCAACCCGCCTGCTGGGTGATCCCGACCGCACGACATTCACATTCGTTCTTCTGGCAGAGGGTACGCCGATCTATGAGACACGGCGTTCGTCGGAAGAGCTGAAGAGTATCGGGGTCAAGAAGATCGACCTCATCGTCAATGGACTGCTTCCTGAAGAGGTGTGCGAGCATCCGTTCTTCAGGAACCGGTATGAGATGCAGCAGACCTACTTGTCGCGCATAAGAGAGCTGTTTCCGTATCCTGCGAAATTGATGCTGCAGCGGAACGGTGAGATCAAAGGCATCCCGACATTGCGCCTGGTCGCTGCGGATCTCTTCCGGACGAATGGCGCTGCCCCAACGTACCAGGTGAATATCCCAGAGAGCAGTGACGGTCAACTCCGGAACGGCGTCACCCCGGTGCCGCTGATGGATCTCATTAGGCCGAACGGGCATCCACGGACCATCTTCTTTACCGGCAAAGGGGGAGTAGGGAAGACCGTTGTATCTTGCGCGGCTGCATATTCCCTTGCTCGTGAGGGTCACAAGACGCTCTTACTGACAACGGATCCAGCGGCACATATCGGAGAAGTCCTCGGACAGCATGTAGACGAGACGATTTGCCCCGTCGATGGAGCGCCGCATCTCTGGGCGGCGACCATTGACCAGGAGAAAGCAACGGTAGAGTACAAGCAGCGCATTCTTGCCGAGGCCCGCAAGAAATACTCGGAGGACATGCTCAAAGTCCTTGAAGAGGAGTTGGAATCTCCTTGTACGGAGGAGATGGCGGCATTCGACAAGTTCATGCAGTATCTCGAGCTGGAGGGGTACGATGCGATTGTGTTCGACACCGCACCAACCGGCCATACACTCCGCTTACTGCAATTGCCGTTCGATTACAGCGACCAGGTCGGACTCATGGTGAGCACCAGCGAGTCCAGCAGTGCGGTCAAGTCAGAGTCACAGGAGAGACTGACCCGGATCGTCAATCGTTTGAAAGATCCAACACGGTCGGCCTTTGCATTTGTCATGTATCCTGAGTCCACACCCGTTGTCGAGGCCTATCGTGCGATGCTTGATCTCAAGGAAGCAGGCATACGCACACAGTTTGTGGTGGCGAACCAGGTCATCATTCGGGAGTATTGCACGAACTCGTACTTCGAACGACGCCGTGCCATGCAGGAACGGTATCTTGACGAAATCCGCGGACGGTTTGCCCTCCCCATCGCTCTTCTTCCGCTGTTGGAAACAGAGGTCAAGGGAAGAACGATGGTCGAACGTGCAGCCGCTGCACTCAACGCTCCCGGCACTCTTCATGCATTTGACGGAGTGGGCTCATGAACATCCTGATTGGAGCAACACAATGAACATTCTCAGACTGTTCGAGAAACTTCACAACTTCAAACTGCTCCCAGTGTTTGTTATCGTTAGCATGGCGATCGGCATTGGGATTGGCAAGATCTACGGCATCTCCAACTTCGGTCTCACACCTCCGATTGACGCGCTTGCTTCCATCGTTCACGGAACGTACGAATTCTCACTTCCGAACACGGTGGCGCTTGGCGTTGTGGTCGGGCTCTTCCTGATGATGTATCCGGCGATGACGAATATTCGGTTCGGGGATCTCGGCAAGGCCGTCAAGTCGCCGAAGCAACTTGTCGTGGTGCTCTTCTTCAATTTTGCCGTTGCCCCGTTCTTCATGCTCTTGCTTGCAAACCTGTTTCTAACGCCCGGATCCGACTTCCACACAGGCCTTGTACTGTATGGTCTGGCACCATGCATCGCAATGGTGATCGTCTTTACGTTCCTTTCGTTCGGGAACAGCGCACTCGCAATCGTGCTCGTGGCACTCAACTCCATTTTACAGATGCTGCTTATTCCGGTGTATGCACATTGGCTGCTGGGGAATGTGCAGTTTGACGTGTGGGTGGTCGGAGAGAGCGTTCTTCTGTATCTCGGCTTTCCGCTCGTCGCAGGACTCCTCACACGTTACCTTGGCGTGAAGAAATATGGTGAGCAAGGGTTCAAGAAAGTCAAAAGCTTGCTGGATACGCTCTCGATTGTCGGCCTTCTCTTTACGCTGATCGTGATGTTTGCACTCAAAGGAGATCTCATCCTTGACCGTCCGGGGGTCATTCTGGAGCTCGCCCTCCCGATGACGGTCTTCTTTGGGGTGATGTTTGTCGTAGTGTATCTCGTGGGATGGAAGCTCGGGTTCAGTTACGAGGATGCTGTAGCCGTTGGCTTTAATGCAACGGGGCGTGATTTCGAGATTGCGATTGCGATAGCGATCACTGCCTTCAATCCGACAGTTGCACTGGCAACTGTTGTCGGTCCCTTGATCGAAGTACCGGTGATGCTCGTCCTCGTATGGTTCGCCCGAACGACACGAACGAGACTCTTCCCAAGAAAGGTTGGAACGGCGGCGGAAAACCCTGACAACACGGGTCGGACATCCGTTTTCAAACAGCATGCCAAGGAGACATCCAATATATAGATCTGGCGGTTTCGCTTAAAGTCGGACTCTTGGAATTCCCAGATTTGCCACTCGTTTTCCTTTTTTAGTAAACCCCTCCCAAAAATCTCGGCAAAATTGTCATCTTGTGGAGGTGTTGGCATGGCACAGTTTATGCTTATATACTCATATAGTCAAACAATCATGAGGAATGACGTAATGAAGACCACAGCCTCCGACCTCAAGAGCGAAATCCTTGAGGCCCTCGCGCATCCAAACCGTATTCGCATCCTGGAATCGCTCCGGCGCGGGCCGCAATGCAATTGTGAGCTGTCACCTCTACTTGGACTTGAACAGTCCAACCTCTCGCGGCATCTCAAAATCCTGCTGCAGGCGGGCATCCTTGTATCGTGGAAGGAGGGTCTGCGCGTGAATTTCAAGGTCACCGACGACCGCGTCTTCAAGATTCTCGACATTGCCGCCGCTGTTGCACGGAGGGACGTGGCGCGGCGCGCAGAGGCGTTACAGGAAGCATAACTACCGACAGAGGAGGAACGTAATGGTTATCAAAGTACTCGGCCCTAGCTGTGCGAACTGCAAGACATTAGAGCGGAGAACGCAAGAGGCTGTGTCCGCACTTCAGGTGGAGGCGTCGATTGAAAAGGTCACGGACCTCTACGGCATCGTCGCCTACGGGGTAATGCGCACCCCTGCACTGGTAATCGATGAAAAGCTGGTCTCAGAGGGCCGTGTCCCGACCGTGGACCACATCAAGGTCCTCATTCAGGCGTCACGGACGATGGGAGCGGCCCGATGAAAGAGTGGACGAAATTCGCCCTGCTGGTCGGTGCCTTCCTCATCTTCTACTTCGCGCCGATCAATGCGCCAGTCGTTACCGACTCGCTCATGGCCGGACTTACGCTTCTCCAGGAGTACACCCGCCTCCATGTCCTTACGTGTCTGGTTCCGGCGTTTTTCATCGCAGGGGCCATTGCCGTGTATGTCAAGAAGGACGCCGTCCTGAAGCTTCTCGGCCCCACAACGAAGAAGTACATCGCCTATCCCATTGCCAGCATCTCCGGCGGAATCCTGGCCGTTTGCTCCTGCACGATCCTCCCCTTGTTCACAGGCATCTACAAGAGGGGGGCTGGCATCGGCCCGGCCGTGGCGTTCCTGTTTACGGGGCCGGCAATCAATGTGACGGCCATCCTTCTGACCGGCAATGTTCTGGGCTGGGATTTCGCCATGGGGAGGCTTGTGGCCGCGATGATCATTTCGGTGATCGCAGGACTCATCATGGCCGCCGTCTTCCGGGGTCATGACCGGAAGAACACCGAGACCGGCTTCGCGACTGGAATGCAAGGGGATCTTCCATATTCCAATGCGACGGTTATTGTCTTCCTCCTTCTCCAGCTCGGGGTTCTCATCGGTTTCGGGTTGTCGATCGAGCCCTTGCTGAAGGGCTTCCTCCTCTCGGCCTTTCTTGCCGGCATTGCCGGGATCGTCATCTTTGTCTACCAGCGCGAAGATAACCTCGAATGGATCCGCGAAACCTGGGATCTCGTCAAGAAAATCCTTCCCTACCTTTTCGCGGGCGTTTTCGTGGCGGGGATTATCGAGGTGGTCATCCCCCGAGAGTTCGTTGTGGGATTGGTGGGAGAAAACAGCGTCCGGTCGAACCTCGTCGCCTCCACCTTCGGTGCATTTATGTACTTTGCCACGCTTACGGAGGTCCCGATCATTCAGAAGTTGATGGGCCTCGGCATGGGTCGCGGACCGGCCCTGACGCTCTTCCTGACCGGGAACAGCCTGAGCCTCCCCAGCATGATCGTGCTCTTCAAAATCATGGGCAAGAGGCAGGCTTCCGTCTACATTGTGACGATCGTTCTCTTCTCGACGGCAGCAGGATGGTTGTTTGGGAAATATTTCTAGGCGCCTCCCATGAAAACTGTCCTTGTGCTCGGAACTGGGTATTCAAAGTGTAAGGTCCTTGAACAGCGACTGCTTGCGTTGAAGCAGGAGCATGGACTGGAATTCGACCTGGCGAAGGTCACGGATCTTGAGTCGATCCTCTCTCATGGCATCATGATGACCCCGGGGCTTGTGATCGACGGGAAGGTGCGGAGCGTTGGAACAGTCCCACGGGATGCGCAACTCATACAATGGCTAAAGGAAGATCTCCAATGACACGGCACAACCTTTTTCTTGCAATTCTTTGCAGCCTGTCCTTTCTCCTACCGGCCGGTTCTGCAATTGGACAGTCGGCGCCAGCCAAAAAGCAGGCAAAATCGGATCAACATCCCGCTGCGCCGCTGATCACCTTCATCGAGTTGGGGTCCGTCAACTGCATTCCCTGCCGGCAAATGCAGCCCGTGATGGCCTCGATCGGAAAGAAATACGAGGAGCAAATCAAGGTGGTATTCTATGATGTCTGGAAGCCGGAGACCCGCCACTACGCCAACACCTATGGCATCCGCGTCATTCCTACACAGGTCTTCCTCAATCAGGGAGGAAAGGAAATCTACCGGCACGAGGGGTTCTTTCCCGAGGCAGAGATCGACAAGCTTCTCCAGAAGCATGGATTGAAACTCCGAAGCGGAGGATAGCCCCATGCTGGATGCTCTATTCACCTGGCTCACCACAGCAATGAGCGAGCAGTTCGAAATCGCTCTCGTTGCCGCTCTGGGATGGGGCGTCATCAGCATCATTCTCAGTCCCTGTCACCTCTCCAGCATTCCCCTCGTCATCGGGTACATCAGCAGTCAGGGGACCGAGGGCATGAAGCGCTCGTACTGGCTCTCCTTCGTGTTTGGCGTCGGCATTCTCATTACGATCGGATTGATCGGAGCAATCACCGCTTCTGCAGGTCGGATGATGGGCGATGTTGGCGTGTGGGGCAACATCATCGTCGCTGGAGTGTTTTTCGTTGTTGGCCTCTACCTCATGGATATCATCCGTCTTTCATGGGGTGGAATTGTCCCACGCTCGTCGTTGGCCCGCGGCTGGAAAGGTGCGCTGTTGTTAGGCCTCATCTTCGGCATCGGTCTTGGACCCTGCACATTTGCGTTCATGGCGCCTGTGCTTGGCGTGGTGTTCACCCATGCAACAACAAATGTGCTGCAGTCATTCTCTCTCATTGCGGCCTTTGGCTTGGGACATTGCGCAGTCATCGTGGGAGCGGGAGGCGCCGTCGGAACAGTACAGAAATACCTCAACTGGACGGAACAGTCGAAAGGCGCCACATACATGAAGCGCTTTGCGGGCGTGCTCGTCGTCTTGGCGGGAGTGTACTACATCTACACGGCCTTTTGAGATCAGCGTGCGGGAGCAGGTATGCTGAACATCCTGCCAATACTTGTGTCACTCTCTGTCCTCCGGACTGGTGCTGACGCCGCCTATGCAGAATCAGACATTTACACCGCCAAACAACAGACGGCAGCCATCACCAGCATCCTCCGCCGGGGAAGTACACCTGACCGCAGCGTGGTCGATAGTCTCGAGAATGCGCAAGAGTATGACTCAATTCGAACAAGAGAAACGACACAACAATGAGAAAGGCAATCTTGATATGTACATGCAGGTTTGCCTGTCCAAGCATGAAAGACATCAACTTTGGCGAGCTTGCTGAGCGGATTCGATGGAACTTCCTCATGATTACATGCTGCTCCATCCCCGTTTGTGCGAAGAGAATGGAGAAAATCTCATGGCTGATCTGCTCAAGGACGGGGTCGCCTACATCACCCCGGCATGCAAGGAAGAGAAGCAGAAGAAGCTCCTGCGCGATGGCTTCCAACGCGCCAACGTGCAAATGGATAGCAACCGGAAACCCGTGACGATAAGGGATGTCACGGCGGGAACTATTCATTGTTAGAGAGGATGGTACACCACCATGAAGATTCAGATAGTTGGACCGAAAGAGGATCCGGCATTCAAGGATTTGCGGGATGTTTTTCTGCAAGCAATTGACGAATTGCAGGTCGAAGCGACCGTAGACCTCGTGACGCGTCTGGACGACATTCAGCGGTTGCCGAGGGTCGTCTACCCGGCGGTCATTATTGACGGTCATCTGATGTGTCAGGGTCACGTGATCACGCTTGAGCGTGCGAAGGAATGCATCCGCGAGTGGCTCGAGATCACCAAATGACGGCGAACCCATTGCCTCTATTTTCGGAAAGGAAATTCCATTATGTCTGATCCTGAAGAGATACTGCGCACCAAGAAGACATACGCGCTGATTGGCGCAACGCAGGACATGTTGAAGTACCGTTATGAGCTGTTGTTCACAATGCTCGACCATGGCTATACAGTGTACCCGATCAATCCCCGCTACGAGAAGATCGAGGACCAGCGGTGCCATGCTTCTCTCGCTCATTTGCCCGAGAAGCCCGAGGTTGTGATTGTCACACTCGCTCCCCACAACACAGAGGGCGTTCTTGGTCAAATTGCTGAACGCAACAGTCCACATTTGTTTGGAACCAGTTGAAAGGGTACTACAATGAAAGCAGAGTTAACACGGAAAGAATTCCTTGCCAACGGTGCCAAACTGGCTGTTGGAGCAGTTGCAGGGATTGGCATCATGAACTCGCTTGGGGCGAAAACCTTACGCCCACAGGGTGCGCTTGTGGATTGGCCCTGGCCCTACCAGCAGCTTGACACAGAGAAAGTTCGAATCCTCGGACATGATAACTTCTGGAGCAGCGGTAGTTGTAGTTACGGTGCCTTCCATGCTATCATCCAGGCGTTGCGTGATGCTGTCGGAGATCCATACACGTCTCTCCCCACCGAAATGCTTATCTATGGTTATGGCGGCGGAGTAGGATGGGGAACGTTGTGCGGTGCTCTGAACGGTCCGGCAGCCGCGATCTCACTCGTTTGTGTGAAAGCTCGTTCAGATGTTATTATCAACGAACTCTTCGGATGGTACACACAGACAAACCTGCCGGCCGACACGAGCAACACGTACGCCACAGAGCATAGGTTCACCGATACACGGTACGACCAGGTTCTCCCCCAGAATATGAGCGGCTCAACATTATGTCATGCCTCTGTTACAGAGTGGTGTAAGCATGCGCACTTTACTGCAACGAGTACCGAACGTAAAGAGCGCTGTGCACGATTGACGGGTGATGTAGCTGCGTATGCCGTGAAACTCTTGAACGATGAATTCGGTGGCACGTTTACGCCGACGTATGTTCCGCCTTCAACGATCGCAGGATGCCAGAGTTGTCACGGTACGAGTGGTGTCAATAATGTCGCTGCGAAAATGGAATGTACACAGTGCCACGGCACTCCACACGTCGCGTCGTCGGTCGAACTCATCGGTGGTGCAGGACTGACGTATGAACTCACGCAGAATTATCCCAATCCGTTCAATCCATCGACCAGCATTCAATTCACTATCCCTAGACAAGAGAATGTCAGTCTCAAAATCTACGATATTCACGGTCGAGAGGTGAGAACTCTTATCGGTGGCGAGCAGTATATGCCCGGCTCGTACAGAATTGAATGGGATGGACAGGATAATTTCGGGCGGCGTGTGGCAAGCGGAATCTACTTCTCTCGAGTACAAGCGGGACATTTCTCCGCTGCGCGAAAAATGTCGTTGCTGAAGTAGAGGTTGCCGTTGGTGCCCCCACACAATTTCTGATGTCTGATGTATTGGATTGATCATATACTTTGTGCCACCGATTTCTCTCGATCCTCGATCGAGGCAATCCGGATTGCGAAATTCGTCGCCGATAAGCTCAAGAGCACAATAGCATTGCTTTACGTGGATGAATACGATCAGACACCACCTGGTCACTTCGTTAAGGATGAAGCGCGACGTGCTCGGTTGCGCGTTGACGCCGAGCAATTTGCTGAACAGGAATTCCGGGGAATTATGCAGGAACTGGAGTTAGATCCGGTGCGGACACGCACAGTGGTGCGGTTCGGCGCTGCGTACAAGGAAATTGTTTCTGAAGCTGAAACCGGTACCTATTCAATGGTTGTGCTTGCGGTTCACGGAATCGGGTGTTCGTCGCCACATCTGATCGGGCGGACGGCCGAGCGAGTCGTACGATTGTGCCGCGCACCGGTTCTCACAGTGCGTCCCCGCGAGACAGTGGTACCAGACATTCACACGATCTTATGTCCCACTGATTTTTCTGAGTACGGTAACTACGCTCTGCCGTATGCCATCTCGTTGGCGAAGCGATTCCAGGCAAAGCTCATCATGCTGCACGTGGCAGATCTCACTGTTCCAGATCCCGACCTGTTACGCAGTCGGTTCCCAGATCTTACGATGTATCACGAACAGGCGGACGACGTTGTCGTTGAGCGGCGGGTGGGACGCGATGTTGAGCCCGAAAATACAATCGTCCTTATTGCAGAAGAGGAGCAGGTGGACCTTGTTGTTATGGGAACTCACGGTGCTCGTGGTTTGCGGAGAGTGCAAATAGGAAACACGACGGAGGATGTCATTAGGAGAGTTGCCGTGCCCGTGCTTTCTATAACTCATCCGGTGCACAAAATGATTTTTCCACGGCGGTTTCGTGACCCATCAGAATGTAAAGGATGAAAAGTCTTGCCTATGAAAACGCTAATCACAATACTCGGAGCGATGGTGCTTGGAGCGCATTTTGCCCATGCACAACAGCCGGTGACTCAAAATGTTATGTCGCTGCGAGAGGCAGTCGACGTGGCGTTGCGCACCCATCCTTTGCTCAAAGCCTCGGAGCAAAATCTCCGCGCCGCGGAATTTCGCGTTGATCAAGTTCGAGGCGGATTCCTGCCTCAGTTGTATTTCAACACCAGCATGACTCGATGGGATTGGGTGCTGCCGAACAAGCGCATCCTGCTTGGCAATTCGCTGAACGATCTCTATGCAGAATTCACGCTCCAACAACTTCTCTACAACGGCGGCAAGACCGGTATACAATCGGATCTTGCACACACGCTAGTAGAAACTGAAAGCGTGACCCGGCAGCGCCTTCAGCAAGCGATCGTGTACTCCGTTGCGAGAGCATACCTCTTGCTCCTAAAAGCGGAGCGGCTCGTCGGTGTCCAGGAGTTGGCCATTGAGAATCTCCGTGAACACGTTACCACTGCGGAACTGCTCTACCGTTCGGGCAAAGTCTCGCAGCTCGATGTCCTCAAAGCACAAACGCAAATCGCTCTTGCAAACGAAGAGTTGGTCAAGGCGAAGAACTCGGTCACCGTCCG
>Ga0315282_10016966_pt1 | contig 10577 bp, 18 predicted proteins | sample YL17G07_20_MG_FD_203693 | JGI IMG/M metagenome (GOLD analysis project Ga0315282, IMG submission 203693) | Sediment microbial communities from Yellowstone Lake, YNP, Wyoming, USA - YL17G07_20 | ecosystem: Environmental > Aquatic > Freshwater > Lake > Sediment | place: USA: Wyoming | collected... | reverse complement strand
CTGTTGGGCGGAAAGCGGAAAATTGTTACGTGGGTAGCAAGAATTTGCTTGACATAGGGGTTGCCGAATGCCGATAATAGGGATGGCAAGGTTGGAGGTGCGGTGTCATGGTAGGCAGTTTCCTCGGAAATCGAAAGGAGAACGGGGGCGGACAGAAGTCCTGCCGGGACCGCACGGACCTTGCCCTGTCCGCTTCCCCGTTACCTTCAAGGAGAAATGTATGTAGAAATGTGAATTGTTGGGCAGAATCGTTGGGTTTGTGGTTGTATCGGCAGTTCGTTGCAAACGTAAGAGATCCGCGGGCCGCCGGCGGACAGGCAGCAAATGAAAAGGAGGTTAATCATGACTCGCGTTAAGAACTGGTGCGATGTTGCGTTGTCGCTGCAGCCTGAACTGGCCGGAGAGAGCGAGGAGACCCTGGAGCGCCTGGGTCGTGCCGAGTTCTGCCTGGCCTGCGGACGTCACCTCGGCACACGGCGAAGTGGCGCGCTGGCGGTCGTGGGCGTGAAGCCCCCCGCAAAAGGAGTCGGCTGGGTGTGCCCCACGTGCGAGGATCGTTGTCTCGAAGCCGGGTACTATGAGCCTTTGGTGACTGACGACGTAAATTAGGAGAAAAGATATGACTAGTATCGTGACGGGCGACCAGGTGGCGTGGACTGAGGCTGTCTTTCACGGCGAAAGTTTCTCGCGGTGGGGAAATCGCCCCGGCACGTATCACGGCGACCGCAGAGTGGAAGGGGTGGTGGTATCCAGCCGTTACGGCGAGAGGACGACCGCCCACTGGCTGACCGTGCTGGTGACCGCGTCATCGGGCGTCGAGCCGATTGCGCCTGGGACGAAGGTTCGTCGGAAGGCATCTACCGTGTATTGTGGCCTCACGTACCATGCGGCAGGTCCTGACCATGCCCAGCAAGAGCAGATCAAGCGCAAGCAGAAGATGCGGGCGGCGAAGAGAACGTCCGACCCTACGAGGGCCGCAATTCTCCGCGAGCAGGCCGGGTGTTCGAACGAGGGAACAGGGTCCGATTGGAGGATGCTACAATGACGAATGAGTTCAAGAAGTTGAAGATCAGGGAAGGAAAAGCACGAACGACCGTAACCCGATCGGCAAGGATGGTGGCGTGGTGGCGGTCCCAATTCTGTAGACACCTGCTGGCATGGCAAAAGGCCATGCGAAACTTGGTGTTGTACCGAATCAAGAAAGGATAGAAAGCCATGTCCATGAATGCACTCTTATCAATGTATGTTGATTGGGACAAGGTTAGTATCCACAATTCCGCTCCCGATCACTTTAGTTTAATCGTGGATGACGGGGCCGGTACAGTGCTGTCCATTCTTCTGACGGGGAAGGAGGTCGAACGGATCGTGGCCATGGGAGAGCAGGCCCTGCAGGATGAGGAACTGCGTTTGCAGGAGCTGGCCGGGAAGCGGAAATGGGAAATGAGAGAGAGATCATCATCGCCCGGCCCTGGAACTGGTGAGGCGCACGGCGGGTACGACGAACGTGATCAGACCTGACGGTTACGGGCGGCGGCGGGAACGCGTGGGGCGGGTGGTCCGCCTTTCGTCCCGCCGGGCCTCTTGACCGTGGTTGTATAAGGAGTGCTAGATATGACGTGGGAAGATACGGACAAGGCGATGGCGGAAAGTCGGTTCTTCAAACTGGCGGATGACGGGGCCACGGCAGAGATCGTATTCGTGGGCGAGCCGGATCCCGTCAAGAAAGAAGGAAAGGGGGGTGTGACGGCACGTCGATACTACATGCCGGTCTATTTCAACGGCGAGGTGATGACGTGGGACTGCAGCAAGGATACGATCAGCCGGATTGCCGCATTGCCGGACCGGGGTTACGCTCGGCGTTTCGTGGTGACTCGCCACGGAAAGAAGGATGATCCCAGGACATATTACACCTTCGTCGAAAAGCCTCTCAGTGTCCAGGAGACGAACTGGCTGCAACGTTCGGGTATTCTGGCAAAGTCATCGTCCGACGCCGGCCTGTCTCGCGTCGCCGGCGATAACTCGATTCCGATCTAATCGCGGGGTTGCCGGGGGTTGTCGGGTCTGGGGATTCGGCAACCTCCGGCATTAAATTGAAGGAGTCCTATCAATGCCACGTAACTGGGGTCCAAGACAGATCGTCTTTCGGCGGTTCCTTCAGATTCATGATACCCTGGAAAAGGCGTTCGGTTACGTCGAAGATATTATCACGTTCCACCGTGACAGGTCGGACAGCACGGACCTGACGGCGTACGCGAACGACCTGAAGACGCTGTTGGCTCAGGTGGACAAGTGTGTGGATATGATGGAGATACGTTTCAGAACGGGCCGGTGGCCGGAGGTGACCGATCATGGATCCAGTCAGCCTACTCATTCAGAAGGAAATCAATCGCCTGTTCCCTAGTGGGTTTGGCGGCATGTCGATGACCGGTATCATGCGCAAGCTCGTTCCGTCGCTTTCCACGTTCTTTCCCACGGGAAAGGCCCTCCTTCAAGCGTTCTGGGGGGAGGGGACATTGCAGCCGGGGAGGACCACCTTCTACAAGGTGTGGTCCGAGGAGGCCACGCCGGCGGAAGTGGAGAAGAGCCGGTTCACGGCGTTTTACGAACACGGCGGTTTCGCCGATTATCCATACCGATACGTGTATTCGGTTGTTTTCCGCAAGCCGGACGGCGGAACGGAAACCCGGTTCTTCTCGGTGTGGCGTTCGACGCCGGATGCAGCCAGTACCGTGGAGGAAGAGATGGAGGAAGTCTGGGCGGGGAAGGACGAATACGCACGGGGGGATTCATCGGCCAGGGGTCTTGGCAAGCCCACGGCGTTTACGGTGCGTCGCGCCTATTTCTATGCGGGAGCGGTTGCCTAAGTGAAGAAACCCCATCGGCGTTGCCAAGAACTCAAGCCGGTCAAGTCTGCGGCGTTTCCCAGGTACGTCGTGTTCTGGGACGTAGAAAGTTTCGTCACGAAGGAGTTCTCCGAATCCCCTCACCGATTCCGTCTGGGGTGGGCGTGTGTCCGCCGCGAGACCTCGGCCGGCACGGCGTCCTACCGCTGGCACTTTCTTCGGGATCCGTCGGATTTCTGGGAGGTGATGGAGGACGTGGGCGGACGGCGATGCGAAATATGGGCGTTTGCCCATAACATTGTTTATGATTTCTTCATGGTTGGCGGAATCCGTGCACTCCTGGAATGGGGTTACGCGCTGGAGAGCGTGTATTGTCGTGGGCCGGTGACGATCCTTCGGGTGCGGAAGGGGGGACGGGTGGTCATCTTCCTTGACACCCTGAACTTTTTTCAGGGGCCTTTGGCGGAGTGGGGCGAGTCCATCGGCATTCCGAAAGGATCGGTTGACTTTCAGGCATCGACTGATGAGGACGTTTCGGAATATTGCAAGCGTGACGTGTTGATCATCGTCAAACTGGTCGAACGCTGGTTCGCCCTGTGCCGCCGTCATCGCTTGGGCGGGGCGGCCCTGACGGCGGGCGGACAGGCGTTCCGCGCGTACCGCCACCGGTTCATGCAGGCAAAGATATATATTCACAATAACGTGCCGGTTCTCCGGCTTGAGCGGAAAGCCTATTTCGGCGGACGAACGGAGTGCTTCTTCGTCGGCACGCTTCCACCGGGTCGTTACGCAATGCTCGATGTTAATTCCATGTATCCTTATGTGATGCGTGAAATGCCGTATCCCTGCCGGTTGAAGTGGCACTTTCGCGGGGGATCGGTTGAGGATTTAAAGGGGATGGTGGCCGATCATGCCGTGGTGGCCAGGGTCCGCCTGTCCACGGACCGTCCCGTCTTTCCGTACCGCCAGGGGTATTATCGCACGTTGTTTCCGGTCGGCGAGTTTTGGACGGTCCTGACAACGCCGGAACTCCAAAGGGCCTTGGACGGCGGCGAGATCACGCACGTGGCGGAAGTGGCCTTGTACGACAGGGCAATCCTCTTCCGTCACTATGTCGATGAACTCTACCGTTTACGGATGGAATTGGCCGCGTCCGATCCGTTGTGGAGCCGCCTGGTCAAGGTGCTCCTCAATAGTCTCTATGGCAAGTTCGGACAACGGTCGGAAATATGGGTGGCCAAGCCGAACGTGGAACACTTCCTGCCGGGGCGACTCCACTACACGTTCGGTTCCGATCCTGATTTCTACACGGCCCTGTGTCTGGGACCGATCGTGTGGTATTGTGTCGGACGCGGCGACGGTCGTAGTGCGTTTCCGGCTATATCCGCCCACGTTACCGCTTATGCTCGATGTGTCTTATGGGAATATGTCGAAAAGGCCGGTCTTGAAAACGTCTATTATTGCGACACCGATAGTCTCTTGGTCAATGACGCCGGACGGAAACGCTTGGAGAAGGAAGTTGTGGGGGCGGGGCTTGGGCAACTGAAAGTCGAGTGCGAGGCGACCGGCGGAGTGCTCCGTGCCCCGAAAGACTACGATTTTGGGGACCGTCACAAGACGAAGGGCTTAACCCGAAACGCCATCCTTCAGGAAGATGGCAGTTATATCGATTTGCAGTGGCCAAAACTCGGCATGTTGCTGGAGGACGGCGTCCTGGAGGGATACCGTAACCGGGTGGTGCGGAAGGTCCTCCGGCGATCCTATGACAAGGGGACCGTCACCGCTTCGGGGCGGGTCGTTCCGTTTCGGTTTTCGGAGCCGGTGGAGTGCGAGGGACGCCTTCCCTTTTGAGCCGTTCGGTCGTGTCCCTGTCCTTGGCCTGGGCGGCCTCAACGAGTCGCATCAGGGCGTCCTGTTCGTCACTCGGCATGGGTTTCTCCTTCGGCCAGTATTTCGGCGGTGTACCAGTAGACATATTCATCTTTGTACCCTAGACCGGAAACTTCGTCCATGAACGTCGCATAGTCGATGATTCCTGCCTTCAGGAATCCCCGCAGGTCGGCCAGCGTGGGCTTCTTGTCCTTCCGGGCCGCCGTGGCGGCGTTGCCGGATTTCTTGATGGCCCACTCCGCCAGGATGAGGTCGATTTCGTCCGGCCCGTAACGCAAGGCGGCCAGCCGGTCCCGTGCCTCGCTTTCCGTGATCGCCCCCTTTTCCAGGAGATCCTTGATGACGGTCGTGGACAGTTCCTTGAGGGCCTTTTGACGGTTGAATAGAGATAGTTCAATAAGAAAGTCGGCGGTGGCGGCCCGGAACTTGCACGTGCCGGTCAGGATGGACTTGGCCGTGTTGGCGTCAAGGCTTCCGCGTTCAAGGGCGTCCGCCACCTTTTCACGGATGAGGTCCAGGTGGCGCGGCGTGTATTCCTCGTGGGTCCAGGCCGTCATGATCTTCGAGGCCCGGTCATCGTAACCCAGGTCCCGGTAGGTCAGATACACTTCGGTTTCGTCCACGATCCCGGCCTGGTAGGCGCGACGAATGTCCACGCGATCGATCGGCTGATAGGACATGGCCACGAAACGGTCTCGCCAGAACGGGGAAACGTCCAGGGTCTTGAGGAGCAGTTTGAGATCGTCTTCCGAAAGTTGCGTATCGACCTTTTGAGGTAACTTCAAGTTTTCCAGGCCGGGCACGCTGGCCGACGCACGCTTCGTGCGGTGCAGCATCTCATACCCTTGCGTGGCGTCGGGCAATACCCAGTGGGCGTACCAGTAGCGTTTCACCCACTCCTCGGCGAGTCCGATCTTCTTTCCCCACGTCACCGCTTCCGGCGGAAGTTCCTGGTCGTGGCCGAACTTGGCGATCACGTCCGGCGTGAAAGCCTCACGGACGGCCAGGCGGATCAGGTCCCCGATCCCCGGCAGTTGCCACGCGAGCCCTTCAAGGGCCGCGGCGTCCTCGGCGGCAAAGCCGTGCTTCCTAAACTCATTGATAACCTTTGACTTGTCAATGACTTCACGGCGGTACAGGTCCGTCAGGGCGTCCAGGGGCAGGGGATCGTACAGGACGTTGCTGAACGTCCGGGCATCCTCCGGGTTCATGCCGCCCCCTCCGGCCTTGTCGGCGGCAACGGCAGGGGTCATGCAGCCGTAGTAGACGGCCCGCCTCAAGAGGTCCAGGGGCGTCGGTTGCCACGGCCAGGACGCCAGCAGGTTAGCGGTCTGATCGTCGTACCCGGCGTGTTTCAGGTGGGTCTTGTAGTCCGATTCCTTGATCCTTCCCGCAAAGAGGAGTCGGTCAAGGTCGGCGCGGTCCGGCAACCGGACGGATGCATCGATCAGTCGCTTCACGTCCTCCGGCCTGAATCCGAGTGCAAGCGCGTAATCCTCAAACGTTTCCGTGCCGATCCGGTCCCGAAAGAGCAAGGCCAGGATCGCGTCCAGGGGAAGGAGTTCGAACGACGTATCGAGGTATGGATGCACGTCTTCGTCGCGTAAACCTTCTGCCCGCAGCCGGGCCTCGGCATCGGACGTGGACAGGAGCTGCCTGTGCCAAGCCTTGATCACGCGATCAGGAGACAGGCGCTGCTCCAGGAGGCGGTCCACGTATTCCGTATCGTCCCCGTACAGGCCCGATTGATCGAGCAGCTGCTGATAGTGGGACTGACCGCGTAACGCACCCCGTCGATAGAGCCGCCAATAGTCGTTGTAGGTCAGCCGGGACCGTCCGGCAATCGCCAGGGCGCGAATTGCCCAGGGTGAGTAACCCTGCAAGGCCAGGGCCGCGTCGGATTCCACGTCCAGGGACACCCCCCGGCCCGTCATGGTGTGGTAACGGATAACGGCCCCTGGGTCGGGCATCGTGGGACGGTAGTTTTCAAAGTACTTAAAATCCAAAGCACGTATAATAGGTTGATAAATCGCGGACATGCCAACTTGGTTAAGTGCGGAAATAAACGACGGCAGAAGGGCCAGTGCCTCTGCCTGAAACTGTAACGGGGTTCCAAGTGTCCTAACGTCAAAGACAAGGGTTGAAGGATTATATGCCTTGGGGGCCGTTGTGTTGATACTCGCTTGGTACATTTTGTCCCGCACGGTGTCCGTAAACGATTCAAGCGCGTGCTTGATGATGGAGGAAAGTACCCAGTCTGCCACGTCATTCTCCTTCTTCCCCCGGTTCCTTGAATCCGTCCGCCAGCACGTCCAGGGCCGTCCACACGTCCGTGCCCAGTGACTGGCGGTCCGGGCCGGACCGGGCCTTCAGGTCCGCTACCCAATGGTCGAAATCGTATGCCGGTTCAGATGGAGGGACAACACCTCCAATCGCATGTATTTCCTTCAGAAGTTCGCCCACGATGAGGGGAACAAGGTCCACCAGACGGTCAAACACCCCCGCCCGCGTCATTTCCAGCGTGCGGAGCCGGGCATAAAATAGCCTCATGTCCGCCCACGACGGCCAGGTGGAATGTTGCGTGATATTGTCATACTGGTCCAGGATGGAATTTTCAACGTTGTCCAGGAGTTGAAGCAGCCGGTCGGCGAGGGAAAGGTATTCCGGCAGATCGTCTTTCGGCCGGTCTTCAATCGCGCCGAAGTCAGGAGCGTAGGGGTCGTAAGCATTGTCCATGAGTTTGCTCCCTGATAACGCGGGGCGGACAAGCCCGATTGCTTGTCACGCCCCAAGAGCCGCCTTGTACCTTCAATCGTTACTTATCGTTCTTCGTTAATGCGTCTACAACCGGCTGCGGCACGTACTTGACCCCGATGAAGATGGCCGCAATCGTCGCGGCAAGCCTCGTGCACACGTCCACCACGGGGACCCACTGGGCCTGTCCCGTTACGACGGCGGCGGTCTGCAGGGCGTCGCCCACCTGCTGGATCGACTTCGTCGTATCGGCAGCGGTGGCCGGACGCCACGTCCCCGTCTGGGGGTCCTTGACGTACCATTCACCGCCGCAACCGTGCACGAACGGTTGAAGGCCAATCATGGCCACCAGCAAGAGCCCTCCCGCAATGACAAGCCAACTGGACTGTTTCACGACCCATCTCCTTTCTCCGGCGTTGCCGCTGCCTGGTTCCGTCCTGCGCCGCCGCCGCCCGTCCCCAGCAGGACCGCGAGATCGTTCCGCTGGCGGTACATTTCCTCAAGATCGGCACTGGCACGGGCGATTCGCACGTCGAGGAGCACCAGCAGGTTCTTCGCCTGATTGTCGTTCAGTTGCCGCACGGCCACCACTTCCAGCACGCGGTTGCCGGCGTCATCCTTTCCCCATCGGACGGACTGTCGGTCTGACATGTTCATTCCTCACGTGGTGGTGCGGATCGCATGGGCGGCCGTGTCCCACACGTCCAAGACACAGCCATATATCTCGTAAAGGTACAGATTACTTTCCTCTAACATCGAGTAGAGTCCGTCAAAGTCCCATGCCGCAATGGCGTCCAAGGCGTCGGCCTGCACCTTGAGCACGCCGCTGGAGTTGCACGCGAGCAGCCGGGAATAGAGTCCGTCTTGTCCGACTAGGTGGGCAAGCGCGTTCGTTAGTTGATTGCTCAACTGGTAGATGCCCAGATACTTCGGACGGCCCGTGGGAGACACGAGATCCAGAAGGCTTGACTCGAATACCTGGTCTTGTCTGACAGGTGTTTCCGCCATGGTCGATCACACCTCGTATCGGACGGTCAGAACACACGAAGCCGTGCCGCTCGTAGACATTTCGTAAAATGCAAGTGTCTGCCCGGCAGGCACGTCAATGTCCAGGGGGACGAAATCCGTGAGGGCCGTCATGACTTCGAGCGAGAAGGTCAACATCGTCCGCCCGGCGAGCCTAGCCACCAGGTAACCGGAGTTGCCGCACTGCCCCATGAGTCCGGTCACCTTACGCTTTTCACCGCCCGGACAAGTGATACCGATGACGGCAGAATCGAGCCGCCCCACCAGTTGCTGCTCGGTCCCCACGACGGCTGCCGCATCGTACAGGTCTTCGTATCGGATACCCGGCATGGTTGATTCTCCTTTTCCACCGGCAAACGCCCGTAGTGACAACACGTATCACTGTAGGTATTCGTGTTCAAGTACGTAAGCGAGGTCCAATTCACCTGCCCCAGGTCCGTCGCTAGCGTAGCCGGCAATCACGATGGACGTGGTCAGGCTTTCACCTTCCCCGAACACCAGGGGCGGATCGAGGATAAAGGGCGGAGTGGGATTCAGGCCGGTCCCCACGCCAACCACGCTTCCCTCGGAAACGTAAGACGCCGCTGAAATGCCTGACGAATCGCCATGGAAGGGCAGGCCGTTTCGGTTTTCGTCAAAGAGGATCGTATTGCGATTCGTCAACTTGAGGTGAGTGGTGTAACCCTTGTTCGTCGAGGAGGCCCCCTTCCCCAACGGACACCCGATGATGGCGAGGAGCCTCTGAACGTTCTTCTCGGCCACCGTCGAACCGTCGAACGGCCACCCGTCGCCGCCCCTCCAGATCAGGGACGTGGACACCGCACAATCGCCGTTTGCGGCGGACGCCACGTTCGTTCCGTAATGCAGGTAACGCTGAATGCGACTGAGCCGACCGTTTGGAAGGTCCGGCTTGATGTCCCCCGCGTCATAGACATCATACAAGAGACATACGTTACCAGCCTCGGCGTACCGGCTGACCCGGAACGTTTCACCGGACGCCACAGGATACCGTATATCCAGGGGATTCTTCTTGAACTCATCCGGCCCGCCGTCGAACGGCCTCGGCGGAAGACCCAGCAGGGCGCGGCCAGCCGTCCGCAACTGGTCAATGATCGTCCCGGCCAGATGCTCATAGATATAGGCGTTCTTCATCATGGGATACGGCAGATGGTTTCCCGCCATGGCGGGACCGCCAACCACGTTTTTCCCCACGCGAATCATTCCCACGGTCGTTCCTTGTATCAGGAACGTCAGATAGGTATCATTCGTCGATGGGTTACAGTAGACGTTCTTGATGAGAAACGATTCGTCGGCGTCCGCCGTCAACGTGCCCCCGCCGGAAGCCGTGATCAACTTCGTCTGGTTTCTCGCCCGAATGGCCATTGAAAAGTCTCCTTGCATAACCCTGTTTGTGGCAGGCACAAACGGGAAAAGATCATACCATCATGATATGATCTATCCCTTACGTGTGAACGTAGCATTGTGCCGGATCATGGCCGTAGCCCGCTGAATACCGTCTTCCAGCGTGAGCTTGGGCATCTTGCGGACGTTGTCCGCACCCGCGTACACGTGGGGCAGAAACTCCGTGAGGAAATCGCCCATCTTCCCCACCGCCGCCGAAGCACCCGCCGCAACGCGGGTAAGCCCCTTGTCGATCATGGCGGTCTTCCAATCCGCCAGCGTCACCCGCCTGAGTCCGGCAATAAACCGGGCCTTGGTCTGTTCCTGCTGCATTCGCTGCTGCCAGAGATCAGCTTCACTTGCGGCAGCCTCGGTGGGCGATTCGGTTACGGCCTGAACACCCGCCCGAATGTCCTGCGTGGCGTTGCCGAGATTCCGGGACCACTTGGACGCCGCATCCGGTCCTGTCATTTGACGACCCATTGCTTTTCCTCCATGTGTTAAAGGTTTACTTGCCGGTCCACCCTGAACCGTTTACCCATGCCATTATGGTCGTACGTACACGGCACTGTCAAGGGCCATACATCGACAAAAGCAGGTTTGTGCTACTTCAGAAGCGAATAATGGTTTCCCCTCCCCCATCACCATACCGCACCTTCCCGC
>Ga0315282_10016964_pt1 | contig 10578 bp, 10 predicted proteins | sample YL17G07_20_MG_FD_203693 | JGI IMG/M metagenome (GOLD analysis project Ga0315282, IMG submission 203693) | Sediment microbial communities from Yellowstone Lake, YNP, Wyoming, USA - YL17G07_20 | ecosystem: Environmental > Aquatic > Freshwater > Lake > Sediment | place: USA: Wyoming | collected... | reverse complement strand
GAGAGGGTTAGGGTGAGGGGGAAATGATCTAATCATCACCCCCACCTTAATCCTCCCCCATCAAGGGGGAGGAAAGTTTTTTAGAGAATTAGATGCCCCGCAGCTCTGCTGCGGGGCACTTCACTATAGAGGTTATTTCGTTTTTTGACAAGAGTGGGAAAGTGATACACCTTTTAGGGCAATGAGGATAGGAGATAGAGTGAATATTATTCTGATAGAGTTTTTAAAAATTTTTTCAACTTATTCAGATCTTCTGAGGAGATATCGATAAACCTCACTCCGGACCGATAATCTCCCCATCCTTTCTCTAAGTGGATATCCATCCAAACCAACTGACCAACCATTTCTATGGTATTCAAATCAGAACCCAAGGGAAAGAACAGTTTCATTTTCAGATATTGACCGACCTCTACCTTTTCTGGAAGATAAACCAACAACCCACCTTCGCTAATATTGATCGCACGGCCGGAATGGCTGATCGAAGAATCGATGGGATAATACTCTATCGGTAAATCGATATTAAACCTGGGATGTCTTCTCCTTTCGAAATTGACGATACCGATACGAGGTTTTATTGCTCTCTCTTCCATTTCCATTTAATTTATGAATTTGTTGAGATTTCATCCAATTGAAATTGGCCACTGAGAAGTTGCTTTAATTTCTGACGGTCTTCTTCCAATATCTTTATAAATCTTAATCCGTATTGATATCCCTCCCAATCCTCCTCCCAATGGAGATCTTTCCAGATAACCTGTGCAACAACTTCAAAATTGGACAATTCGTATCCCTTAGGAAACAAGACAGCGATATTTAATTGGGTACCCATAGGAATGTTCTTAACGGATTGGATGAGAAGTCCTACCTCACTTGCATTGACGACAATTCCCCCATGAGCATAGGGAGCATCTATCACCCGGTATTCAAGAGGCAAATCCATTAATAACCGGGGAGATTTTCTCCTCTCCCTGGAATCGTTTAATTTCTCCATGCATTTCTCCAATGAACGTTGATTTATGGCCCCCTCATCCCTTTTTCTGAAGGGTTGAATTGAAAATAAAACTTCTGACAGAATGATTCAAAAAGACATCTCTCACACCGAGGTTGAGTGGGGAAACAATGCCCTCCTTCTTCTTCCTTCATCCCCATCCGGGTCATTGGGTCCTCTATCTTCATAGGATATTGAGGAAAGGCAGCTTTGGCAAAAGATTGAATCTTAAGGTCTCCGACCGAATTCCTGCCTTGATAATAATCAAAATGGGGATCCAGTACGCCTAATCGAGAAGCTACTCGGTAAAGACCTTCTCCTATGGAAAGGGAAGTATTGGAAAAATCAATTTCAACGACATCTGGGATTAATTGATTAATCCACCGGACTGTTTCTCTGCTATTTTTCTCACCCATATGGGGAATAATTTGGATCAATCTCTCTAACTCCTGGGCATTCCACTTTTTTTTCTCAATGATGTTCCTTGCTATCTGTTGGAGCTTTGGAATGGCCTTATAAAATAGATCTCTCCAATTCTCACCCGATAAAAATTTGGTCCCTTCAAGAAGCGGAATCTCCTCTAAGGCTATATTTGGCTGAACGAAAAGCTTGAAAATCTTTTTAGTGTTTTCCAACGCCTTTTCCAGTTGGCTCATCTGATCAAACCGTGCATGGGCCAATATGACCAAAAGGGAATGGAGGTCATGTTCAAACCCATTCTCCATTTTTTGTGCATTAAACCACATCGAAAAATGGTCGATCGTCTTTTGATAATAAGTCTCGACTGAATTCTTAAAATCTTCCAACCAGGTAAAGGGAGGAGACCCTTTCTCTTTTCTCTCATTAGTCCTTTCAGAAATCTCTTCAAATAATGGAGTGGCCTGTTCAAATAAAGAGGTATCTAAACTCATCTCTTTCAATAAATCTTCACGTTGGTCAGACTGGGCTTCCAATTCAAGCGAAACAGCTTCTTCCTCGATCTCTCCTTTTTCCAAAATAGGCAGGGTGAACTGTTGAGAGACTTCATGGTACAATGTTTCCTGCTCTTCTCTTCTATCTTTTCCATCTTCTTCCATCACCATCATAGGTATATCGATATTCTTCTCTGGAGTATCTGCTTTAATTTCTGAGGAGCGATCTTCTGGTTTCAATAGAGGAGTCTCCTCTAAAACCTTCTCTCTACTCTCAACTTCTATTTCTTGCTTCTTCTCAACCAAAGGAGATGGAATTTCTGCTTCAGCGGTCTGTAAGTCTTCTTTTATATTGTCCAAACCCTTTTCTGTAAAAATTTCTTCTTGAGGTCTCTCTTCACCTTCTAGTGGAGCTAATGCAAAAGATGGAAACTCCCCATTATCCTCCTCTATCTCCACCTCCACCCATTCCATTTTTTTTCTTTCATCCAATGCTGGAAGCGGAGATCCTGATGATTTTTTGAATGCAATGGAAACTTTTTTAATAGGAAGATCTATATCAAAAATCGCCTTGAAAGGAGAGGATTCCCCGGGTGGAAGAGGATTGATGGAAATGGGAACTTCCTCAAAAGTGAAAAATTCTTCTATATTGTCAAAGAGTTGAATCAATACCCAGATATCATGTAGACTTTTTTCAGAAATATTCTTTACCCTTCCTATCACATACCATGTTCCACTTTGTGTTCTTCGGACATAGGATGACTCCAATGCCACCCAATGTGTGCCCATTTCTTGAAATTCAAGAAAGACCGGTGGGAAACCCCTCCGTTCTTCTACAGAAACGAGGGCTCCAAAACATTTAAGTATCTTGGCTAATGTTTCTGCATTTTTCAGATTAAGATTTTTTTTGAGGATGATTGGGCAGCGGTTAACAATCTTTTTTAAAAGAGGGAGGGAGATACCATACTTTTCAGAAACATTTTTACAAAATGACTCTTTTTTCTCTTCAGTATTATCCCTAATTCCAATGAGGAGGACTCTATATCTCCCTTCTTCCTGATTCATTATATTCATGTAATACCTTCTGTTACAAATGGTGTTTTTTCAAAATACGACAAGGGAGACTATTATTCTTTTTCGCTTTTAATGGAAAAGGCTATAAACCATTCTCGGTGATACCCGAAAAAGGCTGTTCCATCTTTTCCTCCTCCTATTTTTAAAAAAATTTTAAAAAAGTTCAACAAATTTTTTATTTTCCTACCTCTCTCAATAAAGCCATTAATCTCCCAAAGTCTTCTTCATCAATATATTGGAATTGCAATCCATATCGATGCTCTCCCCAGCTTTCCCTGGCGGCTAAATCAGACCAAACCACTTTTGCAATCGCTTTAAGCACATTTAATTCCAAACCTTTCACGTAGAGAATCTCAATTTTCAATACAGCCCCTATTTCTATCTTTTCGGGAAGATAGACAAGTATACCTCCTTCACTTGCATTCAATACAATCCCACCATAGGTTTCTTTACCATCTACACGTGAATAGTCCAAAGGGAGTTCAACAACAAATCTGGGATGCTTTCTTCTTTCAACGGCAAGAATACCCCTTTTCGTTTGGGAGGTTATTTGATGGTGACTGTTAAATTCATTCATATAAAGGTAATATTGATAAAATTTTAAATTTATTCAATGTTTAATATGCAATATTAATACCATCTCTATTATTTTTTATTTTTTTGAAAAATTGTGGATTTTTTCAAAAATCTGACTCCACAAGGCAGATAAAATATAGCGTCTTGATATTTAAAATCATTAACATTTTAAATGTTTATGCTTGTTCTAATCTGTTAAAAGGCAATGTTCTACATATATTACTTACGGGAGAAAGGTCCTCTAAAAAACCTAAGATGAAATGAAAATTTTAAACTATTTTCGGTCATTTTTTTACCAAATAACCATTAATTAACAGAATTGTAAGTGAGGCGCCAAAATCATAGTGCAGATTTCTATGATAATAAGGTTATAATATTATGTAATTTAATCTATTTTAAAAGGAGGGATTTAAATTTTTTGGATATATTTTGTAAGATGTTGATATTTTTTTTAGTTTCTTGGAAATATTTTTATTCTTTTACCCATTCTGGCTTTGCTTTATAGATTTCAGCTTCTTCTGGAATTTTCTTTTCCAACATATATTTGGTTTCTTCAATTTGACTTTTATTTTGATCCATTTCGTTCTTGATCTCGTCTCTCTCTCTACGAAGATTTGATCTTTCAACTGAGCTTTTCGAATTATTAATTTTTTCAGTCAATTCATTATATTTGATTCTCAAACTTTCAACTCTTTCCAGAAGGATTTTTAATTTTTTACTCCATTCATCTACTCTACCTTTCCAATATTCTTCTCCTCTTCCTAAACGATCTTTATAGATATCCTTTTTCTTAGGCGATGGTTCACCTTCTGTTCCAGTTTCAACCTTGTCTTTCGACATTTCCATTCTTTCAATTTCTGGTCGATATCTTTCTGGAATTTGAGAGAAATCGTCTGTGAAATGTACAACCCCCTGATCGTCAACCCATTTGTATACCTCGGCGAAAGAAAAGTTCGCAGGCAATATAAACAATATTATCAGAAAAATGTATTTCATTATAATCTAGTAAAATAGCGAATGTTATGCCAAAAATATTTAACTTTTAATTTTTTTATTTTTTTATATTATATTTTCTTTGATCAGTACATTAAAAAATATCACCTCCTTGTTCCATCCCCATTTAATGTACTGGTTGGGATCAGTTAAGACCCTCCTCTAACTGATCCCCTTTGAATTTATTAAAAGTTTTAATACGTTATTCCCGGTTCCCACATTTTTTGTTAAAATCTTGTTGAAAAATATCGACCTACCAATTCAGAAATAGCCTATTCTCCAAATTTTTAGCAAAATGCCTAATCTTTAATCATCAAAAATATTAATATTTTTAATATATTATAAAAAATTCTTAATTTTATTTTCTATTCCTTAATTCCTCGTACCACCTCCGATGGAAATCCAAATTGTGATACATATTCCCGTTGAATTTCTTTAAATCCAATCTCTTCAAGAAACGGTTGTGCAAAGACACCCCTACATCCCGCCAAAAGCGGAGGTTTTAATCTATAAATCCCCTCATAAATTTGGTTCACCCATCTTTCTCCTTTAGTCATGTTGACCAGTATAAGCCTCCCTTTCTTTTTTAAAACTCTTTTATATTCTAGCAGGATGGGAATGAAGTCTTCCACAGGAAGGATATCTAACAGATACTGGTTCATCAGGACATCAAACATACCATCTTCAAAAGGAAGATGCCGGCAATTGCAAAGATGAAGAGTAAAGTTTTTTTGTCCAGTCTTGAAAATCCTTTTCCTTGCCCTATCCAACATCTTTACCGAGATATCAATCCCATCAACCCACCCATTGGGATTCCTTTTGAGGATTTCTATAAAATTGAGACCGGTCCCCAGAGCTACTTCGAGGATTTTTTCTCCATCCTGAATGGCAGCGAACTCTAATGCCTGTTGACGAGCCTTCGATTCCATCATAATTCCGAATAGATCATAGATCGATGCGATTCGATTATATTTACGAACAATCTCCTCATGAGTAAATCGAGCTTCTAAAATCTCCTGATTCATCGACGACCTTTCATAAATAGGGAATTATCAAAATCCTTTTCGTTCGCTCCCTTCTTAATAGGAGTAGATGATCTGAGATCAGATTAACTTACATGATTCAAAGGGGGTTAGTCAAGATTTTTTCGTGATAATTTTTCAAAGTCCTAACGACCTCGATAGGTCGGATTGAAATATTCGTTTATCTTTCCTAAAACAATATGGGGAATGTCTTCCTTTCGTTTTACTTTATAAATACTGATGTTACTCTTCCTCTCAACGGCTTTCTCAAATCTGGAAGCATAGGGATTTTCCCCAATATGAACAGCTGTAATTCGGTTTTGAATTTGTCCGAAATACCCAATTAATGCCTCCAAGTTGGTAATTTTCATATCTGTAATGATGAAGAGATCAGTGTTTTCCTTTCGTTGAATTAGCGGTATCAAGTCATCTAAATCGAGGGCCGTACCTCCTCCAAAATATTTACAAAGGACTCTATAGATTTCTTCTCGGCGATCAGTGTAATCTAAGATGTCTTTCCCCCCCATGGGGGCATCACTAAAATTATAGACAGCAACTTTTGAACCATTTCTCAAATAGGCATCTGTTGCACAAGCTGCTCCCAGGACTGCATAGGAAAGGTTTTTCCGTGGATTAATCATGCTTCCCGAAGTGTCGATAGCAATTAAACAATCTGGAGTCCCTTCGACCCTTCCTCTGCCCTTTCCTTCCCTCTTCTTCCAAATCTGAGTTATTCCTGGCATGATCTTACCAAAACTGGTCCAGATATCCACATCTTGGAAAGGCGATCCTACTTCCCAAGGGGAATGGGAATGTGGATGAAGGGATCCTTTTTCTTCCAAAGGAATCTTTTTCAGAGGAATGGAATAATTTTCCGCTAACTTCATATAGAAAAGAACGTTTGCATCAATGGGAGCTCCACGACCTCTTCCCATCCCACCTTCCATTCCATAACCCGCTTCCATCAGCTCATCGGAAAAATCTTCAACCACCTCCCTGAATTCAGCCAATCCCATTTTCTTTTTTGCATATTCTCTCAACCCCTGATCAATTTCCTCGCAGGAATAATTGTTCAGATCGTGTTCACCCAAGGAATCAGGATCTCCCTTTTCGCCCCGACTCGCCTGTTCTTGCTGTTCTCTAATGAGAAGGGTTTTGATGGAACGGGCAAACTTTTGGATGCTTTCCGGCCATCGTGATCGATCCAAATAAGGGATTCGTGCAAGCCTTCGTACAATCTCTTCATTGCCTTTTCCTGAACTTGGAATCCCCAGATCAATTCCCCAAATCTTTTGGTAAAGGGAGATAATCACTTCCTCCACCTTCCCTTTTTTCAGATATCGATGCAATTCAGGAATCTTGGTGAACCTCTTCTTAACACAGTAAGTGTCCGTTACGACATCGATGAAATAATTGGCTACCTTTTTAGCCAACTCTTTATCGCCTGTAACCTTCTTTGCCTCTGAATAAAGCACGACATGGTTATGAAAATCCCATGGGCAAAAAGTATAATGGGAAATCCCGTGATCAAGGAGGGCCTCGATGATATGTTCCTCTGATATCTTATCTTTCAGATGGGAAATGAAAACAGGGTTGATCGTCATCTGCTTCTGTTTCATCTCCAATCCAACCCCTTCATTTTGTTCAATATCCTCTTGGTTAGAATTCGCAATCTCCCCTATTTTGGGCATGGGTATCTCTGGGTAGAGATGCTTTTTCTTAAGGTGGGGCCAAAGTTTTTCAATAATGACTTGTAATTTTTGCTCTTCCATCTTCAATCTTTCAGATCCATCAAATCTCTTTTATTTTTCAATATCAATATTAGTAATAGAGGTTGGAATAACGCGCCTTTCCTGGATAGATCAGTTTATCTCGTTCAAAGACTTTCCCTTCCACAATGTTTCCCAACCCTCTTACTCGTCCCCCGACGTAGATCTCTCCTCCCATCATCCATTCACCGGTATGGAGACCAATGTTCTTCTTTACTAAAATCTTTCCACTTCTCATCCCTGCTCCAGTCCAGTTCTTTGTATTCCCCTCGACAACCAATTCCCCACCCTCGAGACCGATGCCAGTGAAATCACCCGCATCTCCTTCGATCACCAATCGTTTTCCTTTTGGGAGTCGGAAACCAATGAGATTTATGTCCGTTTTAAGCTCAGAGAGTTTCAGGACAATCTCTTCTTCCTTAGAGTAGTTGCACAATGCAGAAATATAGAGCCCTGCTGGCCCTGGAATAAAGTAAGAAATTTTTTGAGTATTCTCTAATGCGAAACAGAAATCCTCGATATCCTCTGCTGAGTAGTCGATCTCCTTGACATATTTCTCTGTCCCCTCGTAAGCCTTAATGATGGTATTGTATTGTACCATCCAGACCAGTTCCTTCGCTTCTTCTTCTAACAATTTTTCATAGCCTCGCCGGATCTGGTCCATAACCACTCCAGTGGATTGAACGATCCGATCCAAAGGAATGTCTGCCTTTTGAAAAGCAAAGGTCTTAAATTCCTCAAAAGGATTCTTCATCGCCCAATCAACTTTTCCGGAAGGACTTCCCAAAATTCTCTTTTGTGATGGGTTCGTCTTCATCTTTCTCCCCCATCCTGCTCAACGGCAGGCAGGCGGTAGAAAGGAATGAATCGAAGTAAACATGGGGTGCAAATATCTCTTTTCCAATTAGTGGCGGGCATCTATATCTTTTTTGATTTCTGTATAAAGAGGATGATCACCTTCCAATACCTCCAAGGATTCCCCTTGATAGATCTTCGATCCAACAGCTAAGGCATCTTTCAAATGTTCGCTCTGTTCTCGATATCTTTGAGATACTGTTTTCGCTGCTTCCTTTACGAGGAAGATTGGAAAAGGATCGTCCCTTTTTGATCTCTCCTTCTGTGAAAGTATTTCATCCTTCCATTGGACACGATGAGCCAAGGTGTATGGAACGACTGATTTAACATGCTCGATATCGATTTCAGAATCTTCCAACAGCCACGCTAATCCCTGAGAGTATTGTTTAATGGAGATTGGCAGTCGATTCGATGCACAATTTTTAATTTCATGGCAGAGATACCCAGTATAATGGCATCCCTCCTCGCAGTTTTCTAAAGACCGTTTCTGTCCGTAGCGTTCGCAGAAAGAAAATTCAGCAAGAAGCATTCGAGTAAAGGCACTGGCATCCAGATCCAAATCAATGTCTTCCATCTCGGCTCGAATCTGATCCCGATCCTGTCTCTGAAGTGGCCTGACCCCTAATGCCTCATGCACATATTCACCAAAGGCATTACAGACCTCCTCCACTTTTGGGATTTTTTTCTCATAAGCGATTTTCGACTTGAGGATGCGTTGGAGATCCCTCTCGTATTTAGGATGTCGCAGGATATGGTCCTTTCGATTAGCCTTCCCAATGAGAAAAGAAAGATTGGCTCCTGGATATCTTGATTCCACCAATACATCAAACCGATCCACTAGAGGGGCGATGATCGTATTGGTTCCTCCATCCTGATAATTAGCTGTGGCGAATAGACAGTATTCATCGTTAATAATCATTTCATTAAGGTATTCCCAGTTCCCACGATCTACTCCGTCGAGGATCATGCTCTGTTTGGTTTCTGGAAGGCGATTGATCTCATCTACAATCTTCACTGGGATTTGAGAAAAATTGGTCCATACCACATCTTCTTCGCCCCGATTCAGTTTGCCCAAATCTGGCCTGCCAATAATTTTCTCCTCTGTCTGCTCCGGGTGTCCTGAAACTTCGCTTCCCCAAATAATGCCAAGTGGAAATTGGTAAATCAAGGAACAGACAAATTCTGCAGAGGTCGTTTTCCCCAACCCAGGTTCGCCAATGATCAATTCTTTCCCTTTCTTCAGACCGGTTAGAAGGCTAAAGAGGATTGCTGAATTATATCGTTCTCCTTTAATTTCTACATCTGGACGATTGAAATAGAGATGGTCATTAATAAATTGATAAATTTCCATTACTTGTTTCTGGTAATTATTTTTTTTCACGCCCTGCTATCCTTTCCTTCCTAATCTAAATTATTTTTTTTGCAAAGTGGCAATCTTAAATTTATATGGTAACATGGCCTGTATACCAAAACAATACTATTGTTCCTTTGGGGGAGATTCGCTTTGTTTCTGCTTCTCTTTGGGATCAATAAATTTCACCTTTCCGGCAGCCACTTCCCGAAGTGCAGTCACAATGGGCCGATTATTACACTCCACTAATGGTTTGGCCCCTTTCATGATCATCTTCGCCCTTCTCGCTGCCAGAATCACCAGCTCGAATCGGATCTCCACTTTTTTAAGGCAATCCTCCACTGTAATTCTTGCCATAATATTCCTCCCACTGTCTAATTTTTTCTTCGATGACCGAATCCTTGTCTTTTCTACACCGTTCAGCAATGATAATTGCTTTCAATTTCTCAACTGCCTCATCAACCCTATCATTGACAATAACATATCTATACCAACGGGCCTCTTCGATTTCTCTCTTAGCATTGGCAAGACGAAATTTTATTGTCTCAGGAGTATCAACTCCCCTTTTCACTATTCGTTCTTGAAGGGCTTTGGGAGACGGAGGAAGAATAAAAATCAACACAGAATGTTCAATCTTTTCTATCACTTTCCTCGCTCCCTGAGTGTCAATGTCTAAAATGAGGTCATTATTTTCAGATCCTAAGGCTTCAATGTTGGCCCACGCTGTCCCGTAACAGTTCCCCAATACCTCTGCCCATTCCAAAAATTCACCCCTTTTTACCATTTTCTGGAAAACAGAGGGAGAAACGAAATGATAATCCTTCCCATCTTGTTCACTGGATCGGGGAGAACGCGTGGTATAGGACACTGAGAATTGTAGGCCTGGCAATTGTTCCATGACCTTTTTCAGTAGAGTCGTTTTACCCGTGCCTGAAGGTGCTGAGATAATAAATATCAACCTTCTTTTTTTCCCACCCATCTGACATTCAGATCCCACTTCCCCTCCTAAAAAATAACATGATTCTTGTCCCAGCCTACCACA
>Ga0315282_10016963_pt1 | contig 10579 bp, 5 predicted proteins | sample YL17G07_20_MG_FD_203693 | JGI IMG/M metagenome (GOLD analysis project Ga0315282, IMG submission 203693) | Sediment microbial communities from Yellowstone Lake, YNP, Wyoming, USA - YL17G07_20 | ecosystem: Environmental > Aquatic > Freshwater > Lake > Sediment | place: USA: Wyoming | collected... | reverse complement strand
CATCGAGAACTTCGTCCAGGCCGGCCGCAAACTGGCGGGCCAGCCTGCCAGGCACGTCGGCGCGGTTTTCGCCAACACGTGGGTCTATAACACGCTGGAGTCCATGTGCATCGCCCTGATGGTCGATGCGCAGGGCGACGCCGAGATCCTCCAGGCGCAGGCCGGCATGCGCAAGACCCTCGACGACTGGATTCCCAAGATGCTGAGCGCGCAGGAGCCCGACGGCTACCTCCACACGATGTACACCATCCAGGGCCACAAGCGCTGGAGCAACAAGCACGACCACGAGGGCTACCAGGCCGGCTACTTCATCGAGGCGGCGATGGCGCACTGCCTGATGACCGGCGGCAAGGACGTGCGGATGTACGAGGCCGCCAAGCGCCTGGCCGACTGCTGGTGCGCTAACATCGGCCCCGCGCCGAAGCAAGCCTGGTACGAGGGTCACCAGGAACTGGAGCAGGCGCTGGTCCGGTTCGCCCGCTTCGTGGACGAGCGCGAAGGCCCCGGCAAGGGCCGCAAGTACGTTGACCTGGCCAAGTTCCTGCTCGATTCCCGCCGCAATGGCGAGGAGTACGACCAGAGCCACCTGCCCGTGACGCGGCAGTACGAGGCCGTCGGCCACGCCGTCCGCGCGGTCTACTCCTACTCGGGCATGGCCGACATCGCCTTGGAGACCGGCGACATCGACTACCACAGCGCCGTCAAGTCGCTGTGGAATAACATCGTCAACCGCAAGTACTATGTCACCGGCGGCGTGGGCAGCGGCGAGACGGCCGAGGGCTTCGGCAAGGACTTCTCGCTTCCGAACAACGCCTACGCCGAATCATGCGCCGACTGCGGCGAATTGTTTTTTCAGCACAAGATGAACCGCGCCTACCAGGATGCCAAGTACGCCGACCTGTACGAGGAGACGCTCTACAACGCGATCCTCGGCAGCATCGACCTGGAAGGCAGCAACTTCACCTACACCAACGGCCTCGACTCCAGCGGCAAACGCTATCCGTGGCACGGTTGTCCCTGCTGCGTGGGCAACATACCGCGCACGCTCCTGAGCCTGCCGCGGTGGATGTACTCCACGAGTGCCGACGGCCTGTACGTGAACCTCTTTGTCGGCAGCACGGTCACGGTCGGCGGCGTCGCCTCCACCCGCGTGCAGGTGGTGCAGGCGACCGACTACCCGTGGAGCGGCAAGGTCGCCATCACGGTAAACCCCGCCGAGGCGAAGCGATTTACCGTCCGCCTTCGCGTACCGAACCGCGGCGTGAGCAAACTCTACACCGCCTCGCCGGCCTCTGGCGGGCTGGTCTCGCTGGCGGTCAACGGCGCCGCCGTCACGCCCGTCATCGAGCAGGGCTACGCCGTTCTTACGCGCGAGTGGAAGGCCGGCGACAAGATCGACCTCGTGCTGCCGATGAAGGTCCAGCGAGTCAAGGCGGACAGCCGGATTGCCGCGACGGCCGGGCGGGTTGCGCTGCGGTACGGCCCGCTGATCTACAACATCGAAAGCGTGGACCAGGATGTCAACGCCGTCCTCGGCCCGGCCGCCGAACTCTCGACCGAATGGAAGGGCGACCTCTTGGGCGGGGTCGTGGTCATCAAGGGCGCGTTTGCCGACGGCAAGCCGCTGACGGCCATCCCCAACTACGCCCGCCTCAATCGCGGCGGACGCTCCATCGTGTGGATCAAGGACCGGTAGCGGCCGCGGCTGGAATGCGGCGGGCTGCTGCACGCAATCGGAGGATGCGCAGGAACGCCGTCAACCGCCGCGAGTTCCTGAAGTGGTCCGCCGCCGGGGCCGCGGGCGCCCTGGCCCTGCCGCAGCGGCTGCGCGCAGCGGAGGCCGCCGGCGCGAAGCCGAACATCGTTCACATCATCCTCGATGACTGGGGCTACTACGAGGCGTCGTGCATGGGCCACCCGACGCTGGCGACGCCCAACATCGACCGTCTCGCCAAGGAGGGGATGCGCCTGCCGCAGATGTACGGAGGCGGGCCGGTCTGCGCCCCGACGCGATGCACCCTCCTGACCGGCCTGCATACGGGGCATTGCTCGGTGCGCGACAACTCCGGCGGCACGGCTATCCGGGCCGACGATGTCACGATTGGCGAGGTCCTCAAAACGGCCGGCTACGCCACCGGCGGCTTCGGCAAGTGGGGCATCGGAGACCGCGGCACGACCGGCGTGCCGGAGAAGCACGGCTTCGACGTCTTCTTCGGCTACTATCACCAGGTGCACGCGCACTCGTACTACCCCAACTACCTGCTGCGTAACAGCGAGAAGGTGCCGCTGCCGGGCAACACCGGCGATTTGCTGAACGGGCAGACGTACTCGCATGACATCATCTTTCGCGAGGCGCTCGCCTTCATCCGTGCCAACAAGGACAAGCCGTTCTTCGCTTACCTGCCGTGGACGCCGCCGCACGGAGTGTTCGCGATTCCCGAGACCGATCCCGCCTGGCAGAAGTACAAGGACCAGCCCGCCGCCAAGTTGCAGGAGAAGACGGGCCTGGTGGCCAAGCCGCAGGCGAAGGCCCACTTGGTGCGCCTGGCCATGATCGAGATGGTCGACCGCCAGGTCGGCGAGGTCCTCGCGCTGCTGAAGGAACTGGGCCTTGAGGACCGCACGCTCGTCCTCCTCTCGGGCGACAATGGCAGCGTTCCCGAATCGCATGCCCGCGACGCCAAGACGGGCAAGGCATTCCGCGGTTACAAGGGCGCGCTCTACGAGGGCGGCCTGCGGGTCTTCTTCGCGGCCCGTTGGCCGGGCAGGATACAGCCGGGTACGGTGAGCGAGCAGGTCTGCTACTTTCCGGACGTCTTTGCGACGATCGCCGACCTCGCCGGCGCGAAGCCCCCGGACGTTTGCGACGGCCTCTCGCTCGTCCCGACGCTCCTCGGCGAAGACAAAGCCGGCAATAAGCAGGCGCAGCACGAGTTTCTCTACTGGGAGTCCGGCAACCAGACGGCCGTCCGCATGGGCGACTGGAAGGCCGTCCGCCGCACGGGCAAGAATGCGGCGGCGTGGGAACTGTACGATCTCGCCCAGGATACCGAGGAAACCAAGGACGTGGCCAAAGATCACGCCGACATCGTCGCGAAGATCGACGCCATCGCTACAGCCGCGCACAAGCCCGTGCAGCCCGGCAGCGTTCTGGACGCCGAGGCGGGCTTCAAGAACCACAAGGAGACATGATGACAAACAGAATCGGGCAATCGCGCCGCGAGTTCCTGCGGGCCGTGGGTCTCGGCGCCGCAGCGGCGGCGCTGGCGCTGCCGCGCGGCGTGCATGCGGCTGAAGCCGGCGCCCCGCCCGCGAAGAAGCCGAACGTCCTCTTCCTCTTCAGCGACCAGCACAACGCCGACGTCCTCGGCTGCGCCGGTCACGCCGAAGTTCGGACGCCCCACTTCGACCGCCTCGCCCGCGAGGGCACCCGGTTTGCCCGCGCCTACTGCCAGGACGCCATCTGCGTGCCGTCGCGCATCTCGATCTTCACGGGCCTGTACCCGCGGACGACGGGGGTCCTGACGAACGGCGACCCGCTCGCGTTTCCCGACCGCGTCCAGCCTCTCCAAGCGGTGCTGAAGGCCGCAGGGTACCAGACGGCGGCGTTCGGCAAGCGGCACCTGAAGGAGGGCGGGCCGAAGGATTCCATCGACACGTGGGATGTTTCGGCTACCACGATAAATCCGAAACAGGACGTCTCGGATGAGGACTACGAAACGTGGGTCCGGGCACAGGGCCTGGGCGCGGCATACGATCGCGATTTCAAGAGCGTCAATTCGCCGCTCATGTCGCACGTCTCAGACCTGCCGGCCGACAAGACCGCCGAGGCCTACACCGCCGCCAAGACGATCGAGTTTCTGCGCACGAAGCGCAAGCCCGGCCAGCCGTTCTTCCTCTGGTGCAGTTTCCAGCGACCCCACCAGCCGTACACGCCCCCCGCCGCGTGGGCGAAGCAGTACGACCCCGCGAAGGTCCGCCTGCCCGACAGTTTGCGCGAGCCTCCCGAGCATCTGCCTCCGGCGCTCCAGCGGTTGCGCCAGAGCCGCCAGGGCGGCTGGTGCCTGGGCCTCGCCGCCGAGGACGAGAAACTCTACCGCACTTACATTGCGTGCTACTACGCGCTGGTGGCCGAGATCGACCACCACGTCGGCGCGATCCTCGATACGCTCAAGGAGTTGGGCCTGGACCGGGACACCATCGTCATCTACGCGGCGGACCACGGCGATTTCGTCGGCCGCCACGGCATGGCCGAGAAGGCGGCGATGGGCCACAACGTGTTCGAGGAAACCCTCCACGTGCCGCTCATCGTGCGGTATCCCGCGCGTCTGCGGCAGGGGATCGTCTCAAGCGACCTCGTGGAACTCGTGGACCTGTACCCGACGATCCTCGACCTGGCCGGCGTGCCGCGCCCCGAGGGCTACCGGCCGGCGGGCCGGTCGCTTGTGCCTGCGCTGGCGGAGGGCAAGCCGGTCGGGCGTAAGTTCGCCGTCTCCGAGAACTGGTCGCAGATCGCAATCATCGGCGAGCGGTATAAACTGGCCGTGTGGCAGGAGCCGCCCGCGCCGCCGGACGGTTCGCCGCGCCGCCTGCACGACTACCGCTCGTTCGGCGACATGCTTTTTGACCGCGAGAAGGATCCGCAGGAACTCTGCAATCTGGCGGGTAAGCCCGAAGTCGCACAAGCCGAGAAAGAGTTGCGCGAGGCCCTTGCGGCTTGGGTCGCCGCAACGCCGGCCGAGGGCAAGGCGGCCGTCGCGCCCAAAGGATGGTTCGCCAAACAGTACATCGCCCCGAAGGCGAAAGCGAAGAAAGGATAACGCTCATGGCAATCGCGTGCCGTCGCGATTTTCTCAAGGCTCTCGGCGCAGGTGCTGCGGCGATGGTTCTGCCGCGCTGGACTGCGGCCGCGGCTTCGTCATGTAGGCCGGGGCAACGCCCCGGCTTAACGATGACGATAGCCGGGGCGTTGCCCCGGCCTACATTGGCCTCCAGCACCCCCGCCGGCCGCAAGCCCAACATCGTCTACATCCTTGCCGACGACATGGGCTACGGCGACCTCGGGTGCCAGAACCCCAAGTCGAAGATCCCCACGCCCAACCTCGACCGCATGGCCGCGCAGAGCCTCCGCTTCACCGACGCCCACGCGCCCACGGCCGTCTGCACGCCCACGCGGTACGCGATCCTGACCGGGCGCTACTGCTGGCGCTCGCGGCTGAAGAAGGGCGTCCTCGGGCCTTACGGAAAGCCGGTGATCGAGGCCGGGCGCCTGACCGTGCCGGCGATGCTGAAGTCCGCCGGCTACAAGACGGCGTGCATCGGCAAGTGGCACCTGGGCTGGGAGTGGCCGACGGTCGATGGCAAGCCCGCCGCGCCGGCCGGCAAGAAAGGCACGGTTCCCGAGGAGGGCGCCGCTAAGAAGCAGGCGGGCGGCAACATCGACTTCACGAAGGCCATCGCCGAGGGGCCCACCACGCGCGGCTTCGACACCTACTTCGGCACCGACGTGCCCAACTACCCGCCGTATTGCTTTGTCGAGAACGACCGCACGCTGGGCATCCCCACGATCCCCAAGCCCAACACGATGTTCGGCATGCCGGGCCTGATGCTCGAAGGCTGGGACCTCGTTCAGATCCTGCCCACCCTGACGAAGAAGGCGGTCGCCTACGTCGAGGCCGCGGCGAAGACGCCGGACAAACCGTTCTTCCTCTACTTCCCGCTCACGGCGCCGCACTTTCCGATCGTGCCGACGCCCGAGTTCCAGGGCAAGAGCGGCGCGGGCCTGTACGGCGATTTCGTGGCCCAGGTGGACTGGACCGTCGGGCAGGTGCTCGATGCGCTCGAGCGGACGGGCCTCGCCCCCGGCACCCTCGTTATCTTCGCAAGTGATAACGGGCCGGAGGTGGCCGGTGAGGTCGGCGTCGGCGCCTACGAGCGCATCCAGAAGTACGGCCACGCCAGCGTGGGCGACCTGCGCGGCGTCAAGCGCGATGCCTGGGAAGGCGGACACCGCGTCCCCTTCATGGCCCGGTGGCCGGGCAAGATCAAGCCGGGCGCCACGAGCAGCGAAATCGTTTGTCAAGTGGACCTCATGGCCACGCTGGCGGCCCTGCTGGGCATCCATCTGCCGGACGATGCGGCCGAGGACAGTTACAATATCCTGCCGGCCCTCCTGGGCGAGAAACTGGAGAAGCCCATCCGCGAGGCCACCGTGCATCACAGTTGCAACGGCAAGTTCGCCATACGCCAGGGCGACTGGGTCTTCATCGACGCCCCCACCGGCGACGACAACAAGGAGCCTGCCTGGTTCAAAGAAGAGCGGGGCTACAAGCCGCACACCTTCCCGGGCGAACTCTACGACCTTACGCAGGACCTGAGCGAGCGCCGCAACCTGTACGGCGAGCATCCCGAGATCGTGGAGCGCCTGAGGGCGCTCCTGGAGAAGTACAAGGCCGAGGGCCGCAGCGCCCCGCGAGGCCGGTAGGTTCACGCAGCCGGGTGGCTCGCCGCGGCGAGTGCCTCGAATGGCGCCTGGCGCGTCAGTGCAACATGGTCACGCAACAGCGTGACCATGCCACCCGCCGGGTAAGGCGGCGTAAGAAAGGGACGGATAGATGCCATCGCTTAACCGTCGGAACTTCCTGATGTGGGCGGCCGGCAGCGCCGCAGCACTGGCGCTGCCGCGCGGGTTGGCGGTGGCCGAGAACGCTGCTCCCGCCGCCCCGCGCCGCCTAAACATCCTGTTCATCACCGCCGACGACATGAACTACAACACGCCCGGCGTGGTCGGCTGCAAGGTGCCCGACATCACGCCGAACATCGACCGCCTGGCCGCCGAGGGCCTCCGCTTCCGCCAGGCCCACGTGACGGTGGCCGTCTGTCAGCCCAGCCGTGAGTGCCTGATGACCGGCCGCTATCCGCACCATAACGGGGCTGTGGGCTTCTACCCGATCAACAAGGATGTGCCGACGCTCCAGGAATCGCTGAAGGCCGCAGGGTATCACCTTGGCATCCTGGGCAAGGTCGTTCACCTTCGGCCGGCGGAGAAGTTTCCCTGGGACTTCCAGCACGACCAGGGCGAACTCGGCATGGGCCGCGACCCCGCCATTTACTACCGCTACACGAAGGAGTTCTTCCAGCAGGCCAAGGACGCCGGCAAGCCGTTCTTCCTGATGGCCAACTCGCACGACCCGCACCGGCCGTTCGCGGGCAGCGAAGCCGGGAAGGGCCAGGGCGCGGGCGGCCGCGCCGGAAAGAAGGGGGCCGCTGCCAAGGCCGCGGCCGCGCCGGCCGAGGAAGGCGAGACCACCACCTCCGGGCGTTATCCGCAGCCCAGCCGCATCTACAAGCCGGAGGAGATTACCGTTCCGGGCTTCCTGCCGGACCTGCCCGATGTCCGCAAGGAGTTGGCCCAGTATTACTCCTCGGCGCACCGCTGCGACCAGACCGTGGGCGAGGTGCTCCGGGCCCTCAAGGAGTCGGGCCTGGAAGAGAGCACGCTCGTCATGTTCCTGAGCGACAACGGCATCTCCATGCCCTTCGCCAAGAGCAACTGCTACCTCACGAGCACGCGCACCCCGTGGATCGTCCGCTGGCCGGGCAAGGTCAAGCCGGGCGTGGTGGACGAGGAGAACCTCATCTCGGGCATTGATTACATGCCGACGATCCTCGATGCGGCCGGCCTTCCGCCGCCGCCCGGCATGGACGGCCGGTCGTTCCTGCCGCTCCTGGCGGGTGGCAAGCAGGACGGCCGCGACCGCGTCTTTACGTGCTACAACGAGACCTCCGGCCGCAAGCCTTACCCCATGCGGTGCCTCCAGACCCGGCGGTTCGGGTACATCTTCAACGCGTGGTCGGACGGCAAGACCACCTACCAGGCCGAGCCGATGGGCGGCCTCGCGTTCAGGGCGATGAAGGAGGCCGCCGCCACGCAGAAGCCCGTGGCCGACCGCGTCGAGATGCTTCTGCATCGCGCGCCCGAGGAGTTCTACGACTTCCAGGCCGACCCGGATGCGCTGCACAACCTGGCCGGCGACGCCAAGTACAAGGACGAGGTCAAGCGGATGCGGGCCGACCTCCTGGCGTGGATGGAGCGCACGGCCGACCCGCTGGCCGAATCTTACCGCAAGCACCTGTTCGACAAGCCGCTTTGAGCCCGTGTGGGGTTCAATGGTGCAGGGTTCCCATGCCCGCGAGGAAAAGAGGAGGTGCGTGCTTAGCGCGGCCCCAGCCGGGTGCCACGGGTTGCTTGCCAACCCGTGTTGCCCGAAGTGGCGCACGGCCCGCCCGGGCGGGCCGTGGCACCCTCGATGGGCAATCTGGTGCCACGCTAAACACGTGCAAGAGGAGAGACGCTGACGTGAATCGCCGCGATTTCTGCAAGGGCCTCGGCGCAGGTGCTGCGGCGATGGTTCTGCCGCGCTGGACTGCGGCCGCGGCTTCGTCATGTAGGCCGGGGCAACGCCCCGGCTTAACTATGACGATAGCCGGGGCGTTGCCCCGGCCTACATTGGCCTCCAGCGCCCCCGACGGCCGCAAGCCCAACATCATCTTCATCCTCTTCGACGATCTCGGTTACGGCGAACCGCCGGGGTTCCGCAAGGACTCGCCGTTCAAGATGCCGAACCTCGACCGCCTGGCCCGGGAGAGCGTTATGTTCAGCGACGCCCACAGCGCCGCGGCCGTGTGCACGCCCACGCGCTACGGCGTCCTGACGGGGCGATACCCGTTCCGCATCGGCCAGTTCGGCGTGCTCAGTTTTGGCTCCAAGCCGATCATCGAGAAAGAGCGCATGACGGTTGCCTCGATGATGAAGGCGCGCGGCTACCACACGGCGTGCTTCGGCAAGTGGCATCTTGGCATGGATTGGGGCGACGTGAAGGGCGAGGCCGCCGCCAAGGCCGGCACGCCCGTGGCCGACGGCCCTACGACGCGCGGGTTCGACGTTTTCTGCGGCTACACCGAGGCCCGGAGCATCAGCACGGTGATCGAGAACGACCACGTTCTCGGCAAATACCAGCCCGTTGAGGTCCAGCCGCTGATGGCGAAGAAGGCCGTGGAATACATCGACGCCCGGGCCAAGGACGGCAAGCCGTTCTTCCTCTACCAGCCGCTGAGCATCCCGCACGTGCCGCACGTGCCCGCGAAGGAGTTCGAGGGCAAGAGCGGGCAGGGGGCCTACGGAGACTGGATTTTCGAGGGCGACTGGGTGGTCGGCCGGATTCTTGAGGCGCTCCAGCGTACCGGCCTTGCCGAGAATACGCTTGTCATCATCTCCAGCGACAACGGCGCCGAGGGCCGCCAGTATCCCCCCCTGCGCGGCTCAAAGCGCAGCATCTACGAGGGCGGCCACCGCGAGCCGTTCCTTGCCCGCTGGCCGGGCAAGATCAAGCCGGGAACGGTCTGCGACGAGACGGTCTGCCTGAACGACCTCCTTGCGACTTGCGCCGAGATCGTGGGCGAGAAACTGCCCGACGGCGCCGGCGAGGACAGCGTCAGCATCCTGCCGCACCTTCTCGGCACGGCGAAGGGGCCCGTCCGCGAGGCCACCGTCCACCAGTCGGCGGGTGGCGACGTGGCCATCCGGCAGGGTCCGTGGAAGTTGATCTTCTTCAAGAACGGCAAACGCGAACTCTACAACCTGAAGGACGACCTCAGCGAGACCAAGGACGTGCTGGCCGCAAACCCCGACGTGGTTGAGCGCCTCACGAAACTCATGCAGCAGTACATCGACAACGGGCGCAGCACGCCCGGGGCGCCGCAGAAGAACGGCATCCATTTCGCGCTGTCCAGCCCTGCGGCCGCGGGCGCCGCAGAAGAGGGCGGCGGCAAGAAACGCAAGAAGGCCAAAGAATAGCGGCGGCCCCTGTGCCGCGCCGGGTGCCACGGTTGCGCCGTTTGCAACCGTGCCGCCGCTGGCCGCAGAGCACGGCTGCAAACGGCGCAGCCGTGGCACCCGGCGTCTTGGATAAAGTGCAATCTGATTAAGACGCTACACTAGCATCGGCCAGGAGAGAAGAAATGTACGGACACACGCGACGGGACTTCCTGAAGTACGCCGGGGCGGGCGCTGCCGCCCTCGCGCTGCCGAGGTGGCTGGGCGCCGCCGAAGCGGCCCTCGCCGGCAAGCGGCCCAACATCATCATCGTCCTCACCGACGACCAGGGCTACGGCGACATCGCCGCCAACGGAAACCCCAAGATCAAGACGCCCAACATGGACCGCATGCACGAGGAGGGCGTGCGCTTCGAGGATTTCCACGTCAGCCCCACGTGCTCGCCCACGCGGTGCTCGATCATGACCGGGCGTCACGAGATGAAGTCGGGCGTCACGCACACCATCATGGAACGCGAGAGGATGAGCACGAAGGCCACGACCGTCGCGCAGATCCTCAAGGCCGCCGGCTACACGACCGGCATCTTCGGCAAGTGGCACTTGGGCGACGAGCCCGATCACTGGCCCGACAAGCGCGGTTTTGACGAGATGTACATCCACGGTTGCGGCGGCATCGGCCAGTCGTACCCGGGCAGTTGCGGCGACGTGCCGGGCAACTCCTACTTCAGCCCCACGGTCCTCCACA
>Ga0315282_10016962_pt1 | contig 10580 bp, 12 predicted proteins | sample YL17G07_20_MG_FD_203693 | JGI IMG/M metagenome (GOLD analysis project Ga0315282, IMG submission 203693) | Sediment microbial communities from Yellowstone Lake, YNP, Wyoming, USA - YL17G07_20 | ecosystem: Environmental > Aquatic > Freshwater > Lake > Sediment | place: USA: Wyoming | collected... | reverse complement strand
CAAGTTCAGCATGACATAACGGTTCGGTTCTGGTCTTTTTGTCATCCCGAACTTGTTTCGGGATCGCGGTTTTGGGTTTTAGAATTTAGGTTTTAAAGCCCCGCCCTGTGGGCGGGGTTCTTTACTTGGGATTTATGATTTGGTTATTGAGATTTTTCCAATTTTTGAATCCTGTGAAGAACCTTCTTCCAGCTCTCTGTTTGAAGGAAGCTGCCGGAAACATTCTCCAAGAGTTTTAAGAATACCGAATAGGGCATGGCAAAGGTGAGAGTGTCCTTTTCAACCATGGGTCTTGCAGAGACATCAAACAATCCCAGGATAGCATGGGGCTGTTCCTTTCCCGCTTCCTTCAATGGATGGGTGAGAATCATTCCACACCCGGAACCAAAGGGTGCGTAAACAGCATCCGTGCGCTCCAGGGCATAGTTCGTCAACGTGAAGAGCCCCGAAAGCAAGTCGGGTGAGGCAAAAAAGACGACCACCTCCGGTTTTACAGCGCCTTGGAGAAATTGCTCAATGGGCTTGAAGACACAATAGGTCGCCGGCGCTCGCCTCGGTATCATCCTGGCGAAATATTCTCTGGCCCGTTCCGGTGTCTTGATATATCGTTCTCCCTCCATTTCACCCGGGATCCCGCAGGAGAGGAAATATTCGATATTGGGCCTGGGGGATTCAAAAAATCCCATATAGTAGGCTCCCCCCGGACATCCGAAATGGGTTTTGTCGAAATAAACCGTCCCCCCTTTTCTGCTCGCATTCCGAAGCAGTCCGATCATGCACCCCGACGGTCCCTCCTTCGGCGTAACCCCTTCGGGTTTATCGTTTGTGTAATAAATTCCCAGCGGGGATTCCCTTAGCCCCAGCGTTTCTCGGAACTGCTTCCACGACTCCTCAGAAAATAGACTCATTCTTATCTCCTCCTTTTTTCATTTCAGAATCACTCATAAGGATGCTTTACGTCTGGCAACCTTCTTTTAAGTCTACTAAAAGTTTTTGAGTTAAGTCAATAAGTTTTGACTTCCGGACAGAGGCTGATCAACTCATTTTGAGATTTTAGGACATAATACATTTTTTTCTTGACAAGTAACTATTACTATTGTATCCGGTTTTCCATACCATATTGTTCAACATTCAAATAAGCGGATTGCCTAAGACGAGGATTACCAGTGAAGATGAATCTTGCTCAACCTCAAATGATTCATTCGGTAAGAGAGACATAAAATAGGTGCATTGAATGAAAAGGCAAGACGAATCATATAAATTTCCAAAATATACTTTAGAGGGCAAAGGAGCAGTGGTCACGGGGTCTGGTCAGGGATTGGGGAGATGGATCGCTTTGGGTTTGGCAGAGGCAGGAGCCAACATTTTGGTGGCCGATATAGTGCCAAAGCATGCAAAGCGAACATCTGAAGAAATCAAGAAGATGGGAAGAAAAGCCATTTTCATGGAAATGGACGTGGGAGATATTGAGGCTGTGACGAAGATGATGAATGTGGCCCGAAGTGAGTTGGGAGGTCTGGACATTTTAGTCAATAATGCTGGTGTCAATGTCCATAAAAAAGCACTCGATATCACTCCGGGGGATTTCGACTTCACCGTCAGAGTGAATTCGAAGGGCGTTTACTTTTGCTGTCAGGCCGCTGCACGGATCATGATACCAGAAAAAAGGGGAAAGATTATTAATATCGCATCGGCCGCCGCTTTTCTCGTCAGAGCTGGAATACCTAACTCCGTATATGCAATGACCAAAGCTGGAATCGTCATGCTCACAAAAGCATTGGCAGAAGAATGGGCACCCTATAACATTAATGTCAATGCAGTTGCGCCTGGATACTTTGCCACACCTTTAGTAGCTGACAGGCTTAAAGACCCTGCGGCCTATAAAAGCATCATTGAGTCAACCCCTTTAAGAAAGGTAGGTGGACCAGAAGATATCATGGGCACTGTTGTTTTTTTGGCTTCAGAAGCTTCTAATTATATTACAGGACAAACCATTTGCATTGATGGAGGAAGAACAATCCTTTAAATGGCTACTGACTTACTAGAAGTCGTAAGAATGAGAGCCAAAGAATATGGCAGTAGGGTACTTCTTTCTGGCGAAGATACCGCGATCAGCTACCAAGCCTTTGACGAAATAACAGACCGGTTGGCCTATGGCCTAGAGAAAATAGGTGTTTCAAAGGGGGACCATGTAGCCTTCATTCACCCCAATAGCCCCCAAAGTGCTTTTCGGCTATTATTCTAGTGTAAAGGCACGAGGGGGGATAAACAATGGGCATGATACGAGCGGAGAGATTTATGTTAGCTAATCACCTCAAAGAACTTCTTAAGAAATCCAAGGTCTTCGATCTGGGTCAACCCTATTTCACAGGGATGCCTCATCACCCGAATCAGCCGCCCTTTGCTTATACTCTACTAAAAAAACATGGGGATATTACTCTTGAGAAAGAGAGAATAAGTTTTTGTAATGACCTATTTACGATGGGCGGACACACAGGGACCCATCTGGACGCCAAAGCGCATGTCGCTCGTAACAATCGAGTAACCAACGATATCGATATATCGGATTTACAGGATTATCAGAATGGGTTGAAGGTTATGGGAATAGATACCACTCCTCCCGTTGTAAGAAAGGGGGTGCTCCTGGATATTCCTCCGCTTTTAAATTCGGAGGTTTTACCCAACGATTTCGGCATCGGTGAAAAAGAGATGAAGGAGGCCGCTGAAAAGGAAGGAGTTAAAATTGAAGAAGGGGATGTGGTCTTGATAAGAACGGGTTGGATGAAATTTTGGGATGATCGTCGCAAATACCTTTCCATTGAAAAGGGAGTACCAGGCGTTATTGAGGGCGGGGCTAAATTCTTAGCCCAAAAAAGAATTTCTTTCACCGGCTCGGATACGACGGCCTATGATAAGGTCCCGCCCCATCATTTGCCGTGCCATGTGATTCTGTTAGTAGAAAATGGGATACAAATAATGGAAATGCTGAACTTAGACGAGTTGTCGAAGAATCGCACTTACGCCTTTTTATTTATTGCGCTTCCACTCAAGATTAGGGGCGGCGCGGGATCGCCGATAAGACCTATTGCCATTGCATAGAATCATTAAATTCTGCAAAGGATATCTATCATAGACTTACGGATGCGATCGTTTATCACGAATTGAGGCCTGGAAAAAAATTGTCTGAAATGGAACGGGAGAAATTAAGTTCAAGGTTTGATCAACTTCATAACAAATTATTAAGGAGGTAGGACGATGAAAAAACGTATTTTGATCGGTTTATTTCTGGTCAGTTTTTTTGCCGTATGGGCGGCAAACCGTCCTTGTATGGGGGCAACGGAATTTCCCGCCAAAGCAATCGAACTGTGGGTGGGTTACGGTGCCGGTGGCTCTACCGATATACCCGCTCGGGCATTGGCAGACGCCGCTTCAAAGATTTTGGGACAACCCGTTGTTATTATCAATAAACCCGGAGGAGGGTCTTCAGTGATGTTGGGGGAACTCAAAACAAAAAAGCCCGATGGGTATACCATCGGTGTCCTTTCAAGCGGGGGAGTTCTAAGTGCCCATCTGCGAAAGGTCCCCTATCACCCGGTCAGTGACTTCGATCCCGTCCTTCAATATAGCGTATACCAGTACGGGTTAGTTGTGAGAGCAGATTCACCGTGGAAGACATTAAAAGATTTAATCGCCTATGCTCAAGCCAATCCTAACAAGGTTAAATACAGCACCGCAGGAGCAGGTACCCCTCAACATTTGGTCACGATACAGTTAGGAGAGGCCGCCAAAGTCAAATGGACTCATATTCCTTTCGGTAGCGGGAATGAGGCTGTTACGGCGCTTTTGGGTGGGCATGTGGACTTTTGTCCACAAACAACTGAATGGAAGGCACAAGTGGACGCGGGTCGGCTTCGACTACTGGCCATCCTAATGGACAAACGGATGGACAGCTACCCAGATGTCCCTACTCTTGTTGAACTGGGATACAATATAGTGGCGCCCAGTGTCATTGGCATTGTTGGCCCGAAGGGTCTTCCCAAGGAACGAGTGAAAATCCTCCACGACGCCTTTTATAAAGGGTTGCAAGATTCTGGATTCAAGAATTCTCTTAAACAATTTGACCTCCCGTTGGTCTACAGAAATCCTGAAGATTTCAGGAAGTTCCTAACGGAGCTTTACGAGAGCACTGGTAAACTTTGTCAGAAAATTGAACAGAAGTAATCCTCATGGGAAGAGGGGATTGTTATCCCTTCTTCCCTCCCTCTCCGAAGATAATCCATGAGAAGACATGACCTCATAAGCAGTACCGTATGGTTCTGTACGGGTTTATTCATCACCCTTTATGCTCCGCAATTTGACCTTGGAACCGCAAGCATGCCCGCCTCTGGTTTTATGCCTTTTTTAGCCGGGATTCTCATCTGTATTTTTTCAGCCCTAACCTTCATGCAGGCGTATTTCGACAAAGAAGGTAAGACTGAAAAGTTATGGGGAAACATTCAATTTCGAAAGCTTATCTTCGTTGTATTGGGTCTCCTTATTTATACTTTCTTTCTGGATATTGTCGGGTTTCTAATTTGCACTTTCCTTTTGATCCTTTTTTTCATTCATTTCGTTGGTTCTGAAAACTGGCTTAGAAGCATCGTTGGGGCTGTGCTGACTTCGATTTTATCCTATCTCCTTTTTGATACATGGCTTCAAGCCAATCTTCCTAAGGGTATTTTGGGATTTTAGGGGTATTTGGGCATGGACTTAATCGGGAATGTCTTAAATGGGCTTGGCGTTGCTCTCCAACCGATTAATCTCTTGTTTTGTTTTATTGGGTGTGTGATAGGCACATTGGTTGGCGTTCTACCTGGAGTGGGACCAACGGCTGCCATATCGCTTCTGCTACCAATGACTTTCCGCCTGAACCCAATTTCAGGGATCATTATGTTGGCAGGGATCTATTACGGAGCCATGTATGGAGGGTCTACTACCTCCATTTTAGTGAATATCCCAGGGGAGGCTGCCTCCGTGGTAACATGTCTCGATGGTTATCAAATGGCGCGACAGGGGCGAGCAGGACCCGCATTAGGAATGAGTGCCATCGGAAGTTTTATTGCTGGTACTTTTAGCGTTGTAGCATTAATGGTCGTGGCACCCCCCCTTGCTGAGGCAGCCTTGAAATTTGGTCCACCAGAATATTTCTCGCTGATGATATTGGGTTTAACGCTGCTTGGTTTTCTTTCCTCTGGTTCGATGAGCAAAGCCCTCCTTATGGCGGGGCTCGGCATCTTCTTAGGAACCATGGGCCTTGACAACCTAACGGGAATTCCGCGATTTACCTTCGGAAGTGAGACTCTTCTTGATGGCCCAGGCCTCGTACCTGTCGTGATGGGACTCTTCGGAATCGGGGAGATTTTATCCAATCTGGAGCAGCCTATTAAGAGAGAAATTTTTAATACCAAGATCAGCAACTTGCTTCCAACGGTTCGGGACTGGATAGAGTCCAAATGGGCTCTCGTAAGGGGGTCTATTATCGGTTTTTTTCTTGGCATCCTGCCGGGCGGCGGGGCGGTTATTGCTTCCTTTGTTTCCTATGCCGTTGAAAAACGCCTCTCCAAGACACCAGAGAAATTCGGCACCGGAATGATCGCGGGGGTGGCCGGTCCAGAGTCGGCCAACAACTCTGCCGCAGGCGGGGCCTTTATTCCTATGTTGACCCTTGGCATTCCAGCCAATCCTGTTATGGCGATTCTGTTAGGAGCTCTGATCATTCATGGAATTCAACCCGGACCTTTTCTGATCAAGGAACACCCCGATCTATTCTGGGGGGTGATTACGAGCATGTACATAGGAAATATTATGCTGTTAATTCTTAATCTACCTTTGATCGGTCTTTGGGTGCGTGCCTTAAGGATTCCTTACAGCATTCTCTTTCCTTTGATTCTCCTTTTTTGCTTGATCGGTTCTTACAGTTTGAAAAACAGTCTGGGAGACGTATTTGTGATGATTATTTTTGGTGTTCTTGGTTATTTAATGAGAAAATATAAATATGATACGCCTCCTCTTGTGCTCGCATTTGTTTTGGGCCCCATCATGGAGGCGTCCCTGCGGCGGTCATTGCTTCTTTCAAATGGAAGTCCCTTTATCTTTTTTCAACGGCCAATATCAGTTGGACTTTTACTGGTAACTTTTCTCATGCTGTTATCCTCAATCATCCCCACACTCAAGAAGAGAAGAGAAAAAATTGTGGTTGAAATTGGTGACTGAAGAGATCTACTTGCCTTTTCTACCATCCCAAACTATCCATCTCATCGATTGCATAAAAACCTGAAATGAGGAGGGAATCGATATGAAAATATTGCATTATGAATACCAAAGCAAAGAGAGATATGGATCAATAGAGAATGATCTATTAAAGGTAATCGAGAAAGACATCTTTAGTGATTTTAAAGTAACCGATAAGACAATTTTATTAAAAGACGTAAAAATATTGCCTCCCGTGATTCCAAGTAAAATAGTTGCTGTAGGATTAAATTATGCAAAGCATGTTACAGAATTAGTAAAGGATCGAAAAGCTCCCAAAGCGCCTCTTCTATTCATGAAACCTTCCACGAGTGTCATCGGTCCTGAGGAGAATATCATTCACCCTCGAAAAAGTAACGAAGTTCATTATGAAGGGGAATTAGCGGTGGTCATAAAGAAAAGAGCTAAGCAGATTGGATCTGAAGAAGTGAAAAGTCATATTTTGGGATACACTTGTTTAAATGATGTCACGGCAAGAGATTGGCAAAGAGAAGATGTGCAGTGGACAAGAGGAAAATCGTTTGATACTTTTTGCCCTATTGGTCCGGTGATCGTCACAGATATTGAAAATCCAAATAACTTAAAGATTGAAACACGCTTGAATGGTGACGTAAAACAATCCTCTTCTACTTCCGACCTTCTTTTCAAGGTTGAGGAATTAGTTAGTTATGTCTCTGAACATATGACACTGTTGCCGGGTGATATTATTGCCACCGGAACTCCAGAAGGAGTTGGTTCAATGGTTGCCGGCGATAGAGTAGAAGTCGAAATTGAAAATATTGGAGTATTAAGAAATTATGTCATGAACGAAATCTAACGGAGAAATTCAAGATGACAGAAATCACAATCAAGGTGGAAAACCTAAATTCATTTATCATTATCTTAGCAACAAAACTTGGCCTAGTAAAAAGTGACGCAGATATCTTAGCGGCAAGTCTGATTGACGCTGACCTATGACCTTTTGTTTATTGAAGAAATCAACATGCTGGCAAAAAAATATTCATGTACTGGCCTCACCTGACATTATCATTCCTGGCCGCATTCGGAGGGATCACCCTTCAATTTGGATAAGGCGTGGGGAAGGGCTGGCAGGATCACGCTCAGGTTTTCTTTCACGCTCTTAGGACTTCCCGGTAGATTCACAATCAGACTTGAGCCCCGAATTCCGGTGACCGCTCTCGAGATCATCGCATGGGGGGTCTTTTTTAGGCTTTCAGCCCTCATCGCTTCTGAAAAGCCGGGGACTTCTTTATCAATGACCTTCAATGTCGCATCAGGTGTTACATCCCGGGGGCTTAAGCCTGTCCCTCCTGTTGTGAGGATGAGATCCGCCTTCAATTGGTCTGCGCTCTTTTTCAAAGCTTCGACAATCCTCTCTTTTTCATCCGGAATGATTTCATAATGGACAACCTCAGCAGGTAACTCCCTTATCATTTCCTTAATGACTGGACCGCTCGAATCTTCGCGCTCGCCTTTCGAGCCACGATCACTGATCGTCAGTATGGCTACCTTAAACATACCTTTTTGCCTCGTTCTCGCCCTACAAGGAGGTTGTTTAAATTAAATTCCAAGCACCAAATTCCAAATCCCAAATAAGGTCCAATTTTCCAATAACTCAAAAAAGTTTTGTTATTGAAGTTTGGATATTGGAGACTATTTGATTATTGGTGCTTGGGATTTGGATATTATAAGAATTTCATCTCCCGCCTTAACTTTTCCTTCTTTCAGCACTTCGGCAAAAATCCCTTCTTTTGGCATTACACAATCGCCCGCCTGGTAGTAAATGGCACAGCGCGTATGGCACTCTTTCCCAATCTGAGTGACACGGAGCATAACAGAATTTCCAATTCGAATTTCTGTCCCAACAGGAAGATGAACAAGATCGATGCCCTCCGTGGTAATATTTTCTGCAAAATCGCCATAACCAACGTTTAGACCCATGGCTTTCATCTTTTCAATGGATTCATCTGCCAATAGACTGACCTGACGGTGCCAGGGACCTGCATGAGCATCGTCTTTCAATCCAAAGTCTTTCAGAAGGGCACACGATTTGATATTTGTCTTTTTCGTTCCTTTTTTCTCGCTGATATTGACTGCGAGGACCTTGCCTTTTTGTGCTTCCTTCATATCTCCCTTCCTTTTTCACCCTCTCCCTTGGAAGAGGGTGGGGGCGCCGCCGTCCAGAGCCGTCATAATGACGCCAAGGTCGGTACTGAGACTATGGCGCCGGACGGTGAGGGTGAGGCGAAATTTTTCCCCTCCCCTTCATCCCCTCCCGCCAGGGGAGGGGAAATTCTTAATGGTATACGTTCCGCTCTTACCCCCTGTTTTCCTAACAAGATGGATATCCGAGATGATCATTCCACGATCGATAGCTTTGCACATGTCATAAACGGTAAGGCCGGCAGCGGCTACAGCCACGAATCCTTCCATCTCTATGCCCGTGCGGGCTTTAATCTTAACCTTCGCTTCGATATCGATTCGACTCTCTCTCTCAAAAGGATAGAAATTGATCTCTACGTGAGAGAGATTGAGAGGGTGGCACATGGGAATGATTTCCGAGGTTTTTTTTGCTGCCATGATTCCAGCCACCTTGGCCACCGCCAAAACATCTCCCTTTGAAATTTTGCCGGACATTATCTGTTTGAAGGTCTTAGGATTCATGAAAACCGATCCGCGAACAACTGCTTCGCGCACAGTCTCCGCCTTCTTACTCACATCGACCATCTTCGCCCGGCCCGACTTATCAAAATGGGTGAGTTTTGGCATTTGTTTCCCCCTTACAAAATAGTGCATAGCCCATGGGAGATTGCGAATTTATTCAATTCATAACTCATAACTGCTTTTACCCTCCAATCGCTGACATATTCCTCTGGCATTTTTTAAACTGCAGGGTGTGGATACGATGTCTCTCCGGCTTCTCTCTGAGGGCGACAAGAAGCCGTTCCTTTAAATCCTGATTAGACCCCCCGTTTCTCAGAAGCTCCTTCACATCGATCTCCTCATCAGAGAAGAGGCACATCCGGATTTTGCCGTCGGGGGTCAGTCGAAGGCGATTGCAATCGTGACAGAAATGACTGCTCACCGGCCCGATCAATCCTATTTCTCCAAGAGCCCCCTCAATTCGATATCTCTTTGCCGGGCCATCCCACCGGCCCGAAGGAATTGGGATCAGTTTACCGATACGTTCAAGGCGTCCCTTGATTCGAGGAATAGTCAAGATATCGCTTTCTTTCCATTCCTCCCCGTTGCCGGAGGGCATATATTCGATATATCGAATGATGAGAGGAAGATGGAGCGTTAATCGCGCGAAGGATTCGATTTCATCATCATTTAGTCCCTGGATGGCAACCATATTAATTTTGATGGGGAAGAGCCCGACTCTCAAAGCCTCTTCTATTCCCGCCCATACTCTCTCAAAATCGTCCTTTCGAGTAATTTGGCAGAACCTCTCTTTTCTCAGGGAGTCCAGACTGATATTGATCCTTTTTAAGCCGGCCTTTTTAAGATCGTGAGCAAACTCTTTCAAAAGGATTCCGTTGGTCGTGAGACTTAAATCCTTTATCTCTTCAATTTGGGACAGGCGGGAAACGAAATCTACGATTCCCTTTCTGACCAGCGGTTCTCCCCCAGTCAACCTAACCTTAGAGATTCCTTCTGTGGCAAAGACACGAACTATCCTCAAAATCTCTTCGTAGGTCAGGATCTCTCCGTGAGGGATGAGGGGGATTCCTTCCTCTGGCATGCAATAACGGCATCTCAAGTTGCAACGGTCCGTTATTGAGATTCGGAGGTAATTTATTTTTCGTCTGAAGGGATCGAGAAGCATGATTCCCCATTTGCGATTGCGGATTGCGAAATTAAATCCGAAATCCGCATCCCGAAATCCGAAATAAAAAGGCCAATACCCGTGTTTGAGATATTGGCCATCTGAAATCCGCTGCCCATCTCCTTTCCGAACACGGGAGGTATAGCCGTTTCCAGCTATGCCCTAACGGCCGATTTCCGTGTCCCGAAAGACAGGGAATTAGGAAATGGGCTCGGAGACTACGTTTAATCTAACTTTAATTGATTTACTGAGAAAAGTCAAGAAATAAAGGGTCGGAAATGGGCTGACGATGAGATTCGAAATCAGCTCAGCTTGAAAGATCCCTTGGGATTTGAACGCGGTGACTCTGTGAAAGTTTCTCATCAAAGACTTAACGATATCTGTTCTTTACAAATTCAGAATTTTCTTATATTTGTGATTGAGAAGGCAGTCTAAAGACCTCTCCCTGTCTTTCCGCAAAAAC
>Ga0315282_10016961_pt1 | contig 10580 bp, 13 predicted proteins | sample YL17G07_20_MG_FD_203693 | JGI IMG/M metagenome (GOLD analysis project Ga0315282, IMG submission 203693) | Sediment microbial communities from Yellowstone Lake, YNP, Wyoming, USA - YL17G07_20 | ecosystem: Environmental > Aquatic > Freshwater > Lake > Sediment | place: USA: Wyoming | collected... | reverse complement strand
TAACCGTCTCTATTCCTTTCATTGTTATTTTCTCTTTAAACAGTCCGTTGTCTTTTTCGACAATGAGACCAGCATATCTCTTCTTCGTTAAAATGAGTAAAGATTTAAAAACGCCTTCGATCTTCATTGATATTTTCCCTTCATGTGCAGTGTTTATCTTTTTTTCAAGAAATTCTCCCAATTTAAAAGCTTCTTCTATGTTTTGTGTCTGTGTTCTGACCATTATGGAATCTGTGTCTCCATATATGACTTTAAACCTCTCGTCTTCTTCGACAACGTTTTTAGTCTTCTGAATCAGGTATCTGCCGCACGATGTGATGGTGCTTGCTATATCCAACACATAAAGCTTTGCCCTGACATAACCTGTGTAACCATAAAAAGAATTTGTCATATATTTTACTGCTATCTGCTTCGCGTTCAGAGATCTTCTTTCTTCTTCTGTCGCCGCGCTTTTCATCCTCTTTTTCAACTTATCCCTGTCGGCCATTAGCTGATGGACTATTTTCGGTATTATCCCTTCTTTAACTTGCGGGGAGACGAACCTAGACCCGAATGGTGTTTTTATAGAATCTTCTTCGCCTTCCAATAAAATAGTTGTCGGACATATGTTGTAAGCGACAAAAATTGATGGGTACATAGATCTAAAATCTAGATATATCACGGCATTTGTGTGCAAACCTATGGCCGGCTCCAGGACAAGAGCTCCTATGAATCCTTTCGCTTGTTGCTCTTCTTCCCTTCTAACAATTTCTTTTGATTCTGGCTTGCACGGAATCACGTACTCCTGCCTGTTAAATTCTTTCAAAAGAAGATTTTCAACTCTCACGGCCTCTCCTCCTTCCAACGCATCTTGCAACAACAGGCCAGAGAGTTTAGAAATTTCAATGAATTTGTCCAACATCCTTCTGGACAACAAAATTTTTAGGACGAGCTCGGCATCCTTTCTGGCATAATCCAGAAGTTTTTTCATCTGTTCTTCATTCCCATTCCAGTGTTTTGTAATCTCTCCATGAGTGACATCGACTTTATCTTCACCGATCAGTTCTCTCGACACGTCCCCCAATCCATATCTCTTAAGTCTCAACAATCCTTTTCCGACAGACTCTTTTATTAGCTCATACACATCAACAACAATTCTTCCTGTGATAGAGTTTCTTGTTTTTATGCCAAATTTTCTTGGGACAACTATTTTTTGTTCGCATCGGCCAAGAGCACGAGAGTTTTTTGTAATCTTCAGTCGCTCTACCAAATAGGGCAGGTCAAAGCCATTGACGTTATATCCGAGGATGACATCTGGATCGTAAGATTCTAAAATTGAAATGAACTCTTTCAGCATATCGGCCTCGTTTCTAAAAAATAGCGCGCCTTTTTCCTTCTTTTTGATAACCTTCGAAACCAAAAGTAGTGTGTTATCCCCATCGTGCGCAGGGAAGAAAGAAAGGCTGATAATTGATATCGGGTCTCTTTGCGAATCCGGCACCACTTCTTTCGAAGGAGCCACTTCGATGTCAATGGCCATATATTTTAAATCAGCATTCATATCATCATCAACTGGTTCAATGGAATCCGCAGATATTTTTCTGTTGGTTTTCGAAACGGATGTCTGAACGGCAGAGCCATGAACTTTCACCCATTTCATCCCCGAAATATTCTTATCGGCCATAAACCTGTATTTGAAAAGAATATCCGCTTCAAAAATGTCTTTGACGAATTTCTGCCTTCTCAATTCGTCTCTAACAACTGGCGTTTGCGACGGGTCTTTCAGAAAAATCTTCAACATTTTAATTTTTTTCTTCGTATACCCTCTCGGTGAATATCTTTCAACCGATTCTGCTCTCAAAAACAAACTCTTGTAATTTTTCTCTAAAAAAGACATGGTTTCTTCTTCCTTCCCCTCTTCTGGAAGAACAAAAAAATATGGATAGAAATCTTTTACAAAAGCGCATACCGTCTTGCCGTCTTTGTCCTTCCCGAAAAGCCTGACTATTGGCGAATTGTTGTTAATGTAATCGCAGTCAAGCAGCTGGAAAGAAGTTTCCATAACAGAATTTATGTGAAATCAAGTTTAATAATTTCCCTGTTCTTCAAATTGACCAACCAGAATATTGGAAGGTTTGTAAAACTTCCGTTAGCCAAAATTGTAGTGCTTTTGTAATTCATCCGCGCCGGTTCGGAAACATTCGCGGCAACAATTATGTCTGGAACCACATCGACGAGGAACGGATCGTTTTCATAAATTTCTTTTTTATGGTCTATCAATGGATTTAGGTTTCTTCTTTTCAACAAGTTCAACAGCGCGACATCTATTGTTTTGTTGAATGCTTTTTTGTATTCGAGAAGGAAGCTGTCGTTGCACACCAAAATCACAACGCCATCTATTTCTATGAAGCATGGGGAAGAAATTTTTGTAACCGAAGATTCGATGTCTGAATCCATTTCGCTTTTCTGAAATACTTTGACTGATTTCGGCGGAAGCAACTTGAAAAGGTCTTCTAATTTGCTTTTGTCGACTGAGACGTTGCCTAGGATAAAAATGACAAGATTTGAATAATTTGTTTTGCCAAGCCAATCTAAAAATTTTTGGAACGAATCATTTTTAAAATTGCTATCTTCAAAAAAGATATCCGAAATGAACAAGCAATAGATTTCCTCTTTTGTTTTTGAAACTTCCTTTTTGAACGGAACGTCTGAAAAAATAATTTTTTCTGCCTTCACTGCCCCATCGTCTATCTCGCAAACAAACCCAACAATGTCATCAACCAAAAGTTCATCGAAATTCGTTTGCGTTTTTAAAAGAAGACATGTTTCGCCGGTGCTGTCTTCAACTGTGATTGATCTCATGCTTTCATCTTTGTCTTTCACGGCCGCAATTAAAGAGAATTTTTTCGTTTTTGATGATATTTTGTTTATCGAAATCGGATTCACCAGATCCATTCTGGTTTCAAGAATTTTTTTGAAAAAATTATACCTGTTGTTTAAAAGCTGTGTAAAATTTTCAACGAAAACTTTTTTCAGTTTTGCTTGCTTCTGTTTAATTATTTTTATATTAAGCCCTGGGGCCGTGAGAACCTGTTCCAAAACATCAATCGTTATCATGGGGTTTTTTATGTTGCTTAAACTGTTCAGAAGCGATTCTATGGCGTTTTCGTTTTTATACAAACGCTCGAGAACTTCCGCGTCTAATTGATAGCCCTTTTCCAAGAAAATTTTGATAACCTGCTGCTTTTCCATAGAAAACAAAAGAATATTGTTGTTCTAGTTATAAATATTTCCTTGAAATCTTCCGGCGCTATTTCTTCAATGCATAAACAGTTAACCCCTCTTTGTTCTCTTCTTTTGAGTGGGGTAAAGGGATGGCCTGAACTTTATTCAATTCCACCAGTTCTCGAACATATTTCTGAACGGTGTTCCAGCTAAGGGGTTGGCCCACGGACTGAGATGTATATTTGGTCAAAGCGGAGATGGTCATTGGTACTTGTTTCTGCTCGAAAATCTGAAGGATGTTCGTTTGAACGATTGTTCTTTTGGATGGTCTTCCGCGTTTCATATATTAAATATGACTAGTCATAAATATTAATTTTTGAAAATGTTCTCACAGAAGTTGGTTTAGTGGTGTTGCAGTTCAATTTTTTCGTTCGTATTTCTTGATTTCACGAAGCGGTATGTTTTCGGATTGGTGTTGCGTGATACTTCTTCGATCATCCCTGCTGATTTGAGTCGCGCTATTCTGTGATACGCGTCTGCCATTGGTTTGTTTAGATGCTTGGCTATATCAGAAACCGTAAAAGGCTGGCTTTTGAAATGCGTTTCGATTGAAATGTCAGTTTCATTAACAAGAATGTGTTTCTTCGTTGGTTTGGTGGGTGGTTTGGTGGGTGGTTTGTAGTAATAGATTTCTGAATCTGGTTTTTTAATTATATGAACACCGTCCGTGCCAACCGCCATGAGCCCTACAGAAGTGAGTGTTTTTGTTTCTTGGAGTATCCCCCAAATCTTTTTAATGAATCCGGCGGGGGCGAGAAGATAGACGTGCGAGTATGTTCTTTTCGCATTCAACAGTTGACCGATTGTTGAATAGACATCTGATCTGGTTCCTTTCGCTTCGACGCCGAAACGTTTCTCGCTGAAAACAATTTCATAATCCACTGTTCCGTCTTCGGCCGAAACGTTCTTGTTTATTATCATATTCGCGCCAGCGCAGTGTTTCTCGAAAAGTTTTTTAACGACGCTTTCGTTCATTAAAAATAATTGGTTTATATATTATATATTATTTATGAACTTTATATAATGTATAATATATATAATAAAAAATCCAAGAGGCCGCAACTATTCGTTGGGAAGTTCATAAATATTCTTTTGTCCTTAGGGAAAAAGAAACTTCATAAAAATTCTTGGCGGGGCGGATGCAATTGTATAAACCAACCACAATACAAACATTCACAAATATTGCATTAGTCCGTTAATAGTAAAGAACCTGACTATACACGCGCGAACCAAATTTTCTCTTCCTTTGGCCGGGAAATAGTTGGCTGGGTTCGAATTTCTCACCTTTTCCAACAGCCCCAAACCCACAAGGTTGTCTAGTCTTTTTCTTAGCGCCTCTTGCCCCACTTTAAGGCGGTTGTTAACTTTCATGTCCATGTATAGAACTGGGAAGCACCACGGCTGCGTGTCGTATGGGAAATCCTTTCCTGTGGTATAGAACTTTCTCAATATCTGCACGTCCATCAGATCAAACTTTTCAGAAAGACTGAGAATAGTAAGTTCTGTTCCTTTTTCTACTGAAACATCTATTGTAGTCTCTAGACCGTTTGTTGTTTGCATCTATTCACGTGGGTAATTTTACTCATATGCCTATAAACACGCGTGTGGGTAATCAATTATTTTCTAAAGGAGGATAAAAATACTTATCGGTTTTAGAGAAGCTATATCAAGTTCACTATTTTTGCCGTCACTTTTTTGTCGTCAATCGAAGCCAAACCGACATAACCTTCGGGGAATCTTCCAGAATTGATTATCTTCGTCTTTTCTATTTCATCCACACCCCTCCCCTCATGTATGTGGGCGCAAATCGCCAGCTGTGGCTGTTTTTCTTCGATAAATTTCCTAACTACCTCTGACCCAACATGCGCCCCGGTATATACAGTATCGACTTTAGTTCTGGCCGGTGGGCTGTGTGTGACTTGAACTTTTATTTTCGCGCCTCCTATTTTCTTGTAACCCTCTGCAAGTCCGGCCGCTATTTCTTCTTCGCTCGGTTCGAACATTGTGTTAAAAGGCGTTTTAGCTCCTCCAAAACCATAAAAGCCAACGCCTTTTAAAACTTTTCCATCAGCATGTAAGTTAATACCTTCCAACTCAAAATAGCCCAAAAGATCCTTATCCCAATTGCCTGGAAGGGCTAAAATCGGTTTTCTGAAAGTCTTTAATTGTTCCACAATTATTTTTGCGATGTCCAAAGCATCAAATCCTTTCGGAGGAATGTCTGTGAAATCACCGGGGCAAATAATCACGTCAAATTCCATTCCTTTCAACTTGTCGAAATACGTCATTAAATTTTCAATATCATTGTGTATATCACTAATTATCAAAATATCCACGAAATTACCACCAAATATTGTTAGTAATTAAAATATTTGTTGTTCTAAACTACTATAAATTAATGCCATCGCCAAAAATGAAAGGATACAGGACAGAGAGAAAAGTAAGAATTCTGTTCGAGAAAAACAAATGGATTGTTACTAGAGCTGGTGCTAGTCTTGGTGTTGCTGATCTGATATGTATGAAAAAGGGGGGATGCGTTCTCCTTCAAATAAAATCAACCAAGAAAAAAGTTTTTTACTATTATGAATATATGAAAGAGAAATTCGAAGGATTCCCTTTCTATCTCGTCGTGGATTTTGGCTACGGGAAGATAAGAATCCTTAAACCGCAAAAAAAAGTTGGAATTGATAGCGGCATGTCTTTAGATAAATTTTTGAAATCTGTTTGAGAGAAAATTTATAAGATAGAACTAAACAATAGAATATAGGAGATTTTTATGCCCACGATGGTTAAAGACATAATGGTGAAACCGGTAATAACTATAGACATAAATAAAAATGCTTACTCTGCTGGAGAACTGATGAGAAAAACAAGAAGATATACTTTGGTCGTGCTGAAGAACGGCAAACCAGTTGGTATATTGACAGATAGCGATTTGATAAAAAAAGTTGTGGCCAAAAATGTCAAACCCTCTGCTATTCCGATAAATAAAATCATGTCCTCACCGATTGTGACAACATCGCCAAATGAGGTTGTGGAAGAAATTATCAAAAAAATGAAAAGAAGCAATATAAAACGACTGCCCGTTTTGGATAACGAAAAATTGGTTGGCATCATCAGTTTGTCCGATGTGGCTTTGGCTTCACCAGAAATGATCAATCTTTTGGAATACAAATTGATAATGAAAGAATCGGAACCAGAGATAAAAGAAAAATTCACATCGGGAATTTGCGACTCCTGCGGGAATTACAATCCGGATCTTCGAAACCAAGATGGGCAATGGCTCTGTGAAGATTGCAGGGAAGAAGTTGAAGAATGAGTCTCAACCTTGAAAAAGCTGGTTTGAACAGATCTCAAAAAATTAGCGCGTTCATCCATCTAAAACCTGTTTATTGCAAAGAATCTAACACGATAAAAGAAGTTGTTGAGGAAATAATAAAAACTGGCCATAGAAGTTTTCCGATAGTTTCTCAGAAAAAACATCTCACAGGAATTGTCACAATAATGGATGTGTTGAGTGCTTATCTCAGAAAACAAAACCTCGACGACAAAATTTCAACAATCATGAGCAGAGATGCCATTTACTGTAATTCAAATGATACGATCGGATTTGTGTTGCAAAAATTCAAATTGGTAAGAAGAGGAAGATTTCCAATCCTGGATAATAAAGAAGTTGTTGGGATTGTGACAGAAAGAGATTTTATAAAATATTTTTCAAACATAAATTTTGGTTCGAGCGTTGGAACTGCGATGACAGCAAAACCATTTTTCGTCGCGCCGAATATTTCGATTTTAAATTGCCTCAAGACTATGGTCAACACAAGATACAGGCGTTTGCCCGTAGTTTCTGAAAAGAAATTGGTTGGGTTGGAGACTGTAACCGATATTTTGAAATACCTCAGAAACAACGAATACAACGAGATTAGTCTGTTAGAACCACTAGAAGCATTGATGATAACCGATGTCCTTTCAATATCTAAAGATTCGGATATATCAGAAGCAATAAAAATGATAAAGAGCCGAGACATAGGTGGACTTCCTGTGATTGACGACAAAAATATTTTGGAAGGGTTCATCACCGAACGAGATATTTTAGTGTATATAGAATGACGATTGAAAAAAAATTAGAAAAAATTGATAGAATAAAAAAACAAAATTCCGTTTTTATAACCGAAGGTAAAAAGGACAAAAATGTATTGGAAAAATTAGGATTCAAAAACATCATCACAATTTCTGGTAAACCACTTCATCTCATTCCAAGCATGATCCATCAAAATGATTCGGAATCGGTTGTAATCTTGACCGATTTCGATGAAGAGGGCGAAATCAAAGCATCACAACTCACAAAACTTCTTGAAAAAGAAGGATTTGAAATCGATCACTTCGTTAGAAAAAAATTCAAAAACTTTGGAGTTTACAAAATTGAGGAACTTTCTCGTTTCATAAAATTCATGGAGGATGATTATCATGGCGAAACTTGCTCAATCTACGATAAAATATTTAATAGAAGCAGAGTTCACAACAGACGGCATGGTAGAGAAACCCGATGTGATAGGAGCGATATTCGGCCAGACAGAAGGACTGCTGGGGCAGGACCTTGATCTAAGAGAATTACAAAGGACTGGAAGAATCGGGAGAATAGACGTAGATAGCAGTATGGAAAATGGGATAACAAAAGGTTTGATTTTCCTCCCTTCCAGTTTAGATAGTTCTGAAACATCTTTGATCGCCGCGGCCCTAGAAACAATAGAAAAGATCGGACCGTGCTCTTCAGAAATAAAAATAACGAATGTCAGAGACGTTAGATCTATGAAAAGAGAGTTTGTGGTGGACAGAGCTAAAAATATTTTACAAAAATTCATTCGGGACGAGATACCGCCATCTTCTGCCATCACCGAAAAAATCAAGGAGACTGTCAGAACTGCGCAGATACAAGAATACAACGGTTTGACAGCTGGGCCGGACATAATGAACTCTGACGAAATAATCGTTGTTGAAGGAAGAGCGGATGTCATAAATCTTCTGAAAAATGGAATAAGAAACGTCATAGCCATCGGCGGGGCGGTTGTCCCGAAAGAGATAGTTAATTTGTCTAAAGAAAAGATAACCACGCTTTTTGTGGATGGAGACCGAGGAGGAGATCTGATCATCAAAGAGATCGTTCAGTTTTGCGACATAGATTATGTTGTTCGGGCTCCGGCAGGAAAAGAGGTGGAAGAACTTTCCAAAAAAGAAATCTTCAAACTTTTGAGAGAGAGGATATCTGCGGAACAATATAAAATTGAACCAAAACCGAAGGAACTGAAGGAATTCTTTGCGGCTCAGGGCAAAGAAGCTTCCGATAAGGCAGAGTATACAGGTCCTTGACGCCTCAACTCGCTCTTAATCAAGCAGATCTTATCTACAGTAAACTCGTCAACATCTATTTTCAAATCTTTTACCTTTTCAACAAACAGCGATTTATTCGTTATATTTTTTACTCGGCAGAGCGTTATGTGCGGTGGTTTTGCGTCCCCGCCTATTTGTTCTCGTATGTTTTTACTTAACACAACCAAAATCTTCTGCTCGTCAAAAACATCCAAAGCAATTACTCTTATATATCTTTCAGTAGGTATCAGTTTCAGTTTGTGCGCAATAGCTTTGAATTTCACTACAGAAGAACCTATTCCCGCAAGTTTCTGTTTTATCTCTTCTATTTTTTCGTCGTCAACATCTCCTAAGAACGACAAGCAAATATGCAGATTTTCAGGTTCTACAAACTTGCAGTCGATCGGAAGCCCCTTCAGCTCATTTTGTATGCCAATAACCTCGTTTCTGGCCTTTTCCGGAAGAAAGATCCCTATGAAGCACCTTGTCATAAATAATGTTTAATTGTTCGAAAGTTAAAAATACTTAAAATACAATATTAGTATAGTGATAACATGGCAGAATCAAAAGTAAGAGCCGCTGATATAGTTGGTAAGACGATAATCAGCGAAGAAACAGGTAGAAAGTTTGGTGTTGTCGTCAACATTGACTTCATAACAGAAAGTGGGGAGCTTTTGAATATAATCGTCGAGCAGCCAACAAAACATCTTGCTGATTTGAATCTAAAATCGGATGACAAAGGAAGAATGCTGATCCCATTTAGCGCAGTAAAATCGATCGGTGACTTTGTTATAATCAGCGAGAACGAGCTTGTCTGATCCAACTGTTCTCCATTTTTCGTTTGAATTTTTTTAGCTTTACAAACATTTTTTTCCTTCGCTTCTTCTGCAAAATCGAAAGGAGATAGAACAGAACTACAAGAAGAAAGAAGAAAATTGCCAACTTCCAAAGAAAGGGGTTTACCAAATACTCCATTGCCCTGCTTCTCGCGATTGTCGTGCGTATCAACCCATTTCAATCATTTCCTATAAATTTTATCCAGGCGCTTCATAAATATCTTTTTCCAACCAATAAATAATTCTTGTTGAATACTCTCATAATATCTCCAGGTACTTCAAGGAATATACGCCGAGGCTGTGCTTTTGACTACAGGTTCAGTACACTTACTTTTTTCTGAATTTGTCATAAATCCAGAAAATGAAACAAGAAATGAGATACAAATAAATCAATTCTGTAACATAAGCAAAATAACCTAAACCAGCACTCAAATAAAGTACTGATAAAAGAATGAAGGAAATGATTCCAAGCGGTAGAAATATTGGGCTAAAGAATTCTTTAAAACGTTCAAATTGAATTTGAAATTCAGAAGCTGGAGCTACTAGTAGATAATGTGTGTTTAATTGAAGAAACAAAAAACTTGAAATTAAAATAACAATTGCCAATACAATTTTTTCAGGCGTCGGCTTTAAAAATTTCTTCCAATCCATCAATTACTATTTCGATTTTCAATTAAAAATGCATTACAAATTACAATACAAGCGCCGAGGCTGGGCGTTGAACCCATAGGAAAACACTATTCATGAACTAAATTTATATTTTTTGGCATAATCTTTATATAAGACATATGTCTAATAATAGTTATGCCAAAAAAAGGTCCAGATGTAAATAAAATAAATAAAATTCGAAAAGTTTTAGAGAAGAACCCACAGGGACTTTGGGTTAGAGAGATTGCTCGAAAAACAAGTTTAGACAAGTCTACAGTTTCAATTTACTTAGCAAAATATATGGATAATGAAATAGAGGAGGCATTTCCACAAGTTAAAGGAGAATTAATTAAAGTGTTTAAACTTAAAGGAATGCGATTTTATTAACAAAACCTTACATTTATGGGATTTACCTGAAGACAAGGTTACTGCTAAGCTTAAGGCCGCAAGAAATCCATGGCCTTT
>Ga0315282_10016960_pt1 | contig 10581 bp, 8 predicted proteins | sample YL17G07_20_MG_FD_203693 | JGI IMG/M metagenome (GOLD analysis project Ga0315282, IMG submission 203693) | Sediment microbial communities from Yellowstone Lake, YNP, Wyoming, USA - YL17G07_20 | ecosystem: Environmental > Aquatic > Freshwater > Lake > Sediment | place: USA: Wyoming | collected... | reverse complement strand
CTCTTTCCGGTATTCTTCCACGGAGACGCCGCCGTGTCTTTTTGAAAGCTTGGCCCCGTCGGGCCCAAGGATGAGCGGCATGTGGCCGAACTGAGGAGGCTCGAGCCCGAAGGCTTCATAGAAGAGGATCTGCTTCGGAGTGTTGGACAGATGGTCGTCGCCGCGGAGAATGTGGGTGATGCGGAGCTCGGCATCATCGACGACGCAGGAGAAATTGTAGGCCGGGGACCCGTCGGATTTGATCAGGACCTGGTCTTTGATGTTGTCCGTTTCAAAGGTGATGGTCCCGTGGATGAGGTCGTGGACTTCGATCGTCCGGCCCGGCTCGATCTTATAAATGATCGCGTCGCCTTCCCGAAAGACTTTTCCGGAGGCGAGGAGCGCGGAGGCCTTCTCCCGATAGAGCTCAAACCTCCGGCTCTGGAAGAGCGGCTCTCCGTCCCAGTCAAGCCCGAGCCAGGCAAGATCCTTCAAAATCTCGTCCAGGAATCTTGCGTCGGAGCGCTTGAGGTCCGTGTCTTCAACCCGGAGCAGAAACTTCCCGCCCGCGTGTCGGGCATAAAGCCAGTTGAAAAGGGCGGTTCTCGCGCTCCCCAGGTGGAGATAACCCGTCGGGCTCGGCGCAAACCTCACAGTGACCATGTGGATCTTTTTCCTATCTTGTTCGTTCGCTCTACGGCGCAGTTTGACTTCCTAACTTATAGCACAGCAAGAAGTTGGGGTCAAACGATGTGGACGTCTAGCTCGTCCGTCTCGGTCATTTCGTCCCTTTTGTCAAGAAAAAGCATATTGAATTTGCTTTGGGGAACGCCTTTCGGTCAGGTTTGACTTTTGCGGTGCTTCTCGCGAAAGCGCCGGACCTTCATCAAGTTTCCGCAAGTGGCCCCTTCGCACCATTTACGGCTCTTGTTCTTGCTCCTGTCGTAAAAGACCCAGAAACAGTCTTTGTTTTTGCAGATCTTGATTCTCGACGGAGCACCTCGGGCCAGAGCTTCGGCAAAGGAGCCGGCGATTTCACCGAGGGCGGACTCGAGCTTCCCCGCGACGGGGACGAGCATTATCTGAAGCCTGCCTGTCTCGAGATCGAGCCGCCTGGTAAGAGGGGAGTGGACGAAGACCGGGTTGAGTCCCTCTAGGGCCTTGGGACCAAGTTTTTTTCCCGCCGCGGCCTGCTTTGCTATCCGGGAAATGACGGCCCTAAGGGCGCGGAGTGATGCCCTGACCTTCTCCTCGGAGATCGCGTTGAGATCAATGGCCCAGCGTTTAAAAAACTCCTTAACCCATTGGGGATCGTCGAGGCGGTCCTCGTGCTTTCCTGTTCCCCGGTAGTCATGCCAATCGCTGTTCAGCAGGTCCAACCAGATTTCTTCTTCCATTGTAATAATCAATCTCCCTATTGACAATTACACCAAATCGTGATAATTTGCAATATGTAACTCCATATGGAACTATTGGGGGTTACATGGAGTCATTTAATAATGCGCCTGGACGCATCTTTTAACTGGGGTCCTTGAGCTTAGAGGAGGTTGAAGTCAAATGATTCAACAGAATGTATTCGAATGGGCGAAGGAGAGGGGCTATAAGGTCGGCTTCGTCGATATCGGGATTCTCGAGAATATCAAAAACAGATTAGCGAAGCGAAAAGCGGACGGCGAGTTCGCGCCCGGTTTCTACGAAGAAAACCTGGCCTTTTTCAAATATCTTGAAGGAAGCTCGATCCGAAGGCCCGGCGCGCTCCTTCACGTCGTGATTCCGCGGCCCGCGCACACCGTGAGCTTTGAGTTCGAAGGCGGACGCATCGAAGCCGTGCTTCCGCCGACGTATGTGGATTATCGTCCGCTCTTTGAAAAAGTCCGGCTTGACCTGATCAAAAACGCTCTCGGCCCTGACGATCGGATAGAAACTCTTCAGGCACCGTTAAAATCCCTTGCCGCCGCGATCGGGCTAGTCTGTTATGGCAGGAATAACATTACTTATATACCCGAATACGGGAGTTATTTTCAACTCGCCGGCTATGTTCTTGAGCAGCCCCTGGAAGGTGCGGCAAGCCTCAGGCCCGAAGCAGACACCAAACTGGGCCTCTGTTCCTCCTGCCGGGCCTGCGTCAAGGCCTGTCCCATGAAGGCCATCACCGAAGAGCGGTTCTTGATCCACGCGGAGCGGTGCTACACTCTTTTCTCAGAGTCGAAGCGTCCAATTCCGGAGGGCCTCCGACCGCCTTCTCCCGACTGTCTGGTCGGGTGCTTAAAGTGCCAGAAGGTCTGTCCGGCCAACAAAGGGCTGTTGAGGCGTGAGAGCACGGGCGTCTCCTTCAGCGTTGATGAGACAGAAGCATTCCTCAGAGACGGAGATATAACTGACGACCGTTTGCGCAAGTCCGTTTCTGACAAGTTCGGATCCCTTGGTCTGGGCGAGGGCATCGAACTTTTTCGGCGGAACCTCCGCCGGATGTGCGAGGTCCGGGCCCTTTCTTTTTGCAGAGAAAAATAAAGCATGATTTTAAAGCCCTTTTGTGCTATTCTAAATTAGAATAGTAAAGGAAGGGGGCACAGGCTCTGATCGGTCATACTCCTCTCCTTTATGTCGTTCAAATTTTAAAAGGAGATGGGTATGAACATCTATGCAGGAAATCTGTTGCGGGAACTCAGTGAAACCGAGCTCCGCGCGGCCTTTGAGGCCTACGGAACCGTCACCACTGTTTCCATCATCAAAGACAAGTTTAGCGGTGATTCAAGAGGGTTCGGCTTCGTTGAGATGCCGGACAAAGCAGAGGCCGAAAAAGCCATTAGCAGCTTGAATCGCAAAGAGTTAAAAGGGCGGACCTTAACTGTCAATGAAGCCCGGCCACGCACCGATAGACCCCGCAACGAGGGCGGATTCGGCGGCGCAAGCCGCTACTAATCCGGTTTATCCAAGCCATTCCTTATCAAAATCAAATCGCTTGATCTGTCCCGGAGTCGGAGTCTGCATCTAGATTTCGATTCTGGGTAGATCAATCAATTTCCGAATTCTTCATCGGTCCCTCCCGGCTTGAAGGTCACGACCAAGGCTTTCGGAGTCGGGCGAAAAATGCCCATCGCGGCGAAGCACGACATTTAGGTTATTTGCCGCACGGTCGAAAGACGTGGTATATTCGCCGCTTGATCGGGGTATTGTTTTTCTTTGAGCTTACCCTCGGGAAATCATCGGCGGAGGTTCGTCATGTTGAAATCAAGGATCATCCGATTGGTTCTTTTGTTGGTGATCAGCGGGACCTGTTTTTCTTCGTTTCTCAAAGCGCAGGAGACCCCTTTCATCCCGGAAAAATTGTCTCAGACCCTGAGGAACGAGATTTCCGGCGACAAGGCCTTCAATTATGTCAGAGCGCTTACCCCCTTTCACCGCATCATGGGATCGCAGGCCTTTATCAACGCGGCGAACATGCTGGCCGGCCTGGCCAAATCGTTCGGGTTTGAGAACGTCCAGGTCGTCAAACAAAAATTCGAGGGCGGCCTGAGTTGGGATCCCGTTTCCGCCAAGTTGTGGCTCGTCGAGCCCGAAGAGATGAAACTCGGCGATTTCGATGACGTCTCGGTCTCTTTGGCTGTGTTTAGCCGCTCCGCACACCTGACTGCCGAACTCGTTGACATCGGGCGCGGGGCCTCAGCGGAAGATTTCAGCGGCCTGGATGTGGCGGGCAAAATCGTCCTGACCACCGGGGCTCCGAGCCTGGCCATTAGGACCGCCGTTTGGGAGCGAGGCGCCCTGGGCGTCATTTCTTCTTACACCATCCACCCGGATGCTCGGTTCGAAACTCCCGACCAGGTCGGCTATGTCAAGGTCCCGGTCAAATGCCCTGAAGGAAAGCGTGAACCTTGGGGCTTCATGATCTCGGCAAGGCAGTACGGCATGCTTCAGGATATCCTCAGGAGCTCCAAGTCACAGAATCGGCCCGTCAAGGTCAGGGCCGACATCGAGACTGTGATCAGGCAGCCCGCGGAGCAGGCTTACCTCTGGGCCGAAATCAACGGGTCCCAAATCCACAACCAGGATATTGTCCTGACCGCCCATCTGGATGAAGAAAAAACCTCGGCCAACGATAACGGGAGCGGCTGCGCCAACATTTTGGAGATTGGCAGGGCCATCAATGTGCTTGTCAAGGAGGGGAGGATCCCTCGGCCGAAAAGGGACATCGTTTTCTGGTGGCCGAACGAACACTGGTCCGAGTACCAATATTTCCGGGAGAGGCCCGAGGAACGCAAGAACATGCTGGTCAACATCAATCAGGACATGGTCGGCGCGAGGCAGAGCATGGGCTCGAGAGTCCAGCACATCATCCGGACTCCCTATTCTATTCCCAGCTATCTGAACGACGTCATCGAATCAATCGCCGAGTACGTCATCTTGACCAACACCGGTTTCATGGGCGCGGATGAGGCCGGGACACGGCAGCCGTTCTCGAAGCCCATCCTCTCCTTTCTCGGATCGCGGGAGAGGTTCAACGCCATGGTGGTCCCGCACAGCGGCGGCTCGGATCATGAAGTCTTCTGCGAAGGAGTTATCGGTGTCCCGGGCGTCGCCTTGATCAACAACCCCGACCCCTACATCCACTCTACCGACGACGACCTCCAGAATATCGACCCGACCCAGCTCAAAAGAAATGCTTTTATCGTTGCCGCCGCAACCCTCTTCCTCGCCAATGCGAGTGATGAAGATGTTCCTTTGCTGACGACCGAAATTTACTCACGAGCTCAGCAGAGGCTGGGGAAAGATCTGAATACAGCGCTGCTTTATCTCCGGGAGAAGAAAGCAGGGAGCTATGCCCAATCTTATAAAGACGCCAGGAACCTCCTCGAGCAAGCCGCAGCCAGGGAACGCCGCGCCCTCGAGTCGGTCCTGACTTTTGCCGCTCCGGGCGGACGCAACGCTTCGTTCGTGATGGAGCAGGCCAAAAAACTCGGCGAGATGGCTCCCGCCCTTATCCTGGAATTGGATTCCCTGTATCTCCTTACGTCGGGAGAGAAAAGGCTTCCAATTCCGGGACTCTCGGCCGAGGAAAAGGAAATGGCCGCACGCATCCCCGTCAACATCGATTCCCTGGATGAATATTTCAAGCGGCGCGACGTGTTTGTCGGCTCGCCAGAGCTTCACCCGCTCATGGCCAAGGAATGCTATTGTTTCGTCGATGGGAAAAGATCATTCCTGGATATCTATCGAGCCATCCGGGCGGAGGCGCTTTCAGGTGGTGAATTTTATTATGGCAAAGTCACCATGAGCTCGGTCAAGGAACTCCTCAGCGGCGCGGTCGAGAAGGGCATCCTGAAGCTAAAATAGCCGCCTCTTATAAATATCCACCTCCAGGAACTCCCGCCGAATGGACTTGACGAAATCGTAGCGCTCCCTGAGATAGCTCTCGAAGACCGGGAAGTCCCTCAGGTTTTTCAGGTGGTGGGCGGAGTGACCCTTCTCGACGAAAACCAATTTTACGCTGTAGCGCTCACAGTCGTTCAAGACATCGGCCGCCGTTATTTGACCGCTCTTGGTCATGGCGCCGGAGACATCGACGAGCCGTGGTGGGCAAAGCCTCTCCGCACAGAAGTTTATGGTCGGGTCGTCGCCAAAGACGTAATCGTCGGGAGCCGTCTGGGCTTTAACATAAGCCGCAAGTATCCTGGTTCCGGTGTCATGCGCCCCGAGTCTTTTCAGGTTGAAAGTAGGCCCTAGGCTGAGCAAAACCAGAAAAGCTGCGATCGGCAGCGCAAACGACTTCAGTTTTGTGTGGGAGATGAGGAGCTTGATGCCCGCCCCGAAGAAAAATATCAACGGGATAAGGGCAAAGACGACATAGCGCAGATAGAATTCGCCGGGCAGAAAGGCCAAGCCCAAAATAGCCAGCAGGACTGATACCAGCAAGACCCGTTTCCTCTCCTTAACTTGGCCGAAGATAAGCCCGATGAGAGCGACGGGAATGAGTCCGTAGTTGTGATTGCCGATGAACTGACCAAGCCTCAGAAAGGGGAGAGTCAGAAGGGCGGCCGCGGCGGTTTTCTCCTTAGCCATGTGGAAGCCGATCGTAGAATGATACGTGCCGGGCACGAAGAACAACATGAGAACATATATAAGCCCGAAGGTCAGGCCAAAGCCGGCGGCCGAAAGAAACGCTTTTCCGGCGGCATCCTGCGGCTTTTCGGTTTTTTTTAAGAGGAGATAAAGGAGATAAATCAGGTAGCCGACGGGCAGCAAAATCCCGCTGGCCTTGGACAGCGTGGCCAGGCCGGAGAAAATGCCGAACAGAAACACAGTTGTTTTCGGCCCTTTGTTGTTTCCAGGAAGATCGGATTTGAGGGCAAAATAAACAGCGGCGGTGCAGAAGAAGAGCATGTAACAGTCGGGCATGAAGGTTCGGCCTAGAAAATAGATCTGTTTGGTCAGGAGGAATACCGCCGCCATGCCCAGGGAGAGATTGCGGTCGAAGTTGAGAAGCTTATAAGCGGTACTGTATATCAAGAGCCCGGTCGCAAAAATCAGCAGAAAACAGGCGGCGCGAGCCCAAAGGATATCAGGTCCGAAGACTCTGAACAGGGCCGCCGTGACATAAAAACTCAAAGGTGTCTGGGAGACAAAAAAATCCCGGTATGGAGTTTCGCCCTGACTGATCCGCCAGGAAGCGTAAAGATATGGCCCCTCGTCATCGTTCATGAGGTTACCCGCCAGGTTATAAAGGCCCAGGAAGAGGATGAGAGAAATAAGGGCCAAAGGAAGAAGAAGACTGAAATGACGCATCTCTGGCAATTTATAGTGACCGCCGGTGCCGCGTCAAGCTAATTTGGGTTCATTCGCCCCGGACGGGGGAGGCAGGCTTGCCTTTTTTTCACCGTTATAAGTAGAATGGGACTATTGAAATTCCACTTTCCGGGAGAAACAAAATGAGCTTCAGACCAAGTCGGGCTTTTTTCGCTATTATCACGGCACTATTAATGGGACCGGTCTGCTTTGCCCAAGGAACCAAAATTCTTATCAACCACATCGGATACGATGTCTCCGCCGGGAAACGAGCCGTCATCCTGGGCCATCAAGGCGGTGCCTTCGATGTTTTTAAAGTCAAGGAGCGGGGCACAGGGAAGGAAGTGTTTTCCGGCCGGCCGAAGTTCGTGGGGCCGGTCCAGAAATGGAAAGACTGGCAGTTCTGGACGGCTGATTTTGGCGAAGTCAAACAGGAAGGTGTTTATTACATTGAATGTTCCTCGGCTCAGGGGAGTGTCCATTCTTCTCCTTTTTTGATCCAAAAAAATGTCCTGGAGAGGAACGCTCTTTCGGACGTCGTCTATTATTTCAAGGGCCAGCGGTGCTCTGGGTTGCTCGACAAGGCTGATGGGCGGATGCGATTCGAGGGCAAAGATGGAGTCGTCGATGTCCACGGCGGATGGTTCGATGCGACCGGAGATTACGGGAAACACCTATCCCACCTTTCTTTTTCGACCTTCTTCAATCCCCAGCAGATTCCGCTTACGGCCTGGAGCCTTTTTCGATCTTATCGAGAGCTGGAGAGGCGCGCTGATCTGAACTTCCGGCAATATTTGAGACGGCTCCTGGATGAAGCCATGTTCGGGGCCGATTACCTGGTGCGGATCAAGAATCCCTCGGGCTCATTTTATATAACAGTCTCAGGCCGGGGACCCGAAAAAGAGCCGGAGGATCGCCTGATCACGCCCAAAGCGGAGAAGCACATCATCCTGACAAAGGAGACAAAGGACAAATTTCGGGACTATGGAAAAGAGAAAATCAAGGGCGAGGCGGCCTACGAAGCCGGCTGTCGAGAGGGCGCGGGCCTCTGCATTGCTGCGCTCGCCATGGCTTCGACCTATGATGTTTCGGGCGGTTTCGCCAGGGCCGATTACCTCAAAGCCGCGGAAGCCGCGTTTGCCTATCTCGAGAAAAACAACCTCAGCTTCGCCAATGATGGCAAAGAGAATATCGTCGACGATTACTGCGCTCTCTTGGCGGCCACGGAGTTACTCCGGGCGACCAACAATTCGATCTACAAGGTCGCGGCTGATAGACGGGCCAAGAGCTTGATCGGCAGGTTGGTGCCCCCGCGGAATTATTGGCGGGCCGACGATGGCGACCGTCCGTTCTTTCACCCGGTGGATGCCGGTCTGCCCGTGGTGAGCCTGCTCGAATATGCGGGCGTGGCCGATGAAACCATGCGCAGGGAAGTCCTTGAGGCCGTGAAAAAATCTCTGACTTTTGAGCTCGAAGCGACCCGGGATGTGCCGAACCCGTTCGGCTACAGCAGGCAGCTCGTTCAGGGCAAAAGCCGCGGCCGGCGGACAAGCTTTTTCTTCCCCCATGACACGGAAACGGCTCCCTGGTGGCAGGGCGAAAACGCCCGGCTCGGGTCGATGGCCGCTGCAGCCAGAATGGCTTCCAGATTTTTCGCGCGGGACGAGAATTTTGGGGAGAAGCTTCAGGCCTTTGCCAGCGACCAGCTGAACTGGATCCTGGGGTTGAATCCCTATGACAGCTGCATGCTTCAGGGGAAGGGACGAAACAATCCGGCCTACATGTTTTTCGATTCCTATGAATACACCAATGCCCCGGGCGGGATCTGTAACGGCATCACGGCGGGCTATAAAGATGAAGAGGATATTGATTTCAACCTGCACTTCGCCGAGACCGGGAAGGACGATGATTGGCGGTGGGGAGAGCAATGGCTGCCCCACGCCGCCTGGTTTTTGCTTGCCGTTTCCCTGGGTGCGGGCTCGGGGACGTGAGATATGACTATCTTGAATTGAGTGAGGCGTCCCCCTATTCTTTTATTTTTATTTTTTGGGTTTGTAGAGGCCGGCCTTTTTCGCTCCCAGAAGGCCGGCTTTGACCAGGTCGGGGTCGGCCATTGTCAAGCGCCGGATCATCGTCGCGGTCAGGACCACATAGTGCTTTATCGCGTTCAACCTGTCTCCGATATAACCCAAGTCTTCTTCCGTCGTCATCCAGCTGAGCTGGTCGAACTGGCTTAGATTCAGTGGATGCGAATAGCGGCGCATGGTTTTTTCGCAGATCGAATTGAAAAAGACGCCGAAATAGGACATGGTCAGTTCTCTCGGCGTTCGGTAGACGGGTTCGCGGAAGCGGAGCACAGTGAAGTTGGATTTGCCAATCGCACCCCAGCAGCCTCTCTGTTTGAAGACGGCAAGAACGTGGTCGTCATCATTCGCCGAGGCTTCGAGGTCGAGGAGGAGGGGCTTATGACCGATCATCCGCAGGGCCGCGGCGGCAAAAATCGCACCTTCAAAACAGTGGGCTTTTCCCTCACGGATGACGCAACGTGGCGAGCGACTTCCATAGTGCGGGTTGTAGGGAATCTGATTGAGGTAATCTTGAATTTTGATGGGGGAGTCTAATCTCTTGAAGAATGTTTTTTCTTTTTCGGTCCATGAGGTGAGTTCTCCGCAAGCTGCGTTTTTCATCAGGCGTAATTATTCCGAAATTCGGGATAAAAGACAAATCATTTTTGATCCGGGGTCAATGATTTTTGATCCGGGGTCGGGCCTGTGTTAATTATTGATTTTGCTTAAGTTAGCCACGAATTAGGCTTCGTTTTGAAGCCTTAAAGCTAAAAATCGGGCCCAAAATTAAGCTCTAAGTCGGGTGTTTGTATTACAGGAACGCTTTTGCTCCAACAGTTCAAAAGAGCCATCGGCTCCGGCGATTTTTCTGTATTTTGCGCAAAGCCCGAGCCGCTTCTTGATGCTCTCCACGAATTCCATTCTTCCGACTGCAAGACTTTCCGTCCAGCGGCTCTCCCTCTCGAGCCGAGGCTCCTTGATATAGTCAGAGATCCAGCGCCCGTAGCTGCTCCCTAGCTCAGCCATGGTGACTCCCAGGAGCTGGCAGAGTTTGCGCCGATTGATCATTCTGTATCTTTGCCTTGCACCGATAATTTCCTGGAAACCACAATAAGGCCATTCTTCAGGACAGGCGACTGCACCCGCACGAACCATGTTCAGGTCGACGTAAAACATGCAGCGCAGGAAGTGGATATCCGTGTCGACGGCCGTTGCATGGTAGCGGTCCTCCCAATACGCTCCCGCGCGGCGCTTTCTGATGTTGTACTCTTGGGCCGTCCGGCCTGAGACTAGGTGCATGGCCCGAGCGATCGCCCCCCGCGGGCCACCATCAAAGATGAGAAGATGGACATGGTTCGAGGTCACCATATAGTTCAGGATGGTCAGCTTATAGCGGCCAGCCGCAATGAGCATCCAGTGGAGCCAGTTTTTTCGGTCTTGACAGTGCTTTAAAAGGAACTTATGGTCATGACATCGTTGGGTAATGTGCCAAATAAGGCCGGGGATGTAAGTGCGTTTTGCTCGTGGCATCGGGAATCTTGTTTGGACAGTTTTAGAGACGTTATTTGGCCGTCGGAAATCTCACCTAAGGACTGTTTTGAATGGCAAAGACGAGAGATTTGTTTAATTAGGGTGCACTGAAAAATAATCTATCGGCCTTAGTGGTCGATGATTCTTGATTGAACCCATGCCTTTCTTCTTATGATCTTATGTTCTTACGATTCCTCAGGCTCGCTTCAGCGCCGTCTTCAGG